>Ga0172382_10001925_pt1 | contig 35838 bp, 15 predicted proteins | sample Leawel138RmetaG_FD_122245 | JGI IMG/M metagenome (GOLD analysis project Ga0172382, IMG submission 122245) | Leachate microbial communities from a municipal landfill in Southern Ontario, Canada - Leachate well 138R metaG | ecosystem: Engineered > Solid waste > Landfill > Unclassified | place... | reverse complement strand
GTTTCAACCCACGCTCCCACACGGGGAGCGACTCCCTAATATCTGTCTATACATTAACTCGTTAATAGTTTCAACCCACGCTCCCACACGGGGAGCGACATTTTACGCTCGGCGTCCAGCCGTCGCCCCTAACGTTTCAACCCACGCTCCCACACGGGGAGCGACTCAAGAACGATTTTGAGATAGGGTCATTAACCTTCGTTTCAACCCACGCTCCCACACGGGGAGCGACTGAAGGCAGCATAGGACAGGGGTTACCGACACATGTTTCAACCCACGCTCCCACACGGGGAGCGACTAGCGACCAGTCAGACCATATTCAAGATATTCAAGTTTCAACCCACGCTCCCACACGGGGAGCGACTATTCCTTACATAGAGGCAGACGACATTTGGAAAGTTTCAACCCACGCTCCCACACGGGGAGCGACAAGGAAGAAGTCGCGTATCAGGAAATTGTGCGACTGTTTCAACCCACGCTCCCACACGGGGAGCGACGCAGCGCTTCAGAGCTATCTCTTGCATTTTTATAGTTTCAACCCACGCTCCCACACGGGGAGCGACTATTGATAGCAGTATATCTGACAAGACGGAAAGGCAGTTTCAACCCACGCTCCCACACGGGGAGCGACTAACAAAACAAGCCCAACAATCAGCACATTAACCGTTTCAACCCACGCTCCCACACGGGGAGCGACTCTTCTTCAACCACGTTCTAAGCGGAGTTACAAACGTTTCAACCCACGCTCCCACACGGGGAGCGACCATTGCTTCGTCATACCCACTATCTTCCCAACTTGTTTCAACCCACGCTCCCACACGGGGAGCGACACTCAAAAGCAGGCAACTTTAAAAGCGGAAATAGGTTTCAACCCACGCTCCCACACGGGGAGCGACTCCTAACTCTACTTCTCTTTATTAACAAGCGTTTCCAACTTGCTTTGTGCGAAGATATAATCTTGCACTCTTATTTTTAAAGAATAATCCTTCAACTTTTCATTAATCCTTTTAATTTCAACTGTTTTCAAGAATTGCGATCCTTCCAATGTTTTCGCCTCCACTTGTAGTTCGCATATATATTTAAATTATTAGTGGCCCTTCTAAATCAACTGTTTTTTTAGCCCCTACATGCTCTACACGTTGTTTCCAATTTGAACCAAGAAAATAGAATCTTAAACTATCTTCTTCAGGTTTTATTTCAGCAAGCAATTTTGATTTTAAAAGAACCCATTCATCGGGAGAAACAATGCACTCAAAAACAGAAAACTGAACTCTCTGTCCATAATCTTTACAAACTTTTGCCACTCGTCTTAAACGACGCTTGCCTGCAATGTTTTCTGTTTTGACATCATAACTAACTACAACGAACACTTTAACGTCCTCCTATTTCCAAAGAAAAACAGGATACCCATCAATATCTCCTCGCAGTTGTCTTGATAAAAGCAATGCCTGTATGTAAAACAACAGCCCGATTTTAACACTTTCTTGCAAATAAGGATGTATAATCTCTTCTTGTTTCCTCTTTTGATAAGCCAGTAAAACTTCTTTACGTGTATTATCATCCATCACCACAGCTCCAGAACCCGTTTTGATGAAACCTTTATTCTGAACTTGTCCAAGATTTATAAGCGAAAGAGAAATTCTATCTGATAAAAAAGGTCTAAACTCTTCCATTATATCTAAAGCTAGCCCTGCTCGACCTGGTCTATCTTTATGCAAAAAACCAACACAAGAATCTAATCCAACGCTTTCGAGTGCAGAACGAACATCGTGCATCATCAAAGTATACATAAAAGACAAGAGGCAGTTTACCTTGTCAAGAGGCGGACGTCTTGTTCTGCCTACAAATTTAAAATCTTTTTTTTGTGATACTATAAGATGGTCAAAAACCTTAAAATAGGCATTGGCAGCTTCTCCTTCAATACCTCTAAGTTTATCTAATAAATCCGCTTCTTCCGCTTGCCTTAAAGAGCTTACAAGTTTTTTCGAGGCTTTGGTTACTTCTTCAACATTTATTTTATCTTTATGGTCCCTTAACGCTCTCTGTAGTACTGTTCTACAATTAGAGATTTTTCCTAAAATAATTGCTTTAGATATTTCTAAAGAAAACCCTGCATCATCTGCTCTACGATATTGTTCCCGCCTAAGCAAAACATTTCCAGATATTTTCCCTTGAACATTTGCTAAAAATTTACCATACTCCGTAAGAAAACTTACTGATACCTGTTTTTCAGCACAAAATCCCATAAGAAACGGGCTCATAGATACTTGTCCAAAACACACAATACCATTAATCGTATGAATAGGTAGTTGTAAAAGTTTTTCTCTCTCTACTGAAACAACAACTGTTTCTCCTTCTTTAGAAAGATACGCTCTTTGCGTAGTAACAAATAAAGTATTTAGGTATTTTTTCACTGGTTTATTATCCCTTCTATTTCTTCTTTTAAAAATCTCTTTACAGAAACCTTGCGACTTATTAGTTTTGGTAAACATTCCTCATAAAAAGAGCAAGTTTTACATTTAGAAGTGTAAACAGGAGCCGGAGTTTTTCCTTTTTCAATAAAAATTCTAACTTGCCTGATTATTTCTTTAGTTTCGTTACGTAAAACATTATCAAAAACTACATCCAATCTACGTCTTGTCCTACCATAAAATAAAGCACCACGCTCAACTTTTATTTTAAGCATTTCTTCAAGACAGAGAGCTTGAGCACAAAGTTGAACCTTATCACAGTTATTCTGTTTGGGTTTACCTCGTTTATATTCTACAGGAAATGGTATCCAGTATGATTCACCTACTCTTTTGTAAAATTCAACAACATCTGCTTTGCCAACTAAACCAACTCCAAAAGAATGTAGCATAACTCCTGTTTCTATTCTACTATTCTTTATATTTTTTATATTTCCCTTATGAACATTGGTGTGCATAACTCTTCCTTCTGCTGTAAAAATATTTTCAACCCACATCTGTTCAATATGAATTAAAGCACACTGTCTTTGACAAAAAATAAAATGCTGTAAAGACGATAGCTGTATAAATTCTTCTTCTTTAAACACTGATTTACCCTTTAATCTTTAAAGTAAACCTCTTAAACCTTTACTATTTTAGGTACTTCCTTAACAATATTATCATCCAGCAGTATATTATAATCAGAGAAACTTCTTGCAACTCCTTCAGAAGCCCGTTCTACACTTACTCTTTCAAATAGATCAACTGCATTCTCTGACCCTAAAGGTGTTTTATGCTCAAAAATGATTAATCCCCGAGTGCTCATAAGGCCGCGTGCTGCTGAATGGTCATGATCAAACATTTTTTGGAGAGCTTCCCAGAAAAGATCAAGGTCTTCTTGGTTAAAACCTGTCTGAGCTGCAAGATGAGCAGAAATAAAACCATAAGCTTTATACAAACCATAAGGCACAGTATATTTTCTGCCCATTTCAGAGCCACCCGTTTCACCTCTCTCATCAGTAGTTTTTGCTATCCTTGTTATACTATGTTCTAAAGCAACAACCGGATCAACAGAACGTGCAAAAGTCATTTGAACAGGACCTCGCACTTGCCCAGCATTTGCACCTGTTGTTAAAACGGCTCCAAAAGTTCTAATATCGTAAAAATCTGAACACATTTTATTTCGCCCTTTATCTATTTCGCCTTTTTGAGCTTCACCTTTTTTAGTCCGTGTTTTTCCATCTTTCTCGTCGGCAGGTTTTTCATCAAGGTTTATACCAAGTTTTTCGTATGTTTGAGAAATCAAGTTATTCAAAATCACTTTTTCTTTAATAAAAATATCATAACCTTCTTTGAGATTTCCGTCAGGGCTCATTTGGGTTAATTGTATATAATTTCTAATCTTCCGTTTAAGGCATACGTCAGTAACAAGCCCATTACCAGTTTCGGCATCAATTCTTGGCAGGTTACCGGCATCAGGGTCCCCATTAGGGTTTCCGTCTTGAACATCGAAAAATAATACAAAATCATATCTTTTATCTATGTTTTTATTCATAACATTCTCCTTTACAATGTTAATCTTCTTTCTTTATCTCTTTCTTTTTATAAAAATACTGCCTTTGATGATAATATCCCACAGCCAGATACGACTGTTGTTCCAAAGTAAGATGAGCAGGTATTTTATTAGGTTCAAAACCTTCCATAATACCTGCTATCAAACTCTCAAAATAGTTTTCACTCCCTTCTTCAAGTTTACCTATATGATGATTTTTTAATCTAAGAAGCATAGGCATTACTGTTCTAGGAGAGGTGGAGTATACTCCCCAAAATCTATCTCTTATTGTTTTATTTAACTTGCTTCCCCTACTTACTGATTGTATCTGTATTCTTTCAAGAACAGCAAAAAGTCGTCCGAGCAAATACCCAACTTCTTTATTTTCAACATCAAGCATTTCAAGCACCTCCTTTTTAGGATTTTTATAGAACCTATTAAATCTGTTAATATACGCTTTGAGAATAGCTGCACGAGTTCGTGTAATTTTCTGTTCAGCACGAATGCGACGAATACACTGATGGAGCAATGTTTCAGGATAAGGAATGCCCTCAAGAATACTTTCAAGAACAGAAGTAGAAAGATTGGATGGAACCTTTTCCATTTTATTTTCAAGAGCTGTTGCTCTTAAAATTTGTCCTAAAGCTAAATACTCATACTCTTCTGGACCGTGTATTATTTGAAAATCATCAAAATGTTGTTTAATGTTTTCTGCAAAAAAAGCAACTGTGCCTGTCTTCCAAAATCTAACTGTTATACGAGCAGAATTTGGCGTAAGACCTAAAAGAAAAAAACGATTATCATCTTCTTGATATATATTCCCTGTATCAATAGATTTATAAAGATTTTTTACTGCATTTACACCTCTTTCTGTGTCATCTTTATCAGATGTTAAATACCATTTAAAATTTTCTTCCAAATCAAATTCTATAGTTGATCTCTTTTGTGCCCAAAAAATTACGGTTGTATCACCAATAAATATTCGGTTCTGCTCTGATTTAAGAAGGTATTTTAAAGCAGTAGTATATGCAAATTCTGCTTCAGAACTAACAGGGGCATTAAATGCTTGTTTTTTACAATATGAGTCAAAACCAGAATCCAGCTGGCACCCAACAAGTATTGCATTGCTTTTTGAGCCCATTATAGGCGTTGGAGTATGTAGTCGTTTTACAGGACCGAAATTTCCTGTAATTAAACAGATGGCCGAAGAGGTTGCCTCCTCGTCAGTTTCTGGTTCTTTATTAACTATAGATATTTGATAATTTTTTATAGTTTCTCTTTCAGGTATAAGACAATGATCTCCAAGAAGTTGAAAAGATAAATTACAGCCCTTGTTTTTTGCACAATCTTCCCAATTTGAGTGGTTTTTAACCTCCTCCCAATTTCCTTTTTCAAAAAAAAGTATTACTGCATTAACTCCTTCATCTTTTTTAATATTGTCAGGGAGGTTTTTTATTCTATCTATAAAGGTTTTTTGTTGCTTTTTTGCCATTTCAATCATTTTTTCGGAAGAATCTTTTGGGTGAGCTAATATATAGCCATAATGGTCCCACAGCAGATTTGTCTTCATAGAACTAGTTCGAATTTCTTTTATAGGCAAAATATAGATAGTTCCTTTTTTACCTTCTCTGGTATCTCTCAAATTAAGAAAGTTACCTTCTTTATCAATTTCAATTACAAATTTTATTTCTTGAAATTGAAAACCTTCTGTGGGCAAATTATCTTTATTACGTTGGTAATAGTCATATAAAGATTGTAAAATCATTTTAACACCTCCTTGCTATCCCTATCAGGAACAACAATTACTCCGTTTTCCATTTTTGCTCTGTAAAACAGTATATTAGGAGAATTTTTATTAGTAAAATCAATATCATATAGCATAAACCCTAAATCACGTGTTTCATTTATAGGTTGAGTTTTTGCTTCTTCATTTTCATCAATTAACCTAAACATACAAGAAAATTCTCTGCATCCCAAATATGGACGATTAAAACATTGTCCTCTTTTTGCTCGTCTTTCAAATATGGCATTATATTTCCCCGGATTTTCATCCTTTCTTGGTTCATTGGTTTCATTTCCATTTTTTGCTTCAGCATCAGATAAGTAGGAAGGCACAGGATTTTTTACTTCAGGTCTTTGAACAACTGGAATAAACTCCAATTCAGCATAAATTTTATATTTAACATCTCGTAAAAAAAGCCCAGATTTTTGTTGTCTATTATCTTCTATAAAAATTCCTTTAGAATTAGTGCTCATAAGTGCACCAACCTCATTACGTTTTACGGAAATCCATTTAATGGGAGCTAAAACTTCAATTTTTTTTATATTCCACCTGATAGCCGGTTTCCAAAAAATCGCCTCAAAAATAGCACGAGCTGCTGATGGGGTAATAATATCATAACTTACTCGCTCCACTTTCATTTCGGGTCGAGTAAAACATGCATAATCTCCCCATATTTCTAAAGTAAAAGTTTTGTTATAAAAATTTTTATTCATACCCACCTCCATTTTATTCTTATACTATAAACAACTCTTTATTCCATTTAGTGGTATCACTTAGTAATCCTATGCCCGGTTTATAAAGACCATCGCATTTTTGAACCCAATAACCGTGAATTTCTTCAATATATTCTTCTCTTGCCAGTTGATCAAAAAGTCTTAATGGCACGTTTACAACAAATCTCTGTAATTGTCTTATCAGTTTAAAGTTGGGACCGTTTTTTCCCAAATATTCTATCAACTCAAAACTACCCCTCTCTCTTCCTTTATACCAGACAATAATTCCTTTATGAGTTGTATCATCTATCAATTTAACATCTTGAGCAAAAGTTCGGAATTGAAAATTAAATTCGTTATTTTCACGTATAAGCCGGTCATAAAATTTTGGTTTATCAAAATTATTGATACTTGAATAAAAGAACTTAAAATATTTAGAGTATAATTCAGTATTCCAATTTTCTAATCCCATATTAAAAACACTTTTTGTAGCATCTTCTCCTTTCCTGAGCAAGCCAACAGGAGAAGATTTTGGTGGCTGGAAAACGAGCACTTGCCCTAATTGGTTTTTAAGGTTGAGTTTTCCTTCTCTATTACACCTTCCTGCAGATTGAGCAATAGAATCTATTCCTGTTAACGCTCTATATACAACAGGAAAATCTATATCTACCCCTGCTTCCACAAGTTGAGTACTGATTACTCTGATTTCTTTACCCTCTTTCAATCTGCTTTTAACATCAAAGATAACTTCACTCCGCTCTTCACCACACATATTTGCCGATAGATGTACCGTTTCTATAGGCATTAAAGAATGTAAATCTCCGCAATCTTGTCGAGTGTTGACAACACAAAGAACCTGTTTATATTCTGTAAGTTCTTCTGCTATATCTTTCCATTCTTTACGTTCTGTTAAATCATCAGGAATAGAAATTTTTACTCTATGAAAAACTTCGTCTAATTCATTGTGGTTTTCCATTATTTCTTTAACATCTTTTAATCCTTCAAAGCGTGCCTGCCTCCTCCCTATATTCCCAACAAATACGGGCTGCGTAGCTGTGCAAATTATAAGGGTAACTCCAAAATGGTTGACCAATCCCTGCAAAACAGATAGTATGGGTTTGAGATATTCAGGTGGAAGCATTTGGGCTTCATCAAGGATAATAACACTATTTGAAATATTATGAAGTTTTCTGCATAAAGACGTCTTGCTGGCAAGCAAAGATTCAAATAATTGAACATTTGTTGTAACAATAATAGGTGCGTCCCAATTTTCCATAGCCAATTTATTTTGATAAGTTTCTTTGTCTGGATCTATGTTGCTATGGTGCTCTAAAACAGCATCTTCGCCAAATAAAAAGTTTTTCTGTTTTTTAGCTTCTTTTATCTCTTTTTCGTCATCAGTACCATATTTATAAACTTTTGCGTTCTGCTCAATAATGCTTGTATAGGGGATAGCAACAATTATACGTTTTTTCTTGTATTTAATGGCGTGAGTAAGAGCGAATGCCATAGAAGATAATGTTTTCCCTCCTCCTGTCGGAACAGTTAGGGAGTATATACCGGACGGTAAGTTTCCTTTCTCTTTGCACTGATTATAAATATTTTTCCGACTACGGTTTATAGGGGTATCAAGGACATTTTTTAATTTTCTCTCCATAAAACTGTTAAATCTATCAGATAGTTCCTTTAATGAAGGATAGTGCCCTCTCTCTTGTGCCTGTTGAGGAGACATAAAAGATTCTGTATCAAGAAAATCGGCATCAACAAGACAGGAAAAAAGCATACGTATCCATAAATGGAAGTGTTCGCTATAACCATTACGTTCTTCTTGATTTGAGATTTTAAGTGGGGCTGACTGTGGGAGAGAAACTTCTATTTTTTCTTTTACTTCTGATATTTTTTCTATCTGTTGTAGTTCTCTTAGGTCAAGAGTATTATTTTGAAAAACTCTATTAACAAGACCTCTGCCTGAAACATCTTGATACCAATCGGGAAGACCTGTGTGGTGACCTGCTACAATATAAGACAATATTTTACCGGCTGGAAATTGCTTAAATTTGCTCAAAGATACAACAGCACCGACAGTGCTGTGATTTACTGATGGTCTAACAATATCTTCTTGAGAAGTAGCCCTCTTTAAATAATCTTGCCATTCAGTGAGGTACTTACCTAAATCGTGCCACAACCCAGCTAAATATGCCCAATCGCCTGAACTGAAAAAATTAGCAAACTCTTCAGCTTTTTTAGCAACACTTTTCAAATGTTCATCAAGTTTATGCCATTCTTTAGATGGTTGATTTTTCAAACTATGGGCATAATATTCGCAAAAGTTTTCTTTTTTCATTTAAATTTAAAGAATTCACTTTTTTGTATCCCTCTATATTAAAAGATATCTTTATAATACAGTTTACCACATTGTTTCATATTGTCCTATAATAAAAATTTATAGTTAATGGTTAGTTTTCAAAATTGATAAGAGATTAGAAAACATTTAACAAAAAAACGCTTTTAAACAATCTCATCTTTTGCTGCCTTTTATGAATTTAAGTATATCTTTATGGGTGCCTACAAAACCCAGTTCTACTATATCCTGTTTCAAAATAAATATTACCCTAAGTTTTAAACCAACTCTCAGTTCCCATAAAGAATTTGTAAGTTTTTTTAAGCCCATTCCAGATGGAATTAATTGTTTTTCAAAAGCATCTACTAACTGTAAAAGGGCTTTTTTAACCTGTTTTTTTTCTTTTTCAGGTAGTTTCTTAAAACTCTTTTCAAAAGAGTTTAATTCTATGTATCTCATTATAGTGTTTTTAGCCGTTTTTTATATTCTTCTGACTTCATTTCCTTACCTTTTGCTTGTTTTTTTAACACCTTTTCTAAATCGGTTATATCTTGTTTGGAAAATTTTTCTTCTACAACCAAAGGTGTAATAACAATCTTTGAGCCCTGAGCTTCAACTTTAACGTACTCGCCCACCTCGCAAGCAATTTTAGTTCTGACGTCTTCGGGTATTGTTACTTGATATTTTTCTCTTATTTTAACTATTCCCATATATCCTCCTTTTATCATTATCCCCCCTCACCTTTTTTTCCGCCTAAAGGCGAGATTGCCACGTTAAGAAAGACTCGCAAAGACAAAAGGGAAGGAGAAAACAATAATGAAACTTTATTTCATCTCTTTTTTGACACAACCAGAACCTAACGTATTACTGTATTACTATATTGTATTATTATTGTAATATTTTATGTATAGGATGTCAATACAGGGGGAGAGAAAAAGCGAGATTCCGGATCAAGGCCGGAATGGCAAAGACCCCCCCCCCTCACCTTCACTCTCCTATCCCCTTGGGGAGAGGAGAATGTAGGTGGATTGCATCTCCCAAAAGGAGAGTGTAGGCGGGGGGAAGGGGAAAAAAGAGATTATGAAACGAGTTAAGAATCTATCATTAGTGGGCTTTTTCGTTTTTTCTCAACAAGTTTTTGATATCTGAAATAAATACTTCAATATATTCTGTACCTAAATAAAGAGATTCATTAGAGAGGGTCCCTCCAAATCCAGATGATTCAATCTGTTTTTTAGCTGACTTCATAAGAATTCTCAACTCTGAGGATTGGGTTAACGAGTCCAATGTATGAAATTTTTTCTCATCCAGTTTTATCCAGATATTTTCAAGGGCATTAAAAAAACGTGGCCAATTAACCCAAAGAATATTTTTATTCCCATAAGTAAGAATATTTAGCCATTCATCTTTTTTTAAGTGATAATGTTTTTCTCTGCCTACGGACATTATATGAGTGATATCTGAATTAGTCATTTCTACAAGTATATCCTGTACGGTCTTTTGGGCATAATAGATTTCTCTGGCAATCAAGCTGGGGTGCCCGCTTTCATTAACTAACAAATAAAGAAAAATCTCTGACCGAGCGTTTATACCAAATAATCCTCTCAACTTGAATAGTAAACCAGTGTTTTTTATTATGCGAACAGGTTGGGTATGCGTTCTAAATTGGATTTTTCCCCGGGAAAAGCCATATTTTTGAAAAATGGGTTCTGGTTCTCCAAACATTTCAATCGGTTGTCCGTTCTTCTGTAAAAAAAGGTTTTCACATGTATTTTGCACAGGAAAACTTTCAATAAAATATTTCCATTTTTTACCTTTTGTTTTTTCAGCCAGAATCTCGGCTACCACAGGGATTACTCTACTACCCAAAAATCTCTCTTTTTTTAATATTGTCTTCAACCTTTGAATGTTTATAAGATGTCCATTAGTGCTTAACCAATTCAAAATTTCATCAAACAACCTTGCTTCATATCTTCCTATATGTAAACTGAAGATTAATAAAGCTTCAGGGTCAATATACCAGTTGTCATCGTTGCAACTATAACCAGCAACTCCCAGAGAAAACCACTGCTTCCAGACAAAAGATAACAAAAGCTCTAAATAACTATCTCTAAATTCTTTCAGCAACTCTTTCATATTTTAATTTCCTAAGCATATCTTGTAACAATATTTTAAAATTTTCTGATGTATCGTGTGTCATTGCCCACCTTGCCGCTTTTTCTATTTCCTCTTCTGTAGGTTTGAGAGCAAGCAAATCTTCAACGTGTCGTCCAGGTCCTGAATCTACCGATGCATATACCTTGAAATGTATCTGATCAAATCTACTAACAAAATATACTGTTAACATTCTGCCATATTTTTTTTCCCGTAAACGATTTATACAACCTTTTGGCAATCCGTATTTTAGTATATCTTTAGGAGCAGTATTTAACCAATTTTCATCTATTCCCAGATCTGCCGCTATCTGTGAAGCTGCCTCTTTGAGATGTGAAGGCATTGGATCTGGATCAATAATCTTTTTACCTTCTATAATGCCTAATATATCCACATCCCTTGTTATTCTTTGAACAGCATCAATAAAGATTAAGGCAGAACCTCCGCAAATTACTATACTTATAGGCTCAGCATCAGCTAACTCAAGCCGATTATTTAAAAGCATGAAAACTTCGTTTAATTTTTCTTTATTTAACATATATTATAAGTTATTCCCCTTATTATAAGTGGTTTAACATATATTATACCATATATTGTAATATTTTTAAAGATTTAATACTGAGGTCTTTCAATATATTTGTATGGGCAAATTATGAAGTAGCATAATCATCTTACAAACTACCATTTGCCAAGAAATATATAGGGGGAAAATACTCTATTTTACCATTCCGGATTTATCCCGAGTACTCCCGAGGGACTTGTTCCGAAATCTCGTCTTTTATGTTGTGCTTACTCTGACGTGGGTTAAGGGACAAAGGCAAAAACGTAAAGAACAAAAGCCCCCCTCACCTTGCATCCTCTCCCCCAATGGGAGAGGAGAGTGTGGGCGGGTAAAAGAGAGGGTTAGTCTGGTGGGGGGCGGTGGTATGGTGGTAGTAGTTCTTCTCTTGTCCTCATTACGTAAGGAGTTAGTGATATATATACCACTTTTTGCAGTTCAGAGGATCTACTAAATTCATCCTCTATATAATTTGCAAGAATATATACTACTGAAAACTCGTTTTTATTCTCATAAATAGTTGATAACTCTACTTCCATAAGTGAGAGGTCCGCCGGCTCCTGCTCACCTTTTTCCCAATCAATTGTCACATTGTCCGCTTCCAGTATAACGCTACCCGAGGCGTTTCTTTTTTGAGATTCGATGAGATAATTTTTACTTTCACCTTTTAAGGAAGGGCTTATTTTTACGGCTAAATTGACTGCTGGCATCTCACCTTCTTTTGGTTCTTCATAGATATAGTTTACAAAGTGGAATACACCAGTTCTACTTTCTCCTATACCAAAAGTTTTACCAAGACCAGTAAGTGACCAGTTTACCGTCTCTCCGCTTGCAATTGTTTCGTTCTCTTCAGGGGAACCCAACATATATATCTCCTGAATTTCTGTATCGTCCTTAAAAATTATAGATGTTTTTATGGCATACACTTTTCTTGGCTCGGAAATACTACACATAACAGCAAAGGTGCCGTCTTCATCTATACTCCAATCTTCCTGTAAGATATCTGGTACTTCCTGGCCTTCCCAGTTGAACCCGTTGGAAATATCGTGTTCGTAGGTATATTTATAGAGTTTTATATCTTTTACTCCTTTTGTGAGATTTCTCGGGGATTTCCAATCAAGTTTACCTTCAATGGTTATCTTTCCGTTTATATCTGGAATTGGAAGTTGGTCTTCAACCAGATTGGTAAAGGTGATTTCTGGTGGGTCGTATAACGGGTTGGTCTTAAAGCCGAGTAGTTCAAAAGTTTTTTCTGCTGTTATTGTTGAGTCCGACCTATAGTAGGATTCGTGGTCAACCCCTTTACCTAAAGAATATGATTGTGAAGGGTTTAACCCGAGCCCTGTCATACTTGTTATTGGTACTGCGCCGTCGCTATCTGATTCCATAAAACCCAAATAGGTTGATGAACCCTTGTCAACAAGGAATCTGTTTATGGTAGCGCCTATAGATATCTCACCAGATTGGAGTGTATCTTTCAGTTCACCTACCCCCATATCGTCTATCTCTTTAAGAGGGACTCCTTGTTCAGTTATGCCGTACATAAAGGTATATTTACCGCCTCTGTTGTCTGAAGTATTCAATTGTTCAAGGCGTTTGTTATATATTAAAGAGCCGGTTCTTAGGTTGTAAATATTATCCTGTGCCCTATACTCTTCTTTAATATCAAAGTAGTCGTCAAGTTTTAAGTGGCGTTTGCTTGAGCCCGTTCCGTTTTCCCACCTTAAATCAAGTATTCCGGGAGCATCTATGACTGTTCTTGATACGTAAGCTGCCATAGCTGAACTGACAATTGAACCGGTCAGGGTCTTCGCTTTATAGGCGGGGCTTGTAAGCTGGTATCTTAAAGAGTACATTGCTGCGCCTTTATGTGGGCTACCCCAGGATATAAATTGTTGGAACCTCTCCTCAAGTTCCTCAGGAAATTTGACGATACCTGCTCTTGAAACAACTCCGCCCATAGAGTGGGCAACAATAAACAGGTTGAAAGGGATAGCGTCTTTCTCTTCCCTGTTAAGGTTAAGCTGGGTCTGCAGTTCTTCTGTTATTGATTTTACCAGCTCGTTATCCAAATGGTTAAAAATAGGGCGCCAGGTAGGGTATATAAACTCGTAGAAGACGGTACAGGAGTTGAAGTCAAAGTATTCCTTGATAAAGACCTCGTATAACTCTTTCCAGACATCTACCTTGTAGTCAACTCCCCAGGGTATCGGAGCGTTAAGTTTAAACTGGCCTGCAAGTCCTGTCTTTTCTGCTTCGTTATGTCCATGCACAAGTACCACTACATTTTTTATGGGCTTTTTAAGTTCCCACTCCTTCTCTTCTTCTGTAAGATGTATGAAAAGTTTTCTCTTTTCTTCCGATTCGATATCCGGGACGGTACGGATTAATCTACACTCACGTTGCCAATTTATTGTCCCCTGAAAGGTTAAAACCGAGTAGGTTATACTTATAGGAGGAATACCCGACTTTCTGTTGGCAGGGAGAGCTTCTTCTTTAAGAAGCTGGGTAGGTAGATATATATCTTTTGTGGTGAGGTTGCCTGAGTTATCAAGATGAGCCGGAAGTAGTGAATACTCTTTTTCTACCTTCCCTTCAACTACCCTTTCTGTTACCCTAAGGATATTTACTGTGTCCAAGTTTAGGGTTCCCACCTCTTTTTTGGGTATGGTTATAGTGGGGATTAGTTGTAGTTTTTCTGTATCTGTAAGGACTGAATCAAATAGTATCTCAAGGACTCTCAGAGAACCGCTTATCTGAGGTGAAGAGTCGTCCTGTGCGTTGAGGGAAAGGTCTTCGTTAAGATTGATATGGTTTGAAACCCTTGAAAGTGTGAGATTATAACCCTTATTTTGTAAAGGTATTTTAACCTTTGTGCCGTCTTTCAAGTCGGCTACACCTTCTGTTTCTGCTTGTATGTCTTTACTCACGCTCTCAGAGGTCGTCGCACCACTTACAACCTGCTTCGGTTGGTAAGGGTCGGTAGGAGGAATATCCAACCTAAGAGCAAACCTGAGTATAAGGATTACGTCTGATATATCTACTCTTCCGTCGATATTCATATCCCCTGCTTTTTTGGTATCGGAGAGGTAAGGGTACGACTGGGTTGAAAAACCTATATTTAAAGGTAGTTCTATAGACATACGAAGAGCAAGTATAACATCCTGTATATCAACTATTCCATCTTTATTTATATCTCCTATATCTGTAAATGGTTTCTCAAAGTATGCTGTAACGTTCTTTGTAGAGTCCATTAAAATTGTGTTATATGTGGCGTAAGGAGTAGTTCCTTCACTCCAGCGGGAGAAGAGGTAGTCCGGATTTGCTTCTACCCTAACGTTGACTTCAGTCCCGGGATTGTATGCGTGGATACCTTCTGGCGGGAAGATATTACCGGCATTTTTAGGAAGTAGAGCCATTGTTAGGTAAATTACCTCGACTGATGTATCTAAATCGCAGTCCGGGTACTGATAAGGTAGTAAAGCTGATATATTGGAGTTATCCTTGCCAAAGAGATAGCCATAGTTCCATCCCCAGAACCAGACGGTACCATCGCTTTTTAGAGCCATTGAGTAACCATAATTGGTAGAGATAGATATAATATCTGAAAGAAAACCCCTGCCTTCGGGGTCCTTTACCTGTACAGGAATTGCACTTGAATTATTTGAAGTACCGTCGCCAAGTTGTCCCCACCAGTTATCTCCCCAAGACCAGACAGTACCATCATTCTTTAAGGCAAGTACGTGGTAGTCTTTTGAGGATATATCTTTAATATTAGTTAGCCCGAGGACCTGTTGAGGTAGAGAAGCAAAAAGGTCACTACCAGATAACCCGTTGCCCAGCTGACCTCTGCTACCGTCCCCCCAAACCCAGAGTGTACCGTCGCTCTTAAGAGCCATTGATAAGTTTTTACCGGCTTCTACCTTTATAACATCTGTTAAGCCGGTCACTTTAACAGGGGTATATCTGTCGTTTCCTTCACCTGAAGAGCCGTTACCCAACTGCCCGTGTGAGTTTCGTCCCCAGCTATATACCGTGCCGTTATTCAACAAAGCCAGAGTGTGGTTCTCGCCGGCTGATGCCCCGACAACCCCTGATAAAAACCCGTTATTCATTACCCCGCGCACCTGTACAGGAAGAGTTTTCCTTTCAGTTAAGTTTATACCGAGTTGTCCGTAAGTATTATCTCCCCACGCCCAGAGTGTACCGTCCATCTTAACAGCGACAGAATGGCTAACACCGGCTGATATCTCTATTATACCAGAAAGCTCTCCCGTACCGTCCGGTGATTTAACCTTGACAGGCCTAAACCTGTTGGTGGTTGTTCCGTCTCCGATCTCGCCTGAGGAGTTTAAGCCCCAGGAACAGATAGTGCCGTCATAGGAAAGGGTAAGTGAATGTCCATAACCTGCAGAGATTTTTATTATACCTTTTAGATAAAGCTCGTTACTGCCTTCAACTGAAGTTACAATGGCGTTACCTCTGTCTGTAACCTTCTCATTATTTATCCCCAGTTCCCCCCACTCGTTGCGCCCACTTGCCATAACCCCGCTATCATCTTTTAAGGTGAGATTGTGTGTTCGCCCAGCGGATATTTGTGGTACTGCCTTAAAATCATCTTTAACGAAATTGGCAACAATAACCGTATCTTCGTTAAGTTGTATATTGGTTTCGTTGGCGGAAGGGTTAGAAACGTTATCACTCCAACCGGTAAAGGTATATCTGTAACCGGGAAGAACAGATATATTGACTAAACTACCAACCTCAAACTCGTGTTCACCTTCGGAAGGCATAAGAACCCCCGCATTAGGTGGGTTACATCTCATAGTAAGTGTTGCTTTTATTTCTGGTTTGAGTTCAAAGAGCGCTTCAACACTCTTATATCCGTCCATATAAACGCTTATTGAGGTTTCATCTGATGTAACCTCTCCCGACCAACCAATAAATTTATACCTCTCCCCTGCAAGTGCTCTTATATCAACGGTTGTGTTGGGAATACATTTTTTTGTGCCAGATGGTGTTGTGCTCCCACCGTTTGAAGGATTAGATGATATGTTTAAAAGATAAGGTGTAAGATTTAGTTTTATACCTTCAAGTAGTACTGGTATATTTGAGTTAACCCGGTTACCATTGCCAAGTTGTCCCTTGAGATTAAAGCCCCAAACCCATACTTGTCCATCTGTATCTATTGCTATGCTATGCCTTGTGCCGGTAGATATCTGAACAAACTTTTCTCCTCCCGCAACCCTTACAGAAACGTTAGTATCATTATTTGTGCCGTCTCCAAGTTGACCGTAAGTATTATCTCCCCATGCCCAGATATTGCCATCTTTATCGAGAGCAAGAGAATGCCTGCCACCAGCTGATACCTGCCTAATATTTTGAAGGTACCCTACCCCATCTTCTCCTCTTACCTTTTCTGGTATCAAGCCATCTTCGTTGGCTCCGTTACCAAGTTGACCTTTATTATTTGCGCCCCACGACCAGACGTTACCATTTGAGTCAACAGCAAGAGAGTGGCTACCCATAAGGCCGAGACCGCCGGCTGATATACCTTTTATCTCTGTAGAACCGGCTACTTTTAGAGGAAGGGAGCTGTATGTTCTGTTGCCTGTTCCGAGTTGGCCGAATGTATTGTCTCCCCACGACCAGAGGGTTCCGTCCTGTTTTAATGCAAGGTTGTGGGCGTACCCGGCTGATATACCTTTTATATCGCTTAAGTAACCGCTACCCGTTGAGGATAAGACCTGCGCCGGAGAGGTTCTTGGTAGAGCTGAGTTTGTGAGCCCTAAACCCAACTGGTAGGAGTCATCTAGCCCAAAAGACCAGAGAGTGCCATCCGATTTTAAGGCGATTGTGTGGTGTCCCCCAGTTGATATTTCAATTATTTTTGATAACCCTGAAATAAGGGTTGGCACTTCTTTATAGAGGATATTTGAGTTGATACCGAGTTGCCCGAACTCGTTTGAACCCCAAGACCAGACGCTTCCGTTTGCTTGCAAGGCGACAGTATGGTTGCTACCGGCTGATACCTCTTTTATAGAGGATAAAACAGAGTAAGCAAAAGGTTTATCTGAGAGTATAAGAGTGCCGTTACCTAACTGTCCAGTTGTATTATCTCCCCAAACCCAGACGTTTCCTTCCTGTAAAAAAACGGTATGGTTATCACCTCCGTCTATATTAACAGGTAAGGCAAACGGGTCTGGAATAAAATGGGCTGTAATGGTCTTGTCGTCATCCATTAGAATTTTTGTTGAAGGAGAGCTGGCATCAAAAACGTCTCCTTCCCAGTGTAAGAAGGTGTGTCTATGTGAGGGTATTGCTTTAAGTTCTACAATTTCACCTTCAGGGTAGGTATATGCCTGAGGTGTTGGATAGGTAGTACCTAAACCAACAGGGGATGTGACTGTTAGTGTGAACCTTTCAATCTTTTCAAAGTTGGCTTTAACTGTTTTGTTCTTATTAAGGGTAAGAGTAGTTGTTTCGCTTTCAGGGCTATCAACTTCGCCTTCCCAATTTTTGAATTTGTAGCCGTAGGAGGCAACTGCCTTTAAGTGAAACTCTTTATTTAGTACGTCATAATAGTACCCCGGTGACGGTAAGGTTGTGCCACCCTCCCCCGCTGATAAGCCCAGTGTGAAGGTATCGGGAAAATCAGGGTTGGTGGTATACCAGATATTGGTATCTTCGCTTAAAAGCCATAGTTTCTCTTTAAAAAAGGTAGAGGTATGCCCGAATAAAGGTCCCCAATTAGGGCTTGTTTCACAACAACCCCAGACAGAGCCGTCAAGTGAATACCATATCTCGTTTGTGGGTTCAGTTAAGTAGCCCCAACCGTTATTATCTACCCTCCCGCCTAAGAGCCATAACTTTCCGTCCATCTCAACTACTGAATGGTTTCTTCTTGGAGACCAGCCCGCCTGTGAGGTTGCCTCTTCCCAAAAGATACCGTCAGAAGAGTACCAGACATCACTTACGCTTTGAGAGACACCCTGGTTTCCACCTATAACCCAGAGTTTATTATTAAAGACGACAGAAGCGTGGCCTTCTCTTGCAGACCATTGGGCTGAAGACACCTCCTGCGTCCAGTTGACTCCATCGGAAGATGACCAGATATCGTTATAAAAAGTATTCTTATTATTCCAACCGCCTATAATCCACATCTTACCGCCAAAAACGGCAGAGGAGAAGTAACTTCTTCGAGTCCAAGGGGTATCTTCCACTTCAAGTGTCCAGTTAAACCCGTTATCAGACGACCAGATATCGTTGAGTATCTGCCCGCTTGAACCAAGCCCGCCTATAATCCATATCCTGTCGTTAAAAACAAGGGCTGAATGAGAATACCTTTTTGACCACGGGGCTGAACTTGTTGCTATATGCCATATGATACCGTCTTCTGAGTATCTTACCTCGTTATTAAGGGTAGACGAGTACCGCCCGCCCAAAACCCAGAGTTTACCCTCAAAAACAACTGTGGAATGTTCGGTCTTTCTGCTCCAGGTAGGAGTGAAAAGGCTGGTCCACTCAGGGGAGATATCGTAGAATGTCTTAAAATGTGGGCTGATAACCCGTACTCTGTCCGTTGTCAGAGTCAGAGGGTTTTGTGAAGGTGTTGGGACGTCTCCTGACCAGTGGCTAAATTTGTAACCCCCATAAGGGATAGCTTCAACCACACATTGAGAACCAGAGTTGTATATATGTATGCCGGGAAGTGGATCTGTTGTTCCATACTCTTCTGGCTGGCTTAATGTTATATAAAGGTTATAAGTTTGGGTATAGGGAGCAATTGTAAAAGAGCCTTCATTGCTCCAGTCGGATACCTCTTTACCAGCATCTATTGTCTGGACTGCCCAGTAGTACGTACCAGAAGACAGACCGGTTAAAATAGAAGTCCTTGATTGGAGAGGTACTCCACCGGGAGTTATAAGACGGTTAACAGGGCTGACAATATCTATTCCACCGGGGCTGCTGCCCACCCTTAAATTGTAGTATAGCCCGTCGGAAGGAGTCTCTATATCATTTCCTTCGCCCCAAGAGAGGGTTATAGCCCCTTCTGTGTAACCGGGGGAAGAGTTAAGTTCTGTTGGAGGCGTTGGAGGAGTATTAGCAACACCTACCCCATTATCAAAAATCAAACTCTTCTGAATACCGGTATATATATCTTCCGGTTTAGAAGGATAGACAACTGTTCTGGTGCCGTTAAGGAATATGTCCAGATCTCCGTCCTTATCGTAATCAACAAGAGCAAGGTTGTTATAAGATATAAGGGAGGAGTCCGAAGCAATAGAAACTTTTTCAAACTCTGCACAGGTATTCTGAAAAGAGCCGTCACCAATGTTGATATATATATCTGCTCTGTTAACTGTTAAAGGTAACTCTTCATAAACATCTCTGGTTCGCCCCGTGATTACCAGGTCGGGTAGCCCGTCATTATTTATATCCCCCATAGCGACAGAACCCCAAAAGAGGGGGTCAAGGTCTGCTTCAATAGGGACAAAGGTTCCATCTCCTCTATTATTTTTATAAATGACTGTATAGGGAGTTGATACCGCTTCTTCTCTTTTACCTGTTATTATTAAATCAAGAAACCCGTCGTTATTATAATCCCCAAAGAGAAGTGATGACTGTGAGAATTTTGGAAAGTCGATATATACCTCTCTAAAAATACCGTCTTTCATATTCTTATATATTGCTGTCTTATTTCTGCCTGATACAGCAAAATCTACCCAACCATCGTTATCAATATCAGCCCAGGCAAGGGTGCCGGAAGCATTTATCGGTTGAAATACGACCTCAAACCTTCCATCACCATAATTTTTATATATGAGTGTTTCGCCTGTATCTCCGGAGGTTTGGGTGCCTGTGCTTATTACCAGGTCAACTTTACCGTCGTTATCAATATCAGCCCAAGTAAGAGCATTTACATCAACAGTTGGTAGAGTAATATTAAGAAGCGTAAAAGTGTTGTCTCCGTTGTTATGATATACCCGAGTTATTCTCTCTTTTGTTTCTTTGATTGTTCCGTGTATGGCTACATCGGGGTAGCCGTCGTTATTATAGTCAGCAACAGCAAGTATGCTCTGAGATAACTGGGGTAGCCCGCCGGTTATACCATCCTGAAAGGTTCCATCACCATTATTTATAAAAATAAGTGTTGAGGGTTCCCCTACCTCAAAGATACTTCCAACATCTCTCCTATCGCCTCCTGAGATGAGTAAATCCGGTAGCCCGTCATTATTAAAATCAGCCCAACTTATCGCTCCAAGGTCTATCTTAACCCCGCCAAATAAGTCATTGATATCAGTAAAAGCGCCTGTTTTCATATAAATAAACCAGTTATTCACAGATGCTTTCGGAGTATCTGGAGAGATATAAAGGATATCGTCTCCTTTCTGTATAGCAAAATAGTTGATTTCACCTTCCCCGCCAAAACTGCTCATCTGAAAGACCTCCAGATGCCAGCCCAACCCTTCGTAATGGGCAAAGTCCGTAAGATCTATAACAATGGTATCGTTAAGGGAATACTGGTTACTGACAGGGAATGCCTCCTTTTTCCAGAGAGGGTTCTGGACAGGCCAGTCAAGGTGTTCCTTATAGCCCGCACAGATATTCATAAATAGGGTCCTGCCTCTTGTATGGTTGATACCTATAATACCAAACAGGTTGGGTTTGTAATCTATTCTGTCAATTATAATAAGGGCGTTGGGGTCTCCATTCTGTTTTGAAAGGATATAGTCGTAAGCAAGCCATACAAACCCTCTGGTACCAGCTGACGGTTCTTCAACGCCCCACTCTGTACCCCAGGAGTTGACTGCTAAAAGAGCGCCTTTTTTATATTTACCTTCAATTGAATCGTAATACTCTTTATCATCATCATACCCTATAACTGTTATAGCGTGAGGTCCGCGAAATCCTACATTGGTGTTGCCATAAAGAACACCGTTGTTGGTAAACTCACCTGAAGGGTAAAGGTCAAAATTTGAATAGACGGGGGTGGTAATCACAGCAACATTTTCTTCAGCAAGATACTCTTTTAATGCTTCCAACCCTTCCGGGGAGTGTATCTTTATCTCTCCTGCCTGTTTGCCTCTCCACTTAAGACCACGTTTCCATACTTCTTGGGTAGGCCATGCTTCCCAGTCGTAGTTATTTGGATCTGGGTTGTAAGGCATCTCTTCCCAGCTGGCTATACCATATTCACATATATAATCTGCTACAACATAATGGCTGACAGCCAGAGCACCAAAAGACAAACTTCTGGGAGCAACATTATATCCCCAGGCAGGGCTGGCTATCCGTTCGGGGTTTTTTGAAGGGTTGGGTCTTATCCATTTGTTCTCTTTTGCTTCCTGAAATGTCTTCATATAGTAGCAGGTAGCATAAGCGGCACAACTACCTAAATTCCCTTGACTTGTAACAACAGGTAGATGTGTAATATTTACAACAGATATGGGGAGAGATTTTTTTGTTAGACGTTGAGGTTCTGTTATAGTGAACATTTTAGGTAAGATACGGGCTTTCTCTTCAGAGGTCATCGGGCGAAGGCCTGTTTTATGCGGGGAGGCGCTTAACAAGGTAGAGAAGATAAGAGATGATAAAAAGATTATTAAGGTAAATTGTCTGTTTTTCATTGATGCTTCTCCTTGTAGAATATTGCAAATATTTTACAAATTTTAACATATTATTATACCCTTTAAAGGTGGAAAAGACCAATAGTAAGGATGAAATAGGAGATTGCCACGCTGGTAAACGCTCGCAAAAACAACAAAAGCAAAATACCCCTCATCCTTGATCCTTCTCCTCCCTCGGAGATACTCGGGACAAGACCCAAGAGTAGAAGGCAAAAACTCCTTATTTCTGCAAACCTCGGAGGATTGCCTTATATTCCTCGCAAAGAAGGAATGGGGGGAGAGGAGAATTGGAGTAAGTTATTCCTCAGGTAGTTCTTGAGGTCTACAATAAAGCGGTAGAAACTCTTCTCTTTCTTTTCTGGCTATAGGTAACATAATAACGCTTACTCTTTTAACGCTACCAGATACAGAAGAATGAGGATATACCCCGTAACTAATAATAAATGTATTCTCCTCTTGGTAAGAGGTTGATAAACCTATTTCCATAAAATCTAATTCTTCAGGCGCCTCTTCTTCCTCTATATCCCACAAAATCGCCAAATCTGTAGCATTTAGAGGGTCTCTCTCGGAAGTTTCGTATTGCCCTGCAAAGAGTTGGTGTGTATAACCTGGTGCCTTAAAAGAGGGATAAGTATAAGTATTTATATATATATTAGGTGTTTCACCTGCTTCAGGTTTTTGGTAGTAGTATAAGGAATTCATAACATTAAAGCTATCTATACGGTTACCCAAACAAAACACTCTGTCAAGACCTGTAAGCGACCAGTTGATTGTTTCGCCATCGTTGCTCTCTTCGTTTTCTTCAGGAGAACCAAGCATAACTACTTCTTGCAATTCTGTATCATCTTGAAAAATTATAGATACTTTTATAGCGTACACCTTATGAGATTCTGGTATATTACAAGAAAGGGTAAAGTTTCCATCCTTATCTATACTCCAATCTTCTGAAGTAATCCCTTCTACCTCTTGACCTTCCCAGTTAAGGCCGTGTTGAGAGTCATAAGCATGGGTATATTTATAAAATTTTATATCTTTTACTCCTTTTGTAAGGTTTCTTGGGCTTTTCCAATCAAGTTGACCTTCTATAGATATATTTCCGTTTTCATCTACTGGTAAAGGTTGGTTTTCCATTAGGTCGGTAAAAGTTATCTCAGGTGGGTCGTATTCCGGATTAGTCCTAAAACCGAGTAGTTCAAAGGTTTTTTCTGCTGTCTCTTGAGCATCTGCGCCGTAGTAAGATTCGTGGTCAACACCTCTACCTAAAGAATGTGTTGCTGTAGGCAGAAGCCCAAGCCCTGTCATACTTGTTATTGGAACAGCACCATCGCTATCTGATTCCATAAAACCTAAATAACTTGATGAACCCTTATCTACAAGAAACCTGTTTATGGTTGCACCTATGGCTATTTCGCCTGCCGAAAGGACCTCTTTAAGTTTACTAAATCCCATATCAGATATCTCACTTAAAGCCACTCCTTTACCTGTTATACCGTACATAAAGGTGTATTTATCGCCCCTGTTATCTGAAGCATTTAGTTGTTCAAGACGTTCATTATATATCAACGAACCACTCCTTAGGTCGTAGACACTACTTTGAGTTTTATATTCATCTTTAACTTCAAAATAATCGTCAAGTTTAAGTGAACGTCTACTTGCTCCTGTGCCGTTAGCCCAACGTAAATCCATTATACCGGGTGCGTCTATTACTGTCCTTGACACATAAGCTGACATTATTGAACTTATAAGTGAACCAGTCCAAGTTTTTGCGGTATAAGCAGGGCTTGTTACCTGGTATCTAAGGGAATACATTGCTGCGCCCCTATGAGGGCTACCCCAAGAAATAAATTTCTGGAACCTCTCTTCAAGGTCTTCTGGAAACTTTACTATACCTGCTCTTGAGACAACCCCACCCATAGAGTGTGCCACTATAAATAGGTTAAATGGCATACTATCTTTTTCTGTTTTATTAAGAGCAAGTTGTGTGCTTAACTCTGATGTTATCTGGTCAACCAACTCTTTATCTAAATGGTTAAATATGGGTCGCCACGTAGGATATACAAACTCATAAAAGACGGTGCAGGAGTTAAAATCAAAATACTCTTTAATAAAGACCTCGTATAGACCTTTCCAAACATCAACCTTATAATCTACTTCCCACGGGAAAGGAGCGTTAGGTTGAAACTGCCCTTGAAGGCCTGTCTTTTCTGATTCGTTATGTCCGTGAACTAAAACTACTACATTTTTTATGGGTTTTTTTAGTTCCCACTCTTGCACCTCTTCTGAGAGCATAAATAAAGGCATCCTTTTTTCTTCAGATTGAATATATGGGACAGTCCGTATCAATCTGCTTTTTTGTTTCCAATTTATTGTCCCTTGAAAAGTTATAGATGAATAGTTTACATTTATAGGTGGGAGACCTGACTTTATCCCGTTAGATAATGTTTCTACTTTAAAAAGTTGGTTAGGTAGATATATATCTTTTGTAGTAAGGTTACCTGCATTGTCAAAATGTGTAGGCAAGAGTGTGTACTCTCTTTCTACTCTGCCTTCAACTATTCTCTCCACAACTCTAAGAATATTTATTGTATCAGGATTAAGAGTGCCTACCTCTTTTTTAGGGATGGTTATTGTAGGTATACATTGTAGTTTTTCTGTATCTGAAAGAACTGAATCAAATATCAGGTTAAGTGTCCTTAAACTACCGCTTACCTGAGGTGAGACGTTGTCTTCTGGGTTAAGAGAAAACTCATCGTCAAGGTTAAGATAGTTAGAAACACGTGAGAGCGTTAAAGAATAATCTTTACTTAAAGCAGGAAGTTCAACTTTTGTGCCGTCTTTTAAAGTTGCTACACATTCTTCGCCTGCTGATATATCTTTAACTACTTCTTCAGTAGTTGTTTCTCCCCCTACAACTTGTCTTGGTTGGTAAGGGTCTGCACTTATATCTAAATCTAAAGCAAGCCGAAGTATAAGTATTACGTCAGATATATTTACTTCTCCATCGCTATTTATATCTGCGGATGTTTTAACATTTTGTAAGTAAGGAGCAGATAAGGTTTCAAAACCTATAGTTAAAGGTAGTGATATTGACATTCTTAAGGCAAGTATTACGTCTTGTATGTTTATCACCCCGTCTTTATTTATATCTCCTTTACCATAAAAGGGTTTTTCAAAAAACGCTGTAACACTTTTATCTGTATCCATTATAATGGTATTATACTCAGAAGAAGAACTTGTCCCTTGGTTCCAATGAGAGAAAAAGTAACCACTCTCTCCACTTGCTCTTACGTTAACTTCTGTTCCGGGGTTGTATGCGTGAATACCTTGTGGCGGGAAAAGTGTGCCTACATCTTTAGGGAGGGTAGATATTTTTAGGTATACCACCTCAACAGATGTGTCAACTTGACAATTTGGATGGTCTATTGGTAAAGGGTTGCGACCGAGAAGATCTTGAGCAAACATTTCTTGTGTGCCATCGCCCCAATACAATATAGTTCCATCACTCTGAAGAGCCATTGAATAGTTGATACCTGCAGAGATAGATATAATATCTGTAAGAACCCCTGCCCCATCAGAACCTTTTACTTGCACAGGAGTTGTTCTTCTTTCAGTAGTACCATCACCAAGTTGTCCAGAATAGTTGTCTCCCCAAGCCCAAATAGTTCCATCGTTTTTTAATGCTAATATATGGTTATATCCAGCTTTTATTTCTTTAATATTTGTTAGGTTTGAAACTTTTAAAGGGATATTGCTATTAGCATTATCTCCAGAAGTTCCATTACCAAGTTGTCCGCTGCTACCGTCTCCCCAGACCCAGACGCTACCATCTTTTTTTAAAGCAACAGAAAACTGTGGTAGGCTTCCAGTCATATAACGGTTTGCTGATATACTAATAATATCTGTTAAGTTTTGAACCAAAACAGGCACATAAGAGTTATGTTCTTCCCCTGAAAAGCCGTTACCTAACTGCCCATATAAGTTTCCTCCCCAAGCGTAAACTTTTCCGTCTTTTGATAACGCAAGGGTATATTCTGAACCAGATGAAACAGAAACAATATCTAATAAATACCCTCTACCCATCACTCCTTTTACCTGTGTTGGTAGTAACCTTTTATCTTCGGTAGAGTTTATACCAAGTCGTCCAGAAGAGTTGTCTCCCCAAGTCCAAAGGGTGCCGTCCATCATAATAGCGGCAGAGTGTGCAGCGCCAGCAGATACTTGTGTTATACAAGAGAAATATTCTGTTCCGTCTGGTGACTTTACTTTTACTGCTCCTGCACTTTGTATAGTTGTTCCGTCTCCGAGTGCTCCTTTATTGTTGTTTCCCCAAGAGTATATTGTGCCATCATAACTAAGAGCAAGAGAATGGGAAATTCCAGCTGATATACTCACAATCCCTAAAAGTTTGTCATTATCTAAAGTTAAGACCTGCTTATCTGCCTCATTTTGAGAGGTATAGTTTATTCCAAGTTGCCCTAAATTGTTAAGACCGCTTGCCCAAACACTCGAATCATCTTTAAGTATTAAGTTGTATTGGGCGCCTGCAGATATTTGTGGTTTAGATTTAAAATCGTCTTTAATAAAATTGGCAACAACCGTCATATCTTCTTGAATTTGGATATTTGTTTCGTAGGCAGAAGAGTTAGAAACGTTATCACTCCAACCAGTAAAAGTGTATCGGTAGCCAGGCAGAACAGATATATTGACTAAACTACCTACCTCAAACTCGTGTTCTCCTTCAACTGGCATAAGAACTCCTGCATTAGGTGGGTCGCAGACCATAGTAAGTGTTGCTTTTTCTTCTGGTTTAAGTTGAAAGTTTGCCTTTACGTTCTTGTCCCTATCCATAAAAATAGTTACAGTGGTTTCGTTACCTGTAACATATCCAGACCAGTTCTCAAAGTTGTATCTTTCATCAGGTAAAGCAGTAATAAGAATATTTGAGTTAGGTCTACATTTTTTTATACCAGAAGGAACTGTTATCCCGCCGTTTGAAGGGATAGAAGATACTTCTAAAAGATATGAAGTAACATCAACCTTTATATTTTCAAGTTGTATAGGTATATTTGAGTTTGTTTCTCTTCCGTTACCTAACTGCCCTTTTATATTAAAACCCCATACCCAGAGTTGCCCGTCTTCATCTATTGCTATACTATGCCTTAAACCTGTAGATATCTGAACAATCTTTGGCAGGTCTGTTATTTTTATAGGAAAGTTGGTATCATTATTTGTTCCATCACCAAGTTGTCCGTAAGTATTATCCCCCCAAGCCCAGATATTGCCATCTTTATCCAGAGCAAGAGAATGTCTGCCTCCAGCCGATACCTGCCTTATATTTTTTAGATACCCAACCCCGTTTTCTCCTTTAACCTGTACTGGAACTAATCTATCAACCTCTGTTTTGTCGCCTAACTGCCCCTTTTTATTTGAACCCCAAGCCCAGACGCTACCGTCTGATTTTACTGCTAAAGAGTGGTCTCCTAAAAGCCCAGTACCTCCAGCTGAGACACTTTTTATATTGGTAAGGTTAAATACTTTTACTGGAAGGTTGCTATAAATTGTGTTATTTATTCCAAGTTGCCCCCATATATTGTTACCCCAAGCCAATACTTCTCCATTTGATTTTACCGCTAAAGTATGAGAATATCCGGCTGAGATACCTACTATATCTTTTAAAAACCCTACTTCTTCAACTCCAAGTGTCTGTTTAGGTGAATAAAAGTTTTGTCCTTGATATGTAGTTCCAAGCCCAAGTTGCCCTGAAGTGTTATCTCCCCAAGCCCAGACGCTACCGTCTGATTTTAAAGCAACAGTATGGTAACCGCCAGCTGATATTTCAAGAATGTTTGATACCTCTGAAACAAGAATAGGTTCTTCTATATAAGTTGATGTTGAGTTAATACCAACTTGTCCAAAAGTGTTATCTCCCCAAGCCCAAACGTTACCATTGTCTTTAAGTGCTACAGAATGAGAATTCCCAGCTGATACTTTTTTAACTTCCTCTAACACAGAGTAGGAGATAGGAGTGTTAGAGGTTATACGAGTTTTGTTACCTAACTGCCCAGAAGTGTTGTCTCCCCAAGTCCAAACAGTGCCTTCGTCTTGCAAAAAGATTGTAAAGTTCTCCCCACCGTCTATATTCATTGAAGGAATAAACGGGTCGGGAATAAAATGGGCTGTAATGGTCTTGTTTTGATTTATAAGAACGCTTGTTGAAGAAGAGTTGGGCTCATTAACACAGCCTTCCCAATGAGAGAAGATGTATCTGTAGGAAGGGGTTGAGTTAATATCTACCAATGTGTCTTCTGGATAGGTATAAGTTTGTGGAGAAGGAAAAACTCTTCCTGAGCCAATAGGTGGCAAAATTGTAAGTGTATAGGTTGTAAGTTTTTCAAAGGTTGCTTTAACGCTTTTATTTTCGTCTAATCTAATAGTTATTGATTCACTATTTGGGGTATCAACCTCGCCCTCCCATTTTTTAAACCTATACCCATAAGAAGCGACCGCTTGAATATTAAACTCTTTATCTAAAAGATCGTGGTAATGGCCGGGTGAAGGTGATGTTGTGCCACCTTCTCCTGCAGATATAATTAACTCGTAAGTGTTAGGAAAACTTAAAGTAGGCGAAACCGACCAGATATCTTCTGCGTCGTGGGAACCACCTACTACCCAGATTTTGTTATTGAAAATGGTTGATGTATGCCCAAAACGAGGTGTCCATACCGACTCAGTAAAAGATAGTCGCCAGTTGGTGCCATCGTAAGAATACCAGACCTCATTTGAAGGTGTTGACCAGTTACCCAGCTCATCTTTAGTTTCTCCCCCAAATATCCAAATAAGCCCTTCATAAACAAGGGATGTATGGTTCTTTCTTGGCGACCATTCTGTTGATATTGTAGCTGGTGACCAGTTGATACCGTCTTCTGAGTACCATACGTCCCCTTTATCTTGAAAAACACCGTAGTACCCGCCAATAACCCAGAGTTTGTTATCAAATACCACAGCAGAATGTCCTTCTCGAGCTTGCCACTCGGCTGAGGGTGTCGCTTCTATCCAGTTGATACCATCTTCTGAATACCATACATCGTTAAATAATGTTCCGTATTTTTTGCCACCGATAACCCAGAGTTTATTGTCAAAAACTATACTGGCAAAACTGTTTCTTTTGCCCCAAGGCGCATTCTCAGTTACTCTTGTCCAATCTTTACCGTTGTCAGAAGACCAGACATCACTTAACCCCATATTAGTGTTGACATCAATACCTCCAAGAAGCCAAAGTTTGTTATTAAAAACAACCGTTTTTTGTCCGTATCTGGGTAGCCAACCAGCAGAACTAGTTTCTTGTATCCAGGTGGTTCCATCGGTAGAGGACCATACATCGTTTCTACCTGATAATGTATCTTTATCATACCCGCCAATAACCCAGAGTTTGTTTTTAAAATCAATTGTGGAATGGTGGTACCTGTTCCCCCAGTCGGTAGGTGTTTGTAATTCCCAAGGTAGGGTTATTGTGTAATCAACTTTAAAGTGGGCTTTAACCTGTCGAGGTCTATCCATAAGGATAGTTGCTGGGTTATCAGAAGGGGTTTCAATATCTCCAGACCAATGGCTAAACTTATGTCCGCCGTTAGGAATAGCAGTTATTGTAACGTTTGTCCCTTGATTATAAGAATAAGTGCCGGGTGAAGGGTCAGTGGTTCCTAAAGCAGAGTTTTCTACAGATATGTGTAAGTTGTAGGTGCGGGTGTAAGGGTCTATTGTAAAACTCTTCTCACCGCTCCAATTAGACACGTTTTTTCCAGCATCTACTGTTTGGACTGCCCAATAATATGTGCCAGCAGATAGACCTGTTAAAAGAAATTTCCTTGATTGGCTGGGGATATAACCGGGAGTTATAAAAGAGTTGCTTGGATTAACTATCTCTGTTGCACCTGAAGTTCTCCCTACCCTAACATTATAATATAATCCATCGGCTGGGGTTTCTGTATCACTACCTTTATCCCAAGAAAGAGTTATAGCCCCATCCTCCCAACCAGATGAAGAGGTAAGGTCTGTTGGAGGTGTAGGAGGGTTATTTTTGTCAATAATTAGATTTTCTTGAATACCTGTACAAATCTCGTTAGGGTTGCTGGTATTAATATATGTTTTTATACCTGATAAAAATATATCAAGGTCCCCGTCTGAATCGTAGTCGATAAGTGAAAGGGTGTTAAAAGTTTGGGGAAGCGTAAAATCAGATGAGTAAGAGATGTTAGGGAGTTCTGCATAAGCATTACTAAAATTATCCTGTATATTGTTAAGATATATATTTGTCTGGTTATAATAGCGCCCATCATTGCTTTGAGAGTAGATATCTTTACTCCTACCACAAACAATAAGGTCAAGGAGTCCATCGTTGTTTATATCTCCCCACATAAGAGAACCATAAGATAATGGTTCAAGATAGGTATCAATCAGAGAGAAAAGAGAGTTGCCGTTATTCTTATAAATAGCAGTATAGGGAGATAAATCTTCAAGTTGCCCTGATATAGCAAAATCAAGTAGCCCATCATTGTTATAGTCACCCCAAGAGATTGACGCCTGAGTTAAGGGCGGAATAATGTTTGATGTCTCAACAAAGATACCGTCACCTGTGTTCCTGTATAAAGATGTCTTATTTTTACCTGCAACAATAAAGTCAACCCATCCGTCGTTATCAAAATCAGCCCAAGAGATACTTCCTGAAGCATTTATAGGTTGAGAAACTACCTCAAAGTTATTATTTTTTAGGTTACGGTAAAGAAAAATCTTTTCTGTATCACCGCTTACGCTTACAGCTAAATCTGGTAACCCGTCGTTATCATAGTCAGCCCAACTTAAACTATTCACATTTTCAGTAGGTAACTCTACCCCTGTATCAGTAAAAGTGTTGTTCCCGTTGTTAGAATAGATTTTTGTTATATACCCTGTATTAGGAATATATCCGTGTATGGCTACATCAGGGAAGCCATCGTTATTATAGTCAGATACAGCAAGAAAACTATTGCCAAGTTGTGGAAGGTTCCCTGTAACACCTTCTTTAAAAGTTTTATCACCCTTGTTTATAAAAAGAAGGGTAGATACAACCGGCTCACCTGTTTTGTGGTTATACCCTGTTATAAGTAAGTCAGGTTTTCCATCATTGTTGAAGTCAGCCCAAACAGCCCCACCTTGTCTTACCTTCATCCCTTCAAAAAGGTCTTCCTTATCAATAAAAGTGCTTGCTTTAAGCCACACATACCAATTTGGTTGGGTTTCAACAGGCGCTTCAGTATATTCACAAAGGGTATCATCTCCTTTTTGTATACTAAAATGGTTTATTTCTCCTTCCCCGCCAATCTGTGAAATATGAAAAACCTGTAGGTACCAGGCAAGGTTTCCGTAATGAGCAAAGTCCGTAAGGTCTATAACAATACGGCTATTAAGAGGGTATTGGTTGCTATGAGGCAATGCCTCTTTAATCCATATAGGGTTTTGGATAGGATATTCAAGTAGGTCTTTATTGCCTGCCATAATATGAGAAGTCAGGTTTCTTCCTCTTGTATGGTTAATACCTATTGTAGCAAATAATTTGGGCTTATAATCTATTCTGTCAATCATAATAAGTGCGTCAGGGTCGCCATTCTTTTTTGAGAGAAAAAAGTCGTAAGCAATCCATATAAACCCTTTTGTTCCCATAGTTAGTTCTTCTACGCCCCAGTCGGTGCCCCATGAGTTGACAAGAAGGAAAGCGCCTTTTTTCTCTTTACCTTCAATAGAATCGTAATATGTTTTATTATCGTCATACCCTACAACAGTTAAGGCGTGCCCACCTCGATAATCATCGTTAGTGTTGGCATAAAAAACATTGTTATTTGTATAGTTACCGTTTGGATAAACATCAAAATTGGAGTAGACAGGGGTACTAATAATAGCAACATTTCCTTCTGCAAGGTACTCCTTTAAAGCTTCTATACCTTCTGGAGTATCTACCTTTATTATGCCTGCTTGTTTGCCTCTCCACTTAAGACCGCGTTTCCAGACATCTTGGGTAGGCCATGCCTCCCAATCGTAATCTTCTGGGTTGTAAGGCATCTCTTCCCAACTGGCTATACCGTATTCACATATATAATCTGCTACAACAAAATGGTTAACAGCCATCCCACCAAAAGATTCGCTTCGTGGTGCAATATTATACCCCCAAGCAGGGCTGGCTACTTTTTCGGGTTCTGTTTTAGGGTCAGGGTTTTCCCACCCTCTTTCTTTTGCCTCTTGGTAGGTCTTCATATAGTAACAGGTAGAGTAAGCTGCACAACTACCTAAACTCCCTTGGTTTGTAACAACAGGTAGATGTGTAATGTTTGCAACATATGTAGGAAGTGGTGCTTTAGTAAGACGTTGAGGTTTTGTTATGGTGAACATTTTAGGTAAGATACGGGCTTTCTCTTCAGAAGTCATCGGGCGAAGGCCTGTTTTATGTGGGGAAGCGCTTATCAAAGTCGAAAAGATGATCGATAATAGAACGATGATTATGGAAAAGTGTCTATTTTTCATTGACAGGTCTCCTTGTAGAATTTTGTAGAATATTTCACAAATTTTAACTACCTTATTATATCTCTTAGAGGTGGAAAAGACAATTTTTAATTGGTTTTACTTTGGAAAATTTTTATAAAAACTTATGAGAAATTCTTTTTGAACTTTTAACAATCTATAGTATAATAAATCTTTTACATTCCAGTTTTTTAAACCCAAACCAATTTCAGAGGTAATATGAGCCACGCAATTTTGAGCATATCGGGCCTAATTTTAGCTATAGTAATAGGTGTTTTGACAAAAGTCAATATAGGTCTTATCGCTATAGGGTTAGCTTTTATAGTAGGGTTTATTATAAAAATTGACTTAAAAACTATTGTTTTAGGGTGGCCAACAAGTCTGTTTATGATGCTTTTTGGTATGAACCTTCTGTTTAGTATAGCGGCTTCCAACGGTACGCTAAAAAGGATTGTTGAGAAATCTTCAAACGCATTAAAAGGACATATAAGATTTTTACCTCTTTTACTGTTTCTTACGACTGCTGTAATTGCTGCTCTTGGTCCTGGGAATATAGCCATGGTTGCAATGATGACTCCTCTTGCTTTAGCAATGGCAAAAGAAGAAAAAATATCTCTTCTTATGGTTTCAATAATGGTTATACTTGGAGCAAATGCTGGGGGCTTGTCTCCTTTGGCACCAACTGGCATTATTGCTAGTGAGCTTGCCACAAAAGAAGGTTTACAGATTTCTATGACTCTTTTTAGAGATATGTTTATAGTTTCTACTTTTTTTGGGATACTAACTTATATTGTAATGAAAGGATACAAAATTCCTCGTAATATGGTGGTCAATGCAAAACTTTCTCCACCTTTAACAAGACAGCAAAAAACAACTGTTGTGGTTATTTTTATTGCAATAATAACTATTATTTTTGGTGGTAATATTGCCTTGACTGCTTTTTTAGCTTCAGGATGCCTTTTAATTTTGAGAGTAACAACAGAGCAAGAAGCCCTTGCTCAAGTACCTTGGTCGGCTATACTTCTTATATGTGGAGTGGCTTTAATGATAAATCTTGTTAATAGCACTGAAGGAATGACAATAATAGTAGAAACGTTAGGAAAACTAACCAATGAAAAAACAGCAGCACCAACAATGTCTTTTCTTAGTAGTTTAATGTCTCTATTCTCCAGTTCTTCAGGAGTTGTAATGCCCACGCTTATTCCAACAGTACAAGGAGTTGCAACACAAGCAGGGGGAGCCGTAAGACCAGAACCTCTTATATCTGCTATAGTTATTGGTTCTCATCTTGTTTCTATTTCTCCATTTTCTACTCTTGGAGCTCTTGCTATAGCTTCTGCAGGGTACGGCTCTGAAAAAGATACGCTTTTTTCTAAACTTCTTCTTTCTGCATTTTTATACCTGGTCATTGGAGCAATAGTTAGTTACTTTATTGTGTTCTTGTATTAAAAGCAGAAAACATATTACCAAAGTTTACAGTTTAACTCAGGTTGACTATAGCGGATAAACCTCACTCAGACTACCCCAAGAGGAGAGGGAAACGCTTAATCAGTTAAAAGAAGTGGGGTAAAGGAGAAAAAATGAGTAATAATCTTAAAGGAAATATGATAATAGCTCAAAGTGGAGGACCAACTGTTGTTATAAACCAGAGTCTTGTTGGAGCTGTTATTGAAGCGAAAAAACATAAACAGATAAAACAAATTTACGGTTCATTAAACGGAATTGATGGAATCTTGAAAGAGAGGTTTATAGATTTAAAAAAAGAAAATCTTGCTATCCTAAAAAAAGTTGCTTTTACTCCCTGCGCCGCTCTCGGCAGTGTAAGAAAAAAACCTACCAGTGAAGATTGTGTGGAAATATTTAAGATACTACAAAAATATGATATAAGGTACTTTTTTTATATAGGTGGTAATGACTCAGCAGAAACAGCAAATATATTGAATGAGAATGCTAAGAAAGAGGGATACGAATTTAGATGTTTCCATATCCCAAAAACAATAGATAACGACCTTCGTGAAAACGACCATACTCCTGGCTATGGAAGTGCAGCTAAATTTGTTGCTATGGCTGTTATGGGAAACAATCTGGACAACAAATCTTTGCCGGGTGTTAAGATAGATGTTATTATGGGAAGACACGCTGGATTTTTGGTTGCGGCTGCTGCCCTTGGTAAAAAGAGAGATGAAGACGGTCCACATCTTATATATTTTCCTGAAAAACCTTTTAGTAAAGAAGCCTTCCTTGGAGACGTTGAAAAGGTATATTCTAAATATGGAAGATGCCTTGTTGCAGTATCAGAAGGTATTTCAAATAAAGAAGGCGAGCCGATTATCTCTCAATTTATTAATGAGACTGATACCCACGGGAATGTTCAACTTAGCGGTACAGGGGCATTAGGAGATCTACTTTCTGAATTGGTGAAAACAAAACTAAATATAGGTAGAGTTAGGGCAGATACATTCGGTTATCTACAGAGATCTTTCCCAGGTATATATTCTGAAGTTGACGCTAAGGAAGCTTATGAAGTAGGAGAGATAGCAGTTAAAAAAGCGGTATTAGAAGGTTTGGATGGTTCTATAGCCATCAAGAGAAAACAAGTAAAGAGTTACTCCGTTTTTTATGAACCTGTTCCGTTAAATAAAGTAGCAAAACATACCCGTTCTATGCCATCTAAATTTATTAATAGGGCGGGCAATTATGTTACTCAGTCTTTTATAGATTACGCACTACCTCTTATTGGCAAGCTTCCTGAGGTGGAGTTCTTAAAAGGTGTTCCTGTAGATAATAAAAAATAACTGGTACAGAGTTGCAAGGTTAAAAACATAAAAGAAAAGCGTAAAGCAAAATCACCTCCTCCTACGCTACAATACAAGCTTCGGCGGATAAGTTCCTCTCTTTACAAAGCAAGCTCCCCCAATGAGAGAGGTGAGTTGGGTGGAAATGCCACTCTTTCGACTCCTGAAGCCCCAATCTGTCACCTTGAACTTGTTTCAGAATCTCTAATGTAACCTCAAAAAGAAGTAGTAAAAAACGAGATTCCGGATCAAGTCCGGAATGACAATCGTTCCTTATTTGCCTCTCCTCTTGGGTCTTGTCCCGACAGTATTTCT
>Ga0172382_10001924_pt1 | contig 35839 bp, 24 predicted proteins | sample Leawel138RmetaG_FD_122245 | JGI IMG/M metagenome (GOLD analysis project Ga0172382, IMG submission 122245) | Leachate microbial communities from a municipal landfill in Southern Ontario, Canada - Leachate well 138R metaG | ecosystem: Engineered > Solid waste > Landfill > Unclassified | place... | reverse complement strand
TTATAGCCGTGTCTTTCATGTTTAGTGTCATAACCTTATATTATGACCCATTTTTTCTTTAGGCTCAATCTGTATTTGAAACCGAGCCCTCTTTCAGGCTCATTTTGTATTATAAAAGACTCACTCTTTATTATCAAGTTTTCCATCAATTACAATAGGTGTTTTTCTCAAAGAGATATTGTAAGTGGAAGGTGGATTTATTCTTTGTGATGAAGAAGCGCCAGAAGTGTTATCAATCTTATAATATTTACCGATATCACTCTTTTTTCTATCTATAGGCCAAGTTGCACGTAAAGGACTTTTATATACCCCTATCGTATCCATTGTTAATGGTTCACATCCAGTATAACCGATGACTGAAGCGCCTGTTCTTAACCTAAAATCGGCTTCCTCTCTATTTATAAAGAGTGGGTTTATACCATCCCAATTATTTTTAAAATAGGTTGTTGCTTGAACACCTCTCGATATGGCTATAAATCTGCCACCAGTGTTCACGTTTCTCTCTATAATACTGCCCTGAATCTCTCCCCATACAGATGGTTCTTTTTCTATCATCCCTACCAAAGGCGGGTATCTATAGTTCCAGGGCGGTTGTTTATAGTTTACACTTTTAAGTCTTAAGGCAAGTTGCCCCACCATCCTTACATTTGGACCTTTCTCTATATCACCGTCTTTACACAATATTGAGGATCTATCTCCTTGGGATATGCTTCTACCACTTCCGTCAATAAAATAGTTGTTTGTAAGATAGTTACCTGGTTGAGTACTTGATATACCGTTAGGAAACCTGTAATAAATGTTTTTATCTATAACTATGCCTGCGTTTATTGCGTCAAGATGTATTGAGTTTAACCCGTGAGAAAGATTGGGCGAAGAATGGGTGCTTATATGGTGAAAATAGTTGTTCCTTATAATTATTCCTCTACTCATAAAATACCAAGGTTCTCCATAAATATACATAGCACCTATCTCTCTACCCTCATGAGGACCGTCGTGGAGTTCGTTGAACTCTATTATATGGTCGTTAGCATTAAAGTATATTAACTGGTGTGGAGCGTCATATATAAGGTTACGAGAAATTCTCTGCCCAATCCCGTCAATACTTACCCCTTGACAGTAACCACCGTCGAACCTATTAAAACGGTATATATGGTTATTTTCTACAAGATGGTTTGAAGGAATAAGTTTTATTCTGTCGCCACCGTTAAGAGATATTCCCCCTTCACCTGTATCATATATATCACAACCGATAACAGCGTGGTTCCATCCCCCCGCTATCCTAACAGCCCATTGTCCTGTGTTTCTAATGGTAGAGGAAGCTATAAGATTGTTTTTACCGCCAGAAATTTCAAAACCGTGAGACCTACCTCCTTCAATTGTTAACCCGAAAAACGAAATATAAGAAGCGTTCTTTAGTTGTATAAGAGGCGTCTCAAAGGTTGTTCCTACCACTTCATCGGTTCTTTTTAGTTTTTTAGGAGGATAAAAGTAGAGTTTCCCCTGCTTTCTATCTAAATACCATTCGCCTGGTGTATCAATTTCGCTTAAAAGGTTGTAAGCAAAATAAGGATGTTTAGCTGCTATACGTGCTCCTCTATGACCTGGGTCAGGCCGATTAAATCTTGGGTCTTCTTCTACATACATTATCTTTTTTTCCGTATCAATAGAAGAAACTTTTAAATGTTTAATAGCGTACGGTGTCTGAACGCCCATATACCCTTTAAGCCATATCTCGTCTTCTTCTTTCCATCGGGCAGGTCTATCTTCTGAATAAATAAATTTTCCTTTCTGGTAAGGGACTTTACGAAATTCATAGTCCCCTTTTGGGTCAACAAGTGCAGCTACTCTAAGCCAACTATCATTAGGCCAACGAGCAAGATGCATAATTTCCCCATTATAAATAAGTTCCATTGCGGATAGATTGGTAGGACCAAAACCTCTGTTTAGAAGTGTACCGTAGTCGTCTATTCCTTGAGATTTCAAATCAGCAACCCATACCTCTTTTCTTGCTTCTTCAGGAAGCCGTTTTAATATCTCTGGCTGTTTAAGAGGCATAAAATTAGTAATTTTTATGCCACCTACAATTTTTACATTCTCGTTTGGATAACTTCTGTAAACAATAGGAGAATCCTCAGTACCAGAATCTTCTTGACTAAAAACGATAGGTTCTTGAAGAAAATAAGTGCCTTCCCTAAAAAATATGGATATACCACCTTTGTGCGTACCTTTCTTTTTTGTTGCTCTTACTTCTTCCTGTGCTCTCGAAATGGTTCTAAATGGACTATTCTTTGTCCCTCGGTTAGAATCTTTCCCAGAAGGAGAAATATAAAAATTAAGTGTAGATTTGTTAATCCGTTCAATATACTCATCTTGCCTACTTTTCTCCTCAGTTCCATCTTTTAATCCTTCTATCTCTTCCAATCTATCTCTTAAATCTAGTCTGTATCCATCGTTTGGAAAAGAAGATGCTTCTTCTGCTATTAACCTGTTAATATATACCTGCCTTGCTTGAGAATATTTTTTTTCTTCTCTGTACGTATCTCCAATTTTTAAGTAAGCAGTAAATATATGGTGTTTTAAAGCGCCTTCGGTGTTTTTTACCTGTTCGAGAAGTTCTCTTGCCTTCTTATAGTTTTTCTGGCTTAAATATACCTCTGCCTCTTGGAATAGACCGTATATCTTATAAAAAGGGTTGAGTTGCTGAATTTCAAAAAACTCTTTATATGTCTTATGAGTGTTCTGGTAATCTTTTTCAAGCCTGTAACTTTCTGCAATATTAAGTAAAGCCATCTCAACTCCATCACCTAAAAAACCTTTAATTTTTTTATACTCTTCCCGTGCTTTATTAAAATCACCTTTTTTAAGTAGAGAGTCGGCTTTTAAAAACATCTCTTCTCGTGAAACTATTATCTCTTCTGGTTTAAGAACTCTGTTGTATATGACAACTTCATCTATATCAAGTTTTGTTGAACCTACTCCGTGCCCTGAATACCCAATCACAAAAGGTGTGTTAGTTGGTACGTATTCTCCTTTAAATCTTTCAGTTTTAATATGCGCCCTCTTTTCATCCCTCATAACAATATTACTTTTTGCTAATTTTCCGTTAAGATAGATATTCATTTCAGAGCCGTCAAAAGTAACAACAAGATGTTGCCAGATATTGTCAGAAAAAGAGAGTGAAGTAGAAATTATAGTAGCGCCAAGAGGTTGACCAACTTCAAAACTAAGAGTCATCGATTGCTCGTATGATGTTAATATTCTCCACCCTTTAGAAAAACCTGAAACTGAAAGAATTGTGCCATTTTTCCTTTTACTTGCAGGTAGTATACTGCCGGGTCCTTGTCTTCTAAACCATACTTCTGCTGTAAATTGGTTATTCTGTATATTAAAAGGTTCTCCTCTGTAAAACCCTCTATCAAGGCGTACCGCATTTTTTTCTTGCCATCGACCTTCGATTACTTGAAGGTCATCAAAAACTTCTTTAGTTGTTGGGTCTGTATAAGGAACGTAGGTTAGGTTCTTTTGATTTTTACTTAAATCGTATACAATATTTTTACTCTCTTTTACATTCTCAAATGTATAGTATCTGGCAACGCTTGGATCTTGCTTTAAAGATTCTCTCTTTTTTATCCATTGGCTATAATCTTGACTTTGAGCAGTAAAAGAAAAAATCAATATCACATATATACAATTAAGAATTTTTTTCATCAGAACCTCCTTGGCTGGTAAGACGTTCTGCCAAATTTGGCTATACTTTAAGTAGTAGTTGCGAAAATATATCTGCCGAAACCAACCTACGCTAAACTACAAGCCTCGGCAAGTATACCTTGGCGTAGGTTGAAACACTTTGTGTGACTGCGACAGTGACAAGTATGAGTAGTTTTATTCCCCTTAAAATATTGCTTAAAAATTTATCTTAATATTATTAATGCTCAGAAAGATGTATGAGAATTTTAAGTAACTATTAATAGTTTAAGTTCAAAATCTTGCATAATACATTGCGTTGAATCACAATTTAACTATTTAAATTTTAATACTCCAGCGTTATCTACCCGCCAAATACTACCACCTGTTGCTACCCAAGCAAACCATCCGTCTCTCATACAACTACCCAGGTTAAACCTAACAGTATTATTATTTTTAAGGTTTATATTTAAAAGAGAAAGAGGAAGTTTCCACTCTGCAGTCCAATGATTGGTCTCTTTGTCAATAAGTACCGATTTGTATTCTATATTTTCTTGAAGTTTTTTTATTCTATCGGCTGGTATACTAAAGATATTGTGTGCAACAAAAGTCCCATCAGGTCTTCCTGTAAACACATATAATGGTCCTGTTGGAACACCTTCTTGCCACCACCATGTATCTTGACCTATTACCCCCTCTATGCCAAATTCATGAGAAACATAAGGGTTGGTTTTAGGAAACCCTTCTTTCCAGGGGTCAGGCATATACTCTACCCCTAAATAGATGTTATCATCATCGTAAGTTACCCATAAAGAGGCAGCAGGGACTTCCCTTTTTGTGCCTTTACTATGTTCTTCTACAACAAGTATGGCTCTGCTTTTATCAAGCCCAAACCACTCTTCTTTATTAAGAATACCGTCAATTTTTATAGGGTTTGTCCGTTTTACTACCTCGTACTCTTGCTCTCTGCTAATCCTTTTTAACGGTGGAAACTTTGCAGAAGCGTCTTCAACAGGCGGTTTCCAGTTTGGGTTATAATATTTTCCTGCTGGGGATTTTTTTACTGGCCAAGTTGCTCTCAACTCGTCTTTATACAAACCTATCTCCTCAAAAGGAATAGGGGTATATTCTGTTTCCCCATAGACAGGTGAACCTGTTCTTATAGTGAAATTTAGAGCATCTATATCTTTAAAAAATACTACACCTTTTTCAAAATTATTCTTTACGCTGTTATCGGTATAATTAAAACTTCCTGCAATCCTCATTATATCAGACACATTAGAAAAAATATTCTCTTGGATAATAACGTTCTTTGGTTCTCCGTAAGGTTTAATTTTTAGAAAATCTCTTGTTTGAGGGTACCTACTATCCCACGGCGGTTGACGGTAAGAAACTGTGTTAAGAAGATTTGCCCACCTTTGTACGCTTCTGTCTTGCCTAAGAAGGTAGGTTCTATTAGACTGCGCTATCCCTATATTACAATCTGTAAAAATATTATTTTTGATTTGTGTGTCTGGTCCGTGAGTAAACATTGCCCTTTCTGTGCAACGGTAAAAAATATTTCCTTCCATTGTCATACCACCATTTAGAGCATCTATATATAGACCCGTCACTTGATGTGTTTTTAAAGGTGAAGAATGTTCAGTTATGTTATGTATAAAATTATATCTCATAACATTACCACGATTCATAAGATACCAAGGAGCTCCGTAAGAGTATATTGCCCCGCCGTCTCTGGCTTCGTTCATAACGTCGTATATTTCATTATATTCCACTACTTGATTATTTCCACTAAAAGGGATAGCAATATAGGAAGAATCGTGCATAAGATTATGAGAAACCCTATTCCCAACGCCTGAAATTCCTATACCATACTTTCCGCCAGCATGAGAAAATCTGCTAAATCTGTATATATGGTTGTTTTCTATATAATGTCCTGATGGTAAAAGTTTCTCCCGGTTACCACCAGTAACGTTTAATCCTCCCTCGCCAGTATCATATATATCGCAACCAACTACGCCGTTCCTTTCTCCTTGATTTATTATGACTGCTAAAGTTCCAGTATTTCTTATGGTAGAACCAGCTATAAGGGTGTTTGTGCAGTTGTTAAGAGTAAAACCGTTGTGCCAAGTACATTCAAATGTTAAATTAAAAAAGATTATATTAGAAACATTTTGTAACTCTACAATTGGTTCGTTTAAAGTAGAAACAATAATTTCACTTCTTTCAATTCTATCAGGCGGATAAAAATATAGTTTACCGTCTTCTCTATCTATATAAAATTCTTCTGGCTTTGAAATCTCAGAAAGTATGTTATAAAAATAGTATGGAGTATCTTTAACAACAGGCATATCATAAGCAAGATAACTTTTTGCTTGCCTTACATCTGGGGCAAGGTTGATTATTTTGTTGTTTGTATCTATATCTGTTACCGAAGTATGAACCTTGTCCCAGGGCCACATAAAATATCCTGCTACCCATATATTCTTCTCTTCAGTCCACCGTGTAGGTCTATCTCCTGAATACTTAAATCGTCCTTTCTGAAAAAAATAGTTGTTTGTCTTCCCATCACCCTCTGGAGTAGCAAGATCCGATACCCGTTCCCAACCTTCGTCAGGCCAACGAGATATTTGCATAGGTCTGGTATTATAAAAAAGTTCCATAGCAGATACAGTATAAGGGGAATGTGAATGACCTCTGTTTATAAATTTTCCATAATCGTTTATACCTGCTTCTTTAAGGTCTGCTACCCATACCTTAGTTTTTGATTCTTTGGGTAACTGTCTTATTATTTTAGGGTCCTTAAGAGGTTTAAAATTTGCAACCTGTTTACCACCAATAATTCGCACTTCTTCACCCGGATAACTTCTATACACAACTGGTGCCCCTTCCTCACCTGAATCTTTTTCATTAAATTTTAACCCTTCAGTTATAAAATATTTTCCACCACGTAAATATACTCCAATACCGCCTTGAGGGATACCTTTATTCTTTTTAATAGATTGTATTTCTTCTTGTGCTCTTTTAATTGTTTGGAATGGAGATTCTTTTGTCCCTTTGTTTGTATCTTTACCTTTTAGGGAAACATATATATTATATTTTGAACTATTGACACGTTCTGCCCGTTTTTCTCTGATACTCTTTTCTACTACTCCATCTCTCAACCCTTCTATATTATCTAAACGGTCAACAAGGTTTAACCTATTGTTCTCATTAGGGTAAGAGTTTTTATCTTCTTGCTTTAACAAATTTTCGTATATACGGCGAGATTGTGCATATTTTCTCTCAAATCGGTAGGTATCTCCTGTATACATCTCTGCTTTAAATACCTGGTCTTTAGAAACACCTTTTGTTTTTATTATATCTGAATATATCTTGCGTGCTGATGTGTAATTATTCTCTTCAAGATAAAGATTTGCCTGTGTAAAAAGGGAGTATATTCGGTAATTTAGAGATAGGTTAGGTGTTTTTAGGATTTCGTTATAGATCTGGTGTGCAAGAGGGTACTTTTTTTCTAACCGGTAAGTTTCTGCTATATTAAATAAGGATAGTTGGGTAGCATAATTGAGGTCTTTATATTCTTTGATTTTAAGATACTCTTTTCTGGCTGAGTTATAGTCACGGGAGTTGAGGTATTTGTCTGCTATTCGTAAACTTTTTTCAATCTCAGGTACCACTTCTGTTGATTCTGCCCACCCTCCTGTTTTAAGGATATTGACAGAAAAAAAGAGTACCATAACCAACAAACAACTTATTTTTCTTTTCATTAAACTCTCCTATATATAATATTTGAGAAACCTAAAAGTTAAATTTTCATTAAAACTTTATCATATCTTCTTACATTTTTCAAGTTCATATAGTACGTTAAAAGAATTTACATAACGTGGTAAGGTGTAATTATACATTTTGATAAGAAACATCCTTGTGATAAAATAGAAGTATAAAAACAACCTATTTGACTAAGCAGGTAATTGCAAGGGAGGAATTATGGAGAAAAGATATTTAGACTATCTTAAAAGAAGGTTGGATGCTTTAGATTATGAGAAACTTATTGGTATTGATAATAAAAAACTACATATCTTTATTGCTGATTCTGTTGAGTTATGCGAGCCCGACTCTGTTAAAATAATTACCGATTCTAAGGAAGATATTGATTATGTTAGAAAGATGGCTTTAGAAACAAAAGAAGAAAACCCTTTAGAGATGGAAAACCATACTATACATTTTGATGGGATGGAAGACCAAGGTAGAGATAGAGAAGTCACAAAATATCTTGTACCTGAAAATGATTCTTTAAGTAAAACATTAAACCAGATAGAAAGAGAGGAAGGGTTAAGAGAGGTTAAATCTCTGTTAAAAGGTAGTATGAAAGGTCGTATTATGGTAGTACGGCTTATGACTTTAGGTCCAAATAATTCTGAATTTAGTGTCCCTTGCGTTGAATGTACAGACTCTTTTTATGTAGCTCATAGTTTAACACTTCTATATAGAAACGGGTACGAAGAGTTTAAACGGCTCGGTAATAACACTGAATTTTTTGCTATTCTGCATGCCTGCGGAAAATTGGATGAAAGAATGGTAAGTTCTGAGCCTGATAAGAAAAGAATTTATATTGACCATACAAGAGATACTGTTTATAGTGTAAACACCCAATATGCTGGAAACACAGTAGGATTAAAAAAACTTGCTTTAAGGTTGACTATAAGAAAAGCTGATAGAGAAAAGTGGTTGGCTGAACATATGTTTCTTATGGGTGTTAAAGGTAAAAACGGTCGTAAATCGTATTTTGCAGGTGCTTTCCCGAGCGCTTGTGGCAAAACATCTACTGCTATGTTACCTGGAGAAACGATTGTAGGAGATGATATTGCTTATTTTCGTGCTATTAATGGAAAATGTATGGCAGTAAATGCTGAGTCAGGAATTTTTGGGATTATACAGAATGTTAATGTTAAAGATGACCCTGCTATTTGGAAAGCGCTCCATACCCCTTACGAAGTTATTTTTTCTAATATCTTGATAAATAACGGTAAACCGTACTGGCTTGGGATGGGAGAAGAAATTCCTAATGAAGGAGAAAACTTTTCAGGCAAATGGTATAAAGGTAAAAAAGATAATAAGGGTGCAGAGATACCACCAGCCCATAAAAATGCACGATACACAATTATGCTTAACTCTTTGAACAATTACAATACTGAACTTAATAACCCTAATGGTGTTGAACTATCTGCAATTATTTATGGTGGTAGAGATGCTAAAGCAGCACTACCTGTTCAACAGAGTTTTGGTTGGGAACATGGGATTATTGCTTATGGTGCTTCTCTTGAAACAGAAACAACTTTTGCTATCATAGGAAAAGAAGGGGTTCCTGAGATTAATCTTATGAGTATACAAGACTTTGTGTCTATACCTCTTGGAAAATATATTGAAAATAACCTCGATTTTGGTAAAAGGTTGAACCAGGCACCAGCTATATTCGGAGTAAACTATTTCCTCAAAAATAAAGAAGGAAAGTATGTAAATGAAATTAAGGATAAACATATCTGGATAAAATGGATGGAGTTAAGGGTCCACAATGAAGTTGATGCCATCGAAATTCCTACTGGGTTAATACCTAAATATGAAGACCTTACTACCCTTTTTAAAGAGGTTGCAGGTAAAGATTATAGTAAGGAAGATTACATACAGCAGTTTACTTTGAGGGTTCCAGAAAATATTGCAAGATTAGAGAGGGTCATAAAGTTTCACAATGAAGAGGTTAAAGATGCTCCTCCAATTCTTTTTCAAATTTTAGCAGAACAGAAACAACGGTTACTGGAATTTCAGAAGAAGTATGGAGACTATGTTTCCCCTGAGAAACTTGTCTGATAAAAAACATTCCGAAGGGCTGTTAGCGAAAGGCTTGAACTTTTTGTTAACAGCCCCCCTCACCTTGCATCCTCTCCCCCAGAGGAGAGGCAAATAAAGAAAAGACAAAGGCAGGGTTACTGAAACAAGTTCAGGATGGTAAATTAAGCAACAGAAGGCAAGAATACCATCAAAAATACATATTGCTGACAAGAAGATAATCAAAATCTTTTACAATTTCGTTTGTTTTTATATGAAGAACTCTCGATGCAATCTCTTCGCTCAGTTTTAGGCGTTCTTTAGATATCAGCATCTCTCTTGCGCCTTGGAGTGAACCATTGCCAATCTTAATAATCTTTCTTTCGTCAACATCGGGGATTAACCCTATCTTTTTTCCGTTTGTTATATTGACATAATTCCCGAATCCACCAGAAAGATATATTTTATCAATATCTTCAAGTTTAGCAGGATAATAATCAAGGAGTATCTCCCATCCAGTTTTTATTGCAGATTTTGATGTTATCAACTTAAATATATCATCCTGAGTCAATCTTAAATCTTCTGTTATATAAAAGTCTTTTTTTATTCTTGCGTTTTTACTCATTATATTTTTATCAAGAAATTCTGCAAGAAGGTCTATTAAACCTGACCCACACACCCCAACTGGCTTTTTATTTCCTATTGTTGTATACCCTACCCTGCCATCATAGATAGAAATTTCTTTTATAGCCCCTTCAATACCTCCCAACCCGCAACTTACAGAAGCGCCTTCAAAAGCGCCCCCTGCAGCACAAGAAGCAGAAATCATGCGTTTCTTGTTACCTAAAACAATTTCACCATTTGTTCCTATATCAATAATTAAGGAAAGAGCATCTTTATTATACATCCCTGAAACAAGAATATCAGCCACTACATCTGAACCTATATGACCTCCAATAAGGGCTCCTCCATAAATAGTTGCAACCTTATTAATATCAAGCCCTACTTGGGAAGGAGTAGAAACAATTGAACTAGTGTCAGGTGCTTCATAAGGTATAACACCGAGGGAAGATATATCCAGCCCAAAAAAGATGTTTCTCATTGTAGGGTTTCCCACCAGAACTACCTGATAAATATATTGGGAGATATTTTTTCCTTCCTCTTTTGAAAACTCTTTTATCGATGTATTGACAAAATCTACCACCAAGTTTTTGAGAGTTAAAAGGTGGGTTGTCTGTTCTTTCTTAGAAAGATACTTCCCATTACTCTTATTATCAACAAGGGTATATTCTATTCTTGAAATAACATCGTTTCCATAAGATATCTGTGGGTTGGAGTTTGCATAAGTTTTAATAACTTTGCCCGTCTCCATATCAACAAGGTCGATAACAATAGTTGTTGTTCCAATATCAATTGCCAGACCATAAATCTTGCCTTTGAAGGTATCAACCATTGTTTCGCCTTTAAAGACGTAACCATTCTTTTGGAAGTATGATGGAGATAAAGATAACTGGCTATCAAATTTGGATTGCAAGATTTCGTATTTACCAGAATTTTTAATATACAATAGTATATCTGATTTATCGCTTATAACTTTCGCTTGACAAGCAAGCCGCTCTTTTTCTTTAAGATTGAAAGATTTTTCAATTAAGGTTAATTCGTTTAGGTTCTCTTCACCTTCAGATACTCTTACTATACATTTTCCGCAGATACCTGTGCCATTACAGTCAGCACTAATTTGTATTTCAGCCATTCGAGCAAAATCAAGTAAGGTTAAACCTTTCTCTACCTTTAAAACAGATTTGTCGTTCTTGAATTGCGGAAATTTTACAGTTGCCATTATTCTTTTTCAAAATTTGTAATCCAGCCATCAAAAAAATTCTTAAAATGTTCTTTATCCATCTCAGCATCAGAAAAAAATTGTGATTCTTTTTTAGTAAAAGAGTATCTATAACAGGAACAATACTCTATAATTAGGTTATATGCTTCTGTTATTTTTTTGAATGTTTCGGAAAGTTCTTCTGTTGCCCCTACGGGGTTTCTATCAGGATGGTATTTTAAGGAGAGGGTTCTATACGCATCTCTTATCTCTTTTAATGAAGCTGTCTCGCCTAACCCTAAAAGTTTCCTTGCCTGATCTATCTCTTTAAATTCCATATTTAACCAACGTTTCTTTGTGATATTTTTTCTGCAACCTGTTGGGCAGCCAAAACAATGGGATACATAACAGGAGAACTTGTTAGGTAAGGATGTGTAGCAACCTGTAGTGTTTCCATTTCAGTACAAGACATTCTTTTCTGTATAGCCAACCCGATAATATTTATCATCTGAGCACAAGACATACCACAACTTACCTGCCCACCAAGTATAATTCCTGACTGCATAGAAAAGATAAGTTTCATTTTACCTTTACTAACACCAGGTAAAGAAGCAGGATGTTTGTCCACTCCATCAACGCTTCCAACCATAATCTCGAAATTTTCTGCCCTTGCGGTCTTTTCTGTCAACCCTGCAGAACCTAAAACAAGACCATCTACATATGTGGAATATATTGCAATAGTACCTTTATTTTCGCGTACAACTTTTATTTTATAAAGATTAGAGCCAGCAACTCTTGCCTCAGCGGTAGCTGTGGAAGCAAGCATTACAACCATAGCTTTCCTTGTATAAAAATCCTTTTTACAAGCACAGTCACCTATCGCAAAAACGTTTGAATCGAGGGTTGTTCTCATATATTCGTCTGTTAGAACACCACCACAGTGTCCAAGTTCCAGTCCTGCGTCAACAGCCAATTTAACATTAGGTTTAGCACCCACCCCCAATATAATTCCATCTACTGGTATCTCTCTACCATCAGCAAACTTAACCTTTTCAACCTTATCTTCACCTATAATCTCTTGCACCTGAGTGTTTAGCATTATATCCACTCCTTTGTTACGAAGTTTTTCTTCTGCCATAACAGAAAACTCAGGGTCAAAAGAGTTGTAAAGAAGGTTCGGAAGTAGTTCAACCAGTGTTACCTTAATACCATTTAAGTTTGATACCTCATCCGCAAACTCAACCCCAATAAATCCGCCACCTATAACAAGAACGTTTTTACAATTTTTAATCTTTTCAACAACATCGTTTAGGTAGTTCAACTCTTTCTTTATCTGATAGACTCCCTCTTTTTCAATTCCTTTAATTGGTAAGTTTACAGGAACTGAACCAATAGCCAATACAAGTTTTTCGTAAAAATATTTATCCCCTTTAGCAGTTTCTATGTTTTTTTCATTCCTATCTATTTTGATAACAGTATCAACAACAACATTTATACCACTATTTTGTAAAAAATCTGTACCAAGTTTGTTTTCATCAGGATTATGTAAACTTGAAAACATATAAGGAATCCCACAAGGTATAACCCCATCTTTAATATCTTTAAAAACGGTAACACTTTTTGATGGATAATGTTTTTTTGCAGTTGTTGCGCACACTATACCAGCAGGACCAGCTCCAACGATAAGAATATCTGTCTTTTTTTCCATTGTTCCCCCTAAAGCAGGTTCTATTTGCCAAATTTAACTCTTTGACGTTTTATAAGTCACTTTTTACAATTTTACAACTTTTCCCACTTCAATTCCAATAAAATTTTCTCTGTACTCTTTAAAAAATACTTCTTCTGCCTTATCTCCAGAACAATGGGTAGGTGCAACGTTCTCCACCCCCATACTCTTAAATTCTTCTGCTAAAAACTGTATCTCCCTTATATCTTTTCCACTTAGATGAAACCCGCCCATTACAAGGTATATACTTTTTGTACCAAAATGTTCTCTTACTTTTTCTACTACATTTAAAATACCATAGTGGGCACAACCTGTTATAATTGATATACCTTTATCAGTTTTTATAATAATAGACTGTTCAGGCATTGGTTTCCCTTTATATTCTCCAATTATTTCGCCAGTAGTAAAAATATTTTCTGCAATTTGATGAACCGCTCCTACTTGAATAGTTTTTCCCCCTAAACTTTTAATTTTCTCAAAAGTATCGTTAGAAAAGCCAGGGCACACATAAACTGGTATATCCCTACCTTTAACATTATCTAAAAAATCCCATAAACCGCCTGTATGGTCCCAATGATCGTGAGAAACAACTACGCTTTCAATACTTTCAGGCAAAATATGCAATTGCTCCATATTTTTTATAAGGTATTCCCCCTTCTCTCCTGTATCAAAAAGGATTTTATTGTCAATTAGAACAGAAAAGCCCCAACCGATATTCAATTTTGACTCTGCTGTTTTTTTATCAAAAAGGATTTTTATTTCCATATTACTCCTTATTTTTCCCACTCATCCTTTAATGGGGATACTCGAGATAAACATCGTCTTTATCATTGTTATTCCGTTTAAAAAGTATGTGTCTATGAACGCCCAAATTTGTCTTCCTGAACTTGTTTCAGGCTCTCTAATGTAACCCACGTTGGTAATAGGCACAACGTAAAAAGCGAGATTCCGGATCAAGCCCGGAATGACATACAGGGAGAGTTCTCATCCCATTAACCTCTTTGCCGACCCCCTCACCCTTGATCCCTCTCCCCCAAGGGTAGAGGACAAAGAGAGGTGCATTCCTTTTCCGCCTCCGGCGAGTCTTGTCCCGAGGACTTACCTTCATCACTTGCAAAAGCGAGATTCCGGATCAAGCCCGGAATGACATACAGGGGGAGTTCTCATCCAATTAACTTCTTTGCCGACCCCCTCACCCTTGATCCCTCTCCCCCAAGGGTAGAGGGCAAAGAAGGGCAGGTGTATGCGCCGTAGTACCAGAGTGAGTAGATAACACGGCACACTGTCGTGGTAAAGCAAAATCCCCCCTCATCTCTAACCCTTATCTTTCAATAAGAGAAATAATTGATAGGGGGGATACTCTGAGCCTGTTAAGCCCTCTTTTCTTTGGTTACACTATACTTTATCTTTTAGGCTAACAAAAAATATAGAAAATTATGCTTTTTATTTTTCTACAGAATCTTTGATTTTTTCAACTATTTTTACAAACTCTCCATTTGTAACAGAATCTTTTTCAGAAATTGATGTAAAAGGAATACCTTCATCTGATAATTCTACCATTTTAGGCGAAAAAGAGATGCTGCCAAGAAAACGTACTTCAAGGTATTCAGCAGTCTTTTTAGCTCCACCTTTCTTAAAAATATTGATATTCTTTTTACAATGTGGACAAGTAAAACCACTCATATTCTCTATAATACCAATAATAGGAATATTAAGTTTCTGAGCAAATCCAACAGCTCTCTTAGAATCCATTATTGCAACATCCTGAGGAGTCGTAACAATTACCACTCCATCAATATTTTCTATTAATTGGCAGATACTTAAAGGTTCATCACCTGTACCCGGTGGGGAATCTATAATAAGGTAATCCAAATCACCCCAATTCACATCACTCAAAAACTGCTTTATTGCACCCATCTTTAAAGGTCCGCGCCAAATAACTGGTTCATCAGGATTTTTAAGCAGAGAAGCCATACTTATTACCTTAAGACCATATTCAGCTTCAACAGGCATTATTTCGGTATTATTTGTTACAAGTTCTTTATCTTCGAGGCCAAGCATCTTTACGACGTTAGGTCCATGAAGGTCAACGTCCAGCAGACCAACCTTATTACCTTTTGAAGCCAACAAGTATGCCATATTAACAGATACTGTTGTTTTACCGACCCCTCCTTTACCGCTCATAACAAGAATCTTGTGTTTAATTTTACTCATACGTTCTCTAACATTATCTTCTTTTACTTCTGCCATTTTAATCCACCTTAGATATATTTGCCCAGACCTCTCTAATTTTATCTGAAACTAAGTCATCAGCAAATTCAACATAAGGAATTCTTTTAACTATAGATTTTGGAACGTTTTCCGAGAAAGGTATTTTACCAGCTATTTGAATTCCTTTATTTGCACATATATCTTCAATTGTTTTAGAGTTTTCAATGTTTATATCGTACTTATTTATAACAACTTTTGTTTCAACACCAAAATGTTCAGCAACCTTCATTACTCTTTCCACATCGCTCATTCCAGAAAGGGTTGGTTCTGTTACCAAAACTGCAAGGTCAACCCCCGACAATGACGCTATCACAGGGCAACCTATACCCGGAGGGCCGTCTAAAATAGTATAATCGTATTTCCAACCTCTACTAAGTTTAGAAGCCTCTTCTTTTATTTTTGAAACAAGTCTACCAGAATTTTCTGCTGCAATATCAAGTTTAGCAAAAACAAAGGGACCATAAGATGTATCTGAAATAAACCAATCTCCATTTTTCTGTTCTTCCAAACTTATTGCTTCAGCAGGACATCCATAAAAACAAGCTCCACAACCTTCACAGGAAAGAGGGTCTATTGTATAACTTTTGTTTTTACCATCAGAGGTAACATTTATTGCCTCAAACCTACAAATCTCGACACATCTACCACATTTTGTACATTTTTCTTGGTCAATCTTTGCTTCATTACCTCCCATAAAAACTTCTTTTTTTCTTATAACGGGATTTAAAAGAAGATATAGGTTGGCAGCATCTACGTCACAGTCAACAATAATCTTATTCTTTGCAATAGAAGCAAACGAAGCTGTAAGAATTGTTTTCCCTGTACCTCCTTTTCCGCTTATAACAAGTATTTTTTTCATATTTTATAACCTTTTTTCACTATACTAAAAATCTGTCGGTAGACATTCTTAAACTCTTCCTTATATTCAGGTAAAGCCTCAACCAAAGGTATCCCTTTAGAATATGCAACAGATATTTCTTTCTTGAAAGGAATGACAAGAAGCAGAGGAATATCCTCTTTTTTACAATATTCTTCAACATCGGTATTACCTATATCTGAACGGTTAAGTATTACACCGACAGGTACTCCAAGTTTTCTGTTCATTTCAACGGCTAGCATAAGATCGTTCAACCCAAAAGGAGTAGGTTCTGTTACAAGTATACAAAAATCAACACCTTTTACAGATTGAACAACAGGACAGCTTGTCCCGGGAGAAGCGTCTATAATATTTAAAGCGGTATCTTCTACTTGTTTTTTTACTGCCTTAACTATTGGAACTGGATTTGCTTCACCTGGTTTCAACCGACCTTGACTAAAAGACGCTAAACCTTCTGACATACCTATATCTATTTCCCCTTTCTCAGAAGGTTCTTCATATATTGCTTTTTCTGGGCATACTAAACTACAAGTACCGCAACTATGACATAACTCATAAAAAAAGAGTAGGCTACCTTTAACCTTCTTTTCTTCTGAAGGTTTAATCACAGCTATGGAATTATAAACGCATGCCTGCGAACATTTTCCACAAAAAGTACATTTATCTAAATCTACCTTTGGTTTTGGGAGATAAATCTTTTCTGTTTTCTTGATTTCAGGTTTAAGAAATATATACCCATTAGGTTCCTCTACATCACAATCAAGAAAATGGACTTCTCCTATCAAAGATAAAGCCAAAGAAGTGGCAACAAGAGTTTTACCTGTTCCACCTTTACCGCTTGCAACTGTTATAACCATTATTTTATCCTCTCACCATTTTAGTCCCACATTTCGGACAACTTTTTTCAAAGCAAGGGACACCTACCTGATGAGCAACTTTCTCTCCACAAGATGGACATACACAAAATCCACCTGGACCTGCAGCTCTACCGCCCATTCTGCCACCTGCTCCTCTACCTGCACCTCTACCTGTTCTTGGTCCTTGTCCAGTCGGTCCTGTACCGTCTCCTCTCGGCATATTTTTATCCTCCTTACCCAAAACATTTTATGTTAAGGGTTTTATAAAAAAAATATTAAGTCTTATTGTGGTCGCACTCAGTTTTATTTAAACCATAATTTTTACCTGCTCCCGGCACACAAGAACTTTCACCACATTTCAATTTTTCTTTTACCAACTTTTCCACTACATCTACTATTTTACCATCAACTCCAGAAAAAATCTTTATATTAAAATTTTCAAACAATTGTATTGCCCTCTGTCCTATACCACCACAAACAATACCATCTATATTAAGTTGGTAAAAATATTTTGGTAAATAACCAGGATGATGACCGGGGTTCTCTAAAACTTCTTTTTTAATAACCTTGTTGTCTTCAATATCAACAATAGTAAATAATAGACACCTCCCAAAATGGGGAGATACGTTTTCACCATCAGTAGAAATTGCAAAACGCATACTACCTCCTATTTATCTTTTTTGTCCATTCCAAACTTAGAGGTAACGGATGGATTTGTTGGTCCAGCCTTTTCTTTCAGGTTGCCTTTCTTATAATTCTCAATTACTTCTTCTATTTTACCGCTCACTCCTGTAATGGCTTTTATACCTGCTTGTTCCAGTACTCCAGCAGCATTAGGACCAAGGTTACCTGTTAAGACCAATTCAACACCTTTCTCAGCCATCAATTGACCACTTTGAATTCCTACCCCACCCATTCCAGTAGTATTATCATTAGCTAAAGCCTCAAATTCATCAGTTTCGGTATCGTAAAAAATAAAATAAGCAGCTCTACCAAACCTTGGGTCAAGATTAGAAGTTAGTTCTTTTCCTTCAGACGTTATACAAATTTTCATATTACCTCCCAAAATATAAGTTCCGTATATTAAATTCCGTGTACTTTGCTTGTTTTGTAAACACTTCTTAACACAACAATTTCTTCTTTCTTTTTTTAGTGGGTCAGCAGGGCGCACAAAGACGCCCTGCTTTCCTTAAAAGATTACTTATCTTTTTCAGCTGACTTCTCTAATTCTTCAATTCTTTTCTTTATACCTGCAAGTTGTTCGTCAAGCATTTCTGCCTGCGATTGAAGAATTTCCATTTCCTGCTTAGGTGTCGCTTGCCATACAGCGTATGGGTCAGCGTAAGGGTCTGGGTAAGCCGGCGCCATAGGATATCCTGCAAAAGGGGCAGTTCCACAGTAAGGATTTCCGAAGAACCTTCTACCACCCATTCCTCTACCAAATCCTCTACCGAAACCGAACCCTCTGCCAAATCCTCTGCCTCTACCAAATCCAAATCCTCTACCACCAGAAGGATTCATATAACCGGGAGCACCAAAACCAGCACAATATCCTGCTCCTCTTCCTGTCATTGGTCCCATGCCCATTGGTCCTGTTCCATCTCCTCTTGGCATATTACTCACCTCCTTTACTTCAAAGTTTAATGTTAATGTTTTTTTACTTAGACTGTGTTCTATTTGTTGGGCAACTATGCCTACAATTACAGTCTTCACAAATTCCATAAAAATTTATAATATGACTATTAATAGAAAAGTTATGTATTTTTGAAAGAATTTCTCCAGTCTTTTTTACCAGTTCCTTCCCTTCGTTAGCAATATTAGTACAATCTATAATCTTTTTACATCTGGTACATATAAGATGATGGTGGAGTGAATTTTCTTTCTCCTTTTTAACAAGTTCATATCTTGCCTTACCCTCTCCAAAATCGAATTTTTGAACAATTCCCATTTTTGTCAACAAATCAAGGGTGCGATATACAGTGGCAACTCCAATAGATGGGTTTATGCTTCTTACCAAAAAATATACATCTTCAGCACTCAAATGGTGCGAAGTTCTGCTAAGAATATTCAGAATAACAGTTCTTGATTCTGTATTTCTAAAACCAGCCGCTATTAATCTTTCTTTAAACCATGGGTTGCCGTGTCTCATTTTCTCACCTCCATAATGATAATAATTCTCATTATCATAATACCTTTTAATTTTTGTTCTGTCAAGTGCTAAAATAAAAAAGGAGAAGGACTGCTAAAAAGTAATAATAATAAATGATAAAAACGAGGTTTATCCAGAGTATGCCATAGGGAGTTTTTGCGGGGTCTTGCAACTAAGGGAGAAGCACCAGAATCTCTCATAAGGGGGATGGTTAATCGAGCATCATATTTATATAAGGGTTGCCATCTTCAATAAATTTCAAATCAGAAGAACCATTAAGCGTTTTTAACATACCTACTGTAGAAACAGTTTCAAACGGTAAAAGACCTCTATACAAACCTTCCACTACAATAGTTTTAGGATTAAACTTGTTTGTAAGAGTTTTTACTGTTTCTCTCAAAAAGTTCTGTGTTAACATTATCTCTTTAACCCATAACTTTCTATTATCCGTATAATATTCACAAAAAAGATATCCTATATCAAGGTTGGTTTTAAGTTCTTTTATAATATATATTTTTCCATACTGCTTATAAATATTGATAGCAACATTATAAGTAGAAAAATCTTGTAAAACTACAACCTTATGAGTGGAGATAATGCTTTCGTATATAGGCATAATCCTGTCGGGAGAATCTATTTCAATAAGTTTAATATTGCTCTTTTCGTCAGTATAGCATAGTTTAGAATAGGTCTTAACTCCTCTTTTAAGTAATGGTTTATAACCAAACCTTGAGTAAAATCCATACAGACTTGTATTGGCAGGTATTAAAACAGAAAAGGTATCTCCTCTTACACTCATTAAACGGAAAGATTCTTGCATAAGACCTTCCATAACTCCTTGTCCTCTATATTCAGGTAATGTAGCTGCGCCACATAAATATCCAGACTTATAAACAGTATCATACACCTTTATGTTATAACTTGGAAAAAACACCATGCCCCTAATTCTGCCATCTTTTACATCCAGAAGGGTTTCATTATGTTTATATTTTTGCTCAAAAAAAAGTTTTATGTATCCGTCGGAGTCATTAAAAATAGTTTTCCAGATATGTTTAAGTTGAGATATATATTGTTGGTTTGAATTTACAATCATAAAAGGATACCTTTGTGAATGGCTGTAAATTTTTCAAGTAAAAAAAGTGGGTGATAGGAAAGTTTAGATTGCCTAAGTCCTTTTATACCCAGGTCTTCCTCTCTGTTTATATACTTATATTCAGAAGCATGTCTTCTGGCAAACTCTTTATTGATAACAGCATATCCTCCCTGACATTCTATAAGGGATTTTTCTACGTTTATACCAAAAGTTTCGTTATTTATTTTGCTACCAAATGTAAAAGAACATAGATTGCCTCTTGCCCTAATAAGACCACCTATTAAACCAATATCTTGATAATGGTTAAAACACTCTTTCATAGCAATAATTTCATCAGAAAAAGAATCTATTTCTTCCCCTTTATCTTTTTTGTTTTCAAGCCATTGGTTATACCCTTCTTTACATTCATCTATGTTGTTAGGGGTTATATCTTCGTAACTTACTTCTCCATACTCTTGTATGAATCTGTTTATATGGTTTCTTTTGGATTTATATTTTTGTCCAGAAAGGTTAATAAGAGAAGCAGAGTCATAGATATAATCTGAAAATTCTCTCTTTGAAATAAACCTAAACTTGTTAGGGAAAACCTGCTCAAGAGTGCCTATGTTTTCTTTTGTTATAGCAGCAATTCGACATTTCCAGCCTACTTTTTGGGAATAATTAAAGATTGCTTCAATGGTCTCTTTTAGGTTGCCATCACCAACAGGGTAGAAAAAGTAATTATTTAGTTTATCTGTTACTGAAACAATAAGATGACCATTAAATTCAGCTATTTTATAACCGTATCTATACCGCCATATAAAGAGAGATGGAAAAGAGTATTCACTACCCATAAAACTGCTTCTCGAAAGATATTTATTAAATAAATTTTTATCTGTAATTTTAATCTCTCGAAATTTAAGATTATCCATAATTTCAACTTAACTCCCAACTTTCACATAATTGACTTTTAGCACTTAAAAAGTTATTATTTGTTTATGTATAAAATAACAATTGTATAATAAAATGGTAAAAAAAATATATTTTATTTTCTTCTGTTTATTATGTATTATATGCTCTAATCTGTTTTCTGACAATAAATTTTATAGTGTAGGCATAGACTTTTATAAAGCCAAAAATTACACTAAGGCTGTACAAAACTTAAAAAAAGTTGAAGGTAAAGAAAGAGATGACCCTCAATTTTACTATTACCTTGGCAATGCCTTCTATTATCTAAAGAACTACAAAGAAGCTCCACCCCATTTAACCAAATATCTCCTTAATGCTGATCTTAAAAACACACGCATTTATGGTTCTTACAGAGAATCTACCAGCAACCTTTTCCAGTCTTATAAGCAAGAAAAAGAATGGAATAAAAATATTAAAATAAGTAAACAATTGTTAAAAAGAGTTGAAAACGAAAAAACTTTTAGCCGCTTAATACCTTTTATAAACAACAATATCGCTGATTCAAATTCAAGAGAAGGACACCAGTTTTTTCAAATAAAAGATTATACAAACGCAAAAAAATATTACGAAGAATCTTTACTATACAATTCAAGCAATATTCATACTAACGAACGATTAGGGGTTTCCAATTTTTTTCTCAACTTATACCAAGAGGCAGAAAAGAATTTTATATTTGTGCTGGAAAGTAGCAATATAAAAATTTGGCGAAACATCTCTACATCTTCTTATTACCTCATACAGATAAAGCCAGATATTACACCTATCTCTGAAACCATTAAAGATAAAAATATTTTGTCTTACAAAATTCTTAATATCTACGATTTACTAAAGAAAGAAAAATATACCAAAGCTTTTGAAATTCTTGAAAAACTTGAAGAAGAAGAGCAAACATCAGGTGCTATTGCACTTGATATAGTTAATAAACTTCAGAAAGATTCTTCTCAACCAGAACAGTTCTTTATCCACTTTATTAAATTTTTCCCTTTGGCAAGACAAGCAGATTCTTTAACAAATCGGGCCTTAAATACACTTAGGAATAATGTGAATAGAGAAAAAATAAGAGTAGATTTGGTAAATACCCTCAAATATATCATTGAGGAAAAAGCACCTCAAGATGTTAAACCTAAATATGAGAATTTTCTACTTAAAGCAAGGTTTAATTACCCCACTGAAGAAAATGAAGAATTCTTACGTGAAAAAGTTGAAAGTTATTTACTTGTTGCATCTAAATATAAAGAGAACCCAATATCTAAAGACTTATTGTTTGATGTTGCAATGATTTATACCAAACAACTTGACAATGATATTGAGGCTATAAAAATATTGGAACCCCTTGAAGAAGAAGCTCACAGAAACTCGTCAATAGAATTGGCAAATATCTATATGAAACAAGAAGATTTTGAAAAAGCAAGCCTTCTATTTAAAAAAATTGCCTCAAAAAATCCAAAAGATGAAATTTTACAGATATTATTGGGTGAATCTCTATTAAAAGCAGGAAATTGTGACGAAGGTGTAGATATATTACAAAGAGTATCCACAAAAACAAGAAATAATCGTATCAAAGCAAGAATAACAAACTTTTTAAGCGACTATAGAGAGATACCTCTTTTGGAAAATATAACCATTAATGATACACTTTTTATCACAACAACTGAATTGGAAACATATCATTCTATATCGATAAATGCAGATAATATTTCCCTTCCCCTTAGGCAATCTGTATTAGATACAGAAGTTTACCTGTTTTCACAAGATAAAAGAAGTTTTCCCTTTTCAATTGAGGTGGAATCTAAAAAAAAACCGTCATTAACTGAACCTTACACTCTCTATGAAATCAGAGAAGGAAAGACCTACCTTGCAAAATGGTCTGATGAAAAAGTTGCATCTCCCAATAAATGGCAACATATTAAACCTTTTAGTATTATATATCCATCAAAAGAGGCTCTCCCTGAAGGAATAAAAATTCTTAGGAACAACTATTTTGAAAAAGATGAACTTATAGTAGAGATTGAGATATTTTTTCCTTCAAATAATTGGGATATAAACATTTTCAATCCTTCCTATTTGCGAAGAGGAACAACAGTTTCACCCACACCTGATAGTTTTAGTAATTCTTCAGTTTTTTATAAAAACAGAGGCGATAACATAAAAATACAACTAATTTATCCAAAACGTCCAGATATATTAAATTATTATCCAGAAGTAGTTCTTACAAAAAAAACTATTTCTGAAAACAGAGCCATAAAAAACGAAAAAGAGGTAATACAATTTAATGGCGTAAGTGTAAAAACAGTTGAAAAGATACCGAACATTCTATTTTTAAAAGAGGTGAAAACAGTAGTCAATTTAGAAGAGAAGGTTGAGCGACTATGAAAAAATTAATAATAGTAATTTTGTTTTTATGTTTCAATGGTTCTGCCCAGGTTATATTTAATTTTGAAGAAAATATTGAAGATTGGTGTAGTGGAACCCCAAACGTGGAACTAACCACCTCTCAAAAATATTCTGCAATTGGTTCTAAATCTCTTAAAATTTCTTCAAAAAATACTGATACAACCCAGATATCATATTCAGGTAAACTCGATTTTTCTAACACTCAATTTCTTAAGTTTAATATGTATCTCCCCGATACAAACCTTTCAGAAATTTCGTTTAAATGTTATGTTAAAGATGTTGAGTGGCACTGGTTTGAGACAAAACTTTTCAGAATAAAAGGTGGAGAAAAAAAAGAGGTGAGCATAAATGTTTCTCATACAAGTTTTGACTGGAAACCTCTTAACCATTTTAAAGGATGGGACAATTACGTAACTCGAGATATAGGAGAATTTGGCATAATCTTCTTTTTTCAGAAAAACTATACTGGTCCAGTATATATTGACGCTGTTGAGTTAGTAAAAACAAGGTTCCCTGATGGAAAGGTTTATCTTTACGATTTTGAAGATTCTAATGATAAGTTAACAACATTTGGCAGGTTTGAGATATCTTTTAAGTCTTCTTATATACCTGTCAACCCTTTTGACCCAAAAGAGTTTAGGGTTGTTGCAAAATTTGTTTCTCCAACAGGCAAAACTTTTGAAGTACCAGCATTTTATTACCATAACTATCTTAGGTATCTTGATGTTGATGGTGAAAACCTTGAACCTTATGGGACAGAAGAGTGGAAGATACGTTTTTCTCCTCAGGAGGCAGGTAGATACTTTTATACTCTTGGTATCTATGTGAATGATAATATAATTTCCGAACTCAATGGCGGAGATTTTCTTGTCACTAAATCCAAAGATAAAGGATTTATAAGATTGGACAAGAAAGACCCTCTATATTTATCTTTTCAAAATGGAACTTTTTTCTACCCTATAGGTCATACTCTCAGGTCAACAGATGATTTAAGAAGCCCATACAGATATGAGTTTTCTCCTCCAAAAAATATGGGGACTTTTGCTTATGACCAGTATTTTAAAAAAATGAGTGATAATGGAGAAAACTACGCAAGAGTATGGATGTCTGCATGGTGGGCTGGTATAGAGTGGAGTCCTTTTTACTCCCCCCATTACAGGGGACTTGGCAGGTATAGTGTTGAAAACGCTTGGCGGCTTGATTATCTGCTTGAATCTGCTAACAAGAACGATATATATATAGACCTAACTTTAATAAATCACGGTCAGTTTGGTAGACCTGACGCTGAGTGGCGTGACAACCCTTATAATGCTATAAACGACGGTATCCTTGAAAATGCTAATGAGTTTTTTACCGACAAAAATGCTATTGAATATTTTCAAAGACGGCTCGATTATATAGTGTCAAGATGGGGATACTCTAAAAACATTGTTTTTTGGGAACTATGGAACGAAATTGATTTAACAATCAATTATAATACTCAAAATGTAAAAAATTGGCACAAAATTATTCATCCTTATATAAAGAATATAGACCCATACAAACACTTAATAACAACCCATTATTGCAGAAGGAACGCAGACCCAACTGTATGGGCAATCCCTGAACTTGAAATGATTGTTGGTAATTCTTATGACGCTGAAATGGTAAAATCTGTATTAGATTTTTTTGTGAAAAGAAAACCTTTTGAAAAACCTATTTTTATAAACGAGTACGGAGTAGGACGAAACAGACAGTTTCTTGAAAATAACCTACATGCGGGGATATGGGCGTCGTCTATGACTCCAATGACAGGCTCAGCTCTATTCTGGTGGTGGCCGTTTATTGACCATTTTGATTTATATTTTCATTACAAAGCCCTCTCAAATTTTTGGAAAGGAGAAGATAGACGTGGAAAGAATTTTCAACTTACACCTGCTACAGTTCATTCTGATAATAAAGATTTAGGTATAATTGGTATACAGAATAGTTCCGAAGGTTTCTTCTGGATTTATGCTGAAAAACTTTTTAATGATAAAAAACCACAGATATCTTCTGCAGAAAGAGTTTGTACTGTCGATATTAGTAATTTTTCAAAAGGCAATTACAAACTTGAATTTTGGGACACATATAAAGGAACGATTTTAGCCACACAAAATTTACTTATTAAAGACGAAAAAGAAAAAATCTTAATACCAAAATTTATCAATGATATTGCAATTAAAATAAAGAAAAAATGAATACAATTAAAAAAGTTCTTTTTGCGTATATATTTATATTTGTTAGTTTTTTGTTTTCACAAGAACCAGCAAAGTACACAATAGATTTTGTTATAGATCCACTTGAACCGTTAGGGTATGTTGATATAGCAACTCTTAAATTTATATACCCATATAATAATAAAGAGAGCACCCTCGATGTTTCAATAAAAGATGCCAAAGGTTTATTGTGTAAAATTGAAAAGATTAACAAAATAGGTAAGAGAGAGATTGAAATATTTTTTGTGCCTACAACAAGTCGGACTTATACCGCTTATATCAATGAAAAAGAGAGCACAACAGTTCAATTAGATGAAAGTTTTAATAAAGGAGTTATGTTGATAGATGATTTTATCCCCATAAAATCTAATAAAGCTGGGCATTGGCAGTGGGATAACAGTTATAAGATTAGCGGTTCTTTATCTTTTACTGGAAAAAAGGAAGGAACTTCTTTTAACAGAATAACTTTTCCTTCTTCTAATAAAATAGAGAAAAATGATAAATTGGTCTGTTATACCTGTTTTTTGGAAGAAAAACATCCTAAAGAGATATTGGTGGAACTCATAACCACACCTCGCGGTAAAAGTTATTTCTTTTCATGGGGAGAAGACCTTATAAACATAGGTAAACAAAAAAAATATAATATGGGAAATTTGCCTGAAAAAAACAGATGGACAAAACTTGAAATACCCTTGACTGATATAAACGAGAAAACTCTTTTGGGTATAGCCTTTTATAACTTTGAAGGTAAGATATGGTGGGATAGGGTATCTATAAACGATGTTCCTATGGAAACAAGAATAGTTAAATTAAAAGAGGCAGATAAAAAGATAAAGGCATACTTTGATTACAATTTAAGTTCTCCGCTTAGGTACTCTAACAATACATTTGAAATAATTAAAATAGATGCTACTGCTTCTTACGGAGTTGAAAGTTTTAATATCTCTTTAAATGGGCAAAACTATAAAGAAAATTCTGTTGAAGTACCTATTAGACAGAATTCTAATAGAAAGGTTACTCTTACAGTGGAGAAAGAAGGGTTAACAGATACAATGGAATATATAATTCCTAAAAAGAGAGCAGTACCAAAAAATATAAATATTGTCACAAAAGTTTTACCATACCACCCTTTTATTAAAGAAGGGCAACCTTTCACAATAGTTTTATCGGTAAGAAATCTTAACGATGAAACCTTACCCGTAAGGGTATCAAAAGAAGGATTTGAAAAGACCGTCTACCTTATGCCTGAAGAGTTGAAACATATCTATATTGACTTTTTGGAATACACTCAAGGAGAAACAATAAAAGTTGAAACAGATGTATGCGGTTTTAAACTTTCTGAAAAACTTTTTCATATAGGTTCAGTTATGAGTAATAATCTTACACTTGACGGACCTTTCATTAAAGATAAGGATAGTAATTTTATAATCATTCCTTCCTCAGTAAAAAAAGAAAAAGCAGGGCTTATCAACAAAGATTTTTATAATATAACAGTTGCTGGTGCATACCCTAAAGGAACGCCAGAGATGCTCAAATCTTTACTTGAGGTTAAAGGTATAGGGGCAGATATACATCAAATAGGAAAACCTCAATATGGACGTAACCATCGGCTTTTTTCTGAATATCTACATATAATAACAGAGTTAAACTCGAACAACAAGGGCGATATTCTACTTTTTTTCCCTTATATAGAATCTATGAAATCCAAAACACCTATTCTTGAATGGGAAACATATATTGAAACAATAATATCTGTTGCTCAAAAACAATTTCCTATAGTAGTAGTTGCCACACCTTTTCCTTCGCCACCCTTCCCAGAGTTATACCAACCCTATATGAACACCATACAAGAAATCTCTATTAGAAAAGGTATCCCTATACTTGATGTGTATAAAATCTTTTCTGATTCAAACCATAGAAAACTATTTATGCCAACAGAAGGGCTCTATTCAAACCTGCCAAATAAAGAAGGGAGCCATCTTTTTATCTCAGAATTTATCAATATTCTGCTAAATTTAGGTATGCTTTAAGAAGAAGTAGAAGTGTTTTTACAAGGTAGCAATCTGTCGTTTTCTGCCTTCTATCCCTCGAGGGGAACCAACAGCCCCTCCGCCGACGTTAAAACTTTGACGCACAAACAATTATAACAAACTTGGTTTATTGCTCTTTCTCTAAGTTACAGAACCAGTATATCTATTCCTCCGATTCCATAGTTGAAGAACGAAAATTCTTCCCGCAAATAATCTTCGTTCTCGAAAGCAATTGCTCCAACCCACATATTGTCATCCCCTTCCCTTTCGTGGAGCGGGCCCCACATATTCTGGAGAGACGAAACAAGCTCCACTTCTATCTTGTTATTACCGTTTTTTACAAAAGACGTAATTTCAATACAATAAGGGGACCACAAGATTTTCCCAGCATCTCTACCGTTAACTCGCACATTAAAAAGTGTCCCTGAAGGGTTCAAAAGCTTGAGAAATACCCTTTTTCCTTTTTTAAGAGCAATATCAGTCATGTATACCATGCTCCCTCCGTAAAACGGGTATCCCTGTTCAACCCAGGAGCCTGCTTCAATCTTCTCTCTCTCCTTCACAATTTTGCCTTCATACGGGCTAACCATTTCAACTCCAAATTCACCAACTATGTAGGCAGACTCTACCTCTGTGAGGAAATCGTAGTGTACCTTGAAATCAGCAGTATTCTCCCCCTTTTTTACAAGGTCTGTTATTTCAACCATCCGGAACCCTATGTCCCGATACCAGCCGAGTTGTTTTTCATCATCCCATGAAATCTCCCTATCGTTCATAAACACTTTACCTTTTTGCATATCTTCAATCACAAGATAGCTCTTCGGCCTGACTATGTCACTATTGAACCTGTACCTCAGGATAATATCTCCTCCTCTGTTCAGGGACCCCTTTTTCCTGGCATACACCCACGGCTGCCATTTAAGGGCATCCCCAGTACCAAAATGGTTGGCAATATTTTTTCTCACCCTCCATTCTAACTCCTCTTTTTCAAAAACCCTGCTATCGTATGAAACACTTATCCTGTCAAGCACAAGGACATTCTTCTCGCTTCTTTCAAATTCGAAAACACTTGTTCTGGAAACAACTTCAGCGTTTCTGAGGCAGGGTAACACCTTCTCTTTTTTAACAGTTTTCACAAACGGTGAAAGCGTTAAAAGTATCGAACCTGCAGGTGGTAAAGAAAATTGATATGTTAAAACTCCTCTCTGTTTCTTTGTCGTAGCTAAAAACACATTACCTTCCACAGCATCCCATTTTAAAAGACTCTTTTCTGTCTTTCCTTTTATCGTAAGAATATATTCCTTACCGTTTGTCCTGTCTGAATTGACTATGAAGAATATCTCCTGCCCTTTCCCTTCAATCCTGTGTTGAACGTATGTTCCCGGAATATTATTATCAAAAGGGTCTTTCAGGGAATAGGAGCAAGGTTTGAGAGCATTAACTACGTTTCTAACAGACTCAGAGGAAGAGGGCAGACAGTAAACATTCTTTAAGGTGAGCAATTTTTTCCACCTATTCTTATCCTCAATTCCATCAATTTCTTCAGGTGGTTTCCCGAGTATAAGAAGGTTTCCGCCGTTTTCAGCAAATTTTTCGAGAGCAAAAACCGTTTTTTCTCTCCATGTAAATGAAGGAGGAACTATAACTATGCTATACGACATCTTGCCGACAACAAACTTCTTATTCTCTACCTTCCCGTATTCTTCTATAAACCCTTCATCTCCAATGTCGCAATCATAACCAGTACTCAAAACAGCATCAAGAGTTTTACACATAAGTTCGTTCAGGGTTGTAGCGTCCGACATATCCTGCAGAGGAATATCTGCGGAATTAGTATCTGACTCAACACCTATCCTTCTTCCCGCAATAGCGCTTTCAATAGAATGGAGGAGAAGGATTTTGACATCTGGTTTTCCTAAAGTAAGGGCGTATGCTGTCCTAACAAAATAATCATTTAGAGCAGGAAGTTCATTCCAATACGTCTGCTGATAGTTCCACACAGGTGGGTAATCCCTCTTTCTTCTCCCCTTGCCCGAATACCATGTAAGATGCGGGCAGAAAATAGTTGCTCCGTGGACAAGGTCATAATCTCCAATCCATTTAAAATCCTCAAAGGTATTTGTATGCCTGCTTACTCCAAAAATCTCCGTCAGCACATATTTTCTTCCCAACTGCCTTGCCGCAGAGGAAGCCTGCTTGCATGTCAAAAGAAGTGGGGCAGTGTGCCTACAAAGGTGGTCTATACCAGGAATATGCTGATACCTGTAGTGAGACATAACTCCCCCACAGTGGTTTAATATCTGCGAGGAAAAAGAATCTTCAGCGTTATAGTGGCCAGTAGAAGCGATGCCGTGTTTCTCACACCACATATAGAGGGGTTTACTGTACGATTCGAGAAACTGCCTCAGGATTGCCCTGTGAATGAGCAATCTTATATGTCTCGACTGCCCACCGTCAAAAAAGAGAAAAGGGAGGTCATTCCAAAAATCCCTGCCTGTCCACTTAAAATATTGTTGAGGAAGCCCTTCATACCATGGAATTCCTGTGGCTGGACGGATTAGATTGGGCTCGTCGGTGAAAATTCCTGGAATTCTTTTGCCGAAGTTAACCCCAAATTGTTTGTAATACACATCGTGAGTAAGTCTTATAAAATCCTTAACAGCTTCAGGATGCAGAAGATTGACATAGGATTCTCCGCTCCACCAAGGTGTTTTCTGGCTATACCTTCTCACCATCACAAGCCTTTCGCAACCAACTAAAGAGTCTGTCTCTTCAGGGGAAACAGGTTTGTACTCAAAGAGTATCAACCCATTCCGTTCTGTTATGATGTAGGTGAATTTTACTTGCTCGTCTTCCTCAAATAGCGGGAGATTCTCACCGGGAGCGAGAAGAATGGCGTTAAGGGAAGCTGCTCTGTACTCATCCTTCATACCGGCAATCTGCCCTCCAGCATTTCCGCTGGGCCACAGGTCTTCGTCATAAAGCCATAGATAGCCGTCATTCTTCTTCGCTACATCCAGTGCAGCTTTCATAGAATCAAACCATTCCTTCCCCATATACTCTGTTTTCAGTCCGTACCTCGAATGAAAGAATCCTCCTCCAAGTCCGACCTTCAGCATCTCATCCATCTGTCTTGCCGTCTCTTCAGGTGTAATCTCCTCGTTTATTGCCCAGAAAGGGGTGGGGCGCAATATAGAAGGCGGTTTTTTAAATCTTCTGATATCCATCTTTTCCTCCTTGGTATTTTCAGTAAACCACGCCTCGCTTATTCGAGAACTTATCTGCATAAATCTTTTGTGCATACGAAAACTTGTTTGCACTATATAAACAAGTTTTGGATTCACTCCCAATTTTTAGTAAATTTCAGAGAACCCTCCCCACACTTGCCTCTCTCCTTCACAAAAACTATCAAGACAAGCCCGTAGGGTTTATCCTATACACTATTGTTTATTCTCATTCTTTTTTCCGCCTTCGGCGAGATTGCCACGCCAAAAAACAGCTCGCAAAGACGGAATGGGGGGGGCTGTTAACAAAAGGTTCAAGCCTTTTGTTCTTATACTCTGAGCCTGTTAAGCCCTTCGGAGATGCTTTGTGTGCAGAAGGGTGAGTTCTCAGAGTGCCCGATTGTGGCGTAGAAGGTGTATGCGCCGTAGTTCCAGAGTGAGTAGACACCACATACTTTTTTACCCCTTGGTATTTTCAAAGCAGATTCTCTTTAGACAGGTTTTCTTTAATTATATTACATACACATTGAAGAAACAAGTGAAACAGGAGGTCAGGTTTAACTAAGGTTTACTCAATTACAGAGTGTTAGGAGAAGATTGTTGCCACTGGATTTGGTATAACCTGCTATATATTTCGCCTTTCTTAAGCAGCTCCTCGTGGCTTCCTTCTTCGGCAATTTTACCATCTGATATAACAAGAATTCTATCTGCTCGTCTTATTGTGGATAGTCTGTGGGCAATAATAAAAGAAGTACGAGACATTATAAGGCGTTCAAGGGCTTCTTGTATCAGAGATTCAGTTTGAACATCAACAGAAGAGGTTGCTTCATCCAAAATCAAAATAGGGGGATTTTTCAATAAAGCTCTGGCAATTGCCAAACGTTGTTTTTCACCAACAGAAAGTTTTATACCTCTTTCTCCCACCTCATGGTTATACTCGCCTGGAAGTTTAGAAATAAACTGGTGCGCATTGGCATGTTTTGCAACCTTAACCACTTCATCCATAGTGGCATCTCTTTTTCCATAAGATATATTTTCAAATATTGTCCCATTAAAAAGGAAAGGTTCCTGGGCAACTATACCTATATTGTTAGCAAGATTCTTTAAGTTTAAGTTTTTTACATCAATATTGTCTATGGTAATAAGACCAGAGTCTGCCTCATAAAAACGTGGAATAAGGCTAACAATAGTGCTCTTACCGGCACCAGTATGTCCAACAAGAGCAATTGTTTCACCAGGTTGTGCTTTAAAAGAGATACCTTTAAGAACTGGTTCTCCTTTCTTATAAGAAAAGAATACATCTTTAAAGACCACCTCGCCCCTTGTAGGAACAGGTAAATTTACAGCTTTCTTAATATCTTTTATTTCTGGCTCCATATCCATTATTTCAAAAATTCTTTCAGAAGCAGCTCTTGCGTGTTGCATCATATGGCTAAACATATTCAATTGCCTAACAGGAGCATAAAAGAGATTTAGATAAAATAGGAAAGAAACAATCTCGCCAGGGGTAGGATTTCCAGTAGTTATCCGTTGCCTACCACCATACCACAAAACAAGTGCAGTTCCCAGCGATGTAACAAAAATTACAAGAGGAAAAAAACTTGCTCTCAGTTTTATGGCTTGTATATTGGTATGAAAATAACGGCTACTTTTACCAGCGAACCTTTTACCTTCATACTCTTCCTGTGCAAAACTTTTTATTTCTCTTATGCCAGAAATATTATCTTGCAACAGAGCGTTCATATCTCCAAACTCTTTTCTGACCTGCCTAAAAACCTTGTGAGCTCTATTTATATTCTGGTAAGACAATAGTGCCAGTATAGGTATTGGTATACTGGCTATAATAGCAAGTTTGTAATTTGTTTTTAAAAGTATCACAAGAATACCTATAAGTGTAACAACTGCTACCATTAAGGTATCGGTACCTTCTACTATAATTCTTTCAACCTCGTTGACATCATTAGTAACTCTGCTCATCATAGAGCCAGTCTGGGAATTATCATAGTAACTTAAAGACAATTTTTGCAGACTATTATATGTATCAACCCTAAGGTCATGAACTATCTTCTGACCAAGTTTACCTATAATAAACGATTTTAACCCTTCAAGAAAAGCGCCAACCAAAAAGATAAAGACAAGCAACAATGCCATTAAATTAAGTGATTTTAGTTGTGTGCTACCTATGGCTTTATCTATTATCCAGCCAATAATTTTTGGTGGAGCTAAGTTGGTTGCTATGATAGCAAAAGAAAGAAGCACAGATATCAGGGCTTGCCATTTATATGGTTTTAGGTAACCAATTAGACGCATTACAGGGAGTTTAGCACCAACAATTTCTTCTTCAAGATAATCAGAGCCCAATCTTCGGCTTCTTGGTCCTCCTCCACCTCTAAAATACATTATGGTTTTGCCTCCTCACTTTTTTTATTAGCAAATTCTATTACACTTGCAAATTTAGCTACAATTTTTTCTTCAGTTCTTGTTTCAAATGACAAGCTTATCTCCTCAGTAATCCTTTTTTGTTTCCAAGTACCTCTCGAAAACCATAAAAATGTTATAAAAGCAGAAATAACATTGGTTGCTGGGAAAGATATCCATATACCGTTTTCCAAAAAAGGAGTATACTTTGATAAAACAAAAGCTATAGGGAACCTTAAGAACCACAGAGAAATTATAGAAAGTATCATTGTAACCATTGTATTACCCGAACCTATAAAAGCACCATTTAAGATATGGTAAACCCCCATAAATCCAAAAAATAGAGATGCTATTTTAATAAACTTTACTGCTACTTCTATGGTCTCCGTTTGTCCTGGAGCAAATATAGCAGAAAGTTGGTATGCATATACAAACATAATAACTCCAATTAATGTTAATGCAACAAAACTTATAATCGAAGCCAATTTTATTGTTTTCACGGCTCTTGCCATTTTACCTGCCCCTATATTCTGTCCAACAAGAGTAGATGTCGCCATAGATAAGCCTATTGTTGGTACAATAACAAAACCATTTAATCTGCTAACTATACCGTATGCGGCCAGTACAATTGTGCCAAAAGATGTAACAAGAAAAATAAGGGCTGTCATTCCAATAGCTACAGTTGATTGCTCCATTGATGCTGGAAGCCCAAGATTAAACATTTTTCCAATTAAAGAGAAATCTGGTTTCATATTTCTCCATTTCAAGTGTATCCAGTTTCTTCCTTTCAGTAATAAAGCAATACCTAATATTGCTGCTATTGCTTGGGTAATAATAGTTGCCAAAGCCGCACCAGATACACCCATAGGTGGGAAACTTTTGTAACCAAAGATAAATAACGGGTCAAGAATAAAGTTGAGAATAACTGTCCCTAACACAATAAACATAGGAGTTTTAACGTCCCCGACCCCCCGCATTAAAGATTGAAAAACCATAAAAGTGAATACAAAAACCATACCTGCAAACGATATTTTCAGGTATGATACAGCCCCTGCAAAAACATCTTGTTCGGCTCTAAGAAAAGTTATAAAGAGAGGTGTAAAAAAATACCCAATACTTGCTATCACAACTGAAACAAAAAAGCCCATCAGCAACGTCTGTGCAGAAATATAATCTATAGCTTTCTTATCTGCTTTTCCCATATATTGAGACACAAGAATGGTTCCAGCTACAGCAAAACCTCCCCCGATAGCTGAACAGAGAAAAAGAACAGGGAAACTTATAGAAATAGAGGCTATAGCACTTGAACCTAACCGTCCCACCCAAAAAGCGTCTGTCATTTGATAACAGGAGTGTAGAATATTGGCAGCTATAATAGGTAAAGCGAGAGTTAATAAAGCTTTTGCAATAGAACCTTCAGTTAAATAATTTGTTTTTTGCATTGAAATATAAGATAAATGTTGTCTCTTTCAAAAAATAAAGAGAACTTTGAAAGGATAATATTTTTTAAAGGAATTATTTTTTATTAAAACTATTACTTTTTCTTTGCAGGAGATTTTTCTTCTTTTTTGCTAAGTTCAGATAAAACATATTCTGTTATATCGTGACCTCCTACAATTAAAACATTGGTATCTATAACAAACTTAAAACCACGTTTTTCAGCCATAAGTTTTACATCTTTTCTCATTTCAGAAAACGCTTCAGATTCAAGTTGCATACCAAGTTCTTGCATTTGACACTGCATAGCATATTGAGCAGTTGCCTGTTCATTTTCATCCATCTCTTTTATTTTTTCTTGGATGGTTTTAAGTTCTGCCTGATATTTTTCCATAGCTTTTTGAAAAGCAGGATGTGCCATCAAAATTTTGCTGGTATCAATTGAAGCTATCTTAATATCTTCTGCAAATGAAGAAATAGAAAAGAAACTTAAAACAAATAAAACTGCAAAGAGCCTGCTTATCAAACTTTTTTTAAACATTATATCTCCTATGTTTGTGGTATTCACAAATCCTTTTTTATTCATTCTAACCCTCAGTTTGCTTCTTTAAGTGGGCGGTGCAGGGCTCGAACCTGCGACCTCCACGATGTCAACGTGGCACTCTAGCCAGCTGAGCTAACCGCCCTAATAAAAATTTAAACTACCCAATTATCTGATTATACTACTTTTTTATTAAAGTGTCCATATTTAGTCTTTTATAATACAAAATGAGCCTGAAAGAGGGCTCGGTTTCAAATACAGATTGAGCCTAAAGAAAAAATGGGTCATAATATAAGGTTATGACACTAAAC
>Ga0172382_10001923_pt1 | contig 35850 bp, 36 predicted proteins | sample Leawel138RmetaG_FD_122245 | JGI IMG/M metagenome (GOLD analysis project Ga0172382, IMG submission 122245) | Leachate microbial communities from a municipal landfill in Southern Ontario, Canada - Leachate well 138R metaG | ecosystem: Engineered > Solid waste > Landfill > Unclassified | place... | reverse complement strand
TTTCGACATCGCGGCCGACATAGCCGACCTCGGTGAACTTGGTGGCCTCGACCTTGATGAACGGGGCCTGGGCGAGCTTGGCGAGGCGGCGGGCGATTTCGGTTTTGCCGACGCCGGTCGGGCCGATCATCAGGATGTTCTTGGGCAGCACTTCTTCGCGCAGGGCCTCGGGCAGTTGCTGGCGGCGCCAGCGGTTGCGCAAGGCGATGGCGACGGCGCGCTTGGCGTCATCGTGGCCGACGATGTAGCGGTCCAGCTCGGAGACGATTTCGCGGGGGCTGAACGCGGTCATCTACAGGCTCTCCAGAATGACGTTGTGGTTGGTGTAGACGCAGATGTCGGCGGCAACCGCCATGGATTTGCGGGCAATGGCCTCGGCGTCCATGTCATCGCGGTCGATCAGCGCGCGGGCGGCGGCCAGGGCATAGGAGCCGCCCGACCCGATGCCGATGAGGCCGTCGGCCGGCTCCAGCACGTCCCCGGTGCCGGTCAGGATGAGTGACACGTCGGCATCGACCACGGCCATCATGGCCTCCAGGCGACGCAGATAGCGGTCGGTGCGCCAGTCCTTGGCCAGTTCGACGCAGGCGCGGGTGAGCTGGCCTGGGTGCTGTTCCAGCTTGGCTTCCAGGCGCTCGAACAGGGTGAAGGCATCTGCCGTGGCCCCGGCAAATCCGGCCAGGACGCCCGAGCCCAGCGGGCGGACCTTGCGGGCGTTGGCCTTGATGACGGTGTTGCCCAGCGACACCTGCCCGTCGCCGGCGATGACCACGCGGCCGTTTTTGCGCACGGATAGGATGGTCGTGCCGTGCCACACGGGGCTGTCGGAGGATGTCATGCTTTACCGAGTCCTTGAGTAAGAAGGCCTTCGGCAAGATGGGACAGCCGCCGTAAGGGGTCAAGGCCGCGTGATGTGCGGCGGCAACGGGAAAGGGCGGGCCGGACTGGAAACTACTTGGCGGAGTAGGGCATGATTTGCTATCTTATCGTGCATATACAGAGGTTACAACGATAAGTTGCCGTCACGTATATGCAGACCAGTCGCTGACAGGAAGATCTCTCCCGTGCCAATGTCCAGGTCCACCCCTCACACATCTGCTTCGCCGCACGACGCGCCGCGCGCTATCAAGGTCCTGTCGACCGCCTTGGCGATGGCCGTGTCCATGGAACACGACCTCCGCAAGGCCGGTCTGTGCGAGGAGGCGCATTTGCTGTCCGCCTTCCGCTGCTCGGTGGAGCAGCGGCTCGACAGCCTTGGCGCCTGATCGCCCCTTGGTCAGCACAGGTCACGTCAGTCGCGGCGACCCATGCTGCGCAGCAGTTCCAGAACGTTTTTGCGCATGTCGCTGCTGGACAGGCGCCAATAGGCGCGGACCAGTTCCAGCGTCTCGTTGCGCGACAGTTCGTCCTGTTCATAGATCGGCATCGGCGTGTCGCTCATGCCGGCCTGTCCGGGCAGGTGCTGGGTCGGGCGGCCGTCGGTGACGTCGGCATTGATGTCTTCAAAGAAGAACGAAATGCTGACGCCCAGAACACGGGCCACATCATACAAGCGCGAGGCGGACACGCGGTTTGACCCGCGTTCATACTTCTGAATCTGCTGGAACGTGACGCCGACCGCGTTGGCAAGCTGCTCCTGGCTCATGCCCAGCAGCGTGCGACGCAGGCGCAGGCGCTTGCCGACGTGCACGTCGATCGGGTCCGGCCCGTATTCCTTGGCTGTGATCGGCTGGCGGCGACGGGTCTTGGGCTTGTCAATATTCGTCACGGTACGCCTCATGCTTGCGGGCTAAAGTGGAAACAGATGGGTCGAGGATAAGGTAATCTGAAACATAGCGATCCCGAATCATTGGGGCTAGTTGCAAGACCCCAGGGGAACGCTCGCAGGGTGTGCAGTCGTGGCGGTGTGATCCGGCGGCCCGGTACGTGGGCTTGGCGGAACGACGGAACGCTGTTACATAGCATGCTGTAGTTCAAGCGGGAGCGACCTTTCATGCGTCAAGCCACCGTCGAGCGGGTGACCAAGGAAACCGCCATTACGGTTACGATCAACCTGGATGGCATTGGACACTACGATGTGGACACCGGGATTGGATTTCTCGACCACATGCTTGAGCAGTTGTCGCGGCATTCGCTGATCGATTTGACGGTGCGCGCCAAGGGCGACACCCACATCGACTATCACCACACCGTCGAGGACAGCGCACTGGCCATTGGAGAGGCCCTTTCCATGGCACTCGGCGACCGTAAGGGCATCAGCCGCTACGGCTCGGCGCTCATTCCCATGGACGAGGCGCTGACCCAAGTCAGCCTCGACCTGTCCAACCGCCCCTATCTGGTGTGGAAGGTCGCGTTCACGCGCGACAAGCTGGGCACCATGGACACCGAACTGTTCAAGGAATGGTTCCAGGCCTTGTCGCAGACGGCGGGCATGACCTTGCACGTGTGGAACCACTACGGCGAGAACAACCACCACATCGTCGAGAGCAGCTACAAGGCCCTGGCCCGCGCCCTGCGACAGGCCATCCAGATCGACCCGCGCAAGGCCGACGCCGTGCCGTCGACCAAGGGCGTGTTGGGCGGCTCTCTCTAGCACCTTACGGGGGGGCTTCCTCGCGGGTGTCGTTGGGGTGGCGCCGGCGCAGGTTGAGGGCGCCGAGGGCATCGCCGATGGGCGCGAAGGTGCTCAGGCCGCCTTCGGGCGCCGTCGTGGCGATGCCGATGACCGACCCGGCGCCGTCGAGCAACGGTCCGCCAAGAAGCCCGGCGGGCGCCCCCACGTCGGCGGTGATCTCGCCCAGGCCAAACCCGTTCTGCCCCATCCCGCCGACCACCCCACGGGTCACGGTGGCCCGTTGGCTGCGCGCCCGTGGATTGGCGATTGCATAGACATCTTCGGCTTCCTTGACCGGATCGAGGCGGAGCGGCAGCGGGTGATGCCCGGCCTTTTCGACCTGCACCAGTGCCACGTTCCGCTGATCATGCCAGCGCACCACCGACCCCAGGAAACTGCGTCCGGTGGTCAGGGTCACGCGCACAAGCTCCGTTCCCTCGACGGCGTCAAACGTGGTCAGGATGAGGTCCGGGGCGATGAAGAACCCCGAGCCATGGCCTTCCCCCGCGTCAATCGTTACGACGGCGTGACGGATGGCGTCGATGTTGGGCAGCAGGCCGTTGGCAAAGGATGCGGTGGGCGGCAGCCATTGCCGTTCAGCCACGCGGGTCCGCAGAACAGCGTCCGGCGCCGCGCGCGGCGCACTGACCAGGGCGATGAGTTTCGGGTCGGCGGCAAAATTGGCCGCGGCCTGGGCAAAGGCCTCCATGATCAGCACCACCGGCCCGTTGCCGACCGGCTGGGTCAGGTCGTGGTAGCCCGCCGTCGAGGCCTCCAGCACCACCTTCTTTTCCAGCACGGAGAGCACCTGCCAGTAGACCCGCACGGACCCCTGCCCGGTCTGGGCATCCAGCGGTGTGCCGGTCAGCAGCGTGGCGGCGTCGCACAGGTTGAGGCGGATTTCCTCGATCCGGGCGCTGACCAGGAACGCCGGCTTGGGGCGGTCGCGTTCCTTGCTCTCGAACAGCGCGCCCGGATCGCCCAGAACGGTATGCCCGGCGATGGTCATCTGTTCGTGAAACAGGGCGTTCCAGTCGATGTCCTTGGCCAGCACCGCACCGGTGTTCCACCAGATGTTCTCGCCCCCGCGCGTGCACTCCAGCCCGTCGCGATAGGCCCCGATGCGGCGCCCGCGCGGCAGCGCAACGGCGGCCTTTTCAAAGCGGAGGGGAGCCAGAACCTCGGGGGCGCCAGTCCATACCGCATCGGCCAGCGGCACTTTCTCGACCAGCATCCCCGGCGCGCAGGACCCTAAGGCCAGCGCCAGCGCCAGCGCCCCCGCGCGTTCCTTCACCCCGCTCATGCCTTCCCCCTGGTCCGCGAAACGGATCAACCCCTGCAACCACTGTATGCATGGGAGTGTGCTTACGGCAAGGGTGCAGCGCGCGGTGCCGGCGCGGTGTGGTGCGGCGGACTTCCGCGCGCCGCCGCAAGCTGATACAAGGGGCGCCTCTGTGCAGACGGTCGACACGGGAATTCGGCATGACGGTAGCCATTATCGACTACGGCTCGGGCAATCTGCGGTCCGTCGCCAAGGCATTCGAGCGCGCGGTGGCCGAGGCTGGCCGCAGCGACGCCGTTGTCGTCACTGACCAAGCCGAGGTTGTCCGCGCGGCCGATCGCGTCGTGCTGCCCGGCGTCGGAGCCTTTGGCGACTGCCGCAAGGGCCTGGACGCTGTTCCCGGCATGGTCGAGGCCATGGGCGAAGCGGTGTTCACCCGTGGCCGCCCGTTTCTCGGCATTTGCGTCGGGATGCAGCTTCTGGCCGATCGCGGCCTGGAGCACGGCAGCCATCCCGGCCTGGGGTGGATCCCCGGCGCCGTGGTGCCCCTTGCGCCGAGCGATCCGGCGCTCAAGATTCCTCACATGGGCTGGAACGAGCTGGAGTTTGAAAGCGGGGCGCATCCGCTGCTGACCGGCATCTCTCCGCATGACCATGCCTACTTCGTGCACAGCTATCACTTTGCGGTGGCCGATGCCGCCGACCGCCTTGCCACCGTCGACTATGGCGGGCCGATCACGGCCATCGTGGCGCGCGGCACCGTTGCCGGAACCCAGTTCCATCCCGAAAAGAGCCAGGCCACCGGGCTGCGGCTGATCACCAACTTCCTGTGCTGGACACCTTAGATGATCCTGTTTCCCGCTATCGACCTCAAGGGTGGGGCCTGCGTTCGCCTGTACAAGGGCGAAATGGACCAGGCCACCGTGTTCAATGAGTCGCCGTCCGATCAGGCGGCGCGCTTCAAGGCGGCGGGGTGCCGCTGGCTGCATGTGGTTGACCTGGACGGCGCCTTTGCCGGTCGTCCGGCCAACGTGCAGGCCGTCGAGGCGATCCTTGAAACCTTGCGCGGCACGGGCGCCGAGCCGCCGGTGCCGGTGCAGCTTGGCGGCGGCATCCGCGACCACGCCACCATCGACCACTGGCTGGGCAAGGGCGTCCGCCGCGTGATCCTGGGTACCGTGGCGGTGCGCGATCCGGCGTTGGTCAAGGAAGCCTGCCGCCGCTATCCGGGCCGCATCGCCGTGGGCATCGATGCCCGCGACGGCATGGTCGCGGTCGAAGGCTGGGCCGAACGGTCCGATATCAGCGCCCTGGAACTGGCCCTCAAGTTCGAGGACGCCGGGGTGGCCGCCATCATCTACACCGACATCGACCGCGACGGCGCCCTGACCGGAGTCAATGTCGAGGCCACCGCCGCGCTGGCCGAGAAGCTGACCACGCCGGTCATCGCCTCGGGCGGGGTCAGCGGCCTGGATGACATGCGGGCGCTCAAGGCGCGGTCGGGCAGCGGTATTGCCGGGGTGATCTCGGGCCGTGCGCTGTACGATGGGCGGCTGGATCTGGCCGAAGCCCTGGCAGTTCTCGACGCGTAACGAAGGATTTGGCCCCATGATGAAGATCCGCATCATCCCCTGCCTGGACGTCAAGGACGGCCGGGTGGTCAAGGGGGTCAACTTCGTGGGTCTGCGCGACGCCGGCGATCCCGTCGAACAGGCCACCCTGTACGACGCCGCCGGGGCGGATGAGCTGTGCTTCCTCGACATCACGGCCAGTTCGGACAACCGTGACACCCTCTATGACGTGGTCGGGCGCACCGCCGAGAAGTGTTTCATGCCCCTGACCGTGGGCGGCGGCGTGCGCACGGTCGAGGATATCCGCAAGCTGCTGCTGGCCGGGGCCGACAAGGTGTCGATCAACACCGCCGCCGTGCATCGGCCCGAATTCGTGCGCGAGGCGGCCGAGAAGTTCGGCAGCCAGTGCATCGTGGTTGCCATCGACGCCAAAAGCGTCGGTCCCGACAAGTTTGAGATCTTTACCCATGGGGGCCGCAATGCCACCGGATTGGATGCCGTCGAGTGGGCGCGGCGCATGGCGGACTACGGCGCGGGCGAAATCTTGCTCACCTCGATGGACCGCGACGGCACCAAACAGGGATTCAATCTTCCGCTGACCCGTGCGGTGGCCGATGCAATCCGCATTCCGGTCATTGCCTCGGGCGGGGTGGGCACCCTGGAACATCTGGCCGAAGGTGTGCTACAAGGCCATGCAACGGCGGTCCTGGCGGCGTCGATTTTCCACTTCGGAGAATTCACAGTCCGTCAGGCCAAGGAACACCTTCGGGCGCGCGGCATCCCGGTACGCCTGGATTGAGGAACAGTAGATGGCTGATATGAACATGACCGTCCCCGCGTCGCTGGACGTGCTGGACCGGCACACGCTGGACGCTCTCTATGCCGCGGTGGCCAGCCGCAAGGGCGGCGACCCCGAGGCGTCCTATACCGCCAAGCTGTTCGCCAAGGGCCGCAAGAAGATTGCCCAGAAGGTCGGTGAGGAAGGCGTCGAAACCGCCATTGCCGCCGTGGCCGAGGAAAAACGCGACGTCATCTCCGAAAGCGCCGACCTGCTCTATCACCTCACCGTCCTGTGGGCCGATTGCGGCATCACCCCGGACGAAGTGTGGAACGAACTGCGTCAGCGGTTCGGGACGTCTGGCGTGATGGAAAAGAAGGCCCGCAAGAAGTAGCAGGAGGCTTGGAATGAGTTACGACGACAGCAACATCTTCGCCCGCATCCTGCGCGGGGAAATTCCCTGCCAGAAGGTGTTCGAGGACGACCACGTCCTGGCCTTCAACGACATCAACCCGGCGTGCCCTGTCCATGTGCTGATCATCCCCAAGGGGCCGTATCGCTCGATCACGGAAATGGCGGCCCAAGGCAAGGACGAGGAACTGGCTGCCTTGCTCCGGGCGCTGGGAACGGTGGCCGGGATGACCGGTGTGGCCGACACGGGATACCGCGTCATTTCCAACACCGGCGACCACGGCCACCAGGAAATTCCCCACCTGCACTTCCACCTGCTCGGCGGCCGCCCCATCGGCCGCATGGTCAGCCGGGTGGATATCTGAGACGGTTAGGGTGGCTAATGCCTGACCCCGCTTCGCGCCCCCGCGCTTATTTCCAGAACGGCTTGCCAAGGTTGATCTGATCGGTGTCCGTCAGGGCGCCGACGCCTGCGCCCACTGCGCCGCCAAGCAGGGCGCCGTGCACGGGTGAGCCGAACATCGCTCCGGCAACGGCACCACCGCCTGCCCCGATCGCGCCGCCGCTGAGTGCGCGCTCTTCGGGAGTGTTGCCGCACGCGCTCAAGGCAAGGGCGGCGGCCAGGATGGCAGTGGGAATGAAAACAGTCTTCATGGCAGGCACTCCGGGATAAACGAGGGGCGGGGCTTGTGACCCCAGCCTATCCCAAAGAGTACCGAAAAATCGTGGCGGATCAGTGACGATGCTCACTATTAAGAGGTACGCGGACAGACGTAAAAAGGCCCGCCGGAGCGGGCCTTTTCAGGGGTGTGTTCTGGTGTTCTAGCGGGTCACGGTGTCCCGGATCACGAGGCTCGCCAGCTCGATTTCTTCGCGCGGGTGCTGCAAGGCGGCGCTGTCGAACGAGGGCAGGTCGTTGACCCGCATGATGGTATGCAGGGTGTCTACGTAGTCGGTGCCGCGTTCGGAATAGCGTACCAGGGTCCGCGCGAGGTCCGTGCCGTCGAGCGGCTTGCCGGCGGTGCGCAGGGCGGCGCGACGGGTGCGGAATTCGGCATAGGCGCGGTGGGAGTTCAGATTACGCGCATAGGCCCGCACCGCCGTCATCAGGTTGGGGAACGCCTTGATGGCGTGGGTTTGCCCTTCCTGCCGGTTCTTCGGGATGATGCCGACATCGGTGTCCGTGGTCCACTGACCGAACAGGGCGTTGCCCTGGCGGGCGAAACGGGACGTGCCCCAGCCGCTTTCCTCGGCCGCCTGGGCCAAAGCCAGCGACGGAGGAATGACGTCCAGACGCGGCAGCAGCTTGCGCATGTCCGGCGTCGTCAGGCCATATTCACGGCTCTTCGTTTCGACCCAGCGGCGATCGGCCGCAGTCACGGACTTGCCTTGCTGGACCGCGGCCATCATGCCTTTGAGCCGGGCGCGGTCCACGGTGATCTCTTCATTAACCTTGAGGATAAGCGGCAGCATGGAGCGCAGGAAGACGCTTTTGCGCTGATCGGTGCTGGTCAACTCGCCAATGTCGACCGGCACGCTGCTCAGGAACACGCGCGGAACGGTGGCCGTTTCGTTGCGCACCGTATCCAGCCCATAGCCCATTGTGTCGTAGACGCGGCGCACGGCGGCGACATCCAGACCGGGCGGCAGGACCGAGGCCGCAGGAGCGGCCATACGGGACGCCTGGGAGACCATCAATCGAGCGGTGGGGGCGGCTGGCACGGTTCCCGAAACACGTCCGCCGACGGTTCCTTCGACCTTGGAAGATGCCAAGCTCAGTGCCAGATCCGGCAGGGCGGCTCCGTAGAGACCGGCAACGCAAGCGCCCACCATGGTGAGCGCCACCAGATCGAAGCGACGTAAAGAGCCTTTTTGCATGGTGACGAACCTCTTTCTGCGGGCAGCCTCGGCAGGTCAAACGCAATGGGACCTGGACTGAAGCCGCCTTGGAAACCCAAGGCGCGTTGGGGCGCGCGTCAGACTTCTCCGTACTATATGCGGGCGGCGACCTTGAGCCTGCCTGCCCTGGGATGGACCATGGTTGTCGTCATTTGCGGCAAAAGCATGGTCCGCTCGGGTGTCCGCGTGCGTTCAGTGACGATTGCGGATCACGACATATGTTCGCGGACACTTAGACGGGGTTTCAACGGACCGTCAACCCGTCGAATGGATTAATTTGGACGAGATCCGCACAAGTCCTTGTCAGCACGGAAAAACATTCGTGGTATTTTATACTTTATCGCCAAATTTGCAGCGCGCGGGACACAGCGCCGAGCTGTAACTGAACGCTCAAAAACGCCGAAAGGCGATCCAAGGGATCGCCTTTCGACTTGTTCCGAGAACGGAATGTCTAGTTGACGGCTTCGACCGACTGCACTTCGGGCACGAAATGACGCAGCATGTTTTCAATGCCATTCTTCAGTGTCGCGGTTGAACTCGGGCACCCGGCACAGGCGCCGCGCATGTTCAGGTACACGACGCCGCCCTTGAAGCCCCGGAAGATGATGTCGCCGCCGTCGCGGGCCACGACCGGGCGCACGCGGGCTTCGATCAGCTCACGGATCTGGGCGATGACTTCGGTGTCCTCGCCTTCAATGGTGTCGTTGCCGCCACCCACGATGACCGGCTGGCCGGACGTGAAGTGCTGCATGATGGCGCCCAGGATCATGGGCTTGAGGATCTGCCAGTCGCGGCTGTCATCCTTGGTGGCGGTGATGAAGTCCGACCCCAGGAACACGCCGGTCACGCCGTCGACGTCGAACAGCCGCTGGGCCAGCGGCGACTGCGCGGCTTGGTCGCGGGTGGTGAAGTCAGCGGTACCGGCATCCATCACCGGGCGGCCCGGAATGAACTTCAGGCTGGACGGGTTGGGCGTCGGCTCAGTCTGGATGAACATGGCGGATGGTGTCCTAAATGGCGACAAGAATAAGAGGCGGCCGACCAATATCCGACCGCTCAGGTAAGGATAAAGTGGTTCAGGAAACGGTCCCCGTCAAGGCGTCCTTGCCACCGGGAGGTCAGGCCAGAACGTCAATTTGATCGTCGGTCAACTCGCCCGGAACCACCGTGACTGGAATGCGCAGCGCCTTGCCCAGTTTGCCCGACAGTCCGCTGACCAGCGGGCCGGGGCCGTCGGGGCCGGTGCCGGCGGCCAGCACCAGGATGGAGATGCTCGGTTCCTCGTCTACCAGTTTGATGAGGTCTTCATCGGGCTTGCCCTCGCGCACGTACAGGATCGGCACGTGTTCGGAGCAGCGGTTGACCTCGGCGGCAAGGCGCTGGAGAAGTTCCTCGGACTCGGCGCGGGCTTCTTCCGACATGATCTTGCCGATGGTCGCAAAGTGCTGGAACTCGGCCGGTTCGATGACGTGCAGCAGAGCCACCTGCCCGCCGGTGTTGCGGGCGCGCTTGCAGGCAAAGCGCAGGGCGGCCCGCATTTCCTCGGATTGGTCGACAACGACCAGGAAGGTGCGGACCGGCCGCGTCGGCTCGCTCGGAGCAGAGGGTGTGGGTGCGTCGGTCATGGCATCTCCTCGGATGTTACTTCTTGCGGAAGGCGACGCTGGCAAGCCAGCCGGCGAAAACCGCAATGATGATCGCGGCAATACCATACAACGCTGATTGCTGGTGGGCGAACTGGAAGATATCGGCCCCAATTCCCACTTTCGAGATGATCAGCGGTGTGATTTCTGCGCTCACCACCTCTCCGTCGCGTACCAAATAGACCTCGACCATGTACGTGCCCGTCGGCACGTTGGCGGGGAAATACAGCTCGGTGCGGAACAGCCGGTTGGCCAGCATGGAAACCGCGTTGGGCGAATAGGTGTAGAGGTCGCGGAATTCCTTGAGACGGATCAAGGCGTCGCGGAACTCTCCCCGGTCCGCTGGTTCGACCGACCCTGACATCCTCAGGTTAAGCACGTCAGACCCGATCTGGTGACGCTCGCGCGCCGGCCGGGCGAGGATTTCCTCCAGCGGCCGGTTGGCGGCCACGCGGTAGAAGGCGGGAACGTCGTGCATGGTCACGGCGGCGCCGTTGGCCCAAATCACGCCGCCCAGGCGTTCCTTGCGGCGCACCACCTCGTCGCGGTTCGGACCGCGTACCACCAGCACCACGTCGCCGGGCTCATCGGTGGCCCCGAACAGAAGGACGTCGGTGCCGGCAAAGCCGGTGGTGATGGCGACCAGATGGCGCGACAGGTCGGCCACCAGCGGCTGACGCTGGTGCTCCTGGGCGACGTTCTGGGCCTCGGCCCGCCCGATGAACGGGACGATGACCAGGATGGCGGCCAGCGTGCAGGCCAGGGCAAAACCCGTCAGATGCAGGAAACGCGCGCGCATCAGTGCTGCCCTCCGATGCCCATGGTGAAGAACTCGGTGGGGGTGGACATCATGTCAAAGCCCAGCTTGGCGCACACGCCCAGCACCATGATGGCCAGCAGGATGCGCAGTTGCTCGCCCTTTAGTTTGGCGCCGAACTTGGCGCCGATCTGCGCGCCGATCACGGCGGCGACCAGCAGCAGCAGGGCCAGCACCACGTCCACGGTCTGGTTCATGGTGGCTTGCAGGAAGGTGGTGTTGGCGGTCACAAAGATGATCTGGAACAGCGACGTCCCGACCACCACCTGGGTCGGCATGCCGAGCAGGTAGATCATCGCCGGAACCATCACGAACCCGCCGCCGACGCCCATGATCGCGGCCAGCACGCCGACCAGCAGACCGACGGCCAGCGGCAGCAGGGCGCTGATGTAGAGCTTGGACTTGCGGAACCGCATCTTGAACGGCAGGCCGTGGATCCAGGTGTGGCGATGGCCGCCGCGCTTGACCGGAGCGCCGCCCGTCTTGCGGGACTTGAAGATGGTATTGAGGCTTTCCAGGAACATCAGGCTGCCGATGATGCCCAGGAAGAACACGTAAGACAGCGAAATGGCCAGATCGATCTGGCCCAGGCTGCGCAGGAATTTGAACAGGATCACGCCCAGGAACGACCCGATCAGGCCGCCGATCAGCAGGATGACGCCCATCTTGACGTCGACGTTGCCGCGTCGCCAATGGGCCAGCACGCCCGATACGGAGGATGCCACGATCTGGTTGGCCTCGGTGCCCACGGCCACCGCTGGCGGTACCCCGATGAAGATCAGTAGCGGCGTCATCAAAAAGCCGCCCCCGACGCCAAACAGCCCCGACAGGAACCCGATGCCGCCGCCCATCCCCAGGATGAGAAAGACGTTCACCGACATTTCCGCAATCGGCAGGTAGATCTGCACGGACCCCTCCCCAGACGTGGCCTTGTTGCTTGACCAGCCCGAGGCACGGGCCGTGGCATGGGCGCCGTGCGAATCCGCGGCGTCATGACCCCCAGATGGCCTTTCTTGGAGCAATAAGGGTTTTATGCCCGCCCGATCACACGATCAAGGGAAAACACGTCTATATCGCGTTTTTCTTATATATTGATTTGTTCCCCCGCTCAGGATATTGGCAGCGGGGGCTGTTCCGACTCTCAGGGCTTCAGGAAACCAATGGCTTTATACACTTCGTCGATGACCGGGGCGGCTATCGCGTTGGCCCGTTCGGCCCCCCGCCGGAGGACCGAGTCGATCTCGGCCGGGTCGTTCAGCAGGCGCTTCATCTCGGTGTTGATGGGCGCGAGGACCGCCACCGACAGGTCGGTCAGGCGGGTCTTGAACTCCGAGAACGGCAGGCCGCCGACCTGGGCCATGGCCTCGGTCCGGGTCATGTCGGACAGCGCGGCGTAGATGCCGACCAGATTGGCCGCTTCGGGGCGCCCGGTCAGGCCCTCGACCGTTTCGGGCAGCGGTTCGGGGTCGGTCTTGGCTTTGCGGATCTTGGTGGCAATGGCGTCGGCGTCGTCGGTCATGTTGATGCGCGAGTAATCCGAGGTATCGGACTTGCTCATTTTCTTTGCGCCATCGCGCAGGGACATGACGCGGGTGGCCTCGCCGAAGATCAGCGGCTCGGGCACCGGAAACAGGTCGGTGCCGAAGTCGTTGTTGAACTTGATGGCGATGTCGCGGGTCAGTTCCAGATGCTGCTTCTGGTCCTCGCCCACCGGCACATGGGTCGCCTTGTAGGCCAGGATGTCGGCCGCCATCAGGTTGGGATAGGCGAACAGCCCGACCGAGGCGTTTTCCTTGTGCTTGCCGGCCTTGTCCTTGAACTGCGTCATGCGGTTCAGCCAGCCCATGCGGGCGATGCAGTTGAACACCCAGGCGAGCTGGGCATGGGCGGGCACCATCGACTGGTTGAACAGGATGTTGCGCTCGGCATCGATGCCCGCGGCAATGAATGCGGCGGTGACTTCGCGCGTCGCCTGGGTCAGCGCCACCGGGTCCTGCCACACCGTGATGGCGTGCATGTCGACCACGCAGAAAATGCACTCGTAGTCGTTCTGCAAGCCCACCCAATTGCGGATGGCGCCCAGGTAGTTGCCCAGGTGCAGGTTGCCGGTCGGCTGGACGCCGGAGAAGATACGGTTCATGCGCTACTCGCCAATGGCTCGGGTCCGGGTAAGCCTGCTGCGTATAGGAATCCCGAGTAAGGGTCAACCTGCCTCAGTGGGCGGGGGTGGGGGCGGTGGTGGCGGCGGGGGTGGGGTGGTCCGTCGCTTCAAAAACGCCATATCGGCCCGCTCGACCGCGCCGAGCACCAAGGCTGCGCCGAAATAGACCACCAGCGCCACGCCGATGCAGGCCACCAGGACCAAAGCGCCGATGGCCGCATGGCCGAACACCGGCAGCCAGACCTCGGCCGCCTGAACCGTGCCCCACACCGCCCCGGCCATCAGGGCGGTCGCCAACGCCATGCGGGGTAGGCGGCGTTTGAGGCGGTCATCCCATACAAAATGTCCGCGCTTGATCAAGAGCCACAGCAGCAGCCCGGCGTTCAAGCAGGCCGACAACGCCGTTGCCAGCGCAATGCCGACATGGGCCAGGACCTGCATCAGGATGAGGTTCAGAACCACATTGGCAACCAGCGCCACGGCGGCGATGCGCACCGGGGTCCGCGTGTCCTCGCGGGCGAAAAAGCCCGGTGACAGCACCTTGATCAGCACGTAGGCAGGCAGCCCGATCGCAAACGCCGCCAGCGCGCCCGCCGTGGCGGCGGCATCGGTGGCGGAGAACGCCCCGCGTTCGAACAGCACGACGACGATCGGCCCGGCCAGGACCATCAGCCCGGCCATGGCGGGCAGGGTCAGCAGCAGGGCGAATTCGATGGAGCGGTTTTGGCTGTAGGCCGCCGCCGTCTCGTTGCCCGCCGCGATCTGGCGGGCCAGCAGCGGCAGCAGCGCGGTGCCCACGGCCACCCCGATGACCCCGAGCGGCAACTGGTTCACGCGGTCGGCATAGTACAGGTACGACACCGCGCCGTCGGACACCAGCGAGGCCAGCACGGTATCGACCAGCAGGTTGATCTGGTACAGCCCCGCCCCGAACGCCACCGGCACGATGCGCGACAACAGCAAACGGACGCGCGGGCTGAGGGTCGGGCGGACCAGACGCGGCATCATGCCCAGCTTGCGCGCGGCAATCGCCAGCCATACGAATTGCAGCACTCCGGCAATGGCTGTGCCCCAGGCCAACGCGTGGCCCGGTGTCTCGGTAAACGCGGTCAGGCCGAGCAGCGCGCCGATCAGCGACAGGTTCAACAGAATCGGTGTGGCGGCAGCCACGGCGAACTTGCCGAGCGCATTGAGGATGCCCGACAGCAGCGAACACAACGAAATGAACAGCAGGTAGGGAAAGGTGATGCGGGCCAGCTCGGCGGCCAGCTCGCGCTTGCCCGGAACCTCGGTGAACCCCGGCGCGAAGGCATACATCGCCCACGGCATGATGATCATCATGATGGCGGTCAGTGCCGCCACCACCAGGGCCAGCAGGGTGAACGCCCGCTCGGCGAACAGCTTGGCCTCCGCCTGCCCCTCTCTCTCCAGAGTGCCGGCGAACAGCGGCACGAAGGCGGCGGCAAAGGCGCCTTCGGCGAACAGGCGGCGGAACAGGTTGGGGAACTTGAACGCCACGAAAAAGGCGTCGGCCACCGTCCCGGCCCCCAGCAGGCTGGCGATCAGGATGTCGCGGGCAAACCCCGTCACCCGCGAGAGCATGGTGAAGCCGCCAACGGTGGCGATGGAGCGCATCAATGCCATGAGGGGGGCCGTCCGAGAAGGGGCGAGGCGCGCAGTTTATCGTTATCGAGCCTTGGGCAACACCACGAACTGCGTGCCGCGCCAGTGCCACCGCAGTTTGCCGTCGGCGGCGCGCGGTCCGGGCAGGGTGCAGTTGACGCGCGAGCGGCCAAGGTCCAGGGCCGGAAGGCGCACCTCGACGCGCTGGCCGGTGCGCTCGACCTTCAGCGCCCCCGATGGCCCGAAGCAGGCCACCGACGTCGCCGGAAGGGCCGGATCACGCACCGTGAACGCAAACACCGCCGGCGTTCCCTTGGCCACGGTCGGGTCGACCGGCACGACATTGTCGGTCGGAAGCGGCAGGGCGTCGATCACTTGGCGGAAGCGGTCGAGGGCGCCGTACTGTTCGTTCAGGGCGAAGCGCGGCAGCCACCATTTGTTGTCGTCGGCCCACGCCACGCCGGAATGCTCCCCGAAGGCGGCAGTGAACCCCTTGCGTTCGATCAGGGCCATGATGGCGGCGTCAGCCTCGCCATAGGGATAGGCAAATGTCTTGGGGCGCAGGCCCAGTTCCTGCTCGAACACAGCCAGCGAGCGGTCGATATCGGCTTCCTGTTGCGCCGGGCTGAGGCTCGGCAGGGCCGGGTGCGCGTGCGAATGGCCGCCGAAGGTCACGCCCTCGTCGCGCAGGCGCCGTACTTCATCCCAGGTCGGGGAGCCAGGCGCGCCGGTGCCCACATCGGCGGTGTTGAGGAACCACGTCACCGGCAGCCCCGCCGCCTTGAACCGCGGCCAGCCTTCGGTAACGAAGCTGCGATAGGCGTCATCGACCGTTATCGCCACGGTATATGGCGGCAGCGGCGTCCCGAAGTGCAGTGCGGCCACCACTTCATCCAGCGGCACGACGTTGTATCCGCCGCTTTTCAGCAAGGCGATATGCGCTTCCAACTGGTCGATGCGGATGTTGGTTGACGGGATCGTGTCCTCGCCGAACCGATGGTACATGAGGATGGGTGCGCTTGCTGCCATGGAGGCCTGCGCCTTGACCTGGAGGGGTGTGGCCAGAACGGCCAGGATCAGGCACATCAGGGACACGACACGCATCAGGCGCACTCCATTGGTTGCGGGATCGCTTCCGGTGCGCCACGTTATGGCGGGGATGCCCAGGCTCGACAAGCCCGAAACACTGACCCCGGAGAGATGCCGTGTCCGTTGCTGATTTGACCAAGGTTACAAGCCTCGACGAAATCGCCTTGCGCCGCCTGTTCCTGGATGCCCGCACTCATAATGCTTGGCAGGATCGCCCGATTTCCGAAGCTACCCTGCGCCGCCTGTGGGAACTGACCCGGATGCCGCCGACCAGCGCCAATTGCAGCCCCCTGCGGGTGGTGTTCGTGACCTCGGCCGCGGCCAAGGAGAAACTGCGTCCGGCCTTGATGGAGGGCAACCGCGCCAAGACCATGGCCGCGCCGGTGACGGCCATCCTCGCCTATGACACCCGGTTCACGGAATGGCTGCCCACGCTGTTCCCGCACACCAACGCCCGCGAATGGTTCGAGGGCAACGACGCCCTCATGCACGAAACCGCCTTCCGTAACAGCACGCTCCAGGCGGCCTATCTCATGCTGGCCGCCCGTGCGCTGGGCCTGGACTGCGGGCCGATGAGCGGGTTCGACAAAGCCATGGTGGACGCCGCCTTCTTTGCTGACGGCCGCTATAAGTCGAACTTCCTGTGCAGCCTTGGCTATGGCGATCCCAAGGGCCTGCATCCGCGCAACCCGCGCCTGGACTTCGACGAGGCTTGCCGGGTCGAGTGAGGGGTCGGGTCGAGTGAGGGGCCGGGTCGAGTGAGGGGAAGGCCCAGAGGGCGCGCAGGGTCAGGACTCTGCGCACACTCTGTGGCCCTTGTGTCTCCTCGCTTAGGCGCCCCAGACCATCTCGCGCATTTCCAGCATCCGGCGCCCGAACCAGCTTTCATAGCGGGTGGATTTGCGGACGTAGTCCATGTAGCTGTCGTGGACCTTGCGGGTCAGGGGGTCTCCGGCGGCAGCTTCTTCCAGGACTTCGATGGTGGCTTGGCCCATGGCCTTGATGACGTCCTCGGGGAACAGGCGCTTTTCCACGCCCAGGTCATCAAGCTGGCCAAAGGCCTGGATGTTGTGGTGCATGAAGTCCGAGGTCGCATAGGCCGTGGCGGCTTGGGCGGCATGGCGGATGATGGCCTGGATGTCCTTGGGCAGGGCGTTCCAACGGTCCTTGTTGATGATGACTTCCAGGCCCGGGCCGGGTTCGTGGAAGGCCGGGACGTAGTAGAACTTGGCGGCTTTGTGGAGGCCGAACGCGATGTCGTTCCACGGGCCGACCCACTCGGCGGCATCCACGGTGCCCGACAGCATGGCGGTGGTGATCTCGCCCGGCGGGGTCATCACGACGGCGGTGCCCAGGCGGCGCATGACTTCACCGCCCAGCCCGGCAATGCGCATCTTCAGCCCCTTGAGGTCGTCGAGGCTGTTGATTTCCTTGCGGAACCACCCGCCGCTCTGGACGCCCGAGGATCCGGTGTAGAACGGCTGCACGTTGAACGGCGCGTAGGTTTCCTCCCACAGCGCCTGCCCGTCGCCGAAGTAGATCCAGCCCTGAAGCTCGGTCGACAACAGGCCGAACGGGACGGTCGTGAAGTAGTTCAGCGCCTTGGCCTTGCCGGCCCAGTAATAGGGCGTGCCGTGGCTGCACTCGGCCACGCCGCTCTGCACGGCGTCCAGGCAGCCCAGCGGCGGCACCAGTTCGCCGCCGCCAAAAGCCTTGATGGTCAGGCGGCCATCGGTCATCTCCGTGACCATGGCGGCGAAGCGTTGAGCGTTTACGCCCACGCCCGGCGCGTTCTTGGGCCAGGGCATGACCATCTTCCACTCTTGCTTGCCCTGCGCGATGGCCGGGGCCGCGAGCGTGGTGGCGGCGGCCGTGGCACCGGCGGCGGCAACAGACCCGACCAGGAAATCTCTGCGTTTCATGTGGCGTTCCCTTGTGGACGTCATTGGACCTCCGACACAATACCGCCGTGCCTGAACGCCTACATCAACAAATGCAACGCCACCTTTGCCGCCTTGGTCGTGCATGGTATGAGCGTAGGGGATGAACGGGGGATATCGGACCATGGCGACCCAGGTATCGAGCGGCGTGACGCTGGCTCAAGACGCGGCGGCGCGTGATGCGGTGTACCAGTTCCGCTATGACGTCTACGTGCGCGAAATGGGCAAACTGGGCACGTCCGGGGCCGATCACGCGACCGGCCGCCTGATCGATCCCGAAGACGCCCATGCCGACCTCTATGTTGCGACGGGCGCCGATGGCGGGCTGATCGGCACGCTGCGGGTGGCCACCGGCGATCACGGTGTCCCGGCGGCGTTCCGCGGTCTGCCCGGATTTGATCGCTTCGCCGAGTTTCCGCCCGAGGCGATGTCCTTCACCTCGCGGCTGATGGTGGCGCCCGGCGCGCGCGGCGGGGCCGCCATGAACGCCTTGGTCGGCGCTGCCTACCGCGCCATGCTTGACAGCCCGGTGCAGGTGGACTTCTGCGCCTGCGTGCCGGGTCTGGTCGATCTTTACGAGCACTTGGGCTATCGCCGCTTTACTGAGAACGTGGTCGATCCGGTGGTCGGGTATCAGGTGCCGCTGGCCCTGGTCCTGCGCGATGCCGAACACCTGGAGGCCATCCGCTCGCCGCTGTGGCGGCTGTTGCGCGGGCACCCCACGTCCGGTGAAGGCGGCGCGGTGGCGGCCTGGCTGCGCGAGACGTTCCCAATGACCTCTGTGGTGCGCGACTGGGTGGAGAACGAAGGCACCTTCTGGCACTTCCTGGCCGAGAAGGTGCGCGACACCGCCTCTGGCCGGGCGTCGATCCTGGCCGACTTGGACGAAGGCGAACAGCGCCGCATGTTCCGCAGCGGCACCGTGCTGGACTGCCGCAAGGGCGACGTCATCATCCCCGCCGGCACCGTGGGCAAGGAAATCTACGTGGTGCTCGATGGCGTGGTAGAGGTCCGCCTGCCCGACCCCGACATGACCCTGGCCGTCCTCGACACGGGGCAGGTGTTCGGCGAAATCGCCTTCATCACCGACGCCACACGCTCGGCCGACGTGGTTGCCATGACCGACGCCCGCCTGCTGGTGCTGACCCAGGCGTACTTGCGCAAGCTGATGAAGGCATCGCCCGACCTGGCCGCCAAACTGCTGCTCAACCTGTCCCGCGTCTTGGCCGAACGCGTCGTCACCGGCAACCGTCGGCGTACTGCCGAGGCGGATTAATCAAGCTATCGGGAGCCTGACGATCACCGTCGTCCCCTCGCCGGGGACGGAGATCAGTTCGACCGTCCCGCCGTGCAGATCGACGAAGCTTTTGACCAGCGACAGGCCGAGGCCGCGTCCGGTGCTGCGAGGGCCACGGAAAAAGCGGTCGAAGGCGGTGGCCTGTTCGGTGTCGGTCATGCCGATGCCGGTGTCGGCCACGGTAAAGGCCATCCAGCCCGCCTCCGGCTGGGCCGCCAGGATGATCTGGCCGCCTTCGGGGGTGAACAAGATGGCGTTGAGCAACAGGTGATACAGCACCTGCTTGAGCCGCTGTTCATCGGCCACCACGGAACCGATATCGGGCGGGCAATCGAAGTTGAGGGTCAGGGATTTGCGGCGCGTCGCCTCGCGCGTCAGGGCGAGGACCGAGGCCAGCAGCCCATGCACATCGACCCGGACGCGGGCCAGGGTCTGCCCGGCCTCGATGTTGACCAGATCGGAAATGTCGTCGATCAACCCGACCAGCGCCTGCGCGGTTTCGGCAATGCCGCGCGCGTAGTCCTTCTGGCGGGCGTTGAGCGGACCGTAATACTCGTCGGCCAGGATCTCGGCAAAGCCCAGCACGGTGGTCAGCGGCGTGCGCAGTTCATAAGACACGTTGGCCATGAAGGCGGACTTCATGTGGTCGGCGGCGGACAAGGCCTCGGCCCGGTCCCGCAGGGCGCGCTCGACCCGCGCGGTGTCGGACATGTCGAGGATGGTGAACAGCACGCCGCCATCGGGCAGCGGCACGCCGACCATGTCGAGGATGGCGCCGTCGCTGCGCTCGATGCGCTCCGTGCGCACGGTGCGCTGCTGCGGAGGGGCGGCAAGCTGGCCGCGCATGGCGTCCCAGCACGGGCTGTCGCGGAACCCTTCGGGCAGGTGGTTGATCAGTTCGGCCACGCCGGGCTCCTCGGCCAGCGCGGTGTCATCCAGGCCCCACAGCCGGGCAAAGGCCGGATTGTGCAGGCGCAGCTTGCCTTCCGGCCCGAATACGGCGACGGCTTCGTGCAGGTGATCGAGCGTCTGGCGCTGCACGGCAATCAGGGTATTGCGCGAGGCCTCCAACGCCAGCCGGTCGGTGACGTCCTCATACGTCGCCATCAGCCCACCAAGCGGATGGGGCGACAAGACGCGCCGCAGGGTGCAGCCGTTGGGCAGATGGAGCAAATCCTCCATGCTGTCGAGCAGGGTCTTGAAGCGCCCCAGTTCGACTTCTTTGAAGGCAGGATAGTCAGCCACTTCGGGCAACAGGCGGCGCGACCGCAGGGCTTCGAGGACAGCGCCATAGGTCGGCTCGTCGTCCAGCCATTCACTATCCAGCCGCCACAGCTTGGCGAATGCCGTATTGTAGAAACGCAGCCGGGTGTCGCGGCCGTAAATGGCAATCGCCGTGCCCAGGCGTTCGAGAACCTTGGCATGGCTGGCGACTTCGCGGTCCAGTGTAGTGCGCAGGGCCTCCAGGCGGGTTGAGTCCTCGGCTACGCCCACGGTGATGAGGTCGTGGTCGGCCGCTCCCCCCTCGGTTGGAACCTCGGTCACTTCGAGCAGGCGGCGGGTGCCTTCGACCACCACATGAAAGGCGGCACTGCGTTGGGTTCCGGCGGCGCGGGCGGCGCTGGCCAAAGTGCGCATTTCCCGCGCCGTCAAGCCTTCGGCCAATTCGCGGTCGGTGCCGTCATCGCTGCCCCCGGTGGCCTCAAAGGCGCGGTTGGCGTGGATGACCCGCAAGCTGCCGTCGCGCAGCCACACCGGCATGGGCAGGGCGTCCAGCGCGGCGCGGAGGCGGTTGCGCTCGGCAGCGACCGTGGCGGCCGACGCGGCGAGGCTTTCGAGGGCGGCTTGCTCGGCCGTCACGTCGCGCAGCCACAGCAGATCGGCCAGGGCGCGGCCGTCGTCGGCCACGGCGCGCTGCCCGGTCACGCGGATGTAGCGCAGCCCGACGCCGCGCGCCGGCTTTGCCGTCGCCCCTTCGGTCCCGTCGTCTATGGCGTCGTCGTGCAGGGTGAGGATTTCCTCGAACCCGGTGCCCTCCATCCGCAGGGCGGCGGCGGCGCCGCGCAGGACGTCGGCGTCGGCCAGCCGGAATGCGCCCAGAACATCGGCGAAGGTGGACTCGCGGCCCGCGAACAGGTTCAGCAGCACGGCGAGACGGCGCGAGCAGACCTCGGTTTCGGCGCCGACGGCGGGTTCGGGCGGGGTGTCGTCATCCGCAGGTTCCGCCCGGTCATGGAACCATGCGAACCACGCATCGGGCGCGGTCGACAGGGCTTCTTCGAGGGCGGCAACACGGGCTTCGGCCCATTCGGCGGCTTCTTCGGCCTTGCGGCGGCGGCGCCAATGCCACCACAGCCCCAGGGCCAGGGGTGGCACCAGGACGATGACGATGGCGGCGACTGAAAACGCCTGCTCCGGGTCCAGTTCGAACATGCGCCGAGAGTGGCCCGCCGGTGAAAATATGGCAAGCGCCCGATCCTGCGGGAGTTCCTGCCCCCTTCCCTGCACGCAAAACCGCTCCGGCTCCTTTCGGAACCGGGGCGGGATGCATCAGGCGTAACGGCAAGCTGTTGACCGGCGACTTACGCAGCCAGCTTTCCTGGCAGAATGCTTTCGACCGCGTCCAGGGCCGTCTTGATGGCCCCCGTGCGCAGGTCGGCGCCCATGTTCAGGCGTTCCGCTCGGATGAAGCGGACATCGGTGATCCCCAGGAACCCGAGGACGGTTTTCAGGTAGGCTTCCTGGTGGTCCATGGCGGCGGCGGGGCCTTCGCTGTAGAGGCCGCCGCGGGTGGAGGCGATAATGACAGTCTTGCCGCCGGCGAGGCCCTCGGGACCGTTTTCGGTGTAGCGGAAGGTGCGGCCGGCTTGGGCGATACGATCGATCCAGGCCTTGAGTTGGCTCGGGATGGAGAAGTTGTACATGGGGGCGCCGAGGACGATGATCTCGGCGGCCTCGAATTCGGACAGGAGTTCTTCGCTCAGGGCGGCTTCGGCCTTCTGGGCGTCGGTCAGCTTGTCAGCCTCGACAAAGCGGCCGGCGAGGACGGTGCCGTCCAGGTGGGCTGGCGGGTTGGCGGCGAGGTCGCGGTGGACAAACTTGATTTCCGGGCGGCGGCTCCGGATCGCCTCGACAATGGCAGCGGTGAGCTGGCGCGAGGCGGAGGCATCAGCAAGGGGGCTGGAATCGATTTGCAGCAAGGACATGGTGGCAACTCCGGTGCGGATTGAATTTTCGTACCGGCAACATAGCTCTCTGCTGCGCTGCGACAAAGCGGAGGTTGGGAACAGAACTGTTGTGCTGGAGGAAACAGCGCTGCGCTCGTTGACGATCACCGTTTCTTTCTTAGCGGGATTATGACGATGCATGACCCAACCTCGTTTGCCGAGGTTGAATCATGCATCAGGCAACGGTGACGACCGTTTAGGAGCTTACGGCCTAGTAACGGTAGGCGTCGGTCTTGAAGGGACCGGCCACCGGGACGCCGATGTAGTCGGCCTGGCTCTGGTTCAGGGTGGTCAGTTCGACGCCGAGCTTGGCGAGGTGCAGCATGGCAACCTTTTCGTCGAGATGCTTGGGCAGGACATAGACCTGCTTCTCGTACTTCTCGGCGTTGTTCCACAGTTCCATCTGGGCCAGCACCTGGTTGGTGAAGCTGGCCGACATCACGAAGCTGGGGTGGCCGGTGGCGCAACCCAGGTTCACCAGACGGCCTTCGGCCAGCAGGATGATGCGGCGGCCGGACGGGAACTCGATCTCGTCGACCTGCGGCTTGACGTTGTGCCAAGTGTAGTTCTTCAGGCCGGCGACCTGAATTTCGCTGTCGAAGTGACCGATGTTGCAGACGATGGCGCGGTCCTTCATGGCCCGCATGTGATCAACGGTGATGACGTCGATGTTGCCGGTGGTGGTGACGAAGATGTCACCGCGCGGGGCGGCCTTTTCCATCGTGGTGACTTCATAGCCTTCCATCGCGGCCTGGAGCGCGCAGATAGGGTCGATTTCGGTCACGATGACGCGGCAGCCGGCGGAGCGCAGGGACTCGGCCGAGCCTTTGCCGACGTCGCCGAAGCCGGCAACCACGGCAACCTTGCCGGCCATCATGACGTCGGTGGCGCGGCGGATGCCGTCAACCAGGGACTCGCGGCAGCCGTACTTGTTGTCGAACTTGGACTTGGTGACGCTGTCGTTGACGTTGATGGCCGGAACCTGAAGGGTGCCCTTCTTGACCATTTCGTACAGACGATGGACGCCGGTGGTGGTTTCCTCCGACAGCCCGCGCACGTTCTTGAGCAGTTCGGGGAACTTGTCGTGCATGACGATGGTCAGGTCGCCGCCGTCATCGAGGATCATGTTCGGGGTCCAGCCGTCGGGGCCGGTGATGGTCTGCTCGATCGCCCACCAGAATTCTTCTTCGCTCATGCCCTTCCAGGCGAACACCGGCACGCCACGGACGGCGACGGCGGCGGCGGCATGGTCTTGGGTCGAGAAGATGTTGCACGACGACCAGCGCACGGTGGCGCCGAGAGCGGTCAGCGTCTCGATCAGAACGGCGGTCTGGATGGTCATGTGGAGGCTGCCGACGATGCGCGCGCCCTCGAGCGGCTGGGCCGCCCCGAATTCTTCGCGCAGAGCCATCAGGCCCGGCATCTCGGTCTCGGCAATGGTGATTTCCTTGCGGCCCCATTCGGCGAGGCTGATGTCCTTGACCTTGTAGTCGGCGGTGCTCATGGCAACTTCTCCACGGATGGACTTTGGGTTGCCGACTGACTACCAGAACCCCGCCGCCCGTGCAAGGCGATATGCCGGGAGACACATATAAATATATCCTTATGCGGTTCCTCTATCCCAGCCAATCCCGCAAGATAGGGATCAGAGGAATGTCTGCCGGGGGCATGGGGTAGGTGCTCAGGCGGTTGGGGGCGACCCAGGCGATCTGCTGGCCTTCGCGCGGGTCCACGCGGCCCTTCCACTGCCGGCACAGGTACAGCGGCATCAGCAGGTGGAATCCGGCGGCGGCGTGCGAGGCAAAGGTGATCGGCGCGAGGCAGCTTTCACGCACATCGATGCCCAGTTCCTCGCGCAGTTCGCGGATGAGGGCGCGCTCGGGGGACTCAAAGGGATCCACCTTGCCGCCGGGGAACTCCCACAGACCGGCCAGCGTCTTGCCCTCGGGCCGCTTTTGCAGCAGGACGCGGTTGTCGGGATCGACCAGCGCGACCGCCGTGACCAGCAGGATGGAGCGGGCCGAGGCGGCGCGGAATCCCTCAGCCGTCATGTGGACGAACGTGGCGTCGAGTACCCCGCCGGTCCGGGCCGGGGCGGTGCAGGAACCGGGTTGCGGATCGCCAAAGCCGACCTTCTCCAGCACCCGGCGCGAGGCTGGATTGCCCACCGCGACACCCGCCACGAACCGCGTGAACCCCAGGTCATCGACCGCATGGGCCAGCACCGTGCGCAGGGCTTCGGAGGCCAACCCCTGCCCCCAGAAATCGCGCCCCAGCCAATATCCGACCTCGGCCAGCGCCGGGTCGTCGCGGTCACGCTCCAGGCCGATGACGCCGAGCAAGCGGCCATCGCCGCGCCGCTCGATGGCCAGCGTCAGGGACAGCCCCTGCTCGGCCAGGGCACGGCTTTCGGCGACGAAGGCGGCGGCGTGGTCGGCAGTGTAGGGATAGGGCAGGCGCGCGGTATGGCGGCTGACCTCGGCATCGTCGGCCAGCGGCGCGATGGCCTGAAGGTGGCGCTCATCCAGGGGCCGCAACAAGATGCGGTCGCCGCGCAAGGGATAGACGCCCAGGCATCCTTCCTCGCCATCCAGGGCATCGGTGAATGGCGGGAAGGTGCTCATGGGGGGTGCCTTTTTGGATAGAGTCCTCTGTGGAGCGGGGGAAGTGAAGTGGATTAACCACAGAGATCACAGAGGACACAGAGAGTGCGGGGGCCACTGCGCCGCAGGCAGTAAATCCCCGAGTGGGAATTGATGCGCTGCGCGCGGCATCTACGCCGAAATCTCTGTGCCCTCTGTGATCTCTGTGGTTCAACCCCTTCACTTCTCAGATCCGCCGCGGATTTAGGTCCGGTACGATCCGTTGATGTCAATATAGCCGTGGGTCAGGTCGCAGGTCCACACCACGGCCTTGCCCTTGCCGACCCCGACATCGACCTCGATGAGGATCTCCTGGCCCTTCATGTGGGCGACCACCGGGGCTTCGTCATAGCCGGGCACGGCCAGACCGTCACGGGCCACGTCAACGCCGCCGATGCGGACGCTCAAGGCATCGCGGTCGGCCTTTTCGCCGGACTTGCCGACGGCAGCGACCACGCGGCCCCAGTTGGCGTCTTCACCGGCAATGGCGGTCTTGACCAGTGGCGAGTTGGCGATGGACAGGCCGATGGCGCGCGCCGCGCCCGCGCTGGCCGCGCCCGTGACACGCACCTCGACGAACTTGGTGGCGCCTTCGCCGTCGCGGATGACCAGATGGGCCAGTTCGATCAGCAGGCTGTTGAGCTTGTCCTTGAAGTCCTTGAGGGCCTTGTCGGACGCCTTCTTGGGGGCCTTGTTCCCGGCGCTGCCGGTGGAACAGCAACAGGGTGTCGGACGTCGAGGTATCGCCGTCCACGGTGATGGCGTTGAAGCTGCGGTCGGTGCCCTTGCTGAGGAGCGCCTGGAGCACATCGGCCGGGATGTTGGCGTCGGTGACGACGTAGGACAGCATGGTCGCCATGTCCGGGGCGATCATGCCCGACCCCTTGGCGATGCCGTTGATGACCACGGTGGTTCCGCCGATGTCGGCTGTGCGGGTCGCCATCTTGGGGAAGGTGTCGGTGGTCATGATGGCGCGCGCCGCCTTGGCCCAGGCGTTGGTGGTCGCCTTCTTGAGGGCCTTGGGCAGGGCATCGACGATCTTTTCGTGGGGCAGGAATTCACCGATTGTGCCGGTCGACGACACATAGATCTCGGATTCCTTGCAGTTGAGCAGCGACGCCGCCGCCCCGACGCAGGCCGCGACGGACGCTTCGCCGCGCATCCCGGTGAAGGCGTTGGCGTTGCCCGCGTTGACCAGCACGGCGCGGGCCTTGCCCTTCTTCAGGGCATGGCGGCACCAGTCCACCGGGGCCGACCGGGTCTTGGACCGCGTGGTCACGCCTGCCGCCGTGGTGCCCTTGGGCAGCTCGATCAGCAGCAGGTCGTCACGCCCCTTGTATCGGATGCCGGCGGCATGGGTCGCCAGGCGGACGCCGGCCAGCGGCGGCAGAACGGGTTCGGTTTTGGGGGCAAGCGGCGAGACGGGCATTTCCATGGACCTAAGACTCCGGGATCGCATTCCCACCGCACCACGCGGCGAAAAGGCGAGGCCAAAGCATATATCAGTTCGGCCAAAATGCAATTTGACCGCCCAAAATGTCACAATTCACCAACCCAGGAACAGATACTCCCGTACAGCGTTCTTTTGCCCGGCTTTTTGCGTGCCGACGCTGTAGCGGTGATCGACTTCCACCACCTCGACATGCTTTTTGACCGCGCGCAGCAGGCCCGCCAGGGTGTCGCGGTCGGGCAGCGCGTTGGACGCATAGGACACCACCAGGGCGCTGTCGGCATGGCGGCGGAACAGCGCCTCGAACGCGGCGCAGGCCCCGGCGGCGCTACGGAACGGGGTGGCGTAGGAGGCGAACTTGCGGGTCTTGGTGTGGGCCTGGATGTCCACGCCCTGCCAGTCGCGCGCCAGCCCCTCCAGGAAGTGATAGCGGCGGACGTATTCGTTGTCCGACAACGGGCTGAAGTACGGCGGGTCGATGTAGACAATGTCGGCCGCGAGATCGCACGCCATGGCGTCGCCCCAGTGCGCCGCGCAGGGCTGGCCGGAGGCGAACACCGCGCGGTTGACCAGAGCGGCCTGCTCGCGGATGTGGTCGGCCAGATCCAGGCGCAGGTCGCGCCGCCCATCGTCGTAGCGCATCCCGGTGTAGGTAAAGATGCCGCGCGGCCGTTTCTTGAGGCAGGCGCGGAGGAGCGCGCTCATGCCCACGGCGCGCAAGGCCGGGTCGTCCAGGCGCTTGAGGTTGGCCCGCACGGCGTCGATCAGGCGGTTGTCAGCATCGCTGTAATACAGTCCGGCAAATGTTCCGGTAACGAAACCATCGCTGTCGGCGGCGGGCGCCAGCAACGCCTCCAACGAATCAGGGGTCAGGGTCGCGCTGTCGTTCTCGACCATGGCGCGGGCAAACGTCGCGCTCATGGCCATGTAATCATTGGTCAGCACCGGCCGCCCGTGGCCCTTCAGCATGTGCGCCACCACGCCCGACCCACTGAACAGGTCGAGCACCGACGTTCCGGGCAGGCCCCCGATGGCGTCCCACAACGCCCCGAGCAAGGATTCCTTGGACCCCATGTAGCGGGTCGGTGGATAGGGATGGGCGCGGTGAAAGGTCACGCCGCCGCCTCGGCCAGCGGCGCGACCGTGACAATGGCGTCCTCGCCGCGCCGCCCGTCGGCCTTGCTGTTGACGTGGCGGCGGGTGGCGACCACGGCGACGTCATGGGCGGCATAGAGGGCGTGCAGGCGCGGATGATTGGCGTTGGTCAGCACCACATGGCAGCCGCGCCGGGCCAGATCCTCGACCACCGGGGCCATGTCCTCGTGATCGGCCTCGCGGAACTGCACGGCGGTATAGCGTTTGAAATCGGCATGGCGTCCGACCGGCAGATAGGGCGGGTCCAGGAACACGAAATCCCCGCGCCGGGCGCAGCGGTCGAGCACCATGCGATAGTCGCCGCACAGGATCTCGGCCCGCGCCAGCACCCGCGCCGCCGCCCGCAGGCGCTCCGGGTCGCAGACCTTGGGCGGGCTGGCATGGCGGCCGAACGGCACGTTGAACCCGCCGTGGCGGTTGACCCGGTACAGCCCGTTGTAACAGGTCTTGTTGAGGTAGAGCGTCCGCGCCGCCGCTCGCGCCGGGGGAAGGTCCTCGTACCGCAAGGCGCGCTCGGCGTAGAACGCCTCCTCGGACACCGTCAGAGGGGCCAGGGCGGCAATCACCGCCTCCACGTTGTCGGCGACCTGACGGTACAGGGTGATGAGTTCGGGATTGGCGTCGGCAATGACGGCGCATTCCGGGGCCAGTGCAAAAAACAGCGCCCCGCCGCCGATGAAGGGTTCGATATAGCGCCCATAGACCGCCGGCACGCGCCGAACCAGCTCGGGCAGCAGTTGCTGCTTGCCGCCTGCCCATTTCAAAATAGGGCGCGTGGAGAGGGAAGACGGCTGGCTCATGGCGCTATGATGGTGGCTTTGCTACGGGATCTGTCAACGTTTCTGCGAGCATCACCCGCAGGCGGGCGATCAATTCCGCCGAATCCACGGGCTTTTGCAGCGACGGGATGTGGTGCAGGTGGGGCGGCAGGATGGTTGACGTGTCGTACCCGCTGGCGAACAGGAAGGGGATCCCGCGCCTGATCAAGGCGTCGGCGATGGGGGTACTCTGGTCCTTGTTGAGGTTCACGTCGAGGACGGCGGCATCAAAGTCGTCATGCGTCGCCATGGTCAGGCCGGTGTGCAAGGTGGTGGCCGGACCAACGATCATAAATCCGTTTTGCCGCAGGGCGTTGCCAAGTTCCATGGCAACCAGCACTTCGTCCTCGACGATCAGGATTCGGGCGGTCCCGAGGAAGGGTTGAAGGGATGGCGGCATCGCCATCGGCAGGCCGGGCGGCTGTCCAGCCATTGCGACATCGCGCGGTTCAAGCAGACGCTGGCGCGGCAGGGTGATGGTGCAGCGGACGCCTTCGGGCGGGAATGTCAGGTCCACCAGGGTCGTCCCGTCGGCGCCGAGCGCGCTTTCGATCAGCACCGACCCGAAGCCCCGACGTTCCGGTGGTGTTACCGGCGGCCCGCCGCTTTCTTCCCACGTCAGGCACAGTGCTCCCGCCGCGTCGGTCCAGCGAACGTCGATATGGCCGCCAGGAATCGACAACGCGCCGTACTTTGCGGCGTTGGTGGTCATTTCATGCAGGACCAGGGCGAAGTTCAACGCGTCCTTGGGCTTGAGCATGACGGTGCTGGGTCCGCTGATACTCAGTCCGCCGGCATGGCCCGCAAACGGTGCCAGTTCGTCGCGCACGATCTGGTCAAGGCGGGCGCCGCGCCAGCCGCACTGGGTCAGCAGGCCGTGGGCGCGGGCCATGGCGGCGACCCGGCCACGCAGGATTTCGGCATACTGTTCCTTGGTCGTGGCGCTGCGCGCGGTCAGCAGCACCATCGACTGCACCGAGGCAAGAATGTTGCGAACCCGATGATCGAGCTCCGCCATGAGCAGAACCTGCCGTTCCTCGGCCTGCTTGCGCTCGGTGATATCGTCAAACAGCGTGGCGAACCTGTCCGCCCCGATGGGGAAAGCATAGGTCTCGTACCAGCGGTGGAACGGCGCGAAGTATTCCTGGAAGCGCACCGCCCGCTCGTTGCGCACCACGTCGGCATAGCGCGCAATGAACGCATCGTCCATGCCGGGAATGGCTTCGCGCACGGTGCGTCCGATGACGGCGGCGCTGGTCAGTCCGGTCAGCCGTTCGAACGCCGGATTGACCTGAAGAAAGCGGTAGTCGGAACCATCGGGCAGCATCTTATGGACGGCAAACCCCTGGTCCATGGCCTCGAACAGGCGGCGATACCGCCGCTCGCTGTCTCGCAAGGCGCGTTCAGCGGCGCGCCGGGCGGTGACGTCCACGGCAAAGGCATAAAAGCCGCCCGTTTGCCCGTCCGGCCCGGTATGCGGGATGTACTGTACCTCGACCTCGCGGGTGGTGCCGTCCGGCAGGGACAGGATGCTGTCGTAGGCCACCCACTGCCCGTTCTGAGCGGCGGCATGGCGCGGCTGCGCGCGGGCGAAGGCTTCACTGCCGACCACTTCCGCCGGCCGCATCCCAATGAATTCGTTCAGCTCACGGTTGAACCAAGTTTTGTAGGTCTTGTTGACGAAACGGAAGCGCCCGCCGCTGTCGATATAGGAAATCAGGGCCGGCAGAGCGTCGGCCACCAAATGCAGGTCTTCCCGGCGGCGTTCGGCCTCGGCCGACCGTTCGGCCACTTGACGTTCCAAATCGGCACGGGCCTGCTGCAATTCGGCCAGCGCCAGACGCTCCCGGCGCCCCGACCGCACGCCCATGATCATCAGCAAGGAAAAGCCAATCAGCGCCGCGCCGACCAGAGTTCCCGTTGACAGCATGCGGTTCCGCCATGCGTCCAGCGCCGGATATAGCGGGCGCGCCGTCACGACCATGACGGGATGATCTTCGACGCGTCCGAAACTGACCAGCGTCAGATCCTTGCCGGTGCCGATGGTCAGCGAGCCAGAGGTGCTGCCCGCCACCGTCCTCAATGCCTCGGCAATATCTTCCGGCGGCTTCGCAGTGCCATCGCTCCAGCTTGCCAGTGTGTGTCCGTCCATGGTCAGCAGGTGAATGGCCGAACCGGGGCCGAGGCTGCTGTTTTCGTAGAACGTGGTGAAGTAGTCGGCACTGACGTTGACCACGGCGACACCGGCGAAGGTGCCGCCGCTCAAAATCGGGCGGCTGAGGGTGAAGCGAGGCCGCTTGTTGGCGCTGCCCATTTCGGCCGGACCGATGTACAGGTCGTTTTGACCGCCCCGATGAACCTTGAAATAGTCGCGAAAGGCGTAGTTGCCGGGTTGTGACGGATGTTCCCAGGTGTCGACGACCGTGGTGCCCTGGTCGTCGAGAAACCACCCCGCGCCGATCTGCGGACTGCGCGCGACGATGGCCGCCAGCCGGTGGAAGGTGTCCTGACGATTGGCGGGCGCAAGATCGCCACTCTGGGCCATGTCCAACATGACCGACAGAATGATGTCGCCGGCCCCCAGGGCGCGTGCCGCATGTTCCTTGAGCAGCCGTGTGGTCGCCGCCGTGCCCGCCGCGACGGCGCGTTCCTCCAGGGATCGCTCGTGACGCACTTCGGCAAGCCACACGCCCACGCTGAAGGTTGTGAAAAGACCGAACGCTGCGATCCAGGTTCTCTGCTGCACGGATGCACCTGAAGTTGATCACAGACACTACCGCAAAGAACACGCGGAAGGTCAACTGCCGATCGGACGAATCCGCTTTGGGAGGGGAAATGCAACGTCCTCCGGGACTGCCTTGTTCCCTAAGCGACGGTCGCGCCGCGACCCTGCGCCGGGACGGAGGTATTCATGACAACGGTCGGCAAAAACACCGAGCGCTATCCAGAGTCCTTGATCAATGCGACGGTCGGCGCCGGGTCCGCCGTGCTGTCGCTGGCCCTGCTGGTTGGTGCTGGTGTGGCGGGCGGATTGGCCATGGGCGTGGTTTTAATCGGCTGCGCGATGAGCGAGGCCAATTACTATCGCGGCTTCTATCGGCTCAAACCGCCCGAAGACGCCTAAAAGAGAAGCGTTGGGCAGACAGTTGCGCCTGTCTCTGTGGTTCAAAAAGGTTGCACCCAGCCCTTGATCCAGAACCGAGACGCCCCATTTACCATCCACGTGGATGGTCAGCGGATGGAAATGGATGGCGCGGGAGAGCAGGCCCAAGGGCGCGGACAGCGAGAAGATCACGATCAATCTCGGGTTCATCGACCTCGGGCATATCGACCTGCTGGTTCAGGAGGGGTTCTACTCCAACCGCTCCGACTTCATCCGAACTGCCATACGCAGCCAGATCGAGCGGCACGGCGACGTCGTGCGCCATGCGGTGACGCGCAAGAGCGTCGATCTGGGGGTCCGGCACTTCAGCCGCGCCGATCTTGAAATCCTCCGGGATGCCGGGGAAATGCTCGACATCCGGGTCCTGGGACTGGCCACCATCGCCGATGACGTCAGCCCAGACCTGGCCCGCGCCACGATTGCCTCGTTGAACGTCCTGGGGGCGTTGCAAGCCAGCCCCGCCGTCAAGGAAGCCCTGGCAGACCGTATGCAGTAACCCAAAGCCGATGATCGAACCCCGACAACGGACCGCACCTCATCCCGAGGTGAGCTGGCCTGTTGCCGCGCCTTGAAAGCATCGCCATGAGTTTTCAATTGCCCGATATGAGCGAAGTCACCCGCCTGACCAAGAGCGGCAAGCTGACCGAGGCCACCGCCCTCATCCAGCGCCTGCTGGGCGGCGGAAAGCCTGCTGCCGAATCAACCTCGCCCAAGACAATTGATGCCGAGTTCACCACCGTAGACACCCCTCCCCAGCCCAAGGCCCAACCCCGCGCCGGCCTGGGCGAAACCCTGCGGCGCCTTGCCGCGAAGGTCAAACCGGGCCGCTCCGCCGGTGTCGAGGTTCCGGTGCCCGAGGGGGCGTCCTTTGTCACGGCGTCCTACAGCAACGCCGCCGGGACGCGGTCCTACAAGCTCTATACGCCTGCCAAGCGCCCGGAGGGGCCTTTGCCCCTGGTTGTCATGCTGCACGGCTGCACCCAGTCGCCCGATGACTTCGCGGCCGGAACCCGCATGAACGAACTGGCCGAGGAACCGGGCTGTCTGGTCGCCTATCCGGCCCAGCCGCAGTCGGCCAATGCCAACAAGTGCTGGAACTGGTTCAGCCCCGATGACCAGCGGCGCGACCACGGCGAACCCTCGATCCTTGCCGGGATCACCCGTCAGATCATGGATGATCATCCGGTGGATCCGGGCCGGGTCTACATCGCCGGTTTGTCCGCCGGGGGGGCGGCGGCGGCGATCATGGGGGCGGCCTATCCCGATCTTTACGCCGGGGTGGGGGTGCATTCGGGCCTGCCGCGCGGTGCCGCCCGTGATATCCCGTCAGCCTTTGCCGCCATGCGGTCAGGGGCGGCGGGCAGCGGTCCCAGTCCGCGCGTGGTTCCGACCATCGTATTCCACGGCGACCGCGACTCCACCGTGCACCCGAGCAACGCAGAGGCCGTCGTCGCCCAGGTCACGGCTCCCGCCAGAGGCCTGAAGACCAACACCGAACGCGGCCAGTCCTCGGGCGGCCATGCCTTCAGCCGCACGGTACACGCCGATCCCTCGGGCCGTCCGGTGGTCGAGCACTGGACCATCCACGGGGCCGGGCACGCCTGGGCCGGAGGAAGCCCGACCGGGTCCTACACCGACCCGCGCGGGCCGGACGCCACGCGGGAAATGCTGCGCTTCTTCCTGGAGCAAGCTCCGCCGGCCGGGCAACCGGCGTAACAGTGGCGCAATGAAGTAAAGGGATTGACCATAGAGGTCACAGAGGACACAGAGAAGGCACCGAGATTTCGGTGCAGGTGCCGCGCGCAGCGCATTAGTCCCAGCCGGGATTTAATCGCCTGCGGCGCCATGGCCCCGCACTCTCTGTGCCCTCTGTGCCTTCCTCTGTGCGCTCTGTGATTCCCCGCTTCACTTCCTTAAAGCGGACGCCGACCCGCTGGGCGTTCAGTTAATAAGCAAACCACTTCAAGACCCCTACACCGAAAACAAATCCGGCGGGTCGGCATGCTGGCCCGCCGTGAGGGGATCGGCGCCTATCCCGACCAGCCGGAACGGCCGCCCGTCCGTTTCGGCCCGAACTAGCGGTTCGGCGGCGCGCAGCAGCACATCGGCCCGTTGGGTTGGCGCCGGCAGGCGGGCGTGGCGCGTCAGAATGCGGAAATCGGTGGTCTTGAGCTTTACCGACACGCCGATCCCAGCCAGGTCGGCCCGCCTCAGCCAGTCGGCCACCTTGGCGGCCAGCGGCGCCAGGGCCTCCATCAGATCGTCGGCCTGCGTCAAGTCCTTGGCAAAGGTGGTTTCCGAGGAGATCGACTTGGCCTCGCGGTCGGGGGTGACGGCGCGGTTGTCCTGGCCGCGCGCCAGATGCCACAGATGGCGGCCATGGGCGCCGTAGCGGGCCTTGAGGTCCGCCTCGGTGGCCCGCTGAAGATCGCCGATGGTGGCAAATCCGTCGGCGATCATGCGTTTTTCCAGAACCGGGCCGACCCCGTGGATGGTCCGCACCGGGCGCGGCGCGAGGAACGCCACGGCCTCGCCCCGGCCAATCACGGCAAAGCCGCGCGGCTTGTCGAGGTCGCTGGCGATCTTGGCCAGGAACTTGTTGTAGCTGAGACCAACTGACACGGTGATGCCGACTTCCTGCTCGATGCGCAACGCGATGTCGGCCAGGGCAGTTGGAATGTCGTCCAGATGGGCCAGATCGAGGTACGCCTCGTCCAGGGCAATCGGCTCTATCAGGCTGGTGTAGGCCCCGAAAATGGCGTGGATATCGGCCGAGACGCGCTTGTACTTGGCATGATCGGGGCGGACCACGACGGCGTGGGGGCACAACGCGCGGGCCTTGTACATCGGCATGGCCGACCGGCAGCCGTAGCGCCGTGCGATATAGCACGCCGTGGCGACCACGCCGCGCGGGCTGGTGCCGCCGATCAGCAGGGGCTTGTCGAGCAACTCTGGCGCGTCGCGCTTCTCAATGGCAGCATAAAAGCTGTCGCAGTCGATATGGGCGATGGCGAGGTCATACAGTTCGGGATGACTCAGCACGCGACGGACCCCGCAGTTGGGGCAGCGCGGCGCGGGCCCGCTCCACCCGTGGAGGCAATCTCGGCACAGGTGCCGGATCATCGCTGTGGGGCAGTGGCCGGGCAGGGGTGGCCGGGCGTGGTTGGATCGCAGACCCCGAAGCTGGCCAACACCGCCATGGCCTCCTGCTGGGCCTCGGGCGAGACGGGCGGCGTCTGGTCGGCGGCGTAGGGTTGCGTCCGCCACGTGCGCTGCACGAGGTACAGGGCGTGATTGCCCTGGATAAGCCGCACGAACGATGTCTCGCCCACCCCGGTCTGGCCGTGCTGCCCGCAGCCGAGAACCCAGAACGCCGACGGATAATCGTTGCTCAGTCCGGTCTGCATGGTCCCGGCCCGCGCATTGGCGCAGATTTCCTGGTAGTTGCGCCGCGTGCGGTCGTAGAAGGCGGACGCAGGCAGCGCCGTCATGTCGGGAAAGACCTGCACCGTCAGCATGTCGGTCCAGGCCTCGACGGTCTGGCCGGGGGGAACGTAGGCGACGACCTCCGCCCCTTGGACATCCTGGCGGGCTGTCTCCTGCCAGGATGCGGGAACGTTGAGGTAATAGCGTTCCCCCGGCGCGGGCTGGGCCACGGCGGGGAAAGTGGCGGCCATCACAAGGGCCGAGAGAAGGCGGATCGGGCGCATGGGCCACAGACTATCCGATTTCCCGGCAAAGGGAACAGGTCAGCGGATCACGCCGGTCGTCTTCGAATAGGTCTGGCACTGTGCGCCGTCACGGCGCACAGGATTTGGTTCCCGCTGCCGCCGCGATCACCGACCGCGTGAACACCGACAGGTCGGTCAGGCGGTGCGCGACCGGAACATCGCCGGTCAGGAACCCGCCGCCGTCCAGCGCCGCGCCGTCGAGCATGAGGTTGTCGATCAGCCCGAAGTCCTCGACCTCCAGCCCCTCGGGATCAATCAGCCGCCCATCGGCGCTGCGCATCGCCCCACAGAACGCCGCGACGCGGGCGGCGTGGTCCTGCATGGTGTTGGCATAGGCGAACACCGGCTTGCCCAATGCGTGCATGAAGCCGACCTCGAACGCCGTGCCGGGGTCGCAGCCCGGCCCGCGAAAGGGCGTCAGGTTGGCAATCACCGCATCGGCGGCGCGCATCAGGGCGACGTTGGCCCGAAAGATCGCCCGCCCGGCCTCGGGCGGCGAGAGTCCCGACAGGTCCAGAACGTTGTCGAGCGGGAACACT
>Ga0172382_10001918_pt1 | contig 35934 bp, 29 predicted proteins | sample Leawel138RmetaG_FD_122245 | JGI IMG/M metagenome (GOLD analysis project Ga0172382, IMG submission 122245) | Leachate microbial communities from a municipal landfill in Southern Ontario, Canada - Leachate well 138R metaG | ecosystem: Engineered > Solid waste > Landfill > Unclassified | place... | reverse complement strand
TTCAAAGGAGTGGGTATGCGTTGGAGTGAGGAAGGGTTCAACCATCTGCTTCACCTACGTTTGGATTGGGTAAACGGAAGATTTGATGACCAACTCTTCTCCCCCCAATAACTAAATACGCCCCCTCGGATGGTTTCAACCCGTCTACATTGTTAGATCCTTACCCAAAGTCTCATACTTCTACTGGGGATCCACTTCCCATACCTATAGTACTATGCTCGAATCATGCACTCCTTGTCCTGTTGTCCCTTGATCCATCGGCAAAAGAGCAAACTGTGTAGCAAGGCGACCGCGTGATGTTTGCGCTTATCTTATTCGAATTTCAAAGCCGCCATAGTAAGGATCTGTGCCGCCTTTAGCACTTGGGCAACCTCCACATGCTCATCAGCAGAATGGGCGTACTCAATGGAGCCTGGTCCGAAGACTACCCCGGGCACTCCGGTGAACTTACTGGCATTGGTGCCAAAGTCAGCTCCCGCTAGTTTAGGGGTAATACCACATGCCAGAAAGCTTTCTTTCATACACTTGACAATCGGAGCATCCTTGGAAGTCTCCATGGGAAGGTCCACGTGATAGGGCTTTTCCATCGTGAAGGAAACATCCTCTAGTGTAGTTAGGGTCTGGGCAAAATCTGCCAGGACCTGATCTGGCTCCTCGCCCGGAATTAGACGTCGATCGATGTCGATCACACAACGTGCTGGCACCGTATTTCTCCCTTCGCCGCCTCTAATCATCGTCACACAAAGGGTAGGACTACCAACCTGAGGATGGACCTTGCTACTGCATAGGGGTATCAGCTGTTCTTCAATATGTTGCACCACCCGACTCATGTGGAAAATAGCATTAACCCCCTTGTGAACCTGGGAACTATGGGCCGCCTTCCCTTCCACCACCAATTGCCAGCGTAGCGAGGCCTTGTGGGCAATAACAACTTCTAGTTTTGTGGGTTCTCCCACTATAGCAGCATCAGCCTTAATCCCGCCTGCTACAAGGTGTTTTACTCCTCGAAAGCCACCCTCTTCATCTCCGCTGAAGCTAAGAAGCAGGTTTGACCTTGGCACAAGCCCATTGGTCCGCAGGGTCCTAAGGGCCAAGAGCATGGCCGCGATGGAAGCCTTATCATCGCAGGCTCCCCGGCCGTAGATGCATCCGTCCTTGTACTCAGCCCTAAATGGATCGCCCTTCATCCCCTCGGCCTGGACCGTATCGGTGTGGGCATCCCAAAGCAATGTCTTCTTTCCCACACTACCGGCAACGTAACCAAGACCGTTAGGCCTATTAGGGGCAAAATACTCTAGTTTCGTAGGTATATCCAATGTCCTCATATAGTCCGTAATAAAGAAAACTAACCTTTCCTCAGAACAATCCGCCGCATAAAGCGGATTGACGCTGGGAATGGCAATCAACTGTGCTAAAAGAGCACGGGCCTCATCCTCTCGGGGCCAAACAATACTACTAAGCACACAATTCACCTTCTTATGTTTTAGAACCCGATACCAGCTGCACCCCGAGCTGCCTCCTGAATGCTCTCTGCAAAGGTAGGATGAGCATGAATGGTCTTAGCAACGTCGGCAACCGTTGCCCCTAATTCCATTGCTAAAGCCCCTTCGGCAACTAACTCCGTGGCATGGGCACCAATAATATGCATCCCTAGAATCTCTCCCGTACCTACTTGATAGACCACTTTCACAAATCCTTCTGTTTCACCACCGGCTACGGCACGTCCATTAGCCACCAGGGAAAAGACCGATTCGGCACAGTCAAGTCCTTGGGCCTTAGCCTGTTCTAGGTTGATCCCCACCGCACCAATCTCAGGACTGGTAAAAATACCCCGGGGAATAACCCCATAGTTGACTGGGGATGGTTTTCCTAAGATGGCATTAACCGCCGCCAGTCCCTCTGCAGAAGCAACATGGGCCAGTTGCCATTTGCCCGTTACATCACCAATGGCATAGATTCCATCAATGTTGGTTTTCATATTCTCATCAACCTTGATGCCACCGCGCTTTTCCATTTCCACACCGATCTGCTCTAAACCCAGATCACCGTAGTAGGGCCGACGACCGACGGAAATAAGGACCTGATCAGCCTGGATAACATCTCCCTCGGGGAGCTGGGCAATAACCCCTTCATCGGTGATGTTAAGGTTACTGACTAGAGTATTGGTATGGATCACGATCCCCTGCTTCTTAAGACTTCTCAGCAACAAAGTGCTAACCTGGGCATCTTCCCCGGGGATTAACTGGCTTGCCGCCTCAACAATGCTTACCGAGGAACCAAGGGTATTGAAAATATAGCCCAATTCACAACCAATCACACCCCCACCGATCACCAAAAGCTTCTCGGGAATCTGTCGTAGTTCTAGTGCTTCCTTACTGGAGATAACCCGATCACCAAACTCTAATCCAAAAAGGGACACCGGCCGGGAGCCAGTGGCAACGATGATGTTCTTACTGGTCAACTCCTCAACCTGAGTGTTGGTCACTTGCACCGTATGTGGGTCAAGCAATGTGGCGTGACCTTGCAGTACGTTAAGCTTGTGCTTTCTAAACAGAAACTCAATGCCTTTTCGCAATCGGGTCACCGCTTGGTCCTTACGTTTTACTACCCTTTCATAATCAATCTCTACATCAACAACCCGAATACCGAAGTCCTTGCTGCGCTCTATGGTCTGCAGAATCTGACATGTACTAACCAATGCTTTCGTCGGAATACAACCCGCATTCAGGCAAGTCCCACCCACTACGTCCTCTTCAACAAGGACAGTCTTAAGTCCGTTATTTGCAGCATGCAAAGCAGCCACATAACCTGCAGCTCCAGCTCCTATCACTAATACATCATAGTCCACAGCATAACCTCCTAGGCTATCGGTTAATCCTAATAAGTATGGCGCATCAGACGACTGTCTACATTACGATGGTTTATGAAGGTACAGAAAAGCCTAGCTTCACTTCTATCCCCGGTACCGGTGAGGGGACCGATGTCCCCCGAACGGTACTGTGGTTACTGTACATAGCGACTTTGTCAACAACTTAAGGTATCCTAACTAAGACCTAATGCTCCACTAAGCCTTAAGCTTTTCTATGATTGCATCAGCCATTTCCTTTGTACCAACAGCTGTTGGATCGGTGGGATCGGGCTTCATATCGTAGGTGACCGACTTACCTTCTTTGATCACCGCAGCAACAGCTTGCTCCAATCGGTCTGCGGCCTCTTGCTCCTGCATATGCCGCAACATCATCACTCCAGAGAGAATCAAGGCCACAGGGTTTACCTTGTTCAGTCCCTTATACTTCGGAGCGGAACCGTGGGTGGCTTCAAAGACTGCCATCTCTTTACCAATGTTCGCACCCGGAGCCATGCCCAATCCCCCAACAAGCCCAGCACACAGATCGGAAATAATATCTCCATACAGATTGGGCAAGACCAAGACATCATAATACTCCGGCTTTTGCACAAGCTGCATGCACATGTTATCGATGAGGCGCTCTTCATACTCGATCTGTCCCTCATAGTCTTTAGCAACTTCCCGGGCCACATCATAGAAAAGACCATCGGTACATTTCATAATATTCGCCTTGGTGATCGCCGTCACCTTACGACGTCCATTGGCCACCGCATACTCAAAGGCATACCGGACGATATCCCTTGTACCGGTGACACTGATGGGTTTAATCGAAATTGCCGAATCGGGCCTGATCTTATCCTTTGCCATGGCAATAATCTGTTGGGCCTCGGCACTGTCCTTGGGAAACTCAACCCCCGCATACAGGTCCTCGGTGTTCTCCCGGATAACCACCAAATCTACGTCCTGGTACCGACTACGTACCCCAGGATAGTACTTCGATGGTCGCACACAAGCATAGAGCCCCAACTCCTGACGCAGCGTCACATTCACACTACGAAAACCATGGCCAATTGGAGTGGTAATCGGTCCTTTCAATGCTATCTTGTTTTTCCTAATCGATTCGAGCACATGGGCAGGCAGCGGAGTGCCATACTGATCAATCACATCAATTCCCGCATCAACAACCTCCCAATCTATCTCTACACCGGTGGCATCAATACAACGCCTTGCAGCATCGGCAATCTCAGGCCCAATTCCATCCCCTGGAATCAAGGTCATTTTATATGCCATCGTAGTCACTCTCCCTATTTCAGGTATCTAACTTCAAGTCCCCATGCTTTTGCACATGGGCTGCTAATCCACCATCCTGCAGAATCTGCAGCATCACCGGAGGCAAGGGGCTAAACTCCAGAGTAACATTTTGGGTCTTGTTCAGAATACGACCCATCTCTAGGTCTACTTCTAGCTCGTCCCCTTGCTGGATCTGATCCGTATCACAGATTAAAACCGGTAGTCCCACGTTAATCGCATTGCGGAAAAAAATGCGGGCAAAGGATTTGGCTAAAACCGCACTTACTCCTGCCAGCTTAATAATGGTCGGTGCATGTTCCCGACTAGAACCGAGACCGAAATTACTCCCGCCTACTACAAAATCTCCCTTTTGTACCTTCTTGGCAAAGTCAGGATCTGCATCTTCCAGCACATGCTTGGCCAGTTCAGGCAGATTGGAACGCAAGTGGAATAAACGGCCCGGAGCAATATGATCCGTGGAGATATTATCTCCAAATTTCCATGCTTCTCCCTGTAACTTCATGCCACCACCTCCCGGGGATCAGTAATACGGCCAGTAATCGCGGTGGCCGCCGCGGTCATGGGTGATGCCAGGTAGATAAACCCTAAGGGATTACCCAATCTTCCTTGAAAGTTGCGGTTCGAGGTATTCAAGGAAACCTCTCCATCCCCTAGGATCCCCTCATGGACACCGACACAGGGACCACAACCGGGCGCAAGTACATTGGCTCCCGCTTCTACAAGGGTCCGGATATATCCTGCGTCCAGAGCCTGTAGGAATACCTTCCGGGATGCCGGTACAACAATTAGCCGTACGTTTTTGGCCACCTTCTTACCCTTAAGGATGGCCGCAGCTGCCTGTAGGTCTTTTAGTCTGCCGTTGGTACAAGACCCGATGAAAACCTGCTGCACCTTGACATCACTAAGCTCCCTGGCGGGTTTTACATTATCCACAGTATGAGGACATGAAACCATCGGCTCTAGCTTCCCTGCATCAACTTGCAGTACTTGCTCATACAAAGCATCGGCGTCAGGGCCAAACTCCACATAATCCTCCGGCCGCCCTTGCTCCTTCAAGTACTCCAAGGTCTTGCTGTCTGGGGCGATTAGCCCCACCTTTGCCCCAGCCTCCACAGCCATATTAGACAGGGTCAACCGATCGGTCATTTTCATCTGTTCTATGGTGGAACCTTTAAACTCCAAAGCCTTGTAGGTCGCTCCATCCGCGGTAATCTCACCAATAATTGAGATGATCAGATCCTTGGAACAGACCTGCGCTGGTAGCGCACCGTTTACTTCAATGGAAAGGCTCTCCGGCACTCGAAACCAGGTCTTGCCCAAGGCCATCCCCATGGCCACGTCCGTTGAACCCATGCCTGTAGCAAAGGCCCCTAATGCTCCGGCGGTACATGTATGGGAGTCGGCACCAATCACCACATCTCCCGGTTTTGCGTATTCCTCAGCTACGATCTGGTGACATACTCCCTCCCCCACATCGGAAAGCCGCGCCCCGGTCTTCTCCGCAAAGGCACGGAGCAACATATGGTCATTGGACAACTCTTTCCGCGGGCTTGGCGATGCATGGTCGATGAATAAAATAGTCTTATCCGGATTGGCGGCCTTCACTAGATTGATCTTTTCTAGCTGGCGCACCGCCAAGGGACCAGTCCCGTCCTGGGTCAAGACCACATCTACAGGCACAATAGCGATCTCGCCAGCCTTAACGTCTCTTTTCGCTTTCATACTCAGTATTTTCTCAGCAAGTGTTTTCCCCAATCATATCCCTCCCCAATCAATCCAACTCCAGGCAGTATTGACTGTTTCCTAAATACCATTACCCAAAACCACAGTATATCATTTCTCATCTAGCCTGGCTACATCTGGCTCAGTTTTTCTGTCAATAGGTCCTTGGTACGCCGGGGATCTGCCTTGCCCTTGGTCTTGGCCATGATTTGGCCCATCAAAAATCCAAAGGCTCGATCCTTTCCGGACTTAAAGGATTCCACCGCATCTTGGTGCTCAACTAGCACCTGGTCAATGACACTAAGCAAAGCCGAATCATCGGAAATCTGTTCAAACCCCCGTTTCTTGGCAATGCTCTTTGGGTCTTCTCCGGTGGAGAACATCTCAGCTAGAATCTCTTTCGCCTGGGGCCCATTGATCTTCCCTTTCGATAGAAGTGCCAATAGCTCCCCAAGCCCCTTGGGCGTTAGAGAAGATCCCTCTAGGGCTGTATTTTGATCCCGCACGAGCCTAAGTACCTCGCCCATCAGCCAATTGGAGACCTGTTTCGGCTCCTCATATACCTTAATCACTTCTTCAAAGAAGTCGGCCATGAACTTATCATTGGTAAGCACCGCCGCATCATAGCTTGGCAGACTGTACTCCGCGATGAAACGCTGACGGCGTGCATTAGGCAGCTCCGGGAGGCTATCCCTTAAGGTTTCTACCCAGCTGGCATCAATAATCACCGGACGGATCTCCACTTCAGGAATGAAACGGTAGTCGGGGGCTTCCTTTTTACGCATGGATAGCGTCTTGCCCACCCCTTCGTCCCAGTGCCGGGTCTCCTCATCTATCTCCTCGCCAGCATCCAACAGCTCCCGTTGCCTTATTTCCTCATACTCCAGGGCCCGCTGAACTGCCCTAAAGGAATTCATGTTCTTAATCTCAACCTTGGCCCCAAACTTTGTGGAGCCCTTCGGACGCAAGGAGATATTAGCATCACACCGAAGGCTTCCTTCCTCCATCTTACAGTCGGAGACTCCTGTATACTCTAGGATGCTTTTTAGGGCCTCGAGAAACTCCCGGGCCTGGGCAGGACTTGCTAGATCCGGATCGGTAACGATCTCCAGAAGCGGAATCCCGCACCGATTGTAATCTAGCATCGAGGAACGTGCCTGCAGAATGTTGTCCCCTTCGTGGAGGGATTTACCGGTTTCTTCTTCGAGATGGGCTTGCCTGATCCGTACCCGCACAGGCCCCGCCTCTTCATCTTCAAATTCAACATACCCACCTACCGCTATAGGCAAATCATCCTGGGAGGTCTGATACGCCTTGGGTAAATCCGGGTAGAAATAACACTTGCGATCAAACTTAGCAATATCTTGGATTTGGCAATTAAGTGCGCAACCAGCCATGATGGCATAGGCCAGCGCCTTTCGATTAAGCACAGGTGTTGCGCCACCAAGTCCTAGGCAGACTGGACAACACTGGGTATTCGGTTCCTGTCCAAAGGTCGTCGCACAGCCACAAAACAGCTTTGTATCCGTCTTTAATTCCACGTGAATTTCCAGTCCAATAATCGTTTCATATTTGCTCATCTTCGCGCACCACCCTTCTAAATATTCTTCCCGGAACCGGCACACTCTTCTAGGAAGGAACCCACCTGGAAAAGGGTCTCTTCGCCAAAGGGTCTGCCAATTAACTGCAGTCCTATGGGCAATCCTGCTCCGTCAAACCCAAAGGGCAGGTTCATGGCCGGTACTCCCGCTAGATTAGCCGCCACCGTAAACCGGTCCGCATCATAAACCAAGGCAGGATCAAGATTGGTTGTCCCTAACTTGAAGGCTGTGGTGGGTGTAGTCGGTCCCAGAATCAGGTCAACATCGTCAAGCACTCGATGAAAGTCTTCCTTAATAAGCTGACGTACCTTCACTGCTTTGAGGTAACATTCTTCCCTTCGTTCCTTAACAAGCACCATGGCTCCAGTTAGGATCCGGCGCTTAACCTCAGGACCAAACCCTTGCCTGCGGGTGTTCTTGAACATGGTAGTCACATCCTGTGCGGACTCATCCCGCAGTCCGTAGCGTACACCATCAAATCTACCTAGGTTGGAACTAGCCTCGGCACAGGATAGGGCATAGTAGGCCGAAGGTCCGTGTCCTAGATGGGGCAATGAGATCTCCTGCACCACCGCCCCGGCATCTTTAAGAGCCTGGATGGCATCATGAATAGCCCCTTTGATCTCCCCTTGGAGATTACTTTGTAAGAACTCTGCCGGTACTCCTACGGTTAAACCGGCTATCTCCTTACCCAAAGCGTTAGGATAGTCCGCAACTTTGCTCCTTGAGGAGGTGGCATCCAAGGGATCGTGACCAGCCAAAAGTCTTAGGAGCAGGGCACAATCAGCCACATCCCGGGTAAGTAAACCAATATGATCAAAGGATGGCGCAAAGGAAATAAGGCCATACCGGGAAAGCCGCCCATAGGTGGGCTTAAGCCCCACCACACCACAAAATGCCGCAGGTTGTCTTACCGAACCCCCAGCGTCTGTTCCCAAGGCCCAGATAGCCTCTCCTGCGGCCACTGCAGCAGCGGAGCCGCCACTAGAACCCCCAGGAACCCGGGTCGGATCTACTGGGTTATGGGTCGGATAAAAGGCCGAGTTTTCCGTGCTAGAACCCATCCCAAATTCATCTAGGTTGGTCTTACCCACAAAGATCAGCCCCGCCTGCTCTAGTTTTTCACAGACGGTGGCTGCAAAGGGCGAATGATAGTCTTCTAGCATCTTAGATGCACACGTGGTGGGTAATTCCGTAGTACAGATATTATCCTTAATCGCCATGGGCAAACCTAGAAAAGGTTCGCTAGCACCATCTCTTTTAGCGTCTGCCGCCTTTGCTTTTGCGAGTATGTTTTCCGCATCATCGATAGTAATATAGGCTTTAACTTGGTCTTCTCTGGCTTGGATATTCCGTAGCAAGTCCTGGGCCAGTTCCTCAGCACTGATCTCTTTAGTACTGAGCATTTCAATCAATCTATGTGCAGGTAAATTGCAGAGTTTCACGGCAAGTCCCCCCTTTAATCCACAATCCGTGGTACTCGAAAATAACCGTCGACTGCTTCGGGAGCATTCTTAAGCACCTCTTCGGCGGGTAGGCTTGATGTTATAACATCCTCCCGGGTCGCCTCTTCTAAGGGTGCTGCCTGATAGGTTGTATCCACATCCTGTGTATCTACTTCAGCTAACCCCATCAGCCGATCAAGAATCTCGTTTAAGTCCTCGGCGAATTTAGCTAACTCATCGTCGGTCATGGCAATGCGCGTCATATCTGCCAGTCGTTCTACCTCTTTTTTGGAAATCACCGCAATCACTCCTCATCATCGACACCCAATAGGGCCAGTAATTCAGCTTGGCTCAGGGTGGTGATCCCTAATTCCTTGGCCCGTTCGTACTTGGAGCCAGGTCGTTCTCCTACAACCACATAATCGGTCTTACTACTAACCTGTGATACCACCTTACCCCCTAATTTCTCAATGAGCTCGGCAACCTCATCCCGGGAGTAATCGGGTAGGGTACCTGTAAGCACAAAGGTTTTACCACTAAGCGGCTGCTTTGTATCACTGTCTTCTGGTTCCGCAAGGTTAACTCCTGCCCCTTTGAGTCGCTCGATGATCCTCTGGTTTTGGGGCTCGGCGAAAAAGTCAATGATACTAGAGGCGATCTTCTCCCCGATCTCCGGTACGCTTAAAAGCTGGGTCAAGTCTGCCCGGATCAACTCATCCAAGGTACCAAAGTGCTTGGCTAAGAGCCTGGCGTTACTACTTCCCACATGACGAATACCCAAGGCAGCTAAAAGGCGAGACAGGGGTTGGGTCTTACTCCTGTTAATCGCAGCAATAAGGTTCTTTGCCGATCTATCTCCAAATCGTTCCAGACCAAGGAGGTGGTCGCAGGTCAAGTAGTATAGGTCCGCAGGATCTTGTACAAGACCGCTTTTCACCAGTTGGTTCACTACAGCAGGGCCCAATCCTTCAATATCCATCCCGGCCCGGGAGGCAAAATGCACCAGACCTTCCACCAGTTGAGCCGGACATCCCTTACCAACACAGCGGCTAGCCGCCTCCCCCTCTTCTCGCACAACATGAGCGCCACAGGCAGGACATAGTTTCGGCATGATGAACTGGCGCTCTGCTCCGGTACGTTTACCTGTGATCGGCCCAATCACCTCAGGAATAACATCCCCAGCCTTGCGAATAAGCACCCAATCCCCAATGCGGACATCCTTTGCCCGCACAATGTCTTCATTGTGCAAAGAGGCTCGACTGACTACAGATCCGGCAACCTCCACCGGTGTTAGCAGTGCCAAGGGAGTCAAGACACCGGTCCGTCCCACCTGGACAATAATGTCATTGACCTGGGTGGTCACCTCCTGGGCTGGGAACTTAAAGGCCACCGCCCAGCGGGGGGATTTTGCCGTATGGCCAAGCTGTCTTTGCTGACGGAGATCATTTACTTTGATCACAACGCCATCTATGTCATAGGAAAGCTCCTGTCGTTTCTCTTCCCAATTGCGGCAGTACTCCACCACCCCATCAATATGATCATAAAGCTCAATGTGGGGATTTACCCGCAGACCCAGTTCTTGAAAGTATATAAGAAGTTGATGGTGTGTCCTAGGGGGCACATCCTGCCCAAGGCCCATCTGGTAGATGAAGATGTCCAAAGGACGCTCGGCGGTAACCCGAGGGTCAAGCTGCCTGAGGGAACCTGCTGCGGCATTACGGGGATTAGCAAATAGGGCCTCCCCCTTTTGCATTCTCAATGCATTAAGGGCCTCAAAATCCCGGCGGTCCATATAGACCTCGCCCCGGACTTCAATCGTCACCGGCCTTTGCAGTCGCAGCGGGATACTCTTGATCGTCCGTAGATTGGCCGTGATATCCTCGCCGGAAAACCCATCCCCCCGGGTAGCACCCCGTACGAACTTACCATCCTCATAGTGCAAGGTGACGGCCAGCCCATCGATTTTTAGCTCCGCCACATAACCATCCACCGGTTCATTTAGGGCTTTTTCAGTACGGGAGGCAAAACTTCTGATCTCGGCATAGTCAAAGGTGTTCGCCAGACTAAGCATAGGCAGACGATGTGCTACCGTAGCAAAGGAGGTGAGAGCTTGCCCGGCCACCCGCTGGGTCGGTGAATCATCGGCGCGAAAATGCGGATACGCCTCTTCTAGTTCTACCAAGCGGGCATAGAGCCGATCATACTCCACATCACTAATCTCAGGAGCATCCAAAACATAATACAGATGATTATGACGGCGGATCTGCTCTTTTAGACTTTCTATCTCCCTAGCGACTTCATCTTGATTCTCATCCCATAGGGTGGCCTGATGATCCTTCAATCTGATAACCCCTTCATACCTTCTCAACCGGTGCGTAATCTAAATCCAATACCTTAACTCCTCGCTCAGGAAAAGCTACGGTAATCTCATTATTCGCTGCATTGACTACTGTACCAACCCCGAAAACCTTGTGCTTGATCTTTTCTCCCGGAGCAAAACTGGCGATATGTCTAGGTTGGGGCTCCTTTAACCGGGGTCCCCGCACCGCGCCCACCTCTTCAAGGAGTTCCCCTGGAATCTCACTGATGAACTGGGAGGGCATACTGTTGCGCGTCATCCCATAGATGGTCCGGTACCGGGCACAAGTTAGGTACAGTCGCTGCATCGCTCTAGTAATCCCCACATAGCAAAGGCGCCGTTCTTCCTCAAGTTGTCCAGGATCAAAGGCACAGCGGGAGTTGGGGAACATGCCATCCTCCATCCCAACCATAAAGACATAGGAAAATTCAAGGCCTTTAGCGGAATGCAGGGTCATCATGCTTACCGCATCGGCTTCATCATCCCAGTTATCCACATCGGAAACGAGAGTAACCTGTTCCAAGAATACGGCAAGATCACCGGACTGCTCCTGTAGGTCGAATTGCTTGGTGACTGTTAGCAATTCCTTGAGGTTCTCCTCCCTGGCCTCAGCCTCGGGGGTTTTCTCCTCACGGAGGGAAGCCAAATAGCCCGAATCCTGCATGATCTTCTCGGTCACCTCGGTGATTGACTTACCATCCAATAGCATTCTCTTGCAGTCCTCAACTAAGCGGGTTAAGACCTCAAGGGCACCACAGACCCGAGGACCTAGTCCGTCAATACCCCGCGGCTTGGTAATCGCTTCATAGAGCGAAAGCCCGTTTTCCTCTGCATACCTTTGTATTTTCTCCAATGTAGCCGGTCCGATACCCCGGCGGGGCACATTAATAATTCTTTGCAGGCTAAAATCATCGTCTTCGTTAACCACAATCCGCAAATACGCTAGCAGGTCCTTGATCTCTTTGCGCTCATAGAAGCGTGTACCCCCTAAGATCGTATAGGGTACTCCCCGGTACATGAATTCCTCCTCCAAGGCCCTGGATTGAGCATGGGTCCGGTAAAGAATCGCTGTGTTCTGGTAATCACCGATCCGTATGATCTCCCCCACGACAAATCTGGCCTCATCCCGCTCATCCTCGCCGGTAAATAAGAAGAGTTGGTCCCCCGGTCCATTGTCTGTCCAAAGTTTCTTATCCGGTCGCTCCGAATTATTCCTAATGACGTGGTTGGCGGCCTCAAGTATATTCTGCGTAGAACGGTAGTTCTGCTCAAGCTTGACCACCTTAGCCTCAGGATAATCCTTGGTAAAGTCAAGGATGTTACGAAAATCTGCGCCCCGAAAAGCATATATGGACTGATCCGCATCGCCCACTACACAAATATTCCGATGCTTCGCCGCTAACAGGTTGATCATTTTGTACTGGGCATGATTAGTATCCTGATATTCATCCACCAGGATCCACCGAAATCGGTCTTGGTACTTGGCCAAAACCGCGGGATACTCTTCAAGTAATTGGACGGTGTAAACCAGTAGATCATCGAAGTCACAGGCGTTGTAACGTCTAAGGACCTCCTGATAGCTGCGGTAAATCCGGGCAATGGTCTTCTCATAGTGATCGGTGGCTGTTTCTCCATACTGCGTTGGATTTAAGAGCTTGTTCTTCGCTTTACTGATCGCGCCTAATACCGCATTAGGCTCATACTGCTTGCTATCTAGGTCAAGGTTAGCAATGCAACTGCGAATTGCCGCCTTCTGATCTTGGGTATCATAGATTACAAAGTTAGATTTGAGGCCTAAGTGAGAAATATCCCGTCGTAGAATTTGCACGCAAGTGGCATGAAAGGTACCAATCCAGATATCTGTATGGGTACCAACAAGACTCTCAATCCGTTCCTTCATCTCGGAGGCCGCCTTGTTGGTAAAGGTCACTGCTAGGATTTGCCAAGGGGCAACTCCCATCTGCCCAATCAAATAAGCAATTCTAAAGGTGAGCACTCTCGTTTTCCCACTGCCTGCTCCCGCGATAACCAATAAGGGGCCATCCCCACATGTTACCGCCTCTTTCTGCCGTTCATTCAGTCCAGAAAGCAGGTTCAAAACACATCCTCCTTCAGTCTCTCCAGGTTATAAGTCACGGGTGTTTAGCTCTACCAAAAGCTCGTCCACGGAGATCTGTCGTGCCTTTAGGAGTGACAGTAGGCCTAACAACAGTTCCGATGAGTGACAGATTAGATCCTTTGGGCTGTCCTCTCCGGCCACAATCTTGCCCGCGACATCAAGAAGCCGGGTATTGATCTTTTCAAGATCACCCTCTTTTATGTTCTCGTACAGCTTCTCTAGGACATTCTCTTTACCATAGACTGCATTCACATCGAAGGTTACCTCACCGATTGTATCAGGTGTCCCCTCGCCCAAGGGATGATGGAAACAAGACCGGTGCCCAGTGTGACATGCTCCGGGTCCCACCTGTTCCACCTTGATCAAAAGTGTGTCCTGATCGCAGTCAGTAATGACCTCTTTCACAATCTGTACATGTCCAGAAGACTCGCCCTTCATCCAGTATTTCTGCCGACTGCGGCTCCAAAACCAGGTTCTTTTTGTCTCTAAGGTTCTCTTTACCGACTCCGGGTTCATGTATGCCAGCATTAGGATCTCGCCGTTTTGATAATCCTGGATAATCGCTGGAATCAGATCATCTTTGAACTTAAGATCTTCTATATTCATCTACCACGGCGCATAGTAAACACCATGCGCACACACCTCCTACTGCTTTTTGGATTGTTGGATGAGGGCAATGGCCGATTGAAGATCAAATCTGCCATCATACAATGCTTTCCCCACAATGGCACCAACCAGTCCTTGGGATGCTAATTGGGCTAGCCGCATTAGATCATCTAGGGAAGAGACGCCACCGGAAGCGATAATGGAAACACCTAGTTTAAGCATTTCCTCAAGGCTTTGGTAGTTCGGTCCTGTTAGCATCCCATCTCTGGCAATATCGGTAAAGATAATTGTCTTAACACCTAGATTTTTCATGCTAAGACCCAGTTCATAGGCAGATACATCGGTGCCCTCCTGCCAACCGGATACTGCCACCTGTCCATCCTTGGCATCAATGCCAACCACAATCCGTTCACCGTATAACTGACAAGCCTCACCCACAAGCTCCGGCTGTCTTTGGGCGATGGTACCCAAAATGACCCGACTGGCACCGGTATCAAGGACCCTTCTTATAGCCTGTAGGCTTCTAATCCCACCCCCTACCTGGATGGGAATTGATATTTCCTCTGCAATTGCTTCAATAACTGTTAGGTTCTTGGATGAACCGCTGAAGGCCCCATCCAGATCCACCACATGCAAAAGCGCGGCTCCTGCCACCTCAAATTCCCGGGCAACGGAGAGGGGATCATCACTGTAAATCGTTTGTTGATTGGGATCCCCTTGTAATAATCGCACGCATTTTCCTTCGCGCAAATCAATGGCTGGTATTACCTGCACTCTGTTTCCTCCTAATCCAATGTCCCCTTGGTCGAGGGTACCCCGGCGGAATCATCTCGACTACACGCCTGACGCAAGGCTAAGGCAACGGCCTTAAAGGCTGCTTCTGCTACATGGTGCCAATTAGCCCCACAAAGTACACGCACATGTAAAGTGATCCCGCCCCGGTAGGCTAGAGAACGAAAGAACTCAGGAATCAGCTGACCGTCCATAGAGCCCAAAGGCGCCTCCTCCAATCCCGCAAGCTCACCAAAGTAAAAGCCACGGCCACACAGGTCAACAGCTGCTAGCACCAAGGCTTCATCCATGGGAACACAGGCCTGGCCAAATCGGGTAATGTTCTCCTTATCCCCAAGGGCTTCGCTAAAGGCCCCACCAAGACAAAGCCCCACATCCTCCACCGTATGGTGGGAGTCAACTTCCAGATCCCCTTTGACCGTTAGGAGAAGATCAAACCGTCCATGCTTGGCAAAGGAAGCCAGCATATGATCAAAAAAGCCAATTCCTGTATCGATCTGATGCTTGCCAATTCCATCAATGTTCAAAGACAGCTTTACGTCAGTCTCCTTGGTCTTCCGATCTATTTGTGCTACGCGTTCCACCCTTAGGCCCCCCCTTTGTCGAGACGGATTCGTACTGCATTGGCGTGGGCCTGTAACCCTTCTACATCGGCTAGTTTCGCTGCCTTGGGTCCGTGGGCACCCAATGCTTCTTCGGTATAATAAATAATGCTGGAGCGTTTGACAAAGGCGAAAACATCAAGGCATGAACTAAACCTCGCCGACCCGTTGGTGGGTAGGATATGGTTCGGTCCCGCAACGTAATCGCCCAAAGATTCCGAAGTATGGTTACCTAGGAAAATGGCCCCTGCGTTATGAATGTGCTCTAAATAGCCAAAGGGATCAGCCACGCAAAGCTCCAAATGCTCTGGTGCAAACAGGTTGGCTACCTCTGCAGCCTCTATGAGATCCTTAGTATAAACGATCAAGCCCCAACGTTTCAAAGCTTCCAAGGCCCACTCTTTTCTACCAAGCAGATCTACCTGCTTGGCCAGTTCCCTTTGTACCTGCTCGCCTAGGCTCCGCACAGGGGTCACCAAGACCGCTGCGGCATCCGTATCATGTTCTGCCTGGGACAGTAGATCCGCGGCTACCCACACGGGATTGGCACCCTCATCAGCAATAATCATGATCTCACTAGGGCCTGCGAGCATATCGATCCCCACATGGCCGAAAACCTGTTTTTTCGCGAGGGTAACAAAGATGTTTCCCGGTCCTACGATCTTATCCACTTGAGGAACCGTCTCCGTCCCAAAGGCTAGGGCCGCAATAGCTTGGGCTCCCCCTATTTTCAGTACTCGCTCGATGCCCAAATACTCAGCAGCGGTAAGGATATGAGGATCAATACCTCCCTGGGCATGGGCAGGTGTAGCTACAACGATCTCCTTTACACCGGCTACTTGGGCTGGAATACAGCTCATCAAAAGACTGGAAACCAAGGGCGCAGTACCCCCTGGCACGTAAGCCCCAATCACCCGCAAAGGAGTGTATTTCTGACCCAGAATGACGCCTTTGGCATCAGTGTTCCACCAGGAATTGGGAAGCTGCTGGCGATGATAGCTGCGGATTCGCTCAACAGCCAGTGTTAAGGCATCTAAGAACTCATCCGATACCTCTTCTTTGGCTTGGGCCAGTTCATCTTGGGTAACCCACATGCTACTTGCGGTAAGCTCTACGCCATCAATCCGCCGGGCATAGTCCAAAAGGGCCTCATCGCCCTTGGTCCGTATATCGGAGACAATCTGGGTTACTGCTTCCTTGGGGGTTAGGGCCCTTTGGAAAATCTGCTGGGTCTTGGCCATCACCCGAGGGGATACCTCCATCTCATCGGGCGCCGGCCTTCTGACCGTCTTTAGTATCTCAGCAGGCGAGCTTATCGTTGTATCCACCACTCTAATCATCTTTAGGTCCACTCCATTCTAACAAAGGAGCCTAGTATCTACTCCCATTCAATAGTTGCCGGTGGTTTCGGACTGATATCATAGCACACCCGGTTAATCTGGGGTACTTCCCTTAGAATTCGCTCACTAACCCGGGCTAGCACCTCCAAATCAATCCGAGACCAATCGGCCTCCATGGCATCCTCGCTGTTAACTGCGCGAAGGATCACCGTCCTGCCATAGGTTCTTCTTCCCGCATGCACCCCCACAGTCCTGGTATCTGTAAGGACAGCAAAAGCCTGCCAGATCTCATCATAAAGCTCTGCTTTATGTAGTTCGTCAATGAAGACTGCATCGGCTTCCTTAAGCACCTCAAGTTTCTCCTCGGTAATCTCACCGATGATGCGCACCGCCAGGCCGGGACCAGGAAAGGGATGTCGAAAGACCATCTCTCTTGGTAATCCCAATGCAAGGCCAACCTCCCGTACCTCATCCTTGAACAGATCCTTCAAGGGCTCAACCAGTTCAAATCCCATTCGCTCCGGTAGGCCACCCACATTATGGTGGGATTTCACTGCGAGCTTTCCATCGGTACTACTTTCTAGCACATCCGGATAGATTGTTCCTTGGGCCAAATAGCTCACGTTCCCTAATCTTCTGGCCTCTTCTTCAAAGACGCGAATGAACTCTTCACCGATAATCTTTCTCTTCTGCTCGGGATCAGTCACTCCGACCAAGCGACTTAAGAACCGCTCTTTGGCATCCACATGAATCAGTTTAACCGCAAACTCATCCCGCAAGGCCTTAATCACTTCCTCGGGTTCGTTCTTGCGCATCAGACCGTGATCCACAAAAATGCAAACCAGTTGGTCCCCTAAGGCCCGATGGACTAAGGCTGCAGTGACCGACGAATCTACACCACCGCTTAATCCACACACGACCCGTCCTTGACCTACTTGCTCCCGAATCTGGGCCACCTGCCAATCAATGAAAGCCGCAACCGTCCAGTCATCCCGGCATCCACAGATCTGCTTGGCGAAGCTACCCACGAGCGACTCCTCGGTGGCTTGGTCAAATCCTGGTAATACAATAAAAAGCTCTGATGCGGTGTCAGCAAATGCCACCGGCCGTTTTTGCTCATCCCAGCCAATGGCAACAAGACGCGATTTGGTAGGTGGCACAGTAAAGGGCAACTTGGCCACATATTTGCCCTTGGCTAACCCCGCAAAAAGGGGCACCCCTGCATCTAGAGTAATCAGCGCATCGGTCTTCCCAAAAGGATTGGGCACACACCCAACTCCATCATCAGCAAGAAGAGCATACCCCGCGGCTCCCACAGCAAGAATTGGTTTTTCCACCCTGCTTATCTCAGAGTATACGTCCTTTACGATCTTGCCTTGTGCCCTGGGATCTTCAAATTCCCCACAAAAAACGGCCCCTTTCACACTCGGGTCAGCCAAAGAGGCAAAGGCTTTGGTATGCCAAACAATCCGGCAATATACATCCTGTTCTCGAAGTTTACGCGCCACCAGCCGGCTTTGCCGCCCGCCAAAATCGATGACATCTATGATTTGTTGTCCTGCGCTCACGAACATCCCCCTTTCTTATACGATGCCAACATAAGGAAGATTCCGATAGATTTGATCGTGGTCCAATCCATATCCAACAACAAACAGGTTTGGAATCACAAACCCTGTGTAGTCTGTGGAAATATCCACTTCACGCCGCTCGGGCTTGTCCAGCAGAGTGCAGATGCGAAGGCTTCTAGGCTTCCTGGAGCTAAGGTTTTCCACCAGATATTTTAAGGTAAGTCCTGAATCGATAATATCCTCCACGATGAGAACGTCCTTGCCTTCGATCGTACTATCTAGATCTTTTAGGATCCGCACAACACCGGTCTGTTTTGTGCCTGAGCCATAGCTTGAGATAGCCACAAAGTCCACTTCTAAAGGCAGATCAATACTCCGGATCAAATCCGCCATGAACACAAAGGCCCCTTTCAGAATCCCAACGACAAACAGATTCCCATCCCGGTAATCCTCGGTTAGCTGTGCTCCCATTTCCTTGATTCGCTCGTGCAAATCTTCTTGTGAAATCAATACCTTAATGCTTTGATCATCGACCATTCTGCCACCTGCTCCTTAAAGTCTACTCTCCGTATTCTACCATAAAACACCCATCGACACCAACACTTAGTTGTGCCAGGGACTTAGCACCATCACCGATGGCCCGCTGCGCGATGTACAACAACTGGGCAATTGGTGTTCTATGACTGGGAGGCTATCCTCTTTGACCGGTCTGTACCTTTCTGGATGGGTACCAACACTCTTTTGAAATAAAATAAGACCCTGCGATAAACCTCGCAGGGCCCTTTGCCGCATGGCTAATTAATACATCATATCAGGGGACATGCCACCACCCGGAGGCATCGGTGGTAGATCCTCTTCCTCTTCGGCAATCAATACTTCAGTAGTCAGGAACATGCCGGAAATACTGGTGGCGTTCTCCAATGCGCTACGGGTGACCTTAGCAGGGTCAATAATCCCGGCCTTCACCATGTCAACATACTCACCGGTTGCCGCATTATAGCCTGTACCCTTAGCAGCCTTCCGCACTTCCTCAACAACAATGGCGCCCTCAACACCGGCATTGTTGGCAATCATCCGGGTTGGTTCCTCAAGGGCCTTGGCAATAATGTTCGCGCCTGTGGCTTCATCACCGGTAAGCTCTACGTTCTGAAGCACTCCCGCCGCCTGAAGCAATGCAACACCGCCACCGGGAACAATTCCTTCCTCAACGGCAGCCCGGGTCGCGGACAAGGCATCCTCAACCTGGTGCTTCTTCGCTTTCAGCTCAGTCTCTGTTGCCGCGCCTACGCCAATTACTGCGACACCACCGGCTAGTTTGGCCAAACGCTCTTGGAGTTTCTCTTGATCATAATCGGAATCGGTGTTATCGATCTCCCGACGGATTTGGGCGATTCTGCCCTTGATGTCATCGGCAGAACCAGCACCATCAACAATAATGGTATCATCCTTGTCCACACGGATCTGACGAGCTTTGCCGAGCATATCCAAACTGGTGTTCTCCAGCTTCAGACCCATATCCTCGGAAATCACTTGACCACCGGTAACTACAGCAATATCCTCAAGCATCGCCTTCCGTCGATCGCCAAAACCAGGAGCCTTGACTGCTACTACATTCAATGTACCCCGAATCTTGTTCACCACTAGAGTGGCTAAGGCTTCGGCCTCTACATCCTCAGCAATAATCAACAGTGGACGACCAGCTGAGACGATTTTCTCCAGCACAGGTAGTAAGTCAGCAGCGGCACTGATCTTCTTATCTGTAATGAGTACGTAAGCATCATCAAGGATCGCTTCCATACTATCCTTATTGGTTACCATATACGGAGAAATGTATCCCCGATCAAACTGCATTCCTTCCACCACATCCAAGGTCATGCCAATTCCCTGGGATTCCTCAACGGTAATCACACCATCACGGCCGACCTTCTCCATGGCCTCGGCTACTAGGTTTCCAATCTCCTCATCACCTGCGGAAATGCTAGCCACCTGGGCAATGGCTTCCTTGGTTTCTACCGACTGTGCTAGTTTCTTCACTTCGTCTACAACCAGACTAGCTGCCTTATCCATACCTCTTTTAAGAAGCATGGGATTAGCTCCTGCAGCAACGTTCTTAAGACCTTCCTTGATCATCGCCTGGGCAAGAACCGTTGCGGTGGTGGTACCATCTCCCGCTACATCATTGGTCTTTGTCGCTACTTCCTTAACCAATTGGGCACCCATATTCTCAAACTTATCCTCAAGTTCAATATCCCGTGCGATGGTGACACCATCGTTAGTAATCGTTGGTGAACCATATTTTCGCTCTAAAATGACATATCGGCCCTTGGGTCCTAAGGTGACCTTAACTGCGTCTGCAAGCTGATTGACGCCGCGCTCCATGGCCCGTCGTGCCTCTTCATGAAAAAGAACCTCTTTACCTGCCAATGTTCTGACCCCTTTCTTTATGGATTTACGAGATTACCGCCAACAGGTCGGACTCCCGCAGGATTAAGTATTTCTCTCCATCAACCTTTACTTCTGTGCCAGCATACTTACCGAAAATAACTACATCACCCACGTTAACACTCATGGGCTTGCGGTTACCTTCTTCATCGTAGGCACCAGGTCCAACTGCTACAACCTTGGCCTCCTGGGGTTTCTCCTTAGCTGTATCGGGAATAACAATACCGCTTTTAGTCTTCTCCTCCGCCTCTAGGGGTTGAACGACGACGCGGTCAGCAAGGGGTTTAAGGTTAAAGCTCATTTGCACGAACCTCCTTATGCACATTTTCGTCAGTCTAGTTATTAGCACTCATCTTAGGCGAGTGCTAACATCAATTAATAATATATAAGACTATCCAAGCCTTGGCAAATAAGCATTAGGAACGAAATCATGATTGTGGGGGAATCTAGCCACAAAATCGCTCCATTTCTTCTTCATTCTTCCTTTATCTTGCTATCTTACCTATTGGATACTACAAAGGCCCGGTGGACCTTATTCCATCGAGGAATCACCGGAAAACTATCTACTTTAGCACAGTGTTCGATATCCCGGCTAAAACCGAGTTTCTCCAGTCGTGCCCCGTGGGTAGTATTACGTAGAAACTCCACCGGATCAGTAAATTTATATTGCCCATAAATTCCTTGGGCTACCCGGGCACTATCGGTAGGATTCACCATCCCCAATCGGGCCATGATCACCCCGGCACAAAAGGCATCTTCTAATGAGAACCTTCCCTGGGTACCTGCACAGACGAACAGAAGATCATCCCCACCCCTGCAATACTCCACAATCGCCTCCACATTTAGCAAACTACCAATTAATACAGTATCTGCCCGTTCCAAAGCCCTTTCCACGGCGAAGGTACCATTGGTGGTCGTCAACCCGATCTGCTGCTGTCTGACAACATCCGGGGTATACTCCAAGGGTGAATTACCCAATTCAAAACCATCAATGGGTAGCGCCTTCCGCTCCCCGCCTAGCAGGCGTCCATCACCCATGTTGCGCCAGCACCTAGCCTGCTCCACCGTGGCAAAAGTAGCCACAAGAGCAGCACCATTGTAAAGGGCAGTATTGATCGTGGTGCTAGCCCGCAAAACATCAATCACCACCGCCGTGGATACCTGGGAACAGTACTCCACTTCACTGGGTATCAGTGTCACATCCACCCGCATCATAATCCCTCCAAAGCAAACCATATAATGGTTGCATCTGTATTATACCTAGAACCCAATTAACCAATGCCACATCAACGCTTAGAATCATGGCTTCATTATTTAGAAGCCATGATTGTAAATCATAGTATACTTGTGTATACTGTGTAAAGGATGATAAAGCCTAATCTGACCGATGGAGGTGTTTTGCGTTGAAAGAAAAGGTTAAGGAGCTTCTTGATCAGATCCGTCCTTCGCTGCAAGCCGATGGCGGCGATGTCGAATTAGTTGAGGTTGAAGATGATGGAACAGTAAAGGTGCGACTAAAAGGCGCCTGTGCTGGTTGTCCAATGTCCCAAATGACTCTGCAGCACGGAATAGAGCGTGTACTTAAAGAGCAAATCCCTGAGGTGAAGAAGGTCATTGGTGTTTGAGGCCCTATCCATGTTAAGGAAGCCGAGCTTCCTTAACATTCCCCTTTTTTGATCCTTAGGCAATGCTCCACCATCCGGTCAAAACGTTCAAACTCCCTGAGAAAGTCTTTCTTTTCTCTGCGATCTAATAGCCGATCCAATTGGTATTCGAGTAATCCAATAGGTCTTGGCACATGCTTGCCTACCATAACTAAAGACTCCATAGCGAATAGGACACCTCCAAATCACAGGGGAACTTCCGCACCCGCCAGTGGCAGTAGTGCAAGAGAAATATGAACCTTTCTGGAGGAGTTCCCCGGAATGCAAAGAAAAAACACGCTTTTAACCCATGTATACGACATTGTTCGCGGATTTCCTGCAATTGCCAGCAGAATTTTACGAAGGTGGAGGAGGGACACCACACCGTCAAGCAAGGCCAGCCAGAGGTCCCGATCAGATTGCACCACCTGAGTCTGGCGAACCCTCACAAACATACATCAAATCCAAGTCATGAGGTCGTGACCCTTTGCTGATTCCCATGAAAGGTAATTCCAGGTATCATTTGTAGTATTTCTACGACATGGTATAGTAGTCTAGAGGTAGCGGAATATCACCACTACACTTTTCAATGAAATCGATAAGCAGACCTCTGGTGGGCTGTTACACCAACAAAGGTCTTGTGGATCGAGTATCCGGATATCTGAATATCTTAGCCGTCACCAAGACAATTTGATCAGGATATATTGGCCCTCTAATCAACTGCAATGTACAGGGTCGATATAAACTTGAGATATACACGGAGGAAATCGCCTTGGCAAATGATCGTGACAAGTTGAACAGACCTTTCCAGGAAAATGTTTCACTGAATCTGAGTTCATCGGAAGAGGAGATCCGGCACAATCTCGAAATAGCAGCCTCTGTGCCGGGGTTCTTCAAGTTAGTTATGATACAGGCCACGGAAGATGAAACTAAGGAGATTGTGGTGCTGCAGGAAATGCTCTATGAACCGTACCATCCTGAGGAACCATGTCCTTGTGGGAGTGAATCCCCCTTTGGAACGTGCTGTAAGACATACGGGCACAGAAGGCCTTTTGTTGCTAACCCGGATGGATCCCTCAGTCTAGCATGTGCATATAAAGAAAGCTGGGTGTGGGACAGCTTCGAGGAAACCCGCAGGGTCTTAAAGAGTCTACCTAACTTCCTTACCGTAGAGGATTCGGATGAGTGCTGTTTTTTCAGGTATTGTCCGCATGGTAGCGGTATCGGGAAGGAATTGTTTGGTACAGTTGAACTGAGAGCCACCAGCCTCACCATCGAAACCCTAAGTGAGAACCGATACCATTCACTACGTGAGGCTATCGAAAAGGCCCAATCTTCTCCACTTCCGAAAGGTGAACGGAGCGTAAAGATACTGTCACCCGAGATGGAGGACGAGGGACTCGGCGGTGGAGGAGTTCCAGAAGAGACACCACTTCTGGAAAAGTACCAGGTATACCGCAAACGCACCATGAAGATCCACTCAGAAGCAGTGCATGAGATCCTGAGTTCAGAACTCTTCCAGGCAGCAAAAATGTTGAAGATGACTGCAGGTCAGATTATTACCATGGACGAAGAGGAAACACCTGTGTTGATGGACTTCGCATTGCATGAAGTACAACGCCATGGAAAACCGATCATTGATTACTATCTTAAAGATACTGTGGCGGAAGATGCCATCGACCAAGCCCTTCACGAAGCCCTGGCAAATACATGGGTGTCCTTTTTCCGAATTGAGCAGGTTACTAGCGAAGGTCTAATCCTGCGTGATTTGATGGATGACAGTAGACCACAATTGCAATTGATTGATATCGGGTTGAGCTCCACAGCAAAGAAGGAATACGGTATCATGGTGCGCATTGTCCCGTTACCCGATTTCGCAATAACCTCTGGCTGGATGTTTGGGGTAACACCGGATCGAGTGGCCGCTGAGCAAAAAAGGTATGAAAAAATCCTGAGGTCAACTGCAAGACGACGAAGAACTGCCGCGGGAATCATCCACTTTCGCAAGATTAGTGCCCCGTCGCACATTTCCTATCGGTCTTAAGTAATCGACAATGGATCTTGCCATCCTTGAAGCTCCCCCCAAAAATGATGACAAACAAGGGTTCCGACCTTGCTGCATCGGTCCAAACGCTGTAACAACGTATCCAAGTGGATGATAGCGGATGATCCCGCTGCCATCCACTTGGACAAACACCCTAATCCGGAACACCCTTCTTTTCCCATGCTAATCCCGCATATAATCGCAGATTTGTTACAACTGGATACTAACCCAACGTTCATTACGGAAGCGCAAGGTAAATGCCACCCCAAGGGTCACTAGGTACATGATAGCTCCAGCCCAAGCACCCAAAAGGCCAAAGCCTAGGGTAAAGGCACCGATATAGGCACCAGGGATAAACAATATGGAAGAAGCTAGAACGATTGAAACACCGGTGAATACGCTATCACCTGCACTGTTTAAAGCAGATCTAAACACGATATTCAAGGCATCAAAGATCTGATATAGAGCCATTAGTCTTAGCAACTGCTCCCCAACCCGGATAACGCCGACATCAGGCGTAAAAATTGATACAAGTTGCCTTGGGAATACCAAGAAGACAATTGCAGAAATACCCATGGTAGCCATAGCCAAGGCTGCACCAATATAGCCACTTCGTTTGGCAGCATCAAGATCCCCTGCCCCCATCCAACGTCCAACCATTGAACCGGTAGCTGCCCCAAAGGCAAATCCGGGCATGAATGATAGCCCGGCCAACTGATTGGCGATCTGACTACCCGCCAGCTCATTGGTACCGAGTCTGGCGATCAGGGCAAAAAATACGCCGAAAGCCATCACCTCAATGGAATCAGCAAGACCAATCGGCAGACCCACCTTGATCATATCCCCAAGACTTTTCACAGATGGGAAGGAACGCTTACCCACGTGACATTTTCGCCTGTATTTCACTAGCACCACCGCAATGAACAGGCAAAACCCAATCGTCTGGGCAATTACGGTGCCCCAAGCAGCCCCGGCAATTCCCATAGGCCGCAAGCCCGCCTTGCCAAACACCAGGATGTAATTGGCAAAAACATTGACCAATACCACAGACCACGAGATGAACATAGGGGTTTTGGAGTCCCCAAGCCCCATCATAAAACTCATAATTGCGGTGGTCAGCAAGGCGGCGGGGAACTCGATTAAACGGATATTACAGTACGTTAGCGACAGTTGCACAAGTTCGGCACCCGGCTCCATTATGCGGAAGAATAAGCGAAACACCGATGGCAATAAAAGCCCTATGGGTAACAGTAATGCCACCAAGAACAACGAATTCCACAGAACGCACCCGGCGCCCCTAAGATCTCCCTCGCCAAACCGTCGGGCGGTAAAGGGCATGACCGCAGACACAATACCCCGGGGAATGAGGAAAAGAGCGAAGTACACCGTACTTGCCAAACCTACAGCTCCTAGGGCTGAGGTACTTACCCGACCCATGAAAAACGTGTCGGTAAAACCAAGCAAGACTCCCGCCAGATTAGATAAGACAACTGGTCCTGCAAGCCTAATAATGTCTTTGGCCAATACCCGATCCTCATGGTTTAGCCTAGCTTGCAGGACGCCCAGACTATCCTTAAACATAATCCACCCCTATAGTTTTAGGCAGTGCCCTGGCACTGCCATCTTGCACCCTAATAGGTCCCCCTAAGCTCATAGAGCGTCAGGGCCCTTTCGAAATCCGGAAGACTAGTCTTCTGCTTCGGTGTAAAAACTAATCTTCGGTCACAGCCAGGTAGCAAAGTGAAGCAATTATCGTCAAACTCGCCGGGTATATTCCCTGGATCTAAGCTTACATAGAAAGCTGGTCGATCCGTGGACAGCCGGACTTCAAACCTACCTGCGATCTCCTTAACCCGCATATCGATCTTGGGCTGGGCCAGACTACAGCGTTTATACTCGGTAAAGAAGTGTTCATTGTAGAAAACCTCTCCGTTGGCATGCATCGTTAGTACGGCGAACACCTCATGACGTTTTGGTGCAATCTCAGCAATACTGTAGGTACGTACCCGTTTAGCACTACCCGCCGCGATCTCAAAGGAAACAGCCTCTTCCTGCTTGACGTTTCCCTCAAAATCCATGATTTGCACCACTAGCTCCGCCTGCTGAGAAGTAGTCCGATCATTCACCGCCCAGATCTCAAGCTGCCCCTCTTCCTTTTCAAAGGAAGAGATCATCAGGGGGGCATAGAACCGTCTAGCCATATAATGTAGGAGCTTCCATTTACCGGAATACTCCAGAGAGGACCATGAGCACACCGGCCAGTTGTCATTTAGCTGCCAATAGATGGTACCCATGCAGGTTGGCCGCAAATGTCTCCAGTATTCAACGGCGGTCTTAATTGCCAAGGCCTGCTGTACTTGACTAAGGTATACAAACCCGGCGAACCCTTCGGGCATGCGGAAATAACGGGTCTGCATTTCAATGATCCGGGAGTTGCCCCCTCGGTTCCGCTGATGATGCTCCAGAACTGGTGAGGTGGCATTCAGTTGATCCTCGGAGGCATAGGAACGGATCGTCGAAAGGGACGGAAAGGACTGGTAACCAAATTCCGAGCAGAAACGCGGGACCACCTGGTAATATGCATCGAAGGATGCACTCTCATGCCATACCCGCCAATAGTGCATGTCTCCTCTGGAATCATCGTGCCAGCAGTCGGAATAATCCCCAGGTCCACCGCAGGGAGAACTTGGCCAATACAGCCGAGTGGGATCCGCCTCTTGGACCGCTTTGCCAATGGTGCCCTCATACAGTCGATCGTAATCAACTAGATAGCGATCCCTGTTTTTCCGGGAAGGCTCAAACCAGTTTAGTCCTCCGAGGCATTCATTGTTACCACACCACAGGGCAATGCAGGCATAATCCCGCAGCCGCTTTACTTGATGAAGAACCTCTTGGCGAACATTATCCAGAAAGTCCGGCGTTGCCGGATACAGGGCACAAGCGAACATGAAATCCTGCCATACCAACAAGCCCTTCTCATCACATAGCTGATAGAACACATCTTTTTCGTACTGGCCGCCACCCCAAACCCGGATGATGTTCATGTTGGCCTTAACCGCACTGGTTAACAGATCGTCCAATCGTTCTTCCGTCTGCCGGGCCGGAAGTGCATCGGCAGGGATCCAATTGGCCCCCTTGGCAAAAATATCTACGTCGTTCACCCGTATTTTAAAAGAAAGGCCGATGTCATCCTCTTCGTTGATAATCTCTAGTTTACGCAAGCCTAGACGTTTTTGCACCACTTCATCAAAGACACAAACAGTCAAATCATAAAGGTGTTGCTCCCCATATCCCCTGGGCCACCATAGCTGTGGTTGATCCACCCTAAGCTGAACTCTAAGCCGGTTAAAACCGGGCTCCAGGCTAACCTGTTGGGTAATTTGCTGGCCAGCCAATTTCACTACGAAACTAGTGGCATGGGCTTCTAGCGAGTCAACTTCTACATATACATCAACCAAGCAGTAATCATCAAAGTGGGTCTGCTCTGTGTACACATAGTTGATCCGGCCGCTGGATGTACCATGTAGGTAAATATCGTCATATATTCCGGCGACCATAAGGCAACAGCCCCAGTCCCACCCACCATGACATGCCACCTTACGTACTAAGTTAATGTGCGGGGACTGAACGGGATTTTGGTTCATTGGAATGGGATAGGGCATCTCCTTACTTCTAGCAATCGCGCTAAGCTCCGCGGACCGGAAGATGATTTTGATGGTATTTCTACCTTTAAATAAGTAGTCGCGCACCTCAAAACGATAGCGACGGAACATGTTATCTGTCTCGCCCACCAATTGATCATTAATATAGATCTCCGTAAGCGTATCCAGCCGTTCACAATTAAGTACAACGGATTCGCACTCCAAAAGCCCCTGTTCCACTTCAAATTCCCGGGTAAAGACACAATCATGTCGACCGATCCACTGCAGATCCAATTCGTTAGTACCATAGTAGGGATCCGGGATCCGGCCAGCGGCGAGCAGTGCACTGTGAGTATCTCCCGGTACTTCCACATCAATCTGATCCTTATTCCTTTCTTGATACATCTGCCATTTCCCTGATAAATCAACTCTCATTAGTACCAATCCTTCCTCGGTAATCGCAGTCCTTGCCCTTAGCGATTGAGCACTACTTCTGTATGAATTATAGATTAGTGGGAGGACTTGTCAAGGTCCCGTCCTCAAGCAAGATCCCCAGGAAGGAGCTTATCTGTTGTAATAATGCCAATACCCTTCATTAGCATCTGAGCGAGCACATCCTTCCCGTTTACAGTCCACACAACAATAGGAACACTAGTCCTTTGGGCCAGTTCTATCGGTTCCCCATTAGGGAAGCGATGCACATCAATAAAAAATCGATTTGTCGCCTTGATGCTTTGAAATCTTTCATTGGACATCTCTGTTGCTAGATATCCGAGCCAGAACTTCTCATCGAGACAATGGATTCGATCCAAGTGCTGCCAATGAAATGAAATGAACGCGATCTGCTCTTCCATGTGGTGTTCATGGATCTTGTCTACTAAACCCTGTAGTTCTTGTTCGGAAAGGACCCGATCTTTAATCTCGACCAAGAGTCTCATCTTACTCTCTTCGCACAACTGTAGAAGCTCATCTAGTAACGGAACCCGTTCTCCGGCGAAGGACTGAGCAAACCAGCCTCCAAAATCTAGTTTCCTCAACTCCCTAAGGGTCATGTCCCTGGCTAATCCTTGTCCGTTGCTTGTACGATCAACCCGATCGTCATGTAAACAGATCCAATATCCATCTTTGGTCAATCCGACATCGGTCTCGGCATATCGATAGCCAAGTCTCACTGCATTGCGATATGCGGCAAGGGTGTTTTCGGGAGCATAGTGCGCTGCACCCCGATGGGCAACAACTATTGGTTCCGTTGAGAAAAAGCTACACACTCTCTTTCACCTCACAGATTCCTCATAGAAACTGTAGTAAACATGTTGTTGTTCGACATGGTCTTGTATTATCCCTGTCAAACTCCGCACCTGCACTGGGGTTTTGACATAGGCCCGGCGAAAAAAAGAGAAACCATGTGCTAGTTTGGTGAATCAAGTCCATAGCGAGCGAATATTTGTTCCGGTGTACCAAGTTCTTCAGGTAAAAGTCTTAACGTATAGCCGGCTAAGACAGAGAACTCCATTACATGGAAAATCCCATAGTATGCCCCTTGAAATACAATAACGTAATCTGCTACGGCCTTTTTTAATTCGCGCCGCCATCGTCTTACACCAAGGGGTTCATCTGAGCTGTCTGCACGACTCATTCGGGTGGAAACGTCGTAGAGTGATTCTTCATCCTCTTCTTCCTTCATCCATGTGCGGTATGCCATAGTAAGTGCAACCATGGCAAAGGTGATAAAAATGTGAGCCACCGCTGCCCGTTGGTTTTTCTGGGGTATGTTTTCCAAAGCCCAGGCTTGTTTACCTTCTCGAAATAGAGTGTTTTCAATGAGTGAGCGGCCATCGTAGTTATCAAAGGTTTCGAGCGGCTTTTCCACAGGTTGATTAGTAAGGTAAACCACCTTGCCACCGGGGCCGTATTCCTTGTTATCCCAGATGCGCACTACCACGGCATTAATTGGCTTGGGACGATATCCGCGACGGCGCATTCGCTTAAGGTCTTCGGGATCGTTATAGGAATCCCAGAAATGAAGGTCCTTAATCCCAATCACTTCGGTTTTAAGGACTTCCTTCGTACGATTCTTACCATGTCCTTGTGTAACGGTCCGGGTACGTGTTTGGACGTAACCTCTATTCTGTTCGGCATAAACGCGAGCTGCTTTGTAGACCTGCATATCATGCCTAGCCGGTACCACAAAGAAGATATCCCGCTGATCGAGCCAAGCCATAGTTGAACCGTCCAGAAATCCTCTGTCAACGAGCACCTTGGCAATACGGACACCACCTGGAGCAAGATTCTCCTCTGCTTGTCGAATCAACCGTTTGGTGCAACAGGTATCATGGCGCTGAATTTTCGTGACGATCACCGCAACGGGAATCTCTGTAATTAGATCGTAGGCAACGACAGCTTTAAATCCAAATACCTCGACCTCGACAGACTTAGTTCGTCCGGAAGCGGTGGTCATGGTCTTTGTTCTCGTAACTTTGCCTGCCCCCTTGCACTTTGCTGTTGTCTCTACGTCGGTACCGTCAATGATTAACGTAACTTCAGATGGAAAAGCCCCAAACTTGGCCAAACAGCGTATTGCCATGTTGAAGAACCTCGCTGACTCACGAACTAACAAATCAGCTATGAAGTTAGCCACCATTTGAGCACTAAAAGGTTTGGGAGGTTCCTTGTCCTCTCCTCTTTTCTCATGGGAACGACGACATAAACCCTCATCTATCCAGCGAGCATTAAACCCCATTACTCTCATCATTGCCGGATCAGTGAACAGCAAGGTTGGCATAGCATACATATGTTCGATCCCCAACAATGTCTTAACCATATACGTAAGTATTATCAAGGCTGATGGCACTATGAATCGTTGTCTGCGACTCGGTGCTATCTTATCCAGAAAGTCCATAAATCCAATCTCTCGCAAGAAGGCTAGAAAAGCATCCAGAAGCCCTGCTTGATCCAGGTTGTGTACAGAGTCAATCGGCTCCCGATTTGCCACCGTCTTAGCAACAGCCTCGTCGTTACGTTCGGCGACCTCCCATCCGATTCTTTCAAACATGGCCTTACGTGCTTCCAACTTCTTTTGTCCTAGCTTAGAATCAGGTCCCGTAGATCGAGCCATACCAACACTACCCTTCGCGAAGGAATGTAATTACCTGGTAACTTCGCGAAGTATTTCCATTCTCCTGCTTACTGACGAAAAAAGTTTTCCGGATAATAAAACGGCATCCGAACCGAGAAAGCTTATGTCAAAACCCCAGCGCACCTGCAGAGCTTGCTTGTCTCGCTGATTTCTACTGTGATACTCTCATATTCCTGCACCGATCACCATATGATGTTACTAAAGAACATCGATGTTGGGAGCCTCTTATTTTTTTTCGGAACACCTTGACCTTTTCATCCATCCAGACCCACTCTTCTGTCCGCTATGTCCCTGCAATTGACATTATTGGGATAATTGGCCTGACTATGCGCTTTTGGGTGACTGTAGTAATATTGGTCTACTGTCTGTATTGACATGAGGTTTGTCCACATTATATAATTTATGTGTATGTTAATAATCCCCATTTCTAGAAAGGATTTCAGGAGGGATTTCATTGTTCAAAAGCCGCTGTAAAGTCGTTGTTTGTACATTGGTGGTCATGTTGTTTGTGTCAACGGGAGTCTTCGCCAGCAGAGTTGAACTCGGAGCTAACGTAATGAAAGGCAGTCTGCGTATTTCAGATCATTGGCTGTATGGAAGGATCAATAACGATATGTCCTTCTTATCCTTCGCAGGGAAAGTAGCATTAACTACCAATTTGGAGCTTGAAGTTGAACATATGTTCGGAAAAGCAGAATTGGCAGAACCGGACGACTACGGTATTAACTTTTACGGATACACGAACACCAAATTGGGCGGGAAACTAAAGCTTTCCGACAGCGTAAGTATACTGATAGGTTACTCCCGTTACCTTTCCCAATACGACTCGTACTACTCTTCCGGTTACACACTAGAGAACCAAGGTGGTGGGTTTAAGGTTGGGTTCGAAGCTGTAACACCTGCAACCAAGGGTTTCTCCGCATCGGTCCGATATGCCTTTCTCCCCTTCGTATACACCACCACATTTGAGTTAGAGGAAGACGGGGAAGGCGTAGGAGTCGCAGCAACCGAAGAGGAGTACGAATATGACGACTACGTAGGGACAGGACATGAACTAAAGGCAAGACTCCGCTACGTCTTCAACAGCGGTCTTGGGCTTGAGTTAGGCTATGTAGCCGAGGTGTACAACGGTGTATCTAGTTGCTGTAATGATTACTTTCACGAACCCGCGGGAGTCAGCAGTATTTACGCGGGATTAAACTTCGCATTCTAAGGTTGGATTCTCCAAGGGGTGCCGGTGCTACAATCACGACGCCCCTTGTCCCAATACTCCCCCTATGATGACCTACCTATCAAAAGATATTACTCCAAACCTTCCCGATGACACCACCCTATTTCCCAGGGGATAACATGAGGGCAGCGTGCCAGCTTGCTCCTTCTGGCACGCTGCAACTAGTCCCAAAGCTGTGGACTACTACCGATAATATTCCTAGTTCACCTCAACTGTAACATCAATTGTCCTGATACTATCGGCACTCACCACCACTTCCCGCATCCAATAGTCACAGTATTCCTCATAGAGATAAACCTGAAGATCATAGGTTCCTTCCTTGACCTCTGCCTCAAATAGTCCATTCCTGATCATTTCAGCATCAGTAACATAGTCTTGCTGATGCTTATATAAATCAGGATCATGACGATAGAGCATTAACCGCGCCTGTTCATCGTCACAGGGCATTCCGTTCAAGGACACCCGAAACCGGATCTTGCCTAGGGCTGCTAGCGAAATCATCCTTTGCAGTGTCTGCCCCGCCTCAATAGTCAGTTTCCTAAACCAAGTGCTGTCAAATTCATCGATAATCAGCAAATCATAGGTACCCTCTCTAAGAGTCTGTTCAAAGATACCTGAGGAAAGCATTTCTAATTCACAAATATACTCCTGGTATTCTGGGTCATATTCCTCGGGATCATGTTCATAGAGCATCAGACGACACTCATACTCTTCTATGGGAATTCCACCCTGCGTTACGTTTACGCGAAGCTTACCTTTACCACCAATGTTGACATTTTCTTCAGTCACCTCGCCACTTCTGATAACAATCCGTCGTCTTACAACATCCGAGAAACCCTCGCCGATGGAAAGCATTAGAAGATCGTAGGTCCCTTCCCTAAGCTTCTGCTCATAGATGCCCTTCGATACCTGCTCTGCATCACCTACATACTCCTCATTGTAGTAAAATTGATAGTCTGATACGTCAGGGTCATGCTCATAGAGCATCAATCGCATACCTGGATTCGTGTATGGTTTTCCATCGGACAGTACCTTAAAGCGAAGGGTTCCCCTCCCATCCACATCGACAGTACGTTCTAGGGTCTGACCTGCCGGTAGTACTAGCTTCGTTACGACTATGTCATTAAAGCCTTGACCAAGACCGGTAATCTTAATATCATAGGTACCTTCCTTGAGGTTACCTTCAAATACACCCTTTTCCATTTCTCTCAGGTCATCTATATAATCTACCGGTGTGGTGTGACCACTAACATGTCTGTATACCCCAACCTTGGTCTGCGCCAACGAGTACAACTTACCCTCAGAGATCAACTTGATCCTTAGTTTACCTGAAGCTAGCGGGACACTCTTTTCCAGGGTCTTACTATTCTGGATCTGCAAGTTCCCGATGTGGATTTCACCAAAGCCACCCATGGACGGGGTAACAACTAGATCGTAGTTTCCCTCCCAAAGGTCAACCATAAATACTCCCGGCTGACCCGCCATTTGATCAAGGAACTTGATTAGCTTATTTTCCTGCCACAATTGGACCTTGACGTCACTAATTGGCCGTCCATTGTCTGTCACACTAACCACAAGCCTACCCGGAACCGCAAAGATGAACTCCAGTTCCTGTGTCCTCAGCGCTTGCACCTCGACACCTTCGGCGGTTTTCGTCTGGACCGGTTCCCCAAGGTAAGTACAAAGAACGTTATAGAACCCTGGTTGTACGGAGGCTTCCAAGCCCTGTGGGTGTGCGGTAAACTCCTTTACAATATCCCCACCAGAGTAAAGCTTCGCCGTTAACATCGAAGAAGGGATCGCTTTATCGCCAGCTTTTGCCTTGATGACGATCTTACCCAGTATCTCACCAAAGTCAATTTCAAGGGTGGTCTGCTGGTCTGGGTAGATAAAGGAGCTGACCTTCTTCACTAGTGATGGGTACTCCTTCAGAGTAACCGTAAACTCGTACAGGCCAACGCCTAACACTGCGGTGGGAGGCACTCCCTTCCATACTACACTAGTCGGCAAACTGGCCCGATGAACCTTGATAGTAACACCATCACTCACATCTTGCTTCCCGGCCCTTGCCCTAAGTTGCACATGGCCCTGTAACGCTCCGAAATCCAAGCGGACTTTTGTAGTCTCTCCCTTTTGAAGCCTTACTCCCGGTTGAATAGCAACAAGATCATATCCATCCACCTGGTAGGTAGCCTTGACCCTATAGACCCCTTCATTAAGCGAGAGAATCATTGTCTCCTCGGAGCGCTGTGCCTGATAGGTAACAGCCTTGCCTGCTGCGTCGACAATCTCAAAGACAGTCTTTCCTGTTAGATTGACACTGGCACCCCAGGCTTGCACCTCTAACTGCGGGGGAGATACAACCTCGGCCATAATGGAGTTAAGGGCCTTACTCAAAGTCACCTCATCATTGGCAGAAAAGTACTTTCCTATACATTTCACTTTCTTTTCAGCCGATGGTGTAAGAGCGAATCCCACCACATATGGCTCAACAATGATCCCTTCCGCCTGCAGTTTTCGGGATATAGCACAAGGATCTGCACCACAACTTTCCTCCCCATCGGTAACCAACACGATCACGTTTTGCCCATTTCCCTTGGGAAAATCCAATGCTGCCTGTTCCAATGAATAACCAATGGGGGTCTTCCCCGATGGTTTCACGGCTTCAACGATCGCTAGTATTGATGAGCGTACTTCATCGACCCTTCCAAAGGGCTGCAATAGTGCTGAATCAACGCAGGGGCTCAAACCCCGTATGCTAGAGCCATAGACCCGCAGACCGATTTCCAGATCGGGTCGGTCCACCAAGCCTGTAATCACTTCGCGCAGGACTTCCTTAGCCACGTCCATGCGGGTCCTACCATCGTCTAGAAGTTCATACATACTAAAAGATGCATCCAAGATAAACTCTATGTAGGTTTTTGCCTGTGTCACCTTTGCACGATGGGTGCTCACTGCCACAGGACCGTCCCAAGCGGCCATACCACCGGTGTAGTTGTATACCTTTGGAAATCCCGCCTGCGCAAGTATTTCGGCTCCTTCCCTGCTCCTCACTCCGCTACGGCACACCACTAGTATTTCTTTTTGACGATCCAACTCACCTAATCTATTCTCAAGTTCACCCAGTGGAATCAAGACTGCGCCAGGCATATGCCCGCTCTCATATTCATCAAGTTCCCGTACATCAAGAATGATCATCTGCCCAAAGGACTCCTCAATCAGAGTCTTCGTCGCCTCGGTATTGAGATCGTTTACCTTTGCCTCAGCCCCTGCAAATAGAGCCATAAGCATAACAATGATGAGAAAGGGCGTATTTAGATATTGGGGGGAGTAAATCAGGAATATGTAAATGACGAAAGAGTAACCATTCTTTTCATATAGAGGAAGGAAAAAGAGATGACACCGAGAACCCCGTAGTTATTCAGAGTAACACGGAGGTTACAGCGGTGTCACTAGATGAGATCATACCATATCTGAGTAGTAT
>Ga0172382_10001917_pt1 | contig 35937 bp, 29 predicted proteins | sample Leawel138RmetaG_FD_122245 | JGI IMG/M metagenome (GOLD analysis project Ga0172382, IMG submission 122245) | Leachate microbial communities from a municipal landfill in Southern Ontario, Canada - Leachate well 138R metaG | ecosystem: Engineered > Solid waste > Landfill > Unclassified | place... | reverse complement strand
GTCAGGCTCGCGCAGCACGGAGGTGGGGCGCACCGCCTCGTGCGCCTCCTGGGCGTTCTTCGATTTGGTCTTGTAGGTGCGCGCCTCTTTCGGCACGTTGTCCTTGCCGAAACGCTCGGCGATATAGGTGCGTATCTCGTCCAGAGCCTCCTGTGCCAGATTCACCGAGTCGGTACGCATGTAGGTGATCAAGCCGACGGTCTCGCCGCCGATGTCGATGCCTTCATACAGCTGCTGCGCGGTGCGCATGGTGCGCTGCGCGGTGAAGCCCAACTTGCGCGAGGCCTCCTGTTGCAAGGTGGAGGTGGTGAAGGGTGCCGCCGGGTTGCGCTTGCGCTGCTTCTTCTCCACCTTGCTCACCACCAGCGTGCCGCCGGCGGCCTTGGTCAGGGTCTTTTCCGCCGCCTTGGCCTGCTTGCCGTCGGTGATGGAGAACTGGGTGATCTTCTCGCCGTCGAGCTGGGTCAGCTTGGCGCTGAAGGCCTGTTTGGCGGCCAGCGTGTCCGCCTCGATGGTCCAGTATTCGCGCGCCTTGAACGCCTCGATCTCCAGCTCACGCTCGACGATCAGGCGCAGCGCCGGGCTCTGCACGCGGCCAGCAGACAGGCCGCGGCGGATCTTCTTCCACAGCAGCGGTGACAGGTTGAAGCCCACCAGATAATCGAGGGCGCGGCGCGCCTGCTGCGCATTGACCAGGTCCATGGCCAGTTCGCGCGGATGCTCGGTGGCCTCCTGGATCGCCTTCTTGGTGATTTCGTGGAACACCACGCGCGCCACCTGCTTGTCCTTGAGCAGGCCACGTTCCTTGAGGATTTCCAGCAGGTGCCAGGAGATGGCCTCACCCTCGCGGTCCGGGTCAGTGGCCAGGTACAGGCTGTCGGCCTTGGCCAGTGCCTTGGCGATGGCATCGACATGCTTTTCATTCTTGTCGATGAGCTGGTACTTCATGGCGAAGCGGTGGGCGGGGTCGACGGCGCCTTCCTTCGGCAGCAGGTCGCGCACATGGCCATAGGAGGCCAGCACCTCGAAATCCTTGCCCAGGTATTTCTTGATGGTCTTGGCCTTGGCCGGCGATTCAACAATAACGAGGTGCTTGCTCATGCTGCTTCCCTTGATCCGAACACTTCACTAATTACGCGCGCCCTCGCCTAGTCTTTGTTTGCACAAGGGATTTTGCCCTGATGGAGGCAATCATCGCTACGTGACACTCCGTCGCAAAATTCCTTGTGCAACCAAATCCGCGGCGCGATCATTATGCGAATTTATGAAATACCCCGATAAAAAACAAATGCCCGCGTTACGCGGGCATACCTTGTGTCGAACGAAGTGGTGTGCTCAGTGCAGCACACCTGCCGTCTCGTCCAGGACCAGATCCTCCATCCACGCAAACGCGGCCTCGTGGCCGGGCTGGTTGAACAGGACCATCAGGATCACCCATTTGAGCTGCTCCAGATCCACCTCGTCCTCCTCCAATGCCATCACCCGATCGATGACCATCTCGCGCGTGGCGGAGTCGAGCACGCCCATCTGCTCCATGAACAGTATGAAGCCGCGGCACTCGGTATTGATCTTCTCCAGCTCCGGATCCGAATAGAGACGCAGAGAGCCGGATGGTACCGCCGGCGGCAGTGCATCATCCTGCAGCTCAGCCAATCCCTCCAGCCAATCGAAGGCCTTGCGGATCTCGTTCTGCCTGAAACCCGCTTCCAGCAACACCTCTTGCAGTGCGTCCTGATCCTCGTCGAACCCGATCTCGTCTTCCATATAGTTTTCGAACAGGTACATCAGGACGTCAAACACGTTTTGCTTCATTCAGAGGCTCTCTTTGCTGGTCCGGGCATAACCCCCGCCCGCTGCGGAGGCCACATAGCCCTCCAGTTCCAGTAACAACAGCATGGAGGAAACGGCATCGGCCGTCAATCCGCTGCGTTCGACCAGGATGTCCACGGCTGTGGGCGCGAAATCGAGACAATCGAGCAAACGCCGGTATTCCTCATCAAGGCCGAATTCACCTACTGACGACGCGGGCTCTTGTGCCAGTGCGGCACGCAGCTGCGGTGCCAGTTCTTCCAGTACGTCCTGTGCCGTCTCCACCAGCTTGGCACCGTCACGGATCAAACGGTGACAGCCGCGCGCCAGCGGATTGTGGATGGAGCCGGGAATGGCAAACACCTCACGGCCCTGTTCCACGGCACTGCGCGCCGTGAGCAGCGACCCGCTGCGCAGTGCCGCCTCCACCACCAGGGTGCCAAGTGACAGGCCGCTGATGATGCGGTTACGGCGCGGGAAATGGCCGGGCAAAGGCGGCGTACCCGGAGGGTATTCGCTCACCAGGGCGCCGCCGCCGTCAACGATGGCATGCGCCAGATCACGATGACGGGCCGGATAAATGCGATCGGGACCGGTGCCGAATACCGCAACGGTCTGCCCCTTGGCGGCCAGCGCACCGCGATGGGCCGCAGCGTCGATGCCGAGGGCGAGGCCGCTGGTGATAATCAGGCCGGCACCGGCGAGCACGCGGGCAAACTGCTGCGCGGTCTCCTCACCGAGCGGTGTCGGATTGCGGCTACCCACCACGGCCAGCTGCGGCTGCGCCAGCGCCTCGACGTTACCGTGAATAAACAGCAGCGGCGGCGCATCATGCACCTGCGCCAACAGGGGCGGATAACGCGGGTCATCCAGGGTGAGTATCGTACGGCCTGCACCGGCCCAGGCCAGATCACGCTCAACAGCGTCCCAGGCTGGTGCACGCAAGGCCTCGAGCAACGCTGGCTCGAGCGTGCGTTCACGCGCACCCTGCTCAAGCAGTCGGCGCGGTGAACCGAAATGGTTCAGCAGGTCGCGCAGGCGCACCGGCCCGACTCCGGGCAGGTGCAGCAGGGCCAGCCAATAATGGAGTTCGTCGCGCGGGGTCATCGTCAGTCAGCCATGTCCCTATAGCCAGTATGCAGTATAGCGACTAATGGTCGGCACAAAAGCAAACGGCGCCCATGGGCGCCGCTGCCGAGGGTAAGAAGTATCTGTCCCCTCAGGGGTTGGTGACAAGATCGTTTACATGCATGGTACGGGTGGCCTGCAGCACCAGACCGTAGCTGACGCGCTCAAAGGTACGGAACACCATCAGGGTTCCGGCATGTTCATCGGGCATCCGGACCAATTCGTTGCCACGCATACGGTCACGCACCATTTCGCCACGCTGATAGACGGCCAGTACATGACCCGGCTCCATCCCTTCGCTCTTGCCGAGATTGAGCGCCACCACCTGATATTGGCCGATGAGGGAGACGCCCCCGGGCACGGCGATGATCTGCCCCTGCACCTTGTCTTTGGGCGCGCGGGGCATAAAACTGGTGTCAGGCATCGAATCAACGACCGGCAACAGGCGATCACCGTTCAGGATCTCGCGCGTGGACGCCGTGATCTCCAGCGTGGAAATACTGGCCAGTTCCTGTTGCTCCCCCTCCGCCGCCTGGATGGCTTCATGGCCGAGGAACTCGTCCACATATTCGGCATTTTCGTGCGAAGTGCTGCCGACCTCCACGGTCGTGGTCGCACTATTGAATGCCTTCAGTTGCACATCTCCCACATGGATGGCTTCATAACCCAGGATGTCTTCTTTATTGTCCGGGTTGCGGTAGACATCACCGGCACGCACCACCATATAGTCAACAAGATCAGCATCCGTCAGGCCGCGTACGTAAACACGGTGGCCAGGGCTGGCGATGAGATGCTTGTCGATACTGGAAACGATATACGGCGCCGCATCCAGCTCATGCTGGGTCACCACCCGCGGGCGGGTCAGGAATGGACGAATGGCGCTGATGGGAATGGTGTGTATGGGGCGATCCAGCCCTTCCACACGCACCTTCGGGGACAGGCGAACTTCCGGCATGCCACCCGGCGCGGGACGGCTCACCACGCCGCCGCGCTGCACCTCGATCACCGGTTGCCCGCCCCTGTATGACAGGACCAGAACATCACCGGGATAAATCAGATGGGGATTGTTGATCGTTGTATTGCGGTCCCACAGTTCCGGCCAGCGCCACGGATCACTCAAGAAGCGCGATGAGATCCCCCACAGCGTATCGCCTTTTGCCACCACATAGCGCTGCGGATGATCCGGCTTCAACACCAGTGGTGCGGCCGCTGGCGCAGGTTCAGGCGCCGGGGCTGCGGGGGCTACCACCACCGGCTCAGGTGGTGGCTCGGACGCAACGGGCTGTTGCGGCGCACTGGCACAACCAACGACAATGGAGGCCGCTGCCAGAGAAGTAAGCAGTCGGGAGATACGGAGCGGATTCTTTTCCATGGGCGTCCCGTAGATGTTTATAGCGAATTCGGCGTCCATCCCGGTGTGGGATGATTCCCTCCGGCCTGACCCCGCCCCGTGGATTCATCTGATCGGGTCGTCCTAAGGGCCAGAACCTAGTATCATCATTACTTTAGCAGCAAGTCTTGCGCAATTACTATAGGTTTGTCACGGAATTCACCATGGCCATCCTCAACATCCTGCATTTCCCCGATCCGCGCCTGCGCACCCGCGCCGCACCGGTGGTCCAGGTGGACGATTCCATCCGCCGCCTGGTGGACGACATGTTCGACACCATGTACGACGCGCCGGGCATCGGTCTGGCCGCCACCCAGGTCAATGTGCACCAGCGCGTCATCGTCATCGACGTATCGGAGGAAAAGAATGAGCCGCGGGTGTTCATCAATCCTGAGCTCATCAGCCGCGAGGGCGTAGAACAGATGGATGAGGGCTGTCTGTCGGTGCCCGGCGTCTATGAGACCGTGGAACGGGCGGACAGGGTGAAGGTGCGCGCCCTGAACCGGGACGGCCAGCCCTTCGAACTGGAAACCGACGGCCTGCTGGCGGTGTGCATCCAGCACGAAATGGATCACCTGGAAGGCAAGCTGTTCGTCGACTACCTGTCCAGCCTCAAGCGCGAGCGCATTCGCAAGAAGCTGGAAAAACTGCGCCGCCAGACCCTGTAATCCCGAAAACTACAAACCTGCCGCAAAGACGCAGAGGCGCAAAGGGGTGAGGTTGCAGCAGTTCGCTGTGCCGTTCCACGGCGGCCTCCAGGCAATGCTATTGTTCCGTGTCTCTGCGGCGAGGATTTCTCTATGACACCCTTGAAGATTGTTTTTGCCGGCACGCCCGAGTTCGCCGCCGTGGCCCTCAAGGCCCTGCTGGCCTCGCGCCACCGGGTCATCGCAGCCTACACCCAGCCGGACCGCCCGGCCGGGCGCGGGCGCAAGCTGACCCCCAGCCCGGTGAAGGCGCTGGCGCTGGAACATGGCGTACCGGTGTACCAGCCGCTGTCGCTGAAGGACACGGCAGCGCAGCAGGAGCTGGCCGCACTCCGGCCGGACGTGATGATCGTCGCCGCCTACGGCCTGCTGCTGCCCAGGGCCGTGCTGGAAATGCCGCGTCACGGCTGCCTCAACATCCACGGTTCGCTGCTGCCGCGCTGGCGCGGTGCCGCACCGATCCAGCGCGCCATCCTGGCCGGCGATGCCGAGACCGGCATCACCATCATGCAGATGGACGTCGGTCTCGACACCGGCGCCATGCTCTATAAGGTCACCACCCCCATTGGCAACGCCGATACCGCCGCCACCCTGCACGACCGCCTCGCCGCCCTCGGTGCCGAGGCCCTGCTCACCGCCCTGGACCGGCTCCAGGCGGGCACCCTGCACCGCGAGGCCCAGGACGATGCCCTGGCCAACTACGCGAGGAAGCTGGACAAGGCCGAGGCCGCCATCGACTGGTCTCTCAGCGCGGCGGAGCTATCGCGCCAGGTGCGCGCCTTCAACCCCTGGCCGGTGGCGCAGGCAAAACTGGGCGAGGAGGTGCTGCGTGTGTGGGAGGCCGTGGCACTGGACGCAACCAGCAACGCCGCCCCTGGCCGTGTCATACACACTGGCAGGGATGGCATCGATGTCGCCACCGGCGCCGGCCTGCTGCGCCTGCTGCGGGTACAGTTGCCCGGCGGCAAGCCGCTGGCGGCAGGAGACTTCCTCAATGCCCACAACCTTGATGGCGTGACGCTCGGCAATGGCTGAACATCCCTGCCGTCATCCTGACCGCCAACCCCCGCCATCGTGCCTTTAACGAGCGGCAACTTCGGGAAAAATCCAGATCATGCGCGCTAAACGTGACGACGCCCGCAGTGCAGCGGCCAAGGTCATCGACCAGGTACTGAGCGAGGGCCGCTCCCTGGCCGGTGCCCTGCCGCCGGCCCTGGCCAGCGTGCCTCCCGCCGACCGCAGCCTGACCCAGGAACTGTGCTACGGCACCCTGCGCTGGGTGCCGCGGCTGGAGGCGCTGGCCGGCAAGCTGCTGGACAAGCCGCTGCGCGCCCGCGACAGCGACGTGCATGCCCTGCTGCTGGTCGGCCTGTACCAGCTGCTCTATCTCAGCGTACCGCCCCATGCCGCCGTATCACTCACCGTGGAGGCCACGGCACGGCTGAAGAAGGACTGGGCGCGCGGCCTGCTCAACGGCGTGCTGCGCCGATTGCAGCGGGAGCAGGAAGAACTGCTCGCTGCCGTGGACACCAGCGAGGCCGCCGCCCTGGCCCATCCCGCCTGGCTGCTGACCCGCTTCGAACAGGACTGGCCGCAGCAGTGGCGTGACATCGCCGGCGCCAACAATGAACGCCCGCCCATGACCCTGCGCGTCAACCGCCAACGCGGCAGCCGCGAGCAGTATCTGGAACGCCTGCACCAGGCCGGCATTGACGCCGTCGCCGCCACCCATGCACCTGATGCCGTCACCCTGGACGGCGCGGTGGGGGTGGAGCGGCTGCCCGGTTTTGCGGCGGGCGACGTCTCGGTACAGGACGCAGCGGCGCAGCTGGCGGCGGGCCTGTTGCAGCTGGCGCCGGGCCAGCGCGTGCTGGACGCCTGTGCCGCCCCCGGCGGCAAGACCGGCCATCTGCTGGAAACCTGTAAGGAGCTGGACCTGCTGGCCCTGGACAGCGAGACCGAGCGCCTCAAGCGGGTGGAGGAAAATCTGGCCCGGCTCCAGCTCACGGCAGAGCTGCGCGCCGGTGATGCCGGCGACCCGCAGTCCTGGTGGGACGGCCGCCCCTTTGATCGCATCCTGCTCGATGCCCCCTGTTCCGGCAGCGGGGTGATCCGTCGCCATCCCGACATCAAGACCCTGCGCCGTCCGGAGGACATCACAGCACTGGCCGCACAGCAGGCGCGACTGTTGCACGCGCTGTGGCCCTTGCTGGCGCCGGGCGGTATCCTTGTTTACGCCACCTGCTCGATACTCACGGCTGAGAACGCCGGACAGGTGACGGCCTTCCTGCGCGACGAGGCGCAGGCGGCGGAACTCCCCATCACGGCCGCCTGGGGACAGGCGGCAGCGGCGGGGCGGCAGATCCTGCCCGGTGAGAATGGAATGGATGGCTTTTATTACGCAACTCTGCGCAAGGCGTAACCTGATGCCGGCCACCTGGTGCCGGCTGTTGTATGCGCTCGCCCTGGGCTTGTGCACCATCACCGCCCAGGCGGCCGGTTTCGAGGTACGCTCTGCCAGCATCAGCTTGGCCGATAGCACCTACCAGCTCACCGCCCGCATCGACTACCGCTTCAGCACGGAAGTACTCGAAGCACTGGACAATGGCGTACCCCTCACCCTGCACATGGAAATCGAGGTGCAGCGGGTGCGGCGCTGGTGGACCAACGAAACCATCACCCAGCTGGAACAGCGCCATCAGCTCACCTATCACGCCTTTTCCGACCAATACCTGCTGCGCAACCTTAACAGCGGCGAACTCACGATCCACCCCGGCCTCCACCAGGCGCTGCTGGCCCTGGGCGCCGTGAACGAATTCCCCCTGGTGGACGCCGACCGCATCGAGGCGGATGAGGAATACCAGGTGCAACTGCGCACAACCCTGGACATCGAGGCACTACCGACGCCGCTGCGCCCGGTGGCCTACGTCACCCCCGCCTGGCGCCTGTCGAGCGATTGGTATACATGTTCCTTGGTGCCCTGAAACGCCTCACCTCCGGACCACGGCCGGTAGTGCTGCTGCTGGTGCTGCTGCTGACCTCGTTCTATCTGATGAGCGGCGCCACCCAGAACACGGCGCTGTTCGGCCGACTCTATTCGCTGTTGCTGGGAGTGAACATCCTGGCCCTGCTGCTGCTCGTCGCCCTCATCGGCCGCAACCTGATCCACCTGTTGCAGCAATACCGCGAACACGCCCCCGGTTCGCGCCTCACCCTGCGCCTGGTGGTGATGTTCGTGCTGCTGGCCCTGGCACCGGTATCCGTGGTGTATTACTTCTCGCTGCAATTCCTCCACCGCGGCATCGACAGCTGGTTCGATCTGCGGGTGGAAAAGTCGCTGCAGGACGCACTGGAGCTGGGCCGCGCCTCCCTCGACGGCCGCCTGCGCGAACTGCTGCGCCAGACACGCCAGGCCGGTAGCGAGCTGGTGCCAATACCCAACGGCGCAGCGGCACTGAAATTGAACGAGCTGCGTCAGCACGGTGAGGCCGCGGAAATGACCCTGCTCACCCTGCGTGGCCACGTCATCGCCAGCGCCAGTATCGATCCCAGCGCCATCATCCCGGCGATGCCCGGCGATGCGGTGCTGCAGCAGCTGCGCCAGGGGCTGGATTACGCCCGGCTGGAGCCACTGGGTGAATCCGGCATGCATGTGCGCGTTGCCATCACCCTGCCGGCGGCGGAGCCCGGCGCCGAGACACGGGTGCTGCACGCCCTGTTTCCCGTGGCCGAGCGCCTCAGCCTGCTGGCCGACAGCGTGCAGGAGGCCTATTCCCAGTACACGGAGCTGGCCTTCCTGCGCCAGCCGCTCAAATACAGCTTCACCCTCACCCTGTCACTGATCCTGTTGCTGTCCCTGCTCACCGCGGTATGGGCCGCCTTCTTCTCGGCCCGACGGCTGGTGGCACCGATCCGAGACCTGGCCGAGGGCACCCGCGCGGTGGCCGAAGGCAATTATGACAAACGTCTGCCGCTGCCCGGCCGCGACGAACTGGGTTTTCTGGTGCGCTCCTTCAACGAGATGACCTACAAGATCGCACAAAGCCAGCAGGCGGCCCGTCACAGCCAGCGCCAGGCCGAAGAGCAGCGTACCTATCTGGAGGCGGTGCTGGGCCGCCTTTCCTCCGGCGTGCTCACCCTGGACGGCAGCGGTGTGCTGCACACGGTCAACGCCGCCGCCGGCCAGATCCTCGGTACCACGCTGGACGATGCCCTGGGCCAGCCCCTGCAGGCGCTGCCGGGCCGCCATCCCGTACTGGATCAATTCGTCGAGTCGCTGTTGCCGCACCTCAACCCCGCCGAACCGGAATGGCGTGCCGAACTGGTGCTGTTTGGCCAGAAAGGCCGCCAGGTGCTGATGTGCCGTGGCGCGCTGCTGCCGCACAGTGAGCAGATCGACGGCGGTCATGTCATCGTGTTCGATGACATCACGACGCTGATCCAGGCCCAGCGCGATGCCGCCTGGGGTGAGGTGGCGCGTCGCCTTGCCCACGAGATCAAAAATCCGCTGACACCCATCCAGCTCTCCGCCGAACGGCTGCGCCACAAGTATCTCGCCACCATGCCGGCGGTGGACGCCGAGGTGCTGGACCGCGCCACGCACACCATCGTGCAACAGGTGGAAACCATGAAGGAGATGGTGAAGGCCTTCTCCGACTACGCCCGTCCGCCGCAGATCCGCCTGGAGATGGTGGGCATGAACCGCATCGTCAACGAGGTAGTGGAGCTGTACCGCACTGATCAGCGCCCCATCAGCTTCGACCTGCAACTTGACCCGCGCACCCCCACCATCGAGGCCGACGCCGGGCGCCTGCGCCAGGTGCTGCACAATCTGGTCAAGAATGCCCTGGAGGCCTGCGGCCGTGACGGCGCCCACATCCGCATCACCACCCATTGTGCCGAGCAGACCGGCTGTCGCTACGTGGAACTCAAGCTATGCGATGATGGCCCCGGTATCCCCGATGACATGCTGGCCAACCTGTTCGAACCCTACGTCACCAGCAAGCCCAAGGGCACCGGCCTGGGGCTGGCCATCGTCAAGAAGATCGTGGAAGAGCACAGTGGCATGATTTGGGTGGAAAACATGCCGCAGGGCGGTGCGTGCATTATGATTCGCCTACCGGTGAAGAAAGAAGAACAGCGGTACGAGGGACAAGGGACCAGATACGAAGGATAGCGTGCGCTGCGCGCATGCCATTTTCTTCGTACCTCGAATTCTTGCCCCGCGTACCTCATCCCCAACCTCAACGCAGACGAGGCTCCCGAACGATGGCCCACGGCTACATCCTGGTAGTGGACGACGAACCGGATATCCGTTCGCTGCTGCAGGACATCCTGCGCGACGAAGGTTATGAGGTGGATACCGCAGAAAATGCCGCTGCAGCACGCAAGGCACGCCTGGCGCACCGCCCCGACCTGGTACTGCTCGACATCTGGATGCCGGATACCGACGGCATTTCCCTGCTCAAGGAGTGGACCGAAGAAGGCCCGCTCACCTCACCGGTGATCATGATGTCGGGCCACGGCACGGTGGAAACAGCGGTAGAGGCCACACGCCTCGGCGCCTACGACTTCATAGAAAAGCCGCTATCCCTGGCCAAACTGCTGGTGACGGTGGAACGGGCGCTGGAGGCCTACAACCTGCACCGCGAAAACGTCGGCCTCAGGCGCCTGGCCCAGCCGGTAGGTGAGCCGGTAGGGCGTAGCGGCACCATGCAGCAACTGCGCGAACAGGTACGGCGCGTCGCCCAGCACGGCACCACCGTACTGATCAGCGGCGAACCGGGCGCCGGCAAGGGGGTGATGGCGCGCTACCTCCATGCCTGCAGTCCACGCCGCGGCGGCCCCTTCATCGACGTTGGTGTAGCCTCACTGCTGGGCGACAACGCCGGGATAGAGCTGTTCGGCAGCGAAGACGATGGCAAGGTCCACTACGGCCTGCTGGAGCAGGCCAATGGCGGCACCCTGTTTCTGGACGATATCGGCGACATGGACAGCGCCACCCAGGCGCGCCTGCTCGGCGCACTGGAGACACGCAGCTATCACCGCGTCGGTGGTACCGACCCGGTCATGGTGGACATACGCGTCATTGCGGCCACCCACTACGATCTGGGACAGCGCGTGCAAGACGGCCAGTTCCGTAACGACCTCTACTACCACCTCAACGTGGTACCACTCACCGTACCGCCACTACGGGCTCACAGCGAAGACGTCACCGACCTCATCGCCTTTTACGTTGATCACTTCGTCAGTCAGGAAAAACTGCCCTATCGTGCCTTTTCCGTAGCGGCGCAAAATCGCTTGCGCAACTACCCCTGGCCGGGCAACGTACGTGAACTGCGCAACCTGGTGCAGCGCCTGCTCATCGTCGGCGGCAGTGGCGATATCGATGCCGGCGAAATCGAGGGCGCACTGGGAACCATAAGCGCCACCGCAGCAACTACAGCTGCCGTGTCCGATGTCGACCTGCCCCTGCGCGAGGCACGCGAAAACTTCGAGCGCCGCTATTTCACCGAACTGCTCGCCCGCCACGACGGCAACATCAACCAGGTGGCCCAGCACTCGGGCATCGAACGCACTCACCTGTATCGCAAACTCAAATCGCTGGGCGTGGAAACGAAGAAGAAGGATTAGCGGCAGACTCAGGTATTTGAGTAAATTGCTGGCGCGGCAAGCCATCGTCCCGTGTATCTTGTCGCTTTCCTCCTGTAACCACCTCTACTACAATGCGCGCCCAACGCACAGCGGAATCGCGGCCATGAAGATCATCATCCTCGGTGCCGGCCAGGTGGGTTCCTCCCTCGCCAACAATCTCGCCAGTGAGGCCAACGATATCACCGTGGTCGACACTGAGCCGCAGCTCCTGCAGGCCTTGCAGGATCGTCTCGATCTGCGCACGGTGACCGGTCAGGCCTCCCACCCGGAAGTCCTGTTGCGCGCCGGCGCCGAAGACGCTGACATGCTGATCGCCGTCACCAACTCCGACGAGACCAACATGGTCGCCTGCCAGGTGGCCTATTCCCTGTTCCGCACGCCCACCAAGATCGCCCGCGTCCGCGCCCTCGAATACCTGGTCCACCCGCAGCTGTTCAATCCCGACTCAATTCCGGTGGATGTACTGATCAGCCCGGAGCAGCTGGTCACCGACTACATCCATCGCCTGATCGAATATCCGGGTGCCCTGCAGGTACTCAGCTTTGCCGAAGGCAAGGTACAGCTGGTGGCAGTGAAGGCCTACTACGGCGGCCCGCTGGTAGGCCATGAGTTGCAGACCCTGCGCGAACATATGCCCGGGGTCGATACCCGTGTCGCCGCCATCTATCGCCGCAACCACCCGATCATTCCGGAAGGAAATACCGTCATCGAGGCCGATGACGAAGTGTTCTTCATTGCGGCCAAGAAGGATATCCGTGCGGTGATGAGCGAGCTGCGCCGCACGGAAAAACCTGCCCGCAACGTGATCATTGCCGGTGGCGGCAACATTGGCAAACGCCTCGCCGCAGCACTGGAAAGTGACTATCAGGTCAAACTCATCGATCACAACCCGGCGCGTGCACGTGCCGTATCGGAAGAACTGTCACGCACTATCGTGCTGCAAGGCGATGCCGCCGACGCCGACCTGCTGCTGACGGAAAACATCGAAGACACCGACATATTCTGCGCCCTCACCAATGATGACGAGGCCAACATCCTGTCGTCGATGCTGGCCAAGCGCCTCGGCGCCCGCAAGGTGATGACGCTGATCAATCGCGCCGCCTACGTCGATCTGGTGGAGAGCGGCGAAATCGACGTGGCCATCTCGCCGCAGCAGGCCACCATCGGCTCGCTGCTTACCCATGTCCGCCGTGGTGACGTGGCGGCGGTGCATTCGCTGCGCCGTGGCGCCGCCGAGGCCATTGAGGCGGTGGCCCATGGTGACAGGAATTCATCCAAGGTCGTCGGCCGCGCCATCGAGGACATCAAGCTGCCCCACGGCACCACCATCGGTGCCATCGTACGCGGCAGCGAGGTGGTCATAGCTCACCACGATACCGTGATCGAAGCTGAGGACCATGTGATCCTGTTCGTGGTGGACAAGCGGCGTATTCCCGAAGTCGAGCGCCTGTTCCAGGTCGGTATCACCTTCCTCTAGGCCATCTACCATGCGCCTGCCGCCCATCGCCCGCCTGCCCGGCATTTTCCTGGTCATCTTTGCCGCCACCCTGCTGCCACCCACCGCCATTGCCTTCTTCACCGACGACGGCCAGCTCGACAACTTCCTGCTCAGCCAGGGTCTGCTGATACTGTTGGGACTCATCTTCTGGCTGCCGGCGCGCGGCCACACCGGCAACCTGCGCCCACGTGAAGCATTTGTGGTGGTGACACTGTTCTGGAGCGTGCTCGGCCTTATGGCCGCGTTGCCGTTGCTGCTCGGCCTGCACATCTCCCTCACCGACGCTGCCTTCGAGGCGGTCTCGGCCTTCACCACCACCGGAGCCACGGTGCTGTCCGGCCTGGACACCATGCCGCCGTCGATCCTCATGTACCGCCAGCAGCTGCAATGGCTGGGCGGCGCCGGCGTGGTGGTGCTGGCCATCGCCATCCTGCCGATGCTGGGCGTTGGTGGCATGCAGCTGTTCCGTGCCGAAACGGCGGGGCCGATGAAGGACGAAAAGATCACCCCGCGCATCATGCAGACGGCGCGCGCCCTGTGGGGCATCTACGTCGGCTTCACCATCGCCTGCGCCCTGGCCTACTGGGCCGCCGGCATGTCGGCCTTCGACGCCATCGCGCACAGTTTCTCCACCGTCTCCACCGCCGGCTTTTCCACCTACGACGCCAGCCTGGCCCATTTCGACAGCCTCGCCATCGAGGCCATCGCCATCATCTTCATGCTGCTCGGCGGCATCAGCTTCAACGTCCACTTCATCGTGCTGCGCCTGCGCAGCGCCACGACCTACTGGCGCGACACCCAGACCGCCGTGTTTCTTGCCGTGGTGGTCGCGCTGACCCTGGTTATCGCCTCCACCCTGTATCTCACCGGTGCCTACGCCGATCCGCTCAGCGCCCTGCGCCATTCGGCCTTCCAGGTCGCCTCGGTGATCACCACCTCCGGCTTCAGCACCGACGACTTCTCGGTCTGGCCGCTGTTCCTGCCGGTGCTGCTGATCTTCACCAGCTTCCTCGGCGGCTGCGCCGGCTCCACCGCCGGCGGCATGAAGGTCATCCGTTTCATCATCCTGGCCAAGGAGGGCTCGCGCGAACTGTGGCGCCTGCTGCACCCCAGCATCGTCCGCCCCATCAAGCTGGGCGGCCGCGCCCTGCCGGAGCGCGCCATCGATGCGGTGTGGGGCTTCTTCGCGCTGTACATCGCCGTATTCGCCGTACTGATGCTGCTGGTGATGGCCACCGGCGTCGACCAGGTCACCGCCTTCGGCGCCGTCGCCTCCGCCCTCAACAACCTCGGTCCCGGCCTGGGCGCGGTGGGCACCACCTTCGCGCCGCTCAACGATGCGGCCACCTGGATCTGCACCTTCGCCATGCTGCTGGGCCGCCTCGAAATTTTCACCATCCTGGCCCTGTTCTCACCCATGTTCTGGCGCAAGTAACAGTTTCGAGTTGCGAAGCGCGGCGACATAATTTTCCAAAACTCGAAACTAAACACAGTGTCCGACGCCGAAAAATGGAACACCCGCTACCTCGATGCCTGTATCGAGGACAGCGTTCCTTGCCGGGTACTGAGCGACTACGCCCATCTACTGCCGGCCCACGGCAATGCGCTCGATCTCGCCTGCGGCCTCGGCGCCAATGCCCTGCTGCTGGCGGCACGCGGTCTCGACACCCAGGCCTGGGACATCGCTGCCGTGGCGGTGGAGAATCTCAATGCCCACGCCCGCACCCTCGACCTGCCCCTCAAAGCCGAGGTGCGCGACCTGACGCAACACCCGCCGCCGGAACACCACTTCGATATCATCGTGGTCAGCCGCTATCTGGAGCGCCGCCTGTGCCCCGCCATCCAGGCCGCCCTCAAACCCGGCGGCCTGCTCTACTACCAGACCTGGACCCGCAGCCAGGTGAGTGCGCACGGCCCCGGCAATCCCGCCTTCCGCCTGGCGCGCAACGAACTGCTGCACCTGTTTGCCGAACTCGATGTCATTGCCTACCGCGAAGAGGACATCATCGGTGACTCCGGCCGCGGCCTGCGCGACGAGGCCTACCTGGTGGCGCAACGTCCCGCCTGACCCTTGCCCGGCCCGCGCCGCGGCCCCATGTCTTGGGGCATGGACCCGACACCCCTGGAAAAACTGCTCGCCGCCGGCCAGGACAACCTGATGCTGCGTTTCGGCCTGGGTAGCGCCTGTCTGCAACTGGGAGACTATGAGCGCGCGATGGAACACCTGCGCGCCGCCCTGCGCCATGACCCCAAACACTCGGCCACGCATAAACTGCTGGCCAAGGCGCTGGCTGCTGCCGGGCGCAGCGACGAAGCCGTCGACGCCTATGAACAGGGGATACGGATAGCGGAAGAGAAAGGGGATATTCAGGCAGCGAAGGAGATGAAGGTGTTTCTCAAGCGACTGCAAAAGCCTGCCGCACCCTGAGCCCCGTCACCGCTAAGCGAGGACCCGCCGTCCGGCGTCGGTCAGGCGATAATGGTAGCGCCACGCCATGCCCGGCAGGGGCAGCGCGGCCTGGCGCTCCAGCAGCCCACGGCTCACCAACTCTTCGAGCATCGCGCTGCTGCACTCCAACCCCTCGCCATCGGGATGGCGCACGAAATATTCCAGGCAGGCCCACTCGCCGACACTGATCTGCATGGCACTAACCCCGTGGGTGATTGCGTTTCACTGTAGCGCAAATTCCTCCCGGCACCCGGCGAGGCGTCACTGTCCGGGTTTGCGCACCAGGTGCAGCGTCATCATCACCAGCAGGCCGACACCGCCCAGCAGCAGCGCCCACAGCAGCAGGCGCTTCCAGCCCGCCGCCGCACTCGCCGGCGACTTGGGCATGGACGTGCCGGCCACGACCGGGGGCTGGGCGGCGAGCGGATACGCACTGCCCACGTGGTCCGACTGGCGGCTGTAGCCTGGAACCAGCGTGGTCACCGGCAGGTCGGCCGCAAGGCTGTGTTCATCGCCCAGCGCCAGCAGATAGGGTGCACGGCCGCGCGCCAGGAAGATGACTTCATTGGCCGTCAGGCCGGCATGCACGGTGAGGCTGTCAGCGCCGAGGCCGCCGCCACGGGCATCGATCCGGAGGCGCAGCTGCCGCAACGCCCGGCCCGGCAACTCCAGTTCATCCTGCACCGTTTCGCCCTCGTCCAGCGGCAGGCGGTAGAGGATCGTGCGCGCCTGCATCGCCCACGGGGCACGCGGCTCATCGATGGCATGGCGTCCCGCCACCTCCAGCGGCGCCAGGGTGTTGGCCTGGGGCAGCTCCACGCGCAGACGCTGCAGCGGCAAGGCCACGGGCAGGGTCAGCAGGTAATCGCCGTTCCTGTCGCGCTGTGCCGTGAGCGGCGCGGACCACACCAACGGCGCGTCCTGCAAGGTGGTTTGCATAGTGCACAGTTGCACACCGGTCAGCAGCGGCGCCTCGCGGGGCGCCTCCCACAACAGGCGCAGGTAGCGGTGGCGGCGCGCGCCGAGCTCCACCTCGCGCTGATCGATATGCTCGCCGTTGAAGCTCAGCCGCGCGATCTGCCCGCCGCCCAGGGGCGACCAGCTCTTCAGGTCGTTGCTGCCCTCGATGTGAAAGCGCTGAAACCCTTCGTCGGTAGACTGCCAGTCGAGCATCAGGGTGTCCCGGCCGCCCTGCACTGCGCTCAGGTCGAGCAGCCAGCCGCGGCGCATGCCGCCGGGCGGCGGTTCCGCGCCCCCCGGCCCGGCTTCGGGCCCCACTTCGAGCAAGGTACCGTCGGCACCGATGTGCAGGCGTATGGCAGGCCCCGGCGCGGCATCCTGTACCGCACTGTGCAGCGGAAAGATGCGCACCGGCGTGCGCTTCTCCGCCTGCACCGCGCGCGCCGCGGCGCGCACCACGGCATAGGGCATGGCCACACCCGCGGCGTCGAACACGCGCAGGTCACGCAGGTCCGTGTGGCGCGCGTGCATCTGCAAGTCCAGCGGCAACGTCAGCCGGTACCATGGCCCGGCGCCTTCCAGTGTCAACGGCACCTGCACGGCGAACGCACCGGCTTCGACCGCGCCCGCCGGCGGCGCGAGCATCAGCGCCGCTGCCAGCAACACGCCGCATCCACGCCCCCATCGCAATGCCATAGTCATGACGCCACCTCCGCGGCCGCTTCAGCATCGCGCCGCGGCGGCAGCGGCGCGAAATAGCCGACGATCAGCAACAGCACGCCGACGCCGATGAACGACAGGATGCGCTCCAGGCTGCCGTGCCCACCCAGTTCCACCAGGAACAGCTTCACCACCACCACGCCGACCAGCGCTGCGCCGCCAATCCACATTTCACGCCGCCCCAGGCGGTGGCCGAACACCATCAAGGCCAGCGCCAGGCTGGTCCACACCAGCGACAGCGCCGCCTGCACCAGCATCGAATCGAGCAGGGGCGCAAGGGCGAAGGGGACACCGCCCCAATGATGGGCGGCGCGGAACACGCCGGTGGTGATGGCCGCGAACAGGGTGGCGCCGATCAGCGCCTCGCGCGCCCGTCCGGGCAGCGGCCACTTCAGGCCCAGCGCGTCGAAGCACCGCTGCAACCACTGGTGCAGCGCCAACAACACCACCAGCATGCTCAGCTCCAGCGGATTGAGCAGCGGCACATAGGGCAGCGGCTGCGCCGCACCGTTGCTCTGCACTGCCGCCAGCCACACCCACAGCAACAGCAGGGCCGCCAGCGGCAGCGCGGCGACGGCACGGTACTCCCGGCCATAGGCGGCGACCGGCCAGGGCAGGCGCCGCGCGTGCGCCATCGCCAGCAGGTAGGCGCTCGGCACGAGCGCCCAGCCCAGCCAGCGCCAGGCGTTGTACTGCTCGGACAGCTCGATGAGCAGATAGCGCAACTCCAGCGACAGCACCGCCAGGATCAGCCACGCCCCCACCACGTGCGCCACACTGCGCCCCTGGGCCGGCAGCAGCGCCTCGAGCCGGCGCAGGACGAACAGATGGGCGGCGAACAGGGCCGGCCACGCGACATAGCCCAGCTGGGCCGCCGGATGGTAGTAGCTCGACCAGGCCGCGAGCAGCAGCAGCACGCCGAGGGGCGCGAGCGTCAGGCACATGGCCGCCAGGGCGTGCCATTGCAGGCGGCGCGCCAGCAGCGTCCACAGGCCGACCGACACCGCGGCGGCCAGCACCCCACCGTGGGCCTGCATCGCGGAGGGAACGAAACGCTCGGTTTCACTCCAGGCCGCCAGGGCCCACCACACGCCGCCCCACCACAGCGACAGCGTCGACAGCGTCGCCATGCCGGCGGCACCGAGGGCGAAACCGTCTTCATGCTCCGCGGCGCGGCACAGGCGCCAAGAGCCGGCGAAGGCGGCCAGGGCAATGATCGCCGGCGTCCAGAAGCCGCTGTGCGCCAGCGGGGTCAGACCGGCGTCGAAACCCTGGAGATGGTTGAAGCCGCTGTAATGGATGAAGGCGTAGCCACCCACCAACTGCAACAACAGACCAAAGTAAAAGCCGGCGCGCTGGCGCAGCTGCAAGGCCAGCCAGACAATGAGCAGGCCGGTGCCGCCCCACACGCCGCTGGCGGTATGCCAGGGCAGGACGAACAGCACCGCGATGTTGATGAGCAGCAGTCCGGCCAGCAGCAGCACCGTGGCGCCTTGGACCAGCGTGTTGTTGTTGCGTATCCACGGCTCGCGTACCGCCAGGGCCATGCCGGCGATGAGCGCGAAGCCGATCATGGCGGCGAAGGCCATGCCGCGCCAGCCGGCGTCCAGCACCGCACCGCCCGTGTCGGCCGGCTGAATGTGCAGCAGAAACAACGCACCGCCCAGCAGCTGGATGGCGACCGCGCCGGCAAGATAGCTCAACGAACGCAAGCGCAGGCCCGCATACAGCGTTGCCAGGCCGCCCAGGGCCCAGCTCGCCGCCGTGCCGTCGCTGGCGAAGAACAGCGGCGGCAACAGGTACAGGAAGGCCAGGCCACCCAGGGCCAGGGCCGGCACCGCCGGGCGCTCGAACACCGCCTCCGTGCTGCGCCGCAGCTGGTGGTGGCTGAACAGCAGCGCCGCACCGACCAGCAGCGCACCGAGCCACGGCCCGTCCAGCAGCGTATCGGCGCCGCCACGCAGGGTGCCGAGATAGCTGACCGCCGCGCCGGCCTGCAGCAGCAGGGCGAACGCCCGCGCCAGGTCGCGCCGCTGGCGCAGGCCGATCCAGTAGATGCCGGCGCCTTCCACCGCCCAGGCCGCGGCGGTCCATTGCGCGTCCAGGGCCAGGGGTATGGCCAGGGTGCCGAAGATGACGCCGAGGGCCAGGTAGATCTCGAACAGCAGCAGCCCGCGTTCGCCGACGCGCCGCCGCGTCACCCTGGCCAACAACAGGTAGAACAGGCCAAGGGCCAGGGCGCTGAAGGCAGCGCCGAATTCCATGTGCGCCACCAGCGCATATTGCAGGCCGAAGCCGACGATGGGCGGGCCGAACAGAATGGTGCCATGGACGTAGTCCGCCTGGCCCACCGCCCATTGCAGCAGCGCGCGGGGCTCCTCACTCGCCGGTCCCTGCGCGGCCTCCAGCAGCTTGCGCCGCGCAAACAACAGGCCGATGGCCACGTAGAGCAGGAAGAAGGCCAGCAGGAAGGCCTCGCTGACGGCGTACTGCTCGGGCGTATAGAAACGCACGCCCCAGGTCAGGCCGAGGGCGAAGGTGCCGACGAAACCCGCCAGGTTGAGCGCCCGCCAGGCCTTGTTCCAGGCGATACCGAACAGGCCGAGATTGAGCAGCAGCAGGTAGGAGAACAGCGGCAGAATATCTTCCACCGTGGTGAGCAGGGGCGTCGCCAGGCCGCCGAGGGTGGCGGCCAAGGCGAGCGCCAGCGAATCCTGCGCCACCGCCAGGGTCGCGGAACACACCGTGACCGCCACCAGCAGGGCAAAGGCCACCGGCGGCGACAACAGGGGATGCAGGTACATGGCGGCGAATACCGTCAGGTACAGCACCGCGATGCCGGTGCCTTGCAGGATCAGGCCGTAGGCCCCCCGGCGCATGCGCAGGCGCCAACCGAACGCCAGCAGCACCAGGGCGCTGAAGGCCACGCCGATGTAGCGCATCTCCACCGACACGCTCACGCGCTCGGCGGCGTACGTCAGCAGGAAGGCCAGGCCGAGGAACAGCAGCACCACACCGACGCGCAGCACCGGGTTGCCGCCCAGCAACCAGTCGCGCGCGGCGGAAACGGCGCGATCGAACAGGCCGGGGGGCCGCGGTGATGGCGGCTGGAGTTGCGACCGCACCGCCACCTCCACTGCGATCAGCGGCGGCACGGCCGGCGCCTCGACGAGGTCCGCCTCTGGCAACCAATCCTCGATGGCGGCTTCGGTTGCTACCACCTCCGTCGGCGCTGTGTCCGTCGCCAGCGGCGCGGCCGGCACGGCATCCTCTTTGGCCCCCTGGCGTCCGCGCTCCAGGGCTACCAGGCGCTCGACGATGACGCCGGTACCCGCATCGAAGCGGCGCTCGAAATCGGCGAGCCTGGCGCTGAGCTCGTCCACCTTGCGGTCCAGCCGGTTACGTGCGATGAACAGCCCCACCGTGAAGGCCAGGACCGCACCGACCAGCGCCCCTTCGACGGAGTCGCTGGCAGCGCCCCCCACGAACAGACCGACCAGCAGCAGTATCCACTCCATGGCTCCCTTCCCTCTTGCACGTACTCACGCAACATTTACCGCCCGGACCGGCGGCGCCAATTTCCACATAAAATGCGGCACATTATATCGTGCCACATTCCACAGTTGGTCAACGCCCTGGGTTTGGAGAATCTGGGCTGAAGGATTAGCGCCGCAGGATCGCCAGCCAGCGCGCCAGATTCAGCACACTGAACAGCGAGGCGGCAATGTAGGTAAAGGCGCAGGCAGTGAGGATCTGCCGGGCCGGGCGCAGGTCCGCCTGCGGCAGGTAACCGCTGGCCAGCAGCGGCAGGGCGCGACGGTAGCTGGCATCCAGCTCCACCGGCAGGGTGACGAGGTGCACCAGGATGGCGGTGCCGAAGGAGGCCAGACCGGCGAGGAACAGCACCAATCCGGCAGAGGGCGCACGCGTCAGCACCGCAAGCACCGGCAGCGCCAGCATCAGCAGTGCACCGGCCTTCTCTGCCCCTTGGGCGACACGCACCAGGCGCGTACGCCAGGTGAGGGGCGCGTAGCCCGTGTGATCCTGGAGGGCGTGCCCCACCTCGTGCGCCGCAACCGTCACTGCCGTGAGCGAGCGGCCACCGAAGTTCTCCGCTGACAACCGTACGGCCCTGACCGCCGGGTCGTAATGGTCGCCCTGCTCTGTGGTTTCCACCGTCACCTGTTGCAGGCCGTGGCGATCCAGCAGATGGCGCGCCAATTCGCCGCCGCTGCCGGGATAATCGCCGCGCGTCCCGCTGTAGCGGCGCAACACGGCCCTGGCCCACAGCGCGGGGAGCAGGGTCAGGGCGAGGATCACTAAACCGATGATGGCGATGAGCATGGCTTCCATTCAGATTCAAGATTTGCACAGAGCATGAGCGCGGCTGCAGGCGTCTTCAAGCGTGAACTTTGAATCTTGCACCCCTTGCGAGGATAATCGCGCTTCCATCGCCACTGAACCCCACCCATGTCCCAAGATCCTGCCGACGTCCGCACCAGCGGCCCCCTGCGCACCCTTGCCCGCGACGGCACCACCTATACCCTGCTCGGCACCGCCCATGTCTCGCGCGCCAGCGCCGACGATGTGGCGGCCCTGCTGGCCAGCGGCGCCTTTGATGCGGTGGCGGTGGAGCTGTGCCCGGCGCGCCATCAGGCGCTGGTGAATCCCGACGTATGGGGCCAGACCGATCTGTATCAGGTGTTCCGCCAGGGCCGCACCACCATGATGGCGGCGAGCCTGGCGCTGGGCGCCTATCAGCAGCGCCTGGCCGAGCAGTTCAACGTCCGGCCTGGCGAGGAGATGCAGGCGGCGCTGGAAGGCGCGCTGGCGCAAGGCCTGCCGGTGCTGCTCATCGACCGCGACATCGGTACCACCCTGCGCCGCGTGTACCGCAACGTGCCCTGGTGGCAGCGCCTCGGCATCCTTGGCGGCCTGCTCAGCAGCGTGCTGTCGCGCGAACAGGTGAGCGAGCAGGAGATCGAACGGCTGAAGGAAGGCGACCTGCTGGAAACCACCTTCGCCGAATTCGCCGATCGCAACACCGTGCTGTATGAGCCGCTCATCGCCGAACGCGACGAATACATGGCGGCGCGACTGTGCGAGGAGGCGCAGCGCGATGGCCACAAAAATATTCTCGCCGTCATCGGCGCCGGCCACCTCAAGGGCATCGCCGCCCACCTGGAAGACACGGCCACCTGCACCGACCCCAAGGCCACGGTGCAGCGGCTGGAAGCGCGCCCGCCGGCGGCGCGCTGGCCGAAGGTCATTCCCTGGCTGATCGTCACCGCGATCCTCGCCGGCTTTGTCATCGGCTTCGCCCGCAGCCCGGAACTGGGCTGGACCATGGTATGGGACTGGCTGCTCATCAATGGCACGCTGTCGGCGCTGGGCTCACTCATTGCCACGGGCCATCCCGTCACCGTGCTTACCGCCTTTCTCGCCGCGCCGTGGACCTCGCTCAATCCGATGATCGGCGCCGGCATGGTGGCAGGGGCGGTGGAGCTGTATTTCCGCAAGCCGCGCGTGGCCGACTTCAACAGCCTGCGCCACGACGTCACCCACTGGCGGGGCTGGTGGAAGAACCGCGTGTCGCGCACCCTGCTGGTGTTTTTCCTCGCCAGCCTCGGCTCGGCCATCGGCACCTACGTTGCCGGCTTCCTGATCTACGACCGCATCATCGGCGCGTAACCACGCCCACCGCATGTCGGACTTCCGCCCAGGGCTGGACGGCCTTTGGCGATAGGCGGGAAGCCGATAGCAGCACAGTCCGACCGCTGTGCCTGTCGAAGCCGCGTTTGTCGGACTGAAGTCCAATCCACGCATGGCCGCCGCAGGCGTGCTAAATTTTCCCAGAACAAAACAACGAGGTGAGGGAGCCACCGTGACCCTGTTCGTCATCGGTCTGCTGTTGTTCTTCGCCGCCCATTCGGTGTCCATCATCGACGCGGCGTGGCGTGACCGCATGGCCGCCCGCCTGGGCGAACCGGTGTGGCAGGGTGTCTACTCGCTGATCTCGCTGCTGGGGCTGGCCCTCATGATCTGGGGCTACGGCATGGCGCGGCAGGTGGCGCTGCCGCTTTATGCGCCGCCGCTGTGGGCACGCCATCTCGCCCTGCTGGTGATGCTGCCGGTATTTCCCCTGCTCATCGCCACCTACCTGCCCGGCCGCATCCAGCATGCCGCGCGCCATCCCATGCTGCTCGCCACCATGCTCTGGGCCGTCGCCCACCTGCTCGCCAACGGCAATCTGGCGGACGTGCTGCTGTTCGGCGCCTTCCTCACCTGGGCGGCGGTGGATCGCCTGTCGCTGAGCCGGCGCATGCCGCGGCCGCTGCCCATGCTCCCCGCCGGGAAGCGCAACGACCTCATCGCCCTGGCGGGCGGCACGGGGATCTATCTGGCCTTTCTGTTCGGCCTGCACCAGTGGCTGATCGGCGTACCGATCCTCCCTTGGATCAGGGGCGGCGGCGGATAAAGGCCGCGTTGCGCGGCCAGTGGCCGCTGCGCAGGCGGTGCCACAAAACACCCAGCGCGACCACGCCCAGGATCAGCACGGCGTCGATGATGGCCGCCGCCAGCCCGAAGGGAATGCGGCATGCCAGGCCGGCATAGGCGTTGTCTGCCGCCAACCAGAGAAAACCCACTGCCCCGGAACATGCGCGCTCACCGACACCAAAGGCGATCCAGTTGACGATGGCCGCCATCCCGGCCAGCGCCAGCACCCCCAAAATGGCCTGCAGCGCCGGAATCAGTCCCGCCACGACCGCCAGCAAGGCGGACAACACCCAGCCGGCACGGGAACGCAGGTCGGAGCCCGACATCTCGTCCCTACCTCCTGCCGCGGCGTTCGCAGTGGCGCCAGCCGGCCTGCTCCGCCGCGATGACGATGCGCGCACAGGCCGCGGCATCGGAATCCGCCTGGTGATGGCGCAGCTCGATACCGAGATAGCGGCACACGTCGGGCAGCTTGGTCGGCCGGATATCCCACTGCGCCCGCGCCAGTTGCACCGTGCAGACAAAGGGCTGCACCGGCGGCGGCAGCCGGTAGCGGGTGCAGCAGGCGTTGAGCACGCCCTTGTCGAACGGCGCATTGTGCGCCGCCAGAAACTCCACCCCTGCAAGGGCGGGGGCCATCGCCTCCCATACCGCATCGAAGGGTGACGCCGCCTTCACGTCGGCCCACGTCAGGCCGTGAATATGGGTAAAGGAAAATTGCCGCGTGGGCGGGCGGATCAGCTCATACAACTGCTGCACGATACGACCGTCCTCGACGATGGCCACGCCCAGCGCACAGGCGCTGTCGCCGCCGTAGGTGGCGGTCTCGAAGTCGATGGCGGCGAAGCGGCTCATGGCCTAACGCACGCCCAGCCAGCACTGCGGCTCGATCAACACCGTCTCGTCCGCATTGCCCAGCCACACCTGCCCCTCCTGCACCGTGCATTGCAACTGCATGCCGCGGCCCACCAGCCCGGCCAGGGCGCGGGTCGCCTCCGGCGGCAGGTTGAATACCTGCAGGTTGTCGAAGCGGCGCAGTTCCGGCGCCGTGCGCTCCCACCACTGCTCCGCAGTGCGGCCACCGTAGGTGTACAGCACCACCTGCCGCGCCCGGTTGCAGGCCTTGCGCAGACGCCGCTCGTCCGGCAGGCCCACCTCGATCCACAGCAGCGGCTCGTCGCTCAGACTGCGCTCCCACAGCTGCGGCTCGTCGTCGGCGCACACGCCCTTGGTGAATTGCAGCGCCTCGCTCGCATGGAGGGCGAAGGCCAGCAGCCGCACCATCATGCGCTCGTCGGTCTCCGACGGATGGCGCGCCAGGGTCAGATGGTGGTCGGCATAGTAGCCGCGGTCCATGTCGGCAATTTGCAGATCGGCCTTGAATACAGTGGCGGTAAGGGCCATGAGTCGTCGCTATCGTCAGGTGAGGTGCGCCCAGTTTACCTGCTGCGCCATGCCCCGGGTGCAACGCCGTGTGTTTCAGTGGTCGCCCACCCAGGGTCGGCCCGGGTACCGGCCACGGCCCCATGTGACGCACATCACATGGCAAACACGGTGAGCTGCCGCCATGACGCCCATGGCCGGCAACTACATAGTTTACCTACCCTACCCCCTCCCCGGGTTTGGGCTATGCTGGGCTGGCGAATCAGTGCCCGCCTGTATCTCAAAAAGCGGGCCCTTTGACCGTCGGGGGGACAATGCCCAGAAGACCCGCGCAGCCACTACACGATGGCGCCACACGCCACCTGTGCCCGCAATTCACCAAGCTTGCCGCCGCCGGCGACGCAACGACGGGACCGGTCGTCTGCTTGCCACGCATGACCGGCACCCAGCCTATCCACGCCGTACTGGCCCAGGCGGGGCGTCGGCTCCATGTAGATGCCGGTCGCCTAGCATCACCATCCCAGCCCGTCCTTCCGCGCCACACTGAGTCCGGAGTACGTCGTGTCACTGCATGATATCCGCCTGTCCACCCGCATCACGGTCAGCGCCCTGCTGCTGGTGGCGGCAGGTACCGTGGGATTGATGCTCAACGAAAATGCCCGCCTGCATCAGGCCTATCTCGACGAACGCGCCGCCGACCTGACGGAAGCCCTTCGTACCGCCAACGTGCGCCTGCGCCAGACCATCGACACGCTGCGCCAGGACACCTTGTTTCTATCCAACACGCCCCCGGTAGGCGGCATCATCCGCGCCACACAGAACCGGGGCCATGACGCGCGCTACAACCACAACATCCAGGTGTGGAAAGAGCTGCTGCAGCAGGGTTTCGCCACCTTTTCCAGGGCCCACCCGGCCTACTATCAGATTCGCTACATCGGCATCGCCGAAAACGGCCGCGAAATCGTCCGCATCAACAATCAGGCAGGAAAGATCGCCATAGCCCACCCGGACATGCTGCGGGCAACGGCCGAGCGGGACTATTTCAACGCGGCGCTGCATTTGCGTGAGGGACAGGTGCATATCTCGGAATTCAACCTCAAACAGCCCTGGAACGGCACCGACCCTGCACTGGCACCGACGCTGCGCGCCGTGGCCCCGGTACTGGATAGCGACGGCACACTCTTCGGCATGGTGGTGGTCAGTGCACATGCCGGCGAACTGCTGAAGTCCGCCCGCAGCGGACTGCCGCCGGGCGTGGAGACCTACATCACCAACAGCGACGGCCACTATCTGCTGCACTCCGGGCAACACCACAGTGCGGCAAGCGGGGCGGATGGCATGGCCAACATCACCACGGACTTCCCGTTGCTCACACCGATGTTTGATCTCCAGCGACCGGGCCATTTGCCATTGCAGGCCACCGCGTCGGGAAGGGGTGGCTATCTGACTGCCGAGCGCATCCATTTTGATCCCGAAAATCCGGCTCGCTTCCTGCTGCTCGGCTATCACCTGCCGGAAGCGACGGTGGCAAGCCAGGCCCTGCTGATCCCCGCCTGGCATGTCAGCGGCGGATTTGTAGCCATGCTGGTTCTTGGCGCCATCGTCCTGCTCGCTCTGCGCCGGATGTTCGCGCCACTGGAGGAGATTGCCGCTGCCGCTGCGCGCATCACCGCCGGCGAACGCAATCTTTGCATACCGCAAGTCGGCGGCGGCGAAATCGGCAGTCTGGCCGGCGCGCTCGATACCATGCTGAACCGGTTGTCACAACGGGAACAGGAGATCCTGCGGCTGAATACCGAGCTCGAGCACCGCGTGGAACAGCGCACGCGGGAGATCAGCGTCGCCAATGAGAACTTGCTGGAAGAGATCCAGCGACGTGAACAGGTACAGCACAACACCATGATGTTGCTGCGGCGCAATCAATTGCTGATGGACACCTCGATGGAGGGCATCCACATCATGGACATCCAGGGCAACATCATCGCCGCCAACGAGGCCTTCTGCCGCATGCTGGGCTATACCCACGCCGAAGTGCTGCGCATGAATGTCGCCGACTGGGATGCACAATCGTCGGCGCAGGAATTGCGTGATCAGTTTCAATCCTTCATCGGCCACAGCGGCCTGTTCGAGACGGTCCATCGGCGCCGTGACGGCAGCCTGATCCACGTCGAGATCAGCGCCGCCGGCGAGAAGATCGATGGGCAGGGTTACGTATTCGCCGCCAGTCGCGACGTTACCGATCGCAAGCAGGCGGAGGCCGTCCTGCGCCGCTACAAGAAGGTCATCGATACGACGGTGGACGGGTTCTGGGCCATCGACATGCAGGGCCGCCTGGTGGAGGTGAATGAGGCGTATGCCAGGATGTCGGGCTATACGGCAGACGAATTGACCCGGATGCATATCAGCCAGCTGGACGCCAATGAAAGCCCTGACGAAATTGCGGCACACATCGCGCGCATCATGGCGCAGGGCCATGATCGGTTCGAGACGCGCCATCGCCACAAGGACGGGCACGAAATCGATGTCGAGATATCCACCACCTTCATGCCGGATCAGAAGCTGTTTTTCGTATTCTGTCACGACATCAGCGAACGCAAACAGGCGGAGCGCAACCTGTCCGAGGCCAAGGAGGCGGCCGAACAGGCCAATCGGATAAAATCGCTGTTCCTGGCCAACATGAGCCACGAAATCCGCACGCCGCTGAACGGGATCATCGGCTTGGCACGGCTGCTCGAAGACGCCTCCTTGATACCGCGCGAACGGCACTACGTCAGTAAGATCCAGTCGTCGGCGCAACTGCTGCTGCGCATACTCAATGACATACTCGACTTCTCCCGTATCGAGGCGGGCGCAATACAACTGGAGCATGCGCCCTTCTCGCTGCACGAAGTGATAAACGATATCGCCGTGCTGGTCGCGCCGGCACGGGGGAAAAATATCGAGGTGCTGTTCGATATCGCGGCGGATGTGCCCACCGCCTTGGTTGGAGATGCCTTGCACCTGCAACAGATCCTGCTCAACCTGGCCAGTAATGCGGTCAAGTTCACGGATGCCGGTGAAGTGGTGATCGCCATAAGCAAGGTCGCCGACGCCGGCACGCGGGTGACCCTAGAGTTTGCGGTACGCGATACCGGCATCGGTATCGCACCCGAGCAGCGGCAGCACCTGTTCAAGGCCTTTTCCCAGGCCGAGCACAACATCAACCGCAGATACGGTGGCAGCGGCCTCGGCTTGGCCATCTGCGCACGGCTGGCGAAGTTGATGGGCGGCGACATCAGCTTCCGCAGCCAGCCGCAGCAAGGGAGTGAATTTCGTCTCACCGTCGCCTTCGAGCGAGCGGCCGAGGGTACGGTGCCCCTGCTGGCGCTGGGGCGCCTGGCCGGGCTGCGCGTGCTGGTGGTGGATGACAACGCCACCACGCGCCAGGTTCTCATGCGTACCTGCGCATCGCTGCATTGGCAACCCACCGCCGCGCCTTCGGCACAGGCGGCGCTGGACTATCTGCGCCGCGCCAATGGCGACGCGGAGGAACTCGACATCATGTTGCTGGACTGGCACATGCCGGCCTGCGACGGACTGGAGATGCTGAGCCGGGCCTACGCCGACCCCGAGGTGATGCTGCCGCTGGTGATACTGATGACGCCAACCAGCGATTTGGCACGGCTCGCCGCCGTCAGCGATCAGTACCATCTCGACGGCTCACTCGCCAAACCATTTACGCCGGGAACCCTGTTCGAGACCGTCTTGCGCGTAAATGAAGGTGAGTTGACGCACGCCCTCCCCCCCTCAACGCTCGGGCGACAGATTCCGAATCTGCATGTGCTGGTGGTAGAGGACAACGAAATCAACCAAATGGTATTGCAGAACATCCTGGCGCGGGCCGGCGTTCGCGTCGAGGTGGCTGCCGACGGTGTGGAGGCGGTGGAAATCCTGCGCAACCACGGCGACGCCTTCGATGTGGTCCTGATGGACATCCGTATGCCGCGCATGGATGGTTACCAGGCGACGCGGGCGATCCGGGAAGAACTCGGCCTTGCCACGCTGCCGATTATCGCCGTTAGCGCCAGCGCGCTGCCGGCGGATCGGGAGCACGCACGTCGCGCGGGCATGAATGGACACATCGCCAAGCCGGTGGACAACGAGGAGTTGCTCAATACCCTGGCGGCCTACGCCCCACTGGCCGCCACACGCCCGCTGTTCACGGCACCCGCACTGGAGACGGCGGCGCCGGAGCCGCTGCCCGGTATCGACCTCGACAAGGGCCTCGCCAATCTGGGCGGCAACCGGGGCAAACTGATCGATCTGCTGGGGCTGCTTCTCGACGATCACGGTGCCGACATCCTCAAGGCACAGCAACTGATGACGGCCGGCGACAGCGTCGCCGCCGCCACCTTGATGCACAGCCTGCGCGGCGCGGCGGGCTATCTCGGCGCCAACGAGGTGTGGCGCCTCGCCACCACGGCAGAGGAGGCGATCAAGCGGGATGACACCGCCGGCCTGGCTTCGCTGCGCAGTGAATTTGATGCCGCATTCCGGCTGATCGCCAGTTCCATCGGGCGCCGCGTCGATCCGGTCACGGCCCGCCAGTAAGCATCACTGCCATCGGCATCACCGCCCGCCACAGCGCCCGCACCACCGCTCCGGCCTGCCGTCAAAACGCCGACACGCAGGTGCGGTTCGCCGAGCTGTGCCGGACGACCTACACTTAGCGCGTATAAGCCCGGACTTCACCGCGCCAGGAACAAAATCGCGATGCCTCCCCCGCATGGAGACACAGAACTGTCGGTACGGCGCTGGCTCGCCGCCGGCTGGCGTGATTATCGTGCCAGTGCCTGGCTGAGCAGCAGCTTCAGCCTGCTCTTTACCCTGCCAGGCGCGCTTGCCGTCTGGGGCCTGCTGCACTACGACCTCGGCCTGCTGCTGTTTCCCCTGTTCGGCGGCTTTGTCCTGCTCGCCCCCGTCCTCGTAACCGGTTATCAGCGCGCCGCGCGCCTGTTGCGGCTGGGCCACGCGCCACGCTTCACGGACCTGTTGCTCGGCATCACCGAGGGCACGCCTGGCATCTGGTTTCTTACCTTCCTGCTGGGCCTGGGCTATCTGATCTGGATCACCGATGCCCTGATCATCTACGGCATCTACTTCGGCCAACGCCCCCTTCCCCTCGATGCCGCCCTTCTCAGCGACCCCCTGCTGCGCGCCGATCTGCTTGGCTATCTGCTGTACGGTGGCCTGCTTGGTCTGGGCATCGCCACCATGGGCTTCATCGTGGCCGTGTTCGGCATCCCGCTGATTCTGCATCGCCGCCTCGGCTTCATCGATGCCGTCAACCGCAGTGTCGGCACCGTGTTCCGCCATCCCGCCCTGATGCTGCGCTGGGCGCTGACCCTGGCTGGCACCACGCTGCTTACCCTCAGCGTGGCGCTGCCCCTGCTGGTAGTGGTATTGCCGGTGCTGGGTTACGCCAGCTACGCCGCCTATGCGGCATTGCTCCCGGACGACGCCGGCTAGCTTATGGGCATACTCGACAAAGAGGCCGTCCTGACCCGCAACTCGTACTACGAGGCGGACGTCACGCGCCCCCCGGCCGCGCCGCCGCTGGGGGAGCGCATCGAAGCCGATGTCTGTGTGGTGGGCGGCGGCTATGCCGGCCTGACCGCCGCGCTCGAACTGGCACAACGCGGCTACCGCGTCGCCCTGCTCGAGGCACGCCGCATCGGCTGGGGCGCCTCGGGCCGCAATGGCGGCCAGGCCCTGGTGGGTTACGGCTTTGCCGGCCTGGAGGCCATCGAGGTGCAGCTGCCGGAAGATGCGCGGCGCGCCTGGGATGTCTCGGTCGAAGGCCTGCACCTGCTGCGCGATCTAATCGCCAGGCACCATATCGCATGTGACTACGTCACCGGCCACCTCAGTCTCGCCATCGGCCGCCACAAGGCCCATGCACTGGAGCGCTGGGTCCAGCATGTGGCGCAGCGCTACGACTATGTACTGCAACCCATAGCCAACGCCGAACTGGACGCATGGATCGCCAGCCGCCACTTTTACGCCGGTGCCTACGATGCGCAGTCGGGCCACCTGCATCCGCTCAAATATTGCCTCGGCCTCGCCGCGGCGGCGCAACAGGCTGGCGTCCAGGTGTACGAAAACACCGCAGCCGTCGCCATCGAGCGGGGCGCCGTGCCGCGGGTCAGGACCGCACAGGGCGAAGTAACCTGTCGCTATGTGGTACTGGCCGGCAACGTCTATCTGTCCGAATTCGGAACACACGTGGCGGCGGAACTGGCGGCACGCATCATGCCGGTAGGCACCTACATCATCACCACCGCACCGATGCCGCCAGAACAGGCAGAGAGCCTGATCCGCTACCGCTCCGCCGCCTTCGACACCAATCTGGTGCTCGATTATTTCCGCGTCACCGCCGACCACCGCCTGCTGTTCGGCGGTGGTGAGAGCTACAGCACCGCCACACCGCTCAACCTGAAAGAACGGATGCGCCGGCGCATGGTCAAGATATTCCCGCAGCTGGCGGACCTGGAGGTACCCTATGTGTGGGGCGGCTTTTGCGACATCACCATGAACCAGGCGCCGGACTTCGGCCGCCTCGGCCACAACGTCTATTACCTGCAAGGCTTCTCCGGCCACGGCGTGGCCCTCGCTGGCATGGCGGGAAGACTGGTGGCCGAGGCCATCGCCGGCCAGGCCGAGCGCTACGACCTGTTCACCCGTCTCAAGCACCGCGCCTTCCCCGGCGGCGAGCTGCTGCGTACCCCCGCGTTGGTGCTGGGCATGCTGTATTACCGGCTGCGCGACTTGCTGTAGTACCCCGCCCAGCAACCGTGTTCCCACATCAGGGAAGCATCTACGGCACAATACGCCCCATGCCGGAAACCCACGAAATCGTCATCTGCGGCCTCGACGGCGTGCTCGCGCTGATCGAGCACCGCCTGCATCACCTCTACAACGAGGAAGGCGTGAAGCACTGGGATCGTTTCCTTGAGGCCTGCGGCGACGACATGCCCAACCTGCCGCTCATCGACCGCCTCAACCAGGCGCGCGCCGAGGGGGTGCCGGTGATCCTGCTCACCGGCCGCAGCGCCACGGTGCGCGAGCAGACCCTCACCTGGCTGCGCCGCTGGCAGATCGGTTACGACGGCCTGTGGATGCGCCCGGCCAACGACTACAAGCCGGCGCTGGATTTCAAATCCGCCGTCATTGCCCAACATTATCCCGAGGCGACGATCCGCCGCGTCTATGAATCGGACACCCACCTCGACTTCGCTCGCTGGTGCACCGAACAGAACATCCCCTGCACCCTCATCGGCCACAACCAGGGCAACGGCGAGACGCGCGAACTGTTCGAGCTGAAGATCATCCGCCACGCCTGCGACCACACCGTGCTGTATCCCTTCTACGGCGACGACGACTTCACCTGGCCCGACCGCGCGCAGCAGCTCGGCGAGGGCCACTGCCGCCTGTGCCAGGTGGAGGAGCAACGCAAGGAACAGCGACAGAAGAGCGAGCAGGCACGCTACCAGGCGCAGCAGCGCGGCCTGCCGCCGCTGGAGGGCTCGGACAAGCAGGTGGCCTGGGCCGAGACCGTGCGCCTCAATGCCTTCGGCGCCATCGACAAGGTGCTGAAGTGGATGGAGCAGGTCGCCGCACAGGCCGAGGAGGAGGACCCGGACCACTGGCACATGATGCAGCAGGGTATCAAAAAGGCCATCGACTATCTGGAAAACCAGATCGATGCCAAGTGGTGGATCGACCATCGCCACGGCATGACGAATAGCCTCGACGGCGGCCGCGCCCTGCTGTCATCCATTGCGCAGGAGCTGGGGTTTTATTGACGGCGCCGTGCATCCGGTGCGCAATGCGCACCTTGCCCGCTACAGGAAATGCCGCAGATAGATATATCCGTTGGCCAGCGCCACGCTGGCCAGCATCACCGGCATGCCGATGAGCAGAAAACGCGTGAAGCTGATCGGCGTGCCGGCACGCTCCGACAGACCCGCCACCATCACGTTGGCCGCCGCACCGATCAGCGTGCCGTTGCCGCCGAGGCAGGCACCCAGCGCCAGCGACCACCATACCGGTTCCGCCGCCGCGGCGCCGCCCAGGGCCGGCACCATGGTTTCCACCAACGGGATCATGGTAGCGACGAAGGGGATATTATCGATGGCGGCCGACACCAGGGCGGACAACCACAGGGTGGTGAATGCCGTCACCATGGGGTCGCCGCCAGTCACTCCCATCAAGGCGGCGGCCATGCGCTCCAGCAATCCGGTGGCCTGGATGCCATGCACCATCACGAACAGGCCGATGAAAAAGAACAGCGCACTCCACTCCACCTCACGCAAGGCCTCACGCACCTGCTCCGCCTGACCGCGGCGGTCCTGGCCGATACCGGTGAGCAGCAGCAGCAGCGCCGCACCGCACATGGCGGTCGTGCCGGGCGCCACATGAACATACTCGCCGAGCACGAAGCCGCCGAGCACCAGGCCCAATACCGTCAGCGACTGCCGCAGCAGGCGCGCGTCAACGATGCTGCCGCGCTCATCGAAGCGCATGACACGCGCCTTCAGTGCATCGGTGGTCTTCAGCGATGCGCCCCACACGCCGTAGAACAGGATCAGCACCAGGCCCAGGATCAGCAGCGCAATCGGCCCCAGCTGAAGCAGAAAATCATTGAAGCTCAAACCGGTGGCGGAGCCGATGAGGATGTTGGGCGGGTCACCGATCAGCGTGGCGGTACCGCCGATATTGGCGGCAAGGATCTGGCTGAACAGATAGGGATAGGGCGACACCTTCAGCTTGTCGACGATAAGCAGGGCCACCGGCACCACCAGCAGCACGGTGGTGAGATTGTCGAGCAGGGCGGAGAACACCGCCGTCACCAGGGCCAGCAGGATCAGGATGCCGATGGGCTCGGCCCGCGCCCGCTTCGCCGCCCAGATGGCGATGAATTCGAACACGCCGGTACGCCGCGTGATGGCGATGATCACCATCATGCCGGCGAGCAGGGCAATGGTATTGAAATCGATGCCGGCGATGGCCTGATCTTGACTCAAGATTCCGCTGACCACCATCGCCGCGGCACCCAGCAGGGCGACCACCGTGCGGTGAATGCGCTCACTGAGCAACACCACATAGGCCAGAATGAAGATCGCCGTGGACAGCCACAACGGATCAACACCGAACAGTACCTGCGCCGCTCCCGTGCCGTGCATCACGCCCCCCTCTCAGTGGCATGTTCACTGTCCAGCCGTTCATTCCAGCTCGGCTCGTCGCGCAGCAGGGCGAGGATGGTGAAAAAGGAAATGGCACCCAGCAGCCGGCCGTTATCGCGGTCCACCACCGGCACCACGAACTGCGTGCCGGCCAGGATGGTATGCGCCTCGATCAACGGCGTATCCGGATACACCACTTCCGCGCGCGGCTCCATCACATCGGCGAGGGGACGTTGCGCCAGTTCATCCAGGCGCTCGCGCAGCTCTTCACGCGACTCGCGCAGATAACCCATGCGATCGAGCCCGCGCACCATGGTCAGATGCCGTGGCAGCAGCGCACGCATCAGGCGCTCACCGGAGACCACGCCAACAAAACGCTCCTGCCGATCCACCACCGGCACCAACCCCATGTGCCGCTCCATGATGAAATCGAGCGCCGTCCCAACCGGCTCGTCCGCATACAACGGCGTGGTGGTGGGGTGCATAACTTCACGACAGGTCAGCATGGCATCTCTCCCGTGCCGGTTTGATTGGCGGAATGGATACGGTCCGAACCGGGAAAACATTCTGCGGTACAACCGTCGTGTCTCTGCACCATGCCCAGCACAAGCCACCGGTCCCTGTGCGAAACCGGTGGCTGGAAACCTGTTGCCAGGAGACGGGCGGCCAGCCGGCAGCCATGATACATCGGCCGGGCATAGGCAGGTGCACAGCGAGCCTATTCACTCGTCACGATCACCCCTGCTGCCACCAGAAATTCGCGCAGATGGCGAATCTCGCTCTTCTCGCACGTCCCGCTGTGGTGCGGCCGGTGCAAGGTGGCCTCCACACCATTCAGCACCACCCGCACCCGCGCGCCATGTCCCGGCTCGAGCGTGGCCCCCAGGTGATGCAGCATCGACTCCACCTCGCGCCAGTGGATATTGCCGCCGGCGGGTCCGTGCATAACGGACTGCAACAATTGCTCGTGCTTGTGGCTCATGATGGAACTCCGCGCGCGTCAGACAGCGTGTGGCATCAAGGTTAGCTGACACCACCAGGCGCCACCACCGCCCCCGGGCACATTGCCTCCCCCTGCAGATCGGATTTTTATATCGGACTGTAGGTCGGACTTCAGTCCGACACCGCACGGCCCCGACCGGCGCCGCCGTCGGGTTGAAACCCGACCTACAGGGTGTTGACCGGCGACATCGTCACGTCTCCTGTAGGTCGGACTTCAGTCCGACAATGCACGGCCTCGACCAGCACCGCTGTCGGGTTGAAACCCGACCTACAGGGTGTTGACCGGCAACATCCTGCACCTTACCTGTAGGTCGGACTTCAGTCCGACAATGCACGGCCCCGACCAGCACCGCTGTCGGGTTGAAACCCGACCTACAGGGTGCTGATCGGCAACATCGTCACGTCTCCTGTAGGTCGGACTTCAGTCCGACACCGCACGGCCCCGACCGGCGCCGCCGTCGGGTTGAAACCCGACCTACAGGGTGTTGACCGGCAACATCCTGCACCTTACCTGT
>Ga0172382_10001916_pt1 | contig 35959 bp, 40 predicted proteins | sample Leawel138RmetaG_FD_122245 | JGI IMG/M metagenome (GOLD analysis project Ga0172382, IMG submission 122245) | Leachate microbial communities from a municipal landfill in Southern Ontario, Canada - Leachate well 138R metaG | ecosystem: Engineered > Solid waste > Landfill > Unclassified | place... | reverse complement strand
TTTTTTACAATTTTTACCGTACAGGTATTTCCGACCAAATCAGTTCCGTCTTTAATAGCTTCAGAACGACGAATATCGATGCGAATCGATGCATAGAACTTAAGCGCTCGACCACCTGAGGTCGTTTCTGGACTTCCATACATGATTCCAACTTTTTCCCGTATTTGATTAATGAAGATGACAGCACAATTAGATTTATTCAAAACGCCTGCGAGTTTGCGCATCGCTTTAGACATCAATCTAGCTTGTAACCCGACTTGAGTATCACTCATCACACCTTCAATTTCCGCTTGCGGTACAAGAGCTGCAACAGAATCAACAACGATTAAATCAATCGCTTTACTGCTAGCTAACATTTCAACAATTTCGAGTGCTTGTTCACCATTATCCGGTTGAGAAAGGATGAGTTCATCTACATTAACACCTAAGTTTTTCGCATAAACTGGGTCAATTGAATGTTCAGCGTCAATAAACGCAGCTCTTCCACCTGATGCTTGACATTCAGCGATGGCATGAAGAGCTAATGTGGTTTTACCACTTGATTCAGGGCCGTAAATTTCAATGATTCGACCTTTTGGATAACCACCGACTCCTAAAATGTAATCTATTCTCAATGAGCCACTTGAAATCACATCGACATCAACTGGGTTTCGATCGCCGAGTTTCATGACCGCTCCTTTGCCGAAAATTTTCTCGATTTCTTTCAGTGTGTCTGCAAGACTCACATCTTTTCCTAACTTTTCGTTTGCCATTATCTTTTCTCCTTGTTTCTAAATATACGGTTTCTAATTGTTGTGCTAATTATTAGCAATCAATAGATCTTTTAATATTTTTATTGCTAGAGCAATTGCTTGCTCTCTGATTTCATTGCGGGTGCCTTTGAGATTAAAACGATAAACAGAGATTTTATTGTAGTAATAAAAGCCAATAAAAATTGTTCCTACCGGTTTATTTTCTAAAGCAGTAGGCCCGGCATTTCCCGTAAAAGAAACACAATAATCGGTTCGGAGAATTTTAGCAGCTCTCATAACCATAATGGAAGCCATTTGCTCTGAAATAACTCCAAATTTATCTATTTCATCATACGGGACTCCTAAAAGCCGTACTTTTTCTTCGTTACTATAAGTAACCAACCCACCTTTATAAAAATGGCTAGCACCGGGAATTGAAGTGATCTTCGCAGCGAAAAGACCGCCTGTAAACGACTCAACTGAACCTAATGTTCGACCTTTGCTTTTAAAAAGATTAACCAGATTTTGCACTTCCATTTATTCCACCAATACCTTCCGATTTTGCACAACATAAATGACTCCAGAAAGAAGAGAAACCAATGTTGCTAAATAGACAAAGATGTCAGCGATGTGAAGTCCGCTTGGCCAACCTGCATCGAAATAACTAAAAGGGAAGCCGTTTAACAAAACGATGACGATTGCAACCATTTGTAAAACCGTTTTAGCTTTTCCAAAAATGTTCGCAGCGATGACGATTTTCTTTTGAGCTGCGATAAATCTCAGTGCGTCAACCACGATATCCCGAACGATCAAAATAATCGCACACCACATGTTAAACGAAACAATTTGCTCGTGATTATACGGAGCAAAAAGCGACGGAGCAATTAAGAATATGACTAAAGAATTGACTAATATTTTATCTGCAACCGGATCTAAAAACTTCCCTAAAGAAGTAATTTGATTATTTTTTCGCGCTAAATACCCATCGATAAAATCAGTCACAGAAGCGATGATAAAAACAATCGCAATAATTAAAAAAGCAAGATTGATTCCGCTTTTCCCGAGCACTGGAGCTTCCCAATTCGGAACGAGCGACATGATAAAAAGTCCGATTATCAATAAGGTGACAATTGCAATTCGCGAAACGGTAATTTTTGTTGGTGTGTTCATTTTTTCTCCTAGTGAGTGTCCGACCCGATAAGCCATGTTTTGTCTTGGATAATCATTTATCTATGCTATGCATGCTCTTGGCAATTCGTTTCTCGCCGCGAACTTCCCCTACCAATTTTGGGTTTCTCGCTTGTGGGGTTTACCGCGTTCCACTTTATTGTTTCCAATAAACTACGTCACTGTGGCACTTTCAGGAGTTTGACCATAGTTTCCCTTAGGTTTCACTCCGCCGTTATATACTCCTATATACCTAGCGTTATTTTTTCCGCTAGCGCAAACACTACAGGCATCACAGCCTGTGCGAGCATGGACTTTCCTCTAACTTTCGTCAGCGATTATCTGGGTCGGATTATTTAATTTTGTTTGGATCAAAACCTTGATTCCAAATGAAGGTCTCGAGTTTGTTGATTTTTTTCAAAAGGTTAATATTGTCTTTGTTCGGTGTATCAGAACTTTTAATTCCTTCTAACTTTTTTTTCAATGATTTGTTTTCAACAATCAAATCATCATTACTTTTCCGCAAATTTTCAAGACGAGTGTTAAGAAGTGTGATCTCACTCTTGCTAATAAGATGATTCCTTTCTACTTCTTTATAGTCTTTTATAATCGTATCAATAAATTCATCGACAGCGATTGCACTGTAGCCGTGAAGAGCTTCAGGAAAAACTTTTTCAAGAAGTTGTTGCGAAGTGAGAATGAGTTTCATAACCATATTGACCTCGTTAATATTTTATATTAAAAGGTTCAATTAAATCAAACATTATTTCGTTTTATAAAATTACCTCGGATGCTATACTACTATGTAATGAAAAAACTTAATCGTTTACTAAAAAATAAAAAGTGTATCGTATTTTTAGACTTTGAGGGAACTCAATTTTCTCATGAAATGATTTCGTTTGGGGCGATTTTGTGCAACATCAATGGAAACGGAAAGATTAGAAAATATCATAAAGTTTTTGAAGTGTATGTCAAAAGTAAAAATAAAATTGGAAAATACGTCACAAACCTAACTGGTATCACAGAAGAAAAATTAGAAACAGATGGAATTTCTTTTTTAAAAGCTATGGAGGCATTTAGAAAATATTGTGGAGTGAATTTCAAACGCGCCGCTTTTGCTACTTTTGGAGCGCATGATATGAGAATCATCAATCAATCAATTGTCTATAACGTCGATGCTCCAGTTGAGATTTGCCGTCACATCCAAAAAAATCATATCGACTTATCAGAAATTATTTCAGAATTTGTCAAAGACGATAATAGTAATCCGATGAGTCTAGTAAATTATTGTCGATTATTCAGCGTTCAAGAAAACGGTCCAGCACATAATGCTGCTGTTGATGCGGTTAATCTTGCACACCTCTATGAATCGTTTATCGACAATAGCGAACTCGTCTTAGAAGAATATAAGAAAGTCCTTAAAAAAATGAAACATCTCCCACCTCCTATTAGCCGCATAATAGGCAAATTAGTCGCTGGAAAAGATGTCAGTGCTAGTGATTTCGAAGAAGAATTGAAGGAACACATAGGTTGATGATCGGTTATCCTGATGGGCGAAAACCCAAAAAGAATTTTGAAAAGAAAAGTGCTGTTAAAAAAGAAAACAAGATTTTTAATTCTGCTAATCGCGGAATGAATTTTGAAAATGATATCAATCTTTCTAATGAATATTATTTAGACAAAGGACTTTTGCTAGTCTATAAACGTCCAACACCAATTAACATTGTTAAAGTCGACTATTCAAAACGATCTGCACGAATCACTGATGCTTATTTTGAAAAGCAATCGACCACTGACTATAACGGCGTATTTCAAGGAAAATACCTGGATTTTGAAGCGAAAAGCACGAAAAACAAAACTTCTTTTTCGTTATCAAATATCTTTAAACACCAAATTCAACATTTAAAAAATGTAATTAAAAATGGTGGGATTGCTTTTTTCTTGATCCGTTTTGAAGCACATGACAAAGTGTTTCTCATCGACGCCCAATGGGTAATTTCTTTTTTTGAAAACGGTTCTCGAAAATCAATTCCTTATGAAACTTTTTTAAAAGAAGGTATTGAAATAAAACAAGGATTTAATCCTCGTCTTCATTATCTTGACGCTGTTATTAAAAAATATTTTACTTAATTTTTTTAAGTTGATATAAGCAAACTTCTTTGAGTTTGCATTGTTCACATTTAGGACTGCGAGCTTTACAAAAATAACGACCGAAATGAATCATCTGATGATGGGTTAAAATTTGCCTCTCGAGTGGAATGATTTTTTTTAATTTCTTTTCAATTTGAATTGGATTATCAGAGTTTAAAACAAGTCCAAGTCTTTTTGAAACTCGCATGACATGAGTATCAACAGGCAACTCAGGAATTTTAAAAAGCTCCGCTCTAATAACATTAGCGGTTTTGTTTCCCACCCCCGGCAAACTCATCAAAACTTCCCGATCGCTTGGAACTATACCATTGAATTCTTCGCTAATTCTTTTCGCGATTTCAACAGTATAACGTGCTTTATTTTTGCTCATTCCGAGTGTTTTAATGACGTTTTGCACGTCGTTAGGCGAAGCATTTGATAAAGAAATTAAATTTGGATAAATCGAAAAAAGTTTTTCGGTCACAGTATTCACTTTTTTATCTGTTGTCTGAGCTGAAAGCATCACTGCGATAGCTAATTGATAATCGTTATGATATTTGAGTTCGCATCCAGCATGAGGAAATAATTCACTAAAATAATCTAATATGTTATTTATCTTTTTTGTCATCGTTAACTAGCCATGGAGTTTTGGCGATTCGGATCGTCTCTTCGATATTTTTACTCCAACTTTCACTTAAAGGTGAATGTCCTTCTTCTTCGATATCATCTCTAGCTACCCAACTCAATAATATTTTATCGACTGAGCGAAGAGATTTTTTTCCTTTGGCGAGCGCTTCTTTTAAAGCGTTGATAATCATTTCATCACTATAACCAAAAGAGACCCATTCGCGAATCCGAGAAATTTCTAAAGGTGACAAAACACGTCCTAGATTTTTTTGAAATTCACGATATATATTTGTTAACGCCTCTTCGATTTCTCGAGAATTGTTTGCTTTTTGTTCGTCTGCTAAAGAAATTTGAAATTCACGATAAAGTCGTTTTTTCAATGGTTCTAAAGTCGTGATGGTTTTTTTATCTCCACTGACATAATCGATGACTCCTTTTTTTAAAAGAGCAGCGAGAATTTGATCTATTTCTTTGACATGCATCGTCATTTTTAAAGCAAGAGAATCAGCGGTAATGAGCGAATTGCCTTGTCCAATCAAATGGTCAATAATGAAAATAGTCGCCAATTCATTTTCATTTAATTTTAATTTTTTATAGTTCTCGATTAACAAGAATCTAAAATCAATTGCTTCGCCTACCATAGTGTCAACATCCTATCATATTTTTAGGCCGGGAAGCACATTGAATTTTTTAAATTCACTCCTGATATCATAAATTGAAACACCGGCATCTTTCATTTTCTTGATTTCCTCTTTGATTTTTTCATTTTTAATTTCTGAAAGTTTGGAACCGTATTTGTTAATTGCAAAGACAAGACTTTCTTCAATTTCAAAATCTAGCACGAGTGAAAAGCGAATCGCTCTTAAAATTCTCAATGGGTCTTCTCGTAATCTTTTTTCTGGATTCCCAATTGTCCTAATCAAGATATTATTTAAATCACTAAGCGAAGTTCCAAAATCGTATATGTCTAAATTTCGATCAATATATATTGCATTGATTGTGAAATCACGTCTTTTATAATCTGTTTTTAGATCTTTGACAAACTCAATTTGCGAAGGATGCCGCGAATCTAAATAACAGCTTTCTTTTCGAAAGGTAGCGATATCGAAATGCTCTTTTTCAAATTCGTAGGTAACTGTCCCAAATTTTGCAAAAGTTTTTTTAATTTCAGGAAGAAAAACTTCAATTTCATCTGGTCTTGCGTCTGTGGCGACATCAAAGTCCGAAAAAGGACGGTTTAAAAGATAATCGCGTGCCGATCCTCCAACCAAATACAAATTATATCCGTGTTTAAAAAACACATCTGCCAGATAAATGAATTTATCTAATTTGTGGTTCATGTTCTTATTTTAGACAATTCAGGCAAAATAAAAAAGAGATTCACGAACGAATCTCTTTTTTACAAATTATGCGTTGAGTTTTTCTTTAAGTTTTTTAGCGAGTTTAAATGAGACTGCTTTTTTTGCTGGAATTTTAATTAATTCTCCAGTTTTAGGATTGGTTCCTTGGCGTTCCTTTCGATCTTTGCATTCGAAAGTCCCAAAATCTGTCAATTTGACATTTTCGCCTTTTAATAATGCCTCAGCGATTAACTTCAAGGTTACCTCAACGATATCCTCAGCTTCTTTTTTTGTTAAACCAGTCTTAGCGACTAATTTTTCTGTTAGTTCTAGTTTGTTCATAGTGAGCCTCCTTAATTTATTTTGTCCTCATCGTCCCAAAATGTCAAAATTTTTATGTTTTCGGTCTTAAGACAAACCTGATTGGTGTGCCTTCAAAATTGAAAGAATCTCTTAGCCTATTTTCCAGATATCTACGATATGAGAAATGAATAAACTTCGGATTATTAACAAATAAAACAAATGTTGGAGGGGCAACATCGACTTGATTTGCAAAATAGATTTTGAGTCTTCCGCCATTGAAGTTAGGTGCTTCGTTCATCATTTGGGCATCTTGAAAAATCTCATTTAGCACATTGGTAGGAATGCGTTTGTTATACGCTTCATGGACAAACTCGATGGCTTTAAATATTTTTTCAATGCGTGTTTTATTCTTTGCAGAAACATAAACAACCGGGGCAAAATCCAAAAATTGAAAATGTGCTCTAATCAATTTTGTATAGTTGTCCATGGTCGATTGATCTTTTTTTATCGTATCCCATTTATTAACGACAATAATAATCGCTTTGTTTGCATCGACTGCGTAAGAAACAATATTTTTATCTTGTTCGCGAATTCCTTCTTCGGCGTTGATAAGGAGCAAAACGATTTCGCTTCTTTCAATTGCACTCAATGCTCTTAATGCGGCATATTTATCAATCGCTTCGTAAATTTTACCGCGTTTTCTTAACCCTGCCGTATCAATTGCAACATATTTTTTTCCGTTTTTTTCAAATGGTGTATCAACAGCATCACGTGTTGTTCCTGAAATTTCACTGACAATAACGCGTTCATTGTTTAATAGAGCGTTCATCAAAGATGATTTACCAACGTTTGGGCGTCCAATTAAAGAAAAAGTAATCGATTCTTCGAAATGTTCTTCTTCTTGAGCAGGAATTTGGCTGATTATTTTATCTAACATGTCGCCGATTCCAATTCCGTGAGCACCACTGACCGCAAGAGGTTCGCCTAAACCGAGTTTATAAAATTCACTCATACGTCCTAGTTCTAGTGAATCATCAATTTTATTGACCGCCAAAATAATTGGTTTATCAATTTTATAAAGCATTTTAGCGACCATTCGATCATCGTTTGTCACTCCTAATTTTCCATCGACAATAAAAACAATGATGTCAGCCTCATCAATCGCCATTTGAACTTGCATTCTTATTTGTTCTTGAAACGGACGATTTTCAACTTCAACTCCGCCTGTGTCAATGATTGTAAAAGTTTTATCGATCCAGACAGCCTTTCCGTAAATTCGGTCACGTGTGATCCCGGCTTCATCATCGATAATTGAGTGTCTAAATCCTAAAATACGATTAAAAATCGTCGATTTACCGACATTAGGTGACCCGATAATAGCGACAATCGGGTTCGCCATTATTTTTCTCCCATTTTTTTCTTGATGATATCTAAAACAGCTTCGACAGATTCATTGATTGATAAATACGAAGTATCTAACAATACAGAATCCGGAGCGGGTTTTAACGGAGCGAAATCTCGGTGTGAATCTATATAATCTCTTTTTCTGACATCTTCTTCGATGTCTTCTAGTTTGCACTCAATCCCTTTGCCAATATTTTCTTCATAGCGCCGCACTGCGCGAGTTTCGACCGTGGCAATTTGGTAAATTTTCACATCTGCATTTGGAAGAACATAAGTTCCGATATCTCTGCCGTCCATGACAACTGATTCGTGTTCTGCCAATTTCCTTTGTTGATCGACAAGAAAAAGACGAATTTGTTTATAAGAGGCAATATAAGAAACATTTGCAGAAACACGAGGCATTCTGATTAATTCAGAAACATCTTTTCCATTGCAAAAAATAATATGATTGGGTTTTAATTCAATTTCGACCTCGGGAATCAATTTGACACATTCGATTTCGTTTTGGCAATCCACTCCTTTTTCCATCGCGTACCAAGTAAAAGCTCGATACATTGCGCCAGTATCGATATAAGTAATTCCTAAAACTTCCGCAACTTTTTTAGCTACGGTCGATTTACCAGCTGCTGCTGGCCCATCTATGGCGATAGAAACTTTCATAAATTACCTTCCTTGTCTAAAAATTAAAATCCCAGAAACGACAATGATTGCCGTCAAAAGTGTAATTCCAATACAAAATAAAATTATATTGAAAATCCTTTTTTTCTTTAATTCTCTAATTAAATTTTCTTCGTTTTGAGAATAATTTGCTTCCTTCATAATTTGCTCATATGGAATCGAGGTCGTTGTTTTTGGAGCAGATGAAATACGAGAATCGATCAACTCTTCTGATGAAGGTTTCTCTTTTTCTTTGGGTTTTAAAATAGGGTCTTCTTTTTTTCCAAGCGAATCGCGATATTCTTTATACTTTTTTACCCTATTTTGTTCCATGTCTCAAATTTCCTTTTCTATTCTAATATAATTAGAATGTTTTTACACTATAAATTTATTTAAAAAACTGGCTAAACAACAAAACAAAGTTGCATAAATGTTCGAAAAAAAATATACTTATATCATCCAATAGGAGGATTGAAAATGGCTAGAAAAAAAATTCATATAGACCCAGACCTTTGTATCGGCTGCGGTAGTTGTGCCGCTAATTACCCTGACGACATCAGAATGAATGATGATGGAATCGCAGAAGTAATCACCGGTGAATGTGACGAAGAGGTCGTTGATATTTGTCCAGTAGGGGCTATTTCAACTATCGATTAATTTTAATCGTTTTACAAAAAAACTAGGCACGCCTAGTTTTTTTATTTTATGTAATTTTTTCGATCACTTGATGAATTTTTTTATAAAGCACTAAAGTGAGTAAAATAACAACGACATCTTTTAGAGCGTTAAAAGGAAGTGCGATATAAAAGAAAAATGGCCAGCCTAAAGATGTGAGATTAGGATTAGCAGCTTGGCTCATTGCTAAAAGTAATTCTTTCGAAAATCCCATCACGAAAATATAAAAGTCGAGAATTAAAAAACTCGTGATCAACGAAGAAGCAATGACTTGAATAATAAAACCAATTGATAATCCGACAATTGCTCCTTTTAGTGAACGCCGTTTTTTATACCAAAGCGCCGCTGGTATAGCCAAAATTAAAGAATAGATGAAATCCACTAACTCACCTACTCCTAATGATGTTGTCATCGGTAATTTGATAATGGTTTTAACTAAAGCAACAAAAAATGCAGAAAGAGGACCGTATGCAAATCCGGCGATTAAAACTGCGATTTCATCGAAATGAAATTCTAAAAAAGCGGGAAAAAACGGAACAGAAAACTTGAAATATGGAACGATATACAATATCGTTGCAAATGCAGAAAAAATCGCAGTTCGAGTAATGAATTTGCTCGTAATTGGATTTTTGAATTTTATAAATTTTGAAACCGAATATAAAACCGCTCCACCAATCAATAAAATTACAATAATAAGACGCACCAAATCATAACTTTCCATAAAAAAATCCCTCTGCTACAGGGGAAATAAATAAACTTCTTCCATCTAGACTTTACTATCGCTATCCGAATTTCACGGATTCCTGCCTTACGGCTCGCGGAGTTTACCGCCGGTCGGGAATTTCACCCTGCCCTGAAGCGAAATCATTATAACATAGCGAAATTTAAATCATATTTTTTTGATAAACTTTTTTTGATCTTCTTCGCTTTCAAAAGACAAAATAATTCTTTTCCTCAAAATATTTGTCTTACACCGATATGCATCAGAGATTCGTTTTTCTTCAATTGAATAATCGACCCCGTGTTTGTATTCAAAAATTATCTTTTCTGTATTGTGAACTGAGAGCTTTTCTTTATATATGCGAGAGACTAAATCTAAAATCAACTGATCTGGTAAGGTGATAATTGCCTTTGCGTGTCCAAAAGATAATTTTCCAATCGAAACATCAATTAAAACACTATCAGGCAAATTTAATAACCTCATGATATTGGTGATTTGCGCTCGACTTTGATGTGTTAAAACCGCCAAATCATTTTGCGAATACCCGAATTTTTCTTTAAGCAAATTACAAACCATGGAAAATTCAACCATGTTTCTAGTAATTGAATCTCGCATATCTGCAACCATTAAAAGCAATGCTTCTTCGTCACCGACATCGATTAAAACACACGGGACAGAAGGCAAATTAAATTTTTTGGCAGCAAGTAACCGTCGGCGTCCTAAAACAATTTCGTAATGAGATTTTTTAGTTCTAATAATAAGAGGGGATTTGATTCCCTTTTGTGGAAGGTCCGAAAAATCTTTAAGCAATTTCGCTTCGTTGATTTTGGCCTTTCGGATGAAAGCATTATCGTCAATTAGGTTGGTCGCGATATTTTTTGGAGACGATGTTTGATATTTTTTCTCCATGCTCTGAATGACGTTTTCATTTGAAAAACGTTTGAGCAATTTTGATAAAGGTACACGAACAATCGGTTTTTTATCCTTGTCGTTTTTCATGATTCATGACCTCTTTTGCAAGTGAAAAATATGCTAATGATCCACTACTTGATGGGCGATATAAAGTAACAGGAAGTCCTTTTGCGTTGCTTTCTGGAATTGAAACATTACGAGGAATTTGAGTTAAAAAAGTGTTTTCTTTAAAAAGAGACCGAATTTGTTCGGTTATTTCAATACCCAAACGATTTTTTGAATCGAACATCGTCAATAAGAACCCTTCTATTCCAAGTTGAGAGTTATATGTATTTTGAACACTTGAAACCGATGCTAGAATTTGCGCAACTGCTTCCATTGCAAAATATTCGCATTGAACAGGAATCAAAATCGTATTAGCTGCGACTAAAGCATTTACAGTTAATAATCCTAATGAAGGTGGGCAATCAACGATGATATAATCATATCTTTTTTCGATTTCGTTAAGAGATTTTCGAAGCAAGAAAAATGGTTGTTCAACTTTGCCAGAAACTGAGCTTTCAAGAGAAGAAAGAATGAGTTTTGGGGAAATAATGTCAAGATTTTTAACAATGGTTTTTTTAACAACTCTTTCAATTGATTCAGTACCCATTAAAACATCAAAAAGAGATTTGTTGATCAATGTTATATCAATTCCAAGACCGCGAGAGGAATTGCCTTGTGGGTCGGAATCAATTAAAAGCACCTTTCGATTAAAATGTGCTAAAGCAGCAGAAAGATTAATCGCGGTCGTAGTCTTCCCTACTCCACCTTTTTGATTAGCAATTGCAATTATTTTAGCCATACTATTCCTCGTGAAACATATTATACTATCTTGTTTTAACTAAAGTAATAAGATTATAAAGGTTTAGCTAAAATTTCAGCGTATGCACGAGGATATTTTTTCGGTGTTTTAGTTATTTTATCAAATGTAAAATTCATTCTCTCTTCTTGGCATTCTGGCAATTGTTCGTCGAAAATCTTTTTAAGATTTAGCCCAGTTTTTTGAATAGCGGCCACGGATTCTTCGTATTCTTGTAATCCGTTTTTGCCTTTCATCGCTATGAGTTCTCCTCCAACCTTGACAAGTGGAGCAGTTAATTCAATTAAGATATTCAAAGGCGCAACAGCGCGAGCAATGACATAATCATAATGTTCACGGTGCGTATTTGCGAATTCTTCACCTCTTGCATTAACGACTTTAACATTTGTTAAATTCAACTCCTGGGCAATTTTCTTAAGATGCTCGGTTTTCTTTTTTGTGGCATCGAGAAGTGTAACATCCGAAGTTGGAAAAAGAATCGCTATCACGAATCCTGGAAAACCAGCTCCAGAACCGAAATCTAAAACGGTTTTATTTTCAAATTCGCTATGATCTTTACCACCGAGTGCACAATCAAAAATCATTTTCTCAACAAACATCTCTAATTCTTTGATGGCGGTCAAATTCATTTTCTCATTAGCAGTTAAAGTCAAGGTAGCTAAAAGAGTTAATTGCTCGATCATAGAATGTTCATAAGGCAAACCGTTTTCCCAAAGTTTTACCCTTAAATCTTCCCAATTCACTTTTAGTCTCTCCTTTTAATGTTCATTAATAAAATCGCAATATCCGCAGGATTAACGCCAGAAATTCTTGAAGCTTGTCCGATAGTTCGTGGACCGATTTTTGCAAGTTTAGATCTAGCTTCTAAAGCTAATCCATCCATCTTCAGATAATCGATTCCAGGGGGAAGTTTCACCTCATCTAGTTTGGCCATATTTTTAGCTTCTTTGATTTGATTGGCGATATATCCCTCGTATTTTACCATTGTTTCTACTTCTTTAACCGTCTCATGCTCTAAAGGTATGTTTTTTAAATCAGGAACAAAGGCAATTAAATCACGATATGTAACCCCGGGTCGCTTCAAAATTTCTGAAGCTTTTGTGCCACCCTTAACTTCGTTAAAACCTAGAGAAATCAAATAATCTACAAATGGTTTTCGCTTTCCGATAAACTTAGTGTTCAAGATTTCAATTACTCGATCAACTTTCTCTTTTTTAGTTTTAAATTTTTTATATCTTTCTTCGCTGATTAGCCCTATTTTATAGCCTATTTCTGTCAATCTAAAATCTGCATTATCGTGGCGAAGAAGAAGCCTGAATTCCGCACGAGAAGACATCAATCGATATGGCTCTTCGGTTCCTTTTGTAATAAGGTCATCAATCATCACTCCGATGTAGGATTGATCTCGCCTTAGAATCAGTGGTTCTTTATTTTGTAATCTAAAAGTTGCGTTTATTCCCGCCATTAAACCTAGACCCGCCGCTTCTTCATAACCTGAAGTTCCACAAATTTGACCACTCACGTATAAACCTGGCCATTTTTTAATCATTAAAGTTGCATCGTACTCTTCGGTTTTGATCGCATCGTATTCAATTGCGTATGCATATTTTAAAATTTCTGCTTTTTCAAAGCCTGGTAAAGAATGAACCATTTCAATTTGGACGTCTTTTGGCATGCTCGTTGAAAAACCTTGCAAATAAATCGAATCAGTTATCTTTGATTCGGGTTCTAAAAATAGTTGATGCCGTTGCTTATCGGCGAACTTCACGATTTTATCTTCAATAGAAGGGCAATAGCGCGGTCCAACACCTTTAACTAGTCCACTGTAAAGTGAGGAATCTTCTAAATGTTCGTTGATAATTAAATGCGTTTTAGGAGTTGTATAAGTTAAATAACATGGCAATTGTTCTTCAATTGGGACAAATGTGGTGGTTTCATATGAAAATGCCAATTTTTCTGGTGTTCCGTATTGTGGTTCCGATTTCGAAAAATCGATTGAATCTTTTTTAATCCTCTGAGGTGTTCCGGTTTTTAACCGATAGATTTCAATTCCCATCGATCTTAAATTTTCCGATAATCCTAAAGACGGTAATTCGCCATCAGGTCCACCACTTGTTTTGCTGTGACCGATGAGTATTTCACTTTCCATGTAAGTGCCAGTAGCTAAAATTACAGCGCGAGAATAAAATTTTCTCCCATCGCTTGTCGCCACGCCTTTGATCGTCTGCTCATCATGAATGATCTTGGTTACCATCCCTTCTAAAACAGTGAGGTTGTCCGTTTTTAACGCTAATTCTTGCATGAAGCGTGGATAAGTAATTTTATCGGCTTGCGCTCTCAAACATTGCACGCCCGGACCTTTACTGGTGTTGAGCATTTTCATTTGTAAATATTCATGATCAGCCGCGATTCCCATCATTCCGCCAAGAGCATCTATTTCTCTTACTACAATCCCTTTAGCGGAGCCACCAATTGAAGGATTACACGGCATATTTCCCATCATTTTGATATTCAGAGTTAAAAGAAGGGTTTTTGACCCTAAACGTGCACTTGCAAATGCAGCTTCTAATCCGGCATGACCTCCGCCGACAACAATGATATCGAAAGTGTTATTCATTTCTAGCCAACACTTCCCTCCATGTCCATTTTTATCAGCTGATTGAGTTCAACTGCATATTCCATCGGGAGTTCTCTTGAAAAAGGTTCAATAAAACCCATAATTATCATTTGCATCGCATTTTGTTTACTGAGTCCGCGACTCATAAGATAAAACAATTGATCTTCATTTATCTTACTGACTGTCGCTTCATGCTCGATAAACGACGTATTATTTCTCACTTCGTTTACTGGAATCGTATCACTACGTGATTTTTCATCCAAAATCAAAGTATCGCATTCAATATGAGAGCGAGAATTGTGAGCATTTTTTTCAAATCTCACCGTTCCTCGATAATTGGAAACGCCACCATTTTTGACCACCGATTTTGAAATGATTGTCGAAGATGTATTTGGAGCTTTATGGATCATTCTTGCACCTGCATCTTGATATTGTCCATTTCCGGCAACCGCAATAGAAATACAAGTTCCTTTAGCGCCTTCTCCTAATAAAATACAGGCAGGATATTTCATGTTTGTCATCGAACCGATATTCCCATCGATCCAATCCATTGAAGCATCTTCATAACAGACCGCTCTTTTAGTGACGAGATTGATAATATTTGTCGACCAATTTTGAACGGTTGAATATCGGCATTTTCCACCTTTTAAAACTATGATTTCTACAACGGCAGCATGAAGAGATTCTTTTGAATAAGCAGGCGCGGTGCAACCTTCCACGTAGTGGACGTCTGCTCCTTCATCGACGATGATCAATGTTCTTTCAAATTGTCCCGTTTTTTCATTGTTGATTCGGAAATAACTTTGTAAGGGTTTTTCGAGTTTAACTCCTTTGGGAACATAGATAAAAGAACCTCCAGACCAAACCGCTCCATTTAACGCTGAGAATTTATTGTCATTGTAGGGAACGACGGTACCAAAATATTTTTTCACTAAATCTGGATATAATTTTAATGCCATATCAGTCGAAAGGAAAATAACGCCTTTTTCTTTCACTTCATCGAGCATGTTGTGGTACACAACTTCGGATTCATATTGCGTCGAAACTCCAGATAAGAACTTTTGTTCAGCTTCGGGAATACCGAGTTTTCTAAATGTTTCTTTGATTGTTTCTGGGACATTTTCCCAACTCGTTTCTTCTTTTTCGCTCGGACGGGTAAAATATGTGAAGGTGTCAAAGTCGATTTCACTCAAATCTGGCCCAAAAGGCGGCAAGGGGAAACGATTAAAACTCTTAAATGATTCTAAACGATATTCAAGCATCCATTCAGGTTCATTTTTCCAGCGCGAAATATTGCGAACGACTTGTTCACTTAGCCCAATTCCTGATTTTAAAATCGAAACATCGACATTTTTAAAGCCAGTGTCAGTATCTTCTTGAAAAACTATTTTATCTTTCTTTTTCATTTTTTTATCAATTCCTCAATTGCGGTACAACCAATCATCGCACAACGAATCCGCGCTGCTTGTTTTGAAGTATTCATAAAGACAATTGCTTCATCTAAAATTTCTTTATCGTATGGTTTAGCGTGAATCATCGCTTCATAGTTTTTTAGAATCGACATCGCTGTAGCAATGTTTTGGTTTTTAACCAAATCACATAAAATATCAGTACTTGCAGTAGAAATAGCACATCCAACACCATTAAAACAGGCGTCTTTTATCATGCCGTTTTCTTTTAAAACATAAATATCCAAATCATCGATGCAGTTTTCAGAATGCATATGGATTTTCTCATATTTATCCGAATCAGGATTTCTCTTGTTTCTAGGGTAAGTGTAATGATCGACGATGATTTCTCTCATCATTTGCTCAGTTAAAATAAGCATCTAAAATATTACCTCCTTCACGAAGAGCATTTAAAAATTGGTCAATATCTTCATATGTAGTATATAAATAAGTCGACATCCGACAAGTTGCGCTTGTTTTTAAGAAATTAGTCAATATTTTTGCACAATGTTGACCACTTCTAACTGCGATTCCTTTGCTATTCAAAAGGGTCGCTTCATCTTGGGCAAAAACATCTCTGATGTTAAAGGTGACAATTCCGGTGCCGCCTTCTTCGTTATAAATGATCAAATCCTCAATGTCTTTTGCTTTTTCAATGAAATGTTTTCTTAAATTGATTTCATGTTCATGAATATTGTCAATTCCGATTTCATTGATGAATTCTACTGCGGTTTTCAAACCGAGAATTCCAGATAGATTCATGGTTCCCGCTTCGAATTTAGATGGTGGAATCAAATATTCAATATCACCACACATGTCGAATTTAGCATTCATCCCACCACCTGCTAAAAATGGGTCCATTTTATCGAGAAGGTCATATTTTCCCCATAAAACTCCGACTCCAGTGGGCCCACACATTTTATGTCCGGAAAAGGAAAGGAAATCAATATCTAAATCCTTGACGTCAGTTTTGATATGCGGAACAGATTGCGCTCCATCAACCGCGATGACAGCACCGTATTCATGTGCAATTTTGGCCAATTCTTTAATCGGAGCAATGAAACCTAAAACATTGGTTACATGCGCGACACAAACCATCTTGGTTTTTTTAGAAATTACCTTCCGCAAATTTTCGGGAGTCAATCTCCCTTTTTTATCTAATGGAATGTAAGAAATTTTACAACCAGTTAATTCATGAACTCTAAACCAAGGTAAAACATTAGAAGCATGTTCGGCTTCAGTGATTAAAATTTCATCATCTGCAGTTAAAAATTTTATTCCGTAACCATAAGCGATAAGATTGATTGACATCGAAGTGCCGCTGGTAAAAATTATTTCTTTTTTCTCACCATTAATGAAATCAGCAATAACTTGTCGTGAGTTTTCAACTTCAACGTCCATTTGATAACAAAGATCGTAATCTCCGCGATGAGAATTTGAAGTCGTTTGTGAATAATATTTCGTGAGTGTGTCGATGACCGATTGAGGTTTAAAAGTTGTCGAAGCGTTATCTAAAAATATGAGTGGTTTTCCATTCATCGATTTCGTCCCGTCTAACATCGGAAATTGCTTTCTTATTTTATATACGTCATACATAGATTTACTCACACCCTCTCCAATATTAATTTCTCAATTTTTTGTTTGATTTCTTCGTCTTCAAAGTTCCGCAAAATCGGTTTTAAATATCCCATAATAATCAATGTTTTCGCTTCGTTTTCACTGAGACCGCGGGATCTTAGGTAAAACAAATGTTCTTCGTTGACTTGACCTAATGCGGCAGCGTGTCCGGCTTGAACATCGTTTTCATCAATCTTCAAAATCGGCTTCGCAACTGCAATAGCATCACGCGAAAAAACCATGATCCGTGCATTTTGTTTAGTCTTAGATTTTTGCGCGTTTGTTTGAATATGAGAAACACCAGAAAAGACTAAACGCGATTCATCCTTAGCGACTCCATAACTATCCACAGTCGCAGTTGTATCTGGAGCAATATGATTAATTGAAACTTTAAATTCCTTATTATCTTTTTGAGTAGAAATCGATGACAAAAACCAATTGCATTTTGCGTTTCTTCCGAGCAAATTGACCGTGACTTTTTCAACTCCTTTTCCTGCTGAAAAATCAGCAAAACTGAGTTTTAATTCCGTATTTGCGCGTAAATCAAAGGTTTTTTCAGAGTTTTTGATTTCAAAAGTGTTTAAAGATTTAAAATCTAAAGACGAATTTTCCTTCAAAACAATTTTAAGTTTAGTCGCCGCATCATCTAGCAAAAGTAAGTTGATTCGCGCTCCTTTTTTTAAAACTAAACTAGAAACATTTTCTAATTCAGCACTATCTAAAACATATGAAAAACTGTCTTGTTGAGTGAAGACGAGTTCACCATTTTTGATCAATTTAGAAACGCTCGTTCTTTCCATTTAAAATCTTTCTCTTGTCGCACAAACACCTATTGAAATTTGGTTCATTGTTTCGGCTTCTTTTTCAATTTCAATTCCGTGCTCAAGTTTTAAAAATTCATATCCGCTTTTATCTATTTTTTGAATCAATTCCATCCCGCCCTCTAAAACAATTCGACCGTTGATCATCACCAAAGATCTTGTCGGAGTGACTAAATCAAATAATCGCGCGTAATGGGAAATAATAAGAAAACTTCTATCCGGAGTTTGATTTTTTTTGAGGGCGTTTGCGACCGATTGAATCGCATCGACATCAAGCCCTGAATCGATCTCATCTAGTAAGACAAAATCTGGTTTTAAAATCATCATTTGTAAAATTTCATTTCTCTTCTTTTCGCCACCTGAAAACCCTTCATTTAAAAAACGATTCGCAAGGTCAAGAGGCATTCCTAATTCTTTCGTTGTGCCATCGACAACACGATAGAAATTATATAAAGAAATCGGTTTCTCATTTCGAACATTGATCGCGGCTTTTAAGAAGTCAGCATTTATAACTCCTGGAACTTCTGCAGGGTATTGCATTCCAAGAAAAATACCCGCTTTAGATCTTTCGTCAGGACCTAGACACGTGATGTCTTGCCCATCTAGTTCAATCGTTCCACTCGTAATCATATATTTAGGATGTCCCATAATCACATTTAACAAAGTCGATTTACCGTGACCGTTGGGTCCTAATAACGCAATCGTCTCACCTTGATAAATAGTCAAATTGACTCCTTTTAATATTTCTTTTCCTTCTGTAGAAACATGAAGGTCTTTTATTGTTAATTCGCGCATTGTTTTTACCTCAAATCCAAACAATTTTACAACAGAGAAATATTAGTATCAAACAATACGATAACTTTTTTCTATTTTTATTAAAAATATCATTTGAAATGTGAAACGTGAAACTTCTAAATTATTTAGTTGCAATAAAAATTACTAATATATAAAATATTAACGCTATGAAAATTAAGGAGGACGCATAATGAAGCATAAAAAGTTATCTATTGCTTTAGTTTCTGCTTTCATTGCTGCGCTTGGACTTACAGCGTGTTCAGACGTAACCGCTAAAGATAATTCCATTTTAACGCTCACGGGTTATAACGGAGAGACCCTTGACGTTGATGCCACCGCTTTGTTTAACGAATATAAAACAAGCGCTAATGGAATTTCAAAATTCTACGAAGCAATTCTCGAAGTTTTGATTCGCAACTATTTTGATACAAGTACCGACGCAGATGTCAAAGCGAAACTCGTTTCTTTGAAGGCTGAAGCCGAAGACAAAGTTAAGGCTAAAGAACAAGAAGCGAGATCTAACGCTAACACAAACGGAACTAAATACGATGAAGAATGGGAGAAGATTCTTGACAACAACAAAGTTGAAGATCGAAAAGAACTTGTCGAACTATTCCTTTATCAATTAGAAAAGAAAGAAATCGAGGACAAACACCTCGACAATAATCTCCCTTCCTTGACTAGTGAATACATCGGTTTTAAAAAAGAAGGCGGTAATTGGGCCAAATATAGCACTGAAAATCACAAAGCTATGTCCCCATATCACATTCGCCACATCTTAGTTAAAACGAGTGGAGACGCTAGCAATTACGTAACTAGTGAGATTACGGCTGATGAAGCGCAGCACTTAAACACGGTTTATGAAGCACTCGCGAGTGCGACAAATACCTTTGGTAATGCTGCTTCACAATGGAGTGATGATACTTCTTCTTCCATTTACGGTGATGCGGGGATCATGGATGTCAGCACTTCGTTCGTAAACGAATTCAAATTAGGGATTTTTGCATTTGATGGAATTTACGCTAAAAATGTCACTGGCGATCAAACGTTTGATCGTAAAGAATTCTTTGGATTAGATAAAGAATACGACACAGACAGTGGCAGTGCCTTAAATGTCGATTCACAATTAGAACAAATCGGATTAGGCGAAGTGTCTTTTGAAGTATTTAAAAGATTGGGCGAAGTTTATAAAACCGAAAAAACTCCTGGTAAAGTAACAGTTAATGAGGGCGTGGCCAAATATTTCCCAAGAAATATCTATTGGAACAATTTTCTCAATATTCACAACGTCTTTGTAATCACAGATGAAAAACTAGATGATACTGGCAATCACGATTATCCAGCCTTGGTCACTCCAGCAGCTGGAAAAACCGGATTCCGTCTAATTCCAGGTTTAGGACTTGGAACAAAAAAAGTTCTCACCGATGAATTTGGACGAGTGATTGTTGGAGTTAGAAGTGAATACGGAATTCATTTCATGGTCATTCAAAGATCTGTTTTTGAATTAGATGGAACAATTAATGGCTATAACGCTACTACAAATGGATATTCATATAACAACGTCACAATCGATGAATATTACACAACCAAAACTCCGCGCGACCAAGATTATCCAAAAAATGGAACAGTCGCCAAAACGACTTATGTCAATTATCTAAACGCAGATACGTCTACATATATTGAGCGTGCAAACACGGTCAAAAATAATATCAAAGGATTTGATCCGATGTACGATTACCGAATCTTTGAAGAATTTGTCAAAAATGAACAAATTAAAATTAACGATGAAACGGTCCGAGAGGAGATTGATCGATACATCGAACAAAAACGTTCTTATAACACTTGGAGCGATGAACAAGATGTTCAAAAAACTTGGCAAAGCTATTTAGATTTGCTCAACGCTCAATACGAAGAACGCGATGATGACTATGGTACGGATTTAGAAGGCAGTAAACGACTTGTAAAAATCACCTGTGCAATCAACTTTGATGACTACGATCCTGATTTAGCTTTATGGAAAAAAGGAGGAGCTTGCTATTATGAAAAATAAGAAATTAATCCCTGTCTTCTTACTTTCTGCTTTAATGCTCACTGCTTGTAATGAAGTAATGGCTAAACCAGTCGATTACGATAATCCTTTAATCGTTGACACAGGAACCGATACTTTAGCTAGTGGGGTTCCAAATAACATCATGAGCATCATTTATGATGCAATCAAAGATGATGGGACATTAGCAAGAGATGTTTTAGACGAAGTCTTACATCAACTCGCAATTTCTGTCATCGGCCGTTATAAAGGTTCTACAACTGCTGATCCGATTTCTTTATCGGAAGCGGCCTCAAAAGTTGATGCCGAAGAAACACTCAATGACGACGTCAAGCAATTCCTTGAACTTCATAAATCCTATTGGATCAAAGATAGCGATGGAAAGCGTAAAACGGACGAATTATCTCGTAAGCGCGAATATCGTCGCGTCAAAGAAGCTTATAATCGAATTCAAACTCGTGTAAAAGAAACTATCTACGACGCTATTGCGGGTGGTTCTTATAATGATGATTTGAGTCGTTTTAGCGAAGAAAAATATTTGATGAATTTGATTAGTCAAAACGCAAGAGTTGCTAACCCAACAAAGGCTGGAGACGTTCCATCTACAACCATACTTCACGAAAAAGTTCTCATTCTTCCAGAAATTGAAAAAGAACAAGTTTTCGATGAATTTGTCAATGTCGAGCTTCTTGAAAACGAGGCTAAAGGATTCAACTATATTTCTAAAGATCTCATTCCTGAAATCTATCGAGAAATTCTTGTTGAACAATATTTGTTCGATCAAAGTTACAACACGATTGGACGTGCTTACGCTCGAGATGTTAATGTCGTCTCTTTAACTGTCAATAGTGAATATCCACTTTTGGCCGGTAATTTGATGAACGCTTACATTGATACTTATATCAATACTACAGATGCTACCGATTTAGCTAACGCTGATATGGAACTAGTTTCTAAAGCTTGGAAAGGAGTTGGTTTACCTGCAACATTTACCGTAGCGCCAACGACTTCTGAAGAAAGAGCAGCCAACCTTTTAGTTACAGCTGGTGCACTCAATAAAGTATTTGATGATACAACAGGTTACACCGCTTCAAGTCACACCTATTGGCAAGGAACCAAATTCGGTACAATCATCCAAGATCTCGAAAAAATTACGGTCGATCCACAAACCGATGATGTCGAAATTCATAATAATTTCACCGGCAGTGGTAAAACTACCGTCAGTGTCGGATTTGCAAAGAAAGTCAATTCGGTTAGTTTAGAAGACTACACCACCGATGGATTCTATGTTAAAAGCGGCGGTTTAAGCGATCTTTATGAAGAAATTAGAACTCGTTTATTCAATATCGGTGTCGCTAACGCATTAGATAAAAATGTCGATCCTTATCCAGATCGTTTTGTTGAAGGCGTATATGCAATTCCTGAAAATGAAGGAAACTATGTCTGTAAAATCAATGGCCATTATTATTTAAAACCGGCTACATCTGAAAAAGTTTCTGTTGAAGAAGAATCAACAACGGGTTATGCAAACGATTTCCTTTGGTTCAACAAATCGACCAGCACTTATTATCTTGTCGAAGTGACCGAAGCCGTTTCATCTTCAAAATTATCGCTTACCAGTGATAAGAATTACGAAGGAATTTATGGAGAAGTTGAAGGCTGGAATAAAATTGAAAAGATTTCTCACGAAGTCGCTCAAGTAATCGCCGAAAACTCTTCTTACAAAACTCTTTCAACTCAATATTGGCTCAAAGCAGCTTCGATCGCTTATCACGATGAAACGATTTATGATTACTTCGAAGCCAATTATCCGGAACTCTTTGAAGACGAATAAAAAAGGTTAAAAACTTTAAAAGGGGTGTGCAACCCCTTTTTTCTTATATATAATATAAGCAGAAAGAAGGTATACAAAGATGAAAGAAAAATGTATCTTCTGTCAAATAGCCAACGGGGAAATCCCGTGTTATAAGCTCTATGAAGACAGTAACGTCCTTGCGTTTCTCGACATTTCTCCCGTCACTCCTGGTCATACTTTGATCATTTCGAAAAAACATTATGAGAATTTTTTAAACACTCCAAAAGCCGCGATTCATCAAGTGATGGATGTCGCGCAAAGAGTTGGTCAAATTCAAATTCGGATTCTCGGAGCCAAAGGAGTAAACGTATTGACGAATTGTTATGAAACTGCTGGTCAAACTGTCAAACATTTCCATGTCCACGTAATTCCGCGTTATGGAAAAGATGATAAAGTTGTCATCGAAATGAAAAACCCAGATTTAGAAAATCTCAATTTGCCTGCTGTTGCAGATAAGATAAAATCTGAAATTTAGGTTAAAAAAGTGGCACTGCCACTTTTTTTATTATTCCGATTTCAATTCTTTTTTGGTTTATAAAGCGTTCGTCCATCAAGGGCGAATATTTTTTGTGAAAATTCTCCCGGCTTGACATCTTCTAAGGCTTTATTGATAATTGCCATTTTGCTATCAATATTATCAATATAATTGAGTAAAATCGCTTCTTTGGTGAGTGGCAAAACTGGTGAACCGAATTCATATTCACCGTGATGAGATAAAACCATATGTTCAAGAAGAAGTGGAATTTCGCTCGTAATTCCTAATTTTTTAGCTGTTTCTCTAATGACTGCCACCATGATTGAAATGTGGCCAATCAATTTTCCTTCAACCGAATATTTATAGACGACACTTCCTTCAAACTCAATCGTTTTTCCGACATCGTGTAAAATGACTCCACCGAGTAAAATATCGCGATCGATGTCTTTATAATAATCAGCGAGCAATTTAGCGATATCCGCCATCGAAACCGTGTGGAATAATAATCCGCTTGCGAATTCATGATGAATACTCACGGCCGCTGGATAATCAAAGATTTTTTTTGCGTGTTCTTCGACAATACTCGTCACAATTGCGCGGCACTCTTTGTCTTTGATCGATGCGATGTGTTCGTTCAATCTGTCGATCAAAATTTCTTTTTCTACTGGTGGACCTTTGACAAACTTCATCAAGTCAATTTCATCTTCGTCAACTTTTTTGGCACTTAAAATTTTTAACTGCAAAGAAGTTTTATAAAAAATGACATCTCCAGTTACTTCGACAACAGTTCCAGCTTGAAAAGTTTCTTCATCATATGCGCTTACTTCCCATTTTTTCCCATTGATCGTTCCACTTGCATCTCTTAAGTCGATCGTCAAATAACTCAGACCGTTATTCGTCACGCCTTTTAAGGCGCTGACAACCATCAATTGCGTAGTTATTCTTTCTCCATCGACAAATTCACTAATTGTTTTCAAAATCTTTTTCCTCCCATTTCAGTTTTATTGCGTTGTATTTATATCCTTTTTTACGTAATTGTTCATTGACCTTTTCAAATAGTTCACGACCTTCAAATCTCGACGAAAGTCTCAAATAGAGAAGTTCAAAATCTCTCTCGAGAAAATCGTTTTCCTTTTTTTCATTATAGCGAATTTCTTTAACTACGTTGTGGGCGATTTCACTAGAATAACCGCGCATTAATAAATAATTAAAAATTGCTTCTTTTTTCGCTTGGTCATTGCGAGTAGCGTACCTTCTTAAAAGTATAGGAAGAAGCGAAAGTGCTTTTTTCAATTCTTCGTGTTCTTTAAATACAACTTTTTTTGCCATTTCAGGCCTAATTCCGCGTTTGATTAGTTCGTTGATGATTTTATATTTTCCCATCTTTTTTTCTTGGGCATAAATAAGAAAATCTGCGACATAAGCTTCATCGGAAATAAGATCGTGTTCTTTTAAGGACTTGATCACGGATTCAATTTTTTTTCGATTGGTGCTTTTTGTCAGCAATTTTTCTCGAACTTTTTGTTCACTCATCACCGATTTTTTTAACAACTTCAATGCTTCGTTTAACAACAAAGAAGTTCCATTTAAATCTTTAATTTCCTTTAACTCTTGAGCTGATAGTTCTTTGTTTGGAAAAAAATAAAAAGAAGCATAAGTATCGTGAGAAATATTCAATTTGGTTTGATCAAAAAAATAGATGACGACTTTTTCTTTACAAATTCTAATGCGTTTAATTTTTTTACCAGTATTTTTTAACACAGCGCAAATAAACCTCCATCACATTTTCATAGAATGTCTGAATCGAATATTTTTCAATAATTTTCAATGCGTTTTCATGAATCCGCTCTTTTTCTTCTTGATTTGAAGCGATTATCCTTTCGACCTTTTCGATAAAAGTATCTTCGCTAGTGAAGAAAAAACCTGTTTCATTATCCTCAATAACTCCAGTGAGATTATCGTCATACCGTGCTAAAACCAAGGTCCGACTCGCCATTGCTTCCATAAATGTCAATCCTTGAGTTTCGGTAATTGAGGCAGATGTATAAACGTCAGCAAGATAATAGAAAAATGGAACTCGTGAGGCAGGAACTGGTCCGATGAATTCGACTTTATCGGCGATCTTTAGTTCATGAGTGAGAAGTTCTAAGGAATTTCGTGCTGGTCCACCTCCGACAATGAACATTTTTGTATCAATTTCAGGATGTTTTTTTAAAAAACCAGCGTAGTAATTAATACTCACATCCATCGATTTTTCATTGGCTAAACGGCCGAGAATCAAAAACACTAAAGTATTTTCTTTTATTCCGTGTTCTTTTTTAAATTCATCAACTTCTTTTTTATCAATTTTATTTTCTTCGAAAAGAGAAAAATCAATTCCGGTTGGAATAACTGAAATATGAACATCGCTTCCATACATTCGCATCATCTCTTTTGTTTTCACACTCGGGGTGATAAAACCCGTTGATCCTTTTGCGACCATCCGAGAATAATATTGAATCACGTTTCGCGCGATTCGATCAAAATTACCTTTGGTAACATAGTAAGTATAGTCTTCGTATTGAGTGTGATAAGTATAAACAATTGGAATTTTTAAATGACGGGCAACAATTTTTGCAAATTGCCCAACTGCGGCATCGGTTTGATTGTGAATGATTTCAGGGTTCCAATCCCTGATGACGCGCATCGCTTTTCCGTGATAAATCGGGGCTAGACGATAACCATAAATTCTCTTTAATAAGATTCCAGGGATTTCAACTACTCCCTCACTGAAGTTAAATTTCGTATCTGTCCGATTGACGGTGACAAGCAAAACGTCGTGTCCGTGAGCTTTTAAAGTATTGACTAAATTATAAGTCGAGGTAGCAACACCGTTTATTTGGGGAGGATAAGTATCCGAAAAAATTGCAATTCTCATTTTTCAGTGCCCTCCTCTTTTTCTTTTTTGGTGTCACTGATCCCATCGCTTAATTGTTCAGTGGATTCTTCTTCTAAAAGATATGTATCATCGACTTCAATTTCGCTCCAATCGGTTTGATCAAAACGACGAGAAGGTTGTTCTTTGTCTAAATTATCTTTTTCCTTTTTTCTCTTGAGAGATTCACGAATCAATTCACGATTGAGCCGCATCGTGTCAAATTCAGCATCCGCAGATTGTTTTCGTTCAACATATGTACTTTTTTGTAAGGAAACAAAAGTATCTCGGAAGGAATGTTCTTGAGGAATATTTTCCTTGGGGGAAGAACGATAAAAAGCGGCAACAAAACCTCCGATAATAAGCGGAATTGTAAAGGTGATAGTTCTCCAAATAAGTTGTGCTGCAAGTGTGGAGATTTCAATGTCACCACTCGAATTATAATAAGTATAGAAAAGTTGGTTAAAGAAATATTCAGACGCTCCTGCAGAACCAGGAATTGGAATTAAGCCAGTGATCATCTGATGATAATTTCCATAGTAGATACTATCCCAAAACGAAATCCATTCAGACGAATATTCAGCACCTAAAGCTTTACCGGCAAAAAATGGAATTGAATATGTCAAAGTCACGACTAGAAAAAAGAGAATCGTAACTAAGATTGTAAAAGGAATGTTCGATAACAAGCGTCGGAGTTCAATTTTAAAGTTCTCGACTTGAACGCGAAGATTCTCCCGAAGTTTATTTGGGTTTTTAACAATCTTGATTTTAGCCAAAAAAGAAATTATCGGACCTAAAACAAGATTGTGGAATTTTCTAGAATAAGACATCAATAAAACAATTAAAATAACACTGAGATTAAGCGCAAAACCAATAATTGTTAGCGGCAAAATAGGAATTGAAATAGGAACATTATTAATTGTAAAATCGATCGCTTTAATCACCATTAATGTATCGTATTTCACGATGAACGAAACAATCCCATAAACGATGAGAACAATTTGATAAACGATCGAATACATGACGAGGATTGAAGCCGCAGCGGAAATCGGAACACCTTGCTTTTTGTATGTATAGGCTTGAATCACTTGTCCACCGCTAGCGCCTGGAGTAACTGAGTTATAAAAAGTTCCAATGCTATCACAGGCAAGAGCTTGGTGGTAATGATAATTTCTCGTATATAAACGTGCGAATGCAAAAAGAATCAGACTTCTCAATCCCGCAGCTAAGATGACCATTAAAAAGCACATTCCAATCCAAAACCAATTCACCGTTTTAAAGGATTCGACAATATTTTTAAAATCTGCCGCTAAAGAAATCGCAACGGCACCAATAGTAACGATTAAAACAATAACGATGTTTATAATGTACTTCCAAGGCGATTTCTTTTTTTCTTTTTTAGAAAAATTAGAAGTAGATTCAATGGTCTCACTATTTTCGTTTTTTACATCCATGTAAAGATAATATTATCACATGACTAACTTTTATACTTTATGAAATTGGTTCTTTGATGTTAGTTCTTGAAATATTATGTAAAAATGTAAAATCTTTCTGCCAACCTTTGAAAGGAATTGAACTCTATCATTTTTTGTCTACAAAGCACAAAAAAGCACCATCTAAGGTGCTTTTCTAGTAATTTATCGTGTTTTTGAAACACTAACCAAATATTTTTTTGGTGCAGCTGACAGGAATTGAACCTGCACGAGTTTCCTCTCTAGATTCTAAGTCTAGTGCGTCTGCCTGTTCCGCCACAGCTGCAATAGTGGTGCCAGCTATAGGAATCGAACCTACAACCTACTGATTACAAATCAGTTGCTCTGCCAATTGAGCTAAGCCGGCACTTTTTTGGTGGACACTACAGGGATTGAACCTGTGACCTCTTCCGTGTGAAGGAAGCGTTCTCCCGCTGAACTAAGTGTCCGAATAAATGCTTTATAATACTAGCAAATCAGCACTATTTTTTCAACAGAAGAAAAGTGAACACAATTTAGTTTTAAAATAAAAATGTCCGTAGACATTGTTATTGAATTTGGTGGGCCTTAATAGACTCGAACTATCGACCTCTCCCTTATCAGGGGAGTGCTCTAACCAACTGAGCTAAAGGCCCAAATGCGGATATTGACGCTTAAATAATATACTATATCATTTTTTGAAAATCAATCGCATTTTTATTCAAAAACCCGCATATGAATGCGGGTTTAAAGTTTTTATTCCGAAACGGTTAACGTTTAGAGAATTGTGGGGCGCGACGAGCGGCTTTAAGACCGTATTTCTTTCTTTCTTTCGCACGAGCATCACGAGTGATGAAACCTGCGATTTTTAAAGTTTTACGATCGACACCGGCTTCGAGTAAAGCTCGGGCGATACCAAGACGAATCGCTCCTGCTTGACCAGTAAATCCTCCACCTTTAACAGTCGCATTAATATCATACTTTTCAAGCGTGTTAGTTAAAACTAATGGTTGCTTTAAATCCATGACAAGCGTCTCATAAGGCATGTATTCATTCACGTCACGTGCATTGACGATGATTTTGCCTTTTCCAGGGGTGATATAAACGCGGGCAATCGATGATTTTCGACGACCGGTTCCATAATATTGGACATCACTTTTTTTAGCCATTATGATTCCTCCTAATATTTAAGCTCAAGAATTTCTGGTTTTTGAGCTTCGTGTTTGTGCTCTGGGCCTTTATAAACGAAGAGTTTTTTCTCGATAGCTCTTCCTAGTTTTCCCTTTGGTAACATACCGTGGACTGAGCGTTCCACCATTTCTTCTGGATATTTTTCAATCATTTCTTTTGCAGTTCTTTTACGAAGACCACCAGTGTAACCTGAAGCATTGTAATAAACTTTATTGATCAATATATTTTTACCAGACAAAGCAACTTTTTCAGCGTTGACAATGATCACAAAATCACCGCAATCGACGTTAGGGGTAAAAATTGGCTTATTTTTTCCCATTAAAATAACGGCGACTTCGCTGGCTAAACGACCAAGCGGTTTGTCAGTTGCATCAATGACATACCATTTGCGTTGGATTTCCTTTGGTTTTGCAATAGATGTTTGACGTTGCATAACTTTCCTCCTTACCAAACTTGTAAATCTTACCGGGACTACTAGTTTTGGCGATTGTGCCGAGTTAAATATTATATATTTCTACTGTTAAAGTCAATGATAATTTCCTTAATGGAAACAAAAAGAGTGAAATTGTTGTTTGTAAGTCTTACAAATGACTTTTTTATGTAATTATTTTTAAAATTTTATAAATTCTTTTTTGCGAATAAAAAGTTTAATATTTGTGAATTGAACGTTTAATAAAAAACTGGAGCCCAGTTTCTTATAAATTTACATTGTGATGAACGGCTTGCACGTCTTGTAATTCGTCAAGTGCATCGAGTAATTCATTGAATTTTTTCAAGTCTTCCGGATCTTCCAAATTTATTTGTTCATTTGCAAGAAGCATGATTTCACATGTTTCAAATTCTTCAACTCCTAAACTTTTCAAAACTTCTTTTGCCTTTTGAAAATCTGTCGGCGCAACCAGCGCATTTATGATTCCATCCTCAATTGTAATTTCTTGTAAGTCGACATCTCCTAATATAAGTTCTTCTTCTACTTCAATTTTATTTTCACCTTTATAAACAAAAACTCCGGCTTCAAAAAAGTTATATAAAACAGAACCTAGATGGCCTCCTTTTTTAGAAATGACTGTTCGAACATCCGATAAAGCGCGATTCACATTATCGGAAAGAGTATCAACCACAACAAAAGAACCGCCTGGTCCAAACGCTTCATAACGGCCTTCAATATAATTTTCGATTTCTCCGCCAATTGCTTTTTTTATTGCGCGATCAATGATGTCTTTGGGAACAGATTGTCCTTTCCATTTGTCGATTGCAGATCTTAACGCTAAGTTGCTATTTGGGTCTGGCACACCAGATTTTGCGGCGATATAAATTTCTTTGCTCGCTCGCATATAAAGAGCAGATTTCTTAGCCGCAGTTGCAGCCATAGATTTTGCTCTAACTTCAAAATGTCTTCCCATTATCAGTTCCTCTCTTCGTTTGATATATTATCAAAAATAATTCAATAGTTAAAGGTTGTACAAGACATCAACAAGAGTGAGTCCGTTAGCCGGAGCTTTAAAAGAAGTTACCTGTCGAGAGGATGAAAACTCTAAGCGTTTTTTGACTTCTTCAAGAGTCATTTTCCCATTCGCAACAGCTAATGCAACGCCAATCAAATAACGAATCATATATTTCATAAAACCATCTCCGATTAAAGTGACAATAGCTTGATTGCCATCGTTTTTTATTTCGATGGAATAAATCGTTCGAACAAAATTATTTTCATCATTAACCTTTGAAGTGAAAGAAGAAAAGTTATGTTTACCAACAAATAAATTTAAGGTTTTTTCAAAATTTTCACGCGAGATTTGTCGTTTGACCTCGCAGAAGTAAGGTTTTTGAAAGACTTTTGCTTCTCCAAAAATTATTGCGTATTCATAAATTTTCTTTTTTGCGCTTTTTCTAGCATCAAAATTTGAATCTACTTTCACCAATGAAATGATTCGAATATCATCTGGTAAAATTGTATTTATACCGTGTTTTAAAAGACCTAAATCAATCTTTTCTTTTGCAACCTCAAAGTGAAATCTTTGTCCGCTAGCATGCACTCCGGCATCGGTTCTACCAGACCCATAAATTGTAATTTCTGTGTTAAAAATTTTTGATAAAACACTTTCTATAACGTTTTGAATTGTCTTTCCGTTTTTTTGTTTTTGCCAACCATTATACGCGGTTCCAACATATTCAACTTTTCCTAAAATTTTCATCAGAAACTAACCTCTACTTTGAAAATTTCGGTGATTAAATTCATATCCTTGTGAGCGATAGTTAAATATAAAACTCCTGCAAAAATTGCTCCGATTAACAAAAAGGAAACAGCATCCGTCCAATGGAATTTTAAAGTTCTATAACGGGTTCTTTTCGCTCTTGGATCATAACCGCGAGCCTCCATCGCTTCTGCTAATTGTCCACTTCGTTCAAAGGCTGATATAAAAAGAGGAACGATTAAAGAAATAATAGCTTTGAATCTTTTAAATAATCTTCCGTGATTGAATTCTGCACCTCTTGAAGTCTGGGCTTTCATAATCCGGTCTGTTTCATCAAGGATGGTAGGAATAAATCTCAATGCTATTGAGATTGTCATCGCTACTTCGTGCGTTGGGAATTTAATCACTTTAAGAGGCACCAAATACCATTCTAAAGCATAGGTCAAATCAAGCGGTTTAGTCGTGCTGGTTAAAATCGTTGTGATGCAAATCATTAAAATCAAACGTAAGACAATGTATGCGCTTTGATAAAACGCATCCCAATAAACATCAAACGATTTAATAGAAAAAGCGACATGCGTATAGGTTGGATTTGGGATGAATATGTAAACTATTAATAAAAATAAAATTAAGAACCACATTGCTTTTAAACTTTTAAACAAATTGATAAAACTGACTTTCGCGATGAGCATGACAATAACTAATATCATTAGATATATCGAAGACATAATAAGACTTGTCGACCAAACGCTGAAAGGTAAAAAAATCGTCACCATTAAAAGAACCATTAAAATAATTTTATTTCTCGGATCAAGTCGGTGGATGAAAGTGTTATAAGGAGCATAACGCCCAAACGTGACGGATGTCATGATCGTTTCTCCTTATTTATCGAGATTTGTAAGATTAAATCATCGATGTTTTTGATTTTTTCAAAATCGATATCAAAACCGCGTTTTTTTAGTTTTTGTGCAAAGGTGAATATTTCTGGGACTTCGATTCCAGAACTTTCATCTAAATTCATAAAGGCGCCTTGCGGTGTGCCCTCGAATAATATTTTTCCATCTTTTACGACAAAAACTTTTTCGGCGTATTTTAAAACTAACTCCATATCATGAGAAACAAGAATGACCATCGTTCCATTTTTATGCATTTTATCGACTAAATTCATAATTTCTGTCGTACCTCGGGGGTCAAGACCTGCGGTTGGTTCATCTAAAACTAAAATATCCGGTTCTATTGCTAATATGCCAGCGATTGCCACCCTTCGTCTTTCTCCACCTGATAACTCAAAAGGCGAACGTTTAAAATAAGATTCATCTAGGCCAACAGACAAAAGTGCTCTGTGTGCTTTTTGTAAAGCTTCTTCATCTTTAAGTCCGAAATTTTTCGGTCCGAAAGCGACATCTTTTTCAACTGTTTCTTCAAACAATTGATATTCGGGAAATTGAAATACCACTCCGACATGCTTGCGGAGTTCTTTGATTTTTTTATTCTTTTTGTTATCTATAACAAAATCATCAACAACAATCGTTCCTTTTGTCGGTTTAAGAAGTGCGTTTAAGTGCTGAATGATTGTGGTTTTGCCGCTTCCTGTCGGACCGATGAACGCAACGTAAGCGTGATCTTCAATTTCAAAACTAACTCCATTAACTGCCTCGGATTGAAACGGAGTTTTGAGTGCATATGTATGAAATAAGTTTTCGACTTTTATTGGCATAAGTACTCCATTAAATCCTCGAGCGACTCGCATTTATCTACTTGATATCCTTCTACTAAAAGTTTGTTCCTTAATTCTAAAAAGAAAGGTTCGGATAATGAAATTTCCTTGAGAACTTCGCGATCTGCAAAAACTTCTAAAGGTGTCCCCTGTCTGATCAGTTTTCCTTCGTTCATGACAATCACTTCATCAGTTAAAAATGCCTCTTCGATGTCGTGCGTAATTGACAAAACCGTCATCTCCGGATTGTTTTTACGCATGTTTTTAATCAATTCGCGAATGTCTGCTTTTCCTTTGGGATCAAGCATTGATGTCGCTTCGTCAAAAATCACAATATTCGGCATCATCGCCAAAACACCCGCGATTGCCACTCTTTGTTTTTGACCGCCTGAAAGATTGGCCGGCTCTTTATTCATAAATTTTTCCATACCGACTTTTAAAGCAAATTCATTGACTAATTCAACCATTTTTTGTTGAGAAATCTGATTATTTTCTAAGCCAAAAGCAATATCGTCTTCAACAGTCGTAGCGATGAATTGATTATCAGGATTTTGAAAGACGATTCCAATTTTCTTTCTAATATCCTTAACGCTTTTTTCATCTAATTCGCACTCAAAAACACGGATTGAACCACTTTTTTTAGTCAATAATCCAATAATCAGTTTAGCAAGCGTTGATTTCCCTGAACCGTTGTGCCCGATTATTGAAACGAATTTTCCTTTTTCGAGTGAAAAAGTGATGTTATCTACAACATTTGTCACACCATCATAACTAAAGGAAAGTTCTTTTATTTCTAACGCATTCATATCAATGAATTATAGCATAAAGAAATAATGACATTATTTAAAATTAGTTGTTTCGGCGAGTTTTTTCTTTGCGCGTGCATAAATGTAGCGAATATGCTTTATATCGCTTTTTCTCTTTTCTGCAATTTCTTGGTACGAAAAGCCCATTGAATAATGAATAAAGACATCTCTTTCTTCGCTTGTTAACGACGAATTCTCATTTTCTTCAATTTGATAAACGATATCATCTATTGCGAGTTTAATGGAAATATCATCGTCGTTAAAACCAATAATCTCTTCAACAGTCGTTTCGCCATCTTCATCGATAACTTGATTTAAAGAAATATTGCCAGGACGAAAGTGTCTCATGTTCTCACTGACAAATTTCATGGATTCGTGAAAAGAAATTTGCTTCCAAAAAGCTTTAAAACTTCCGATTTTTTCATTATAAAATTTTAAAGCAACATGGATGTTGGCAATATAAATTGCCGAAATGTCATCTGCGGTCATCCCGGGCAAATAATTGCTGCGATAAAAATCGCCTCCGATGACCTTGGCTAAATAAATGTAGCGATCAAAAAAGATTTTTTGTGCCTCTTTATTTCCACATTTCAATAAATAGATCAAATACTGATCTTTGTGTTTCCTCTCCATATGAAAACCTTTCTACGGCGACAGTTACTTAATATTTATGTAAGACAACAAAATTCCTGTAGCAACAGAAGCATTTAAGGAGTTGACGTGCCCTTTCATTGGGATTTTAACAACAAAATCTGACCTTTTGATTAGAAGTGGAGAAATTCCTTCTCCTTCGCTTCCAATGACTAAGGCGACTGGGAAATCGTATTTCAAATCTTGGTAATTGGTGTCTGAGCCCCCCTCAGAAGAAACAATCCAAAAGTTTTCTTTTTTCAACCGTTCAATAGCCTGGGATAAATTAGTGACCATTGCGACTTTAACATAGTTAATCGCTCCAGTAGAAGTTTTAGCAACAGTCGCATTGAGCATCACTTGTCCGTGTTTTTTAATAATGACACCAGAAACGCCGAAAGCATCACAGCTTCTGAGAATCGCTCCAAAATTTCCTGGATCATTGATTCCGTCAAGAAGTAAAACGATCGGCCTTGTAACCTTTTTCGATTCGCGAATAATGTCATCCAAAGACGAATATTCGTATCTCTCAACTTCGGCTACAATTCCTTGATGAGTGCCTTTAACCATTGCGTCTAAAATTTGATTCGAGACAACTTTGATTGTAATTCCTTCTTTTTGAGCCAATGCTAAAAGTTTTTTATCATTGAAAGAAGTGCTTACATATATATTCTTCGTCTTAGAAGAAACTAAGGCTGCGCGAACTGTATTTCGCCCGTAAATTAAAGTTGCCATATTTTTATAATTTTTTCAAACATTTAATGATGATTTAAAATTTGAATGTCAATAATGCCTGCGGTTTGCTTGAGCATTTTTAAGAATGAGTCCTGATCGAGATTTTGTCTACTCTTGGCGCTGAGACGGAAAGTGATTTGAATTCTTTCACCTTTAATGTCACTCACAAGCTGAGTGACGATATCACCGATGACGGCATCATGCTTTTTAGCTATTGCTAATAAATCGGTCATGATTGGTCGATATGCATCAGCAACAATGATGACTAATGGATTATTGCGGGTTAATTTTAGTTCAACTTTTCTAAATGAAACTAAAACAATCATGACGATAGTGGTCCCGATAATTGCTAACGTAAAGTTCATCGAACCACACGCTAAACCAATTGCCATCGCCAACCAAATAGTCGAAGAAGTTGTCAATCCTTTAATTCCACCTTGGCTGTGGATAATTGCTCCCGCTCCAAGAAATCCAATTCCGGTAATAACTTGTGCGGCTAGACGTGCCGGGTCTCGAGCGAAGCCAGAGTCGAGAAGTGGAAAGCCATAAATCGAAACAATCATGATAATCGATGAACCAACCGCAACTAAAAGATGGGTACGAAGTCCAGCAGAACGACCACGCGTCTCTCTTTCGGCTCCGATGATAGTTCCTAAAAGAACAGTCAATAGCAAAGCACAGATGACTAAAACGAAGTTCCCAATTGGAAATTGGTCGCCAATTGTCCAACTATTGAGCCTTTCGGCAATCCATTGATCGATTGTGATCATTTGACTTGTAGATCCTTCAAGCAAAATTCCTAACATAAACTTCTCCTTTTAAATTATTCCCTTTTTAATCAATTGACTTCGAAGCTCATCACTATGGAAAAAGTTTTTATTTTTCTTCGCTTCGATATAATCTTCATAAAGTTTTTTATCAGTTTTGTTCAGTTTAACATATTCAATATTAATTCCAAGAATAGATAACATGTCATCTATCGTTTGGAAAACTTCCTTTAATTTCTCAATTTCTAATTCTTTTTCTCTTAAAATTTGATTTGCTTTTTTGACGATTTCAAAAAGTTCCATCAATGCATTAGAAATATTGAGGTCATCTCCTAAAGCAGTTAAAAACTTT
>Ga0172382_10001914_pt1 | contig 35976 bp, 51 predicted proteins | sample Leawel138RmetaG_FD_122245 | JGI IMG/M metagenome (GOLD analysis project Ga0172382, IMG submission 122245) | Leachate microbial communities from a municipal landfill in Southern Ontario, Canada - Leachate well 138R metaG | ecosystem: Engineered > Solid waste > Landfill > Unclassified | place... | reverse complement strand
ACAGTGGCTCTTGACATTACGATTTCTGACGAATTAAGAAAAGAAGGAATTGCCAGAGAGCTTGTAAACCGCATTCAGAACATCCGTAAAGACTCCGGTTTTGAAGTAACCGACAAAATTAAAGTCGAAATTCAGACCGAAGCCGAAATAGCAGAGGCTGTTCAGGCGAATCTGGAATATATAAAAACAGAAACATTAACCCGGGAACTTAAAATTTCTGATAAGGTAGAAAAAGGAGAAGAAATAGAGTTTGACGGTTTTAAATCCATAGTATTAATTTCTAAATAAAAGGGATTATGACAGAAGAAAAAGTGAGATACTCAGATGCTGAATTGGCAGAGTTCAAAGAATTGATTTTACAGAAAATAGAAAAGGCACAATCTGATTTGGAGCTTATTAAAAGTGCCTATATGAACGATTTAAACAACGGAACAGACGATACGTCTCCAACGTTCAAAGCTTTTGAAGAAGGCAGCGAAACGATGAGCAAAGAGGCAAATTCGCAACTTGCCATTCGTCAGGAAAAGTTTATCCGTGATTTGAGAAATGCTCTTATCCGTATCGAAAACAAAACCTACGGAATTTGCAAAGTAACCGGAAAACTCATCAATAAAGAACGCCTTAAACTCGTTCCTCACGCTACGATGAGCATCGAAGCAAAGAATATGCAGAAGTAATTATTAACCCTTTTAGGGTTAAAATTGAAATTTTATATAAGCGAAATTCTTTTGCAGGGTTTCGCTTTTCTTATTTAAAAGCTATGCTGACTCCTTTTTCAGACGAATATTTTATGAAAAAAGCCCTTTTGGAGGCTCAAACGGCTTTTGAAAAAGGCGAAATTCCCGTGGGAGCGGTGGTGGTTTGTGATAATCGGGTGATTGCCAAATCGCATAACCTTACCGAACTTTTAAACGATGTTACAGCCCACGCTGAAATGCAGAGTATTACGGCTGCTGCTAATTTTTTGGGAGGAAAATATCTCAAAGGCTGTACGATTTACATCACGTTGGAACCTTGCCAGATGTGTGCAGGAGCTTTGTATTGGAGCCAGATAGATAGAGTGGTTTTCGCAGCCGATGACCCGAAAAGAGGATTCAGAGCGATGGGAACCAAACTCCACCCGAAAACCCAAATCACAAGCGGAATCCTTGAACAACAATGTGCTGATTTGATGGTTCGCTTCTTTCAACAAAAACGAAAATAAGTCTGACTAAAAATGACCCGAAAAATCATCCATATTGATATGGATGCCTTTTTTGCATCTATCGAACAAAGAGATAATCCGTCTTTTAGGGGAAAACCTTTGGTAGTAGGTTATCCGGGTTTGAGGGGAGTGGTGGCTGCTGCCAGTTATGAAGCTCGGGAATTTGGCGTACGTTCGGCTATGCCTTCCCAAACGGCAATCAAAAAATGTCCGGAACTTATTTTTGCTCCGCCTCGTTTTCCGGTATATAAAGAAGTTTCACTGCAAATCAGGAAAATATTTCTGGAATATACCGATTTGGTCGAGCCACTTTCGCTTGACGAAGCTTTTTTGGACGTAACCCAAAACCATAAAAATATGGAATTTGCGATGGATATCGCCACCCAAATCAAAGAAAAAATCTACAAAACTACCGGACTTACAGCCTCAGCCGGAGTGTCTTTCAATAAGTTTTTAGCCAAAATAGCCTCCGATTACGACAAGCCCAACGGACTTTATGTGATTACCCCAAAACGAGCCGAATCATTTGTAGAACAGCTCAAAATCGAACGTTTTTTCGGAATCGGGAAAAAAACAGCAGAGCGAATGCACCAGATGCAGATTTTTACAGGCTATGACCTCAAACAAAAATCGGAAGAATTTCTCGTAGAGCATTTCGGGAAAGCCGGAAAAGCCTATTACCTGAATGCCCGGGCCATTGATAATCGAGTGGTAAACCCCAATAGGGAAAGAAAATCAGTAGGCACGGAAACTACTTTTGATCAGGATATTGATGCTTTAGAACTTCTTCAAAACAGATTGGAAGAAGTAATACAAGACCTTTTCAAAAGCATAAACAAGTCCGGTTTTAAAGGAAAAACATTGACTTTGAAAGTCAAATACAGCGATTTCAGAATCCTGTCCAAAAGCAAAACTTTTCCCGAGTATATTCAGGACGAACAGCTAATCCGTCAGGCTGCTTTAGAGTTGCTGGCTCAAATTCCGCTGGATACCAAAATCAGGCTGCTGGGCTTGACCATCAAAAATAATCTACCCACACCAACCGAAGTGAAACCACAAAAATATATACAGTTGAGGTTTGCTTTTTGAATCTACCGCCCAAGTTATCGGGCTTTTTTACTTTCGCTTTTTAAAAAGTTTTTCTATCTTTACCCGAATAAAAAAATTCTGATGAAGAAATTAACAGCTCTTTTTATCTTTTTTTTCTTGGCTTTTGAAAGTGGTTTTTCTCAGGTAGAAACCGAAGTTCCGCCTCCTTTTAACATCAAAACCGTTTCCTTTGTGCAAAATGGAGAAAATGTAGCTCCGATTTTCAGAAAAGGAGATTCTTTTACCGTTCGTTTTGATGATTTATTCCTCACCGAATCTGATTATTATTATACACTGACCCATTGCAATTATGACTGGAGACCTTCAGACCTCTCCAAAAACGAGTACATTCAAGGGATGGACAACGTTCGGGTGCAGAATTACGAAAACTCCATCAATACGCTTCAGGGCTATTCACATTATTGGTTTTCGCTTCCAAACAGCCAAACCCAGCTCAAGGTTTCGGGTAATTATATGCTGAAAATCTATGATGACAATTTTCAGTTGGTTTTTTCGAGAAAATTTGTGATTTATGAGAATACGGTGGCCGTTCCGTTACAAATCAAAAGAGCGAGAACTGTGACAGACATCAACTATATGCACAACCTTGATTTTACGATAAAAACCGGAGATTTACAGCTGCAAAACCCGATTCAGAATGTGAAAGTGGTTCTGTTGCAAAACGGAGTCTGGAATACGGCTATTACTGATGTTAAACCTCAATATACGATCGGGAACGATTTGATTTATAAATATGACAAAGAAACGCAGTTTTATGCTTCCAACGAATATTTATATCTGGAAACCAAAGATGTACGAAGCGGAAACAACACCGTAAGCCGGGTGGAATTCAACGAAATCTACAACACACATCTTTATACGAATCGGGCTCGTGCCAACGAACCTTATACGTATTATCCTGACATTAACGGAGGGTTTTTGACAAACAATATCGGTAGAGAAAAACCTTCGGTAGAGGCAGATTACACCTGGGTATTTTTCACCTTGAGTGCTCCTAATTATTTCGGGAAAGAAGACGTTTACATAAGCGGACTCTTTAACAATCATGCTCTGACAGACGAATTTAAAATGGATTATGACCCGCAAAAAGGCGTTTACCAAAAAGCTGTGATGATAAAACAAGGCTTTACGAATTACAAATATGTTTTAGCCGACAAAAAGGGGAAAGTCAACCAGAAAGATGCCATAGACGGCAATTTTTACCAAACCGAAAACGACTACTATGTTTTGGTTTATTACAAGGGCTACACCGACCGATTTGACCGAGTTATCGGGCTCGGAAAAGCCAATTCGGTTAATATTGTAAACTAATTTCATAGCATTTTAAGGCACAGGGTCATAACCGCTTCCTCCCCAGGGGTGGCAACTGAAAATCCGTTTTAGTGCCAAACGACCTCCTTTGAAAAGTCCGTGTTTTTTGAGGGCTTCCAAAGTGTAGTGAGAACAGGTTGGTGAATATCTGCACGAAGCAGGTAAAACGGGAGAAATCACAATTTGATAAAATCGTATAAGCACCACAAACGGAAAAATCAGTATTCTTTTTATCGGATTTTTGGTCGTAGGGATGGGCTTGCTACACATAGCTATGAGAATTTTTTCAAAGGTATGAAAATTCTCTTTAGCCTTTCACCAGATTTTTCCTGACTCTGCTCAGGCTTTCGGGAGTAATACCCAGATAGGAAGCTATCATCCATTGAGGCACCCTGAGCATCAAATCGGGGTAGAGTCTGACGAAGTCCAGATAGCGTTCTTCCGCATTACTTCCGATAAGCAGTTTGATGCGTTTTTGAAGCTGACGAATATGGTTTTGTAATATTCTTTCGTTATACATTCTGAATTGCGGACTCACTCTCGAAGCCTTTTCCACAAACTCCTGACTCATCAGAGCTACGGTTGTTCGCTCACAGGCATCAATAAAATATTCCGAAGGTTCGTTAAAACAAATGCTGTTTCGCTCGCTCACAAACCAGCCTTCGGGAGCAAACTGTATGATGTGCTCTTTCCCTTCTTCACTGATACTGAAAAACCGCAACAAACCCTCTTCCACAAAAAAAGTATGCCTGCAAATCTGACCTTTGTCTAACAAAAGTTCGCCTTTTTCGTAGGTTTTGGTAAAAATAAGGTCTTGCAACTGCTCCAATTGCCTGTTTGTAACACCTGCATTTGTTTTGAGATAGGTCTGAAAATCCTGTATCATTTTTTCGGAAAATGGTTTTCTTCAAAGATAGGGATATAAACGGGATTTATAAAGACTAAAAATTATACCTTTGTACCTTATTTCCGTTTCTCCGATGAAAAAACTGTTTTTATTAAGTTTGGTTGTGATGTTGTTTTCGTGTCAGGACAAAGAAGCTCTTCGCAGAGAAAATGCTCTAAAGGCTGCACAGAAAACCGAAGAAGCCTATGTTGCCATCAGCAAATCGTGGAGGTTTTACAACACGGGTTTTTCACCCGAAGCCCAACAGGCTACAGAAGACTGGATGGAATGGAACAGTTTTATAACCGAACTGCAACAAAAACCTCAAACCGATATCGGAGCTTTCCGTAAAAAAACAAAAACACTGGTTGCAAAAACAGAAACCTTAGGTGCTACTCTACCCGAAGTTTTCAACAAAATTCAGGTGCAAAGCCGCATTGATGTGCTGATTACGAAATTCAAAATGCTTGACACCTACATCCATCTCGATGATATTCCGGTTGAAAAAGTATTGCAGACAATAGACGAAATCAACACCGATTTGGCTTCAATCGTTAGCCGTATGGAAACCCTGTTGGAAAAATCAAGAATCTTAAACGAAGAAGGCGAAGCTGAAATGTTGCAAATGCTGAACGATTCGCTAAGACAACAGCCTTAAGTATTCTAAACCTGCCAAACCATTAACTATTAACTTTTGACGACTTGGCTATTGGCTGAAAAAAAATTACTTTTGCAGTATGAGTTTAGTAAAACTATCTATAAAAGGAATTTCATACAGCCAGACTCAAAACGGAGCTTATGCCCTGATTTTGAATGAGGTTGACGGAGAGCGAAAATTGCCCATTGTCATTGGAGCTTTCGAGGCACAATCAATTGCTATTGCGTTGGAAAAAGAGATAAAACCTCCCCGACCGCTCACCCACGATTTGTTCAAAAATTTTGCCGACCGATTTGACGTCATCGTAAAGCAGGTGATTATCCACAAGCTGGTTGACGGAATTTTTTATTCGAGTATCATTTGTGAAAGAGACCGAATCGAGGAGATTATTGATGCCCGAACTTCGGATGCGGTGGCTCTGGCTATCAGATTTGAGGCTCCGATTTTTACTTACAAAAACATATTAGACAAAGCCGGTATTTACCTGAAAATAAATCCGTTGGATTCAGAAAACCCCGATGACCCTCTGGAAATTACACCTACCGAAGTTACTCCCGGCACAGATGTTTCTTATGCCAAACATACCCTTGAAGAACTTCGGAAAATGCTCGAGGCAGCCGTAAACAATGAAGATTACGAAAAAGCCGTAAAAATAAGAGACGAAATATCTAAAAGAGAAGCATAATGAAAGAACACTTTTTAGGTAGAAAATGGATTAAAACCGGACTCCTGTTCGGATTTTTAATGTTTCTGATCGTGGGAGTGGCTTTTGCGATTTTACAAGGACAACTGTTATCGCTACAATATTTAGCCATTAATTTCGTCATTATGATGTTAGGAGGTTTGGTGTACGGACTTCTGATGAAAATATATTTTACATTGACAAGTAAGAGAAGATAAAAATCCTCACCCCCAGCCCCTCTCCAAAGGAGAGGGGAGCAACGAAACTGCAAAATTGTGGTTGAGGTATTTGGATATAAAATGCAGGAAAACATAAAAATAATTTTTTAAAATAACTCTTTCCCCTCTCCTTTGGAGAGGGGGTTAGGGGATGAGGATTATGAAACAATATTTAGATTTAGTACAACACGTTTTAGAAAACGGAACTCAAAAAGGCGACCGAACCGGAACCGGAACAAAAAGTGTTTTTGGCTACCAAATGCGATTTGATTTAAGCGAAGGTTTTCCGTTGGTTACTACTAAAAAACTACACGTAAAGTCGATTATTCACGAGCTTTTATGGTTTTTGAAAGGGGATACGAATATTGCTTATCTGAAAGAAAACGGTGTACGAATTTGGGACGAATGGGCAGACGAAAACGGAAATTTAGGACCTGTTTACGGACATCAGTGGAGGAATTGGGACAGCCAAGAAATTGACCAGATTTCAGAGCTTATCGAAATGCTGAAAACCAATCCGAACAGCAGAAGAATGCTTATCTCGGCTTGGAATCCGTCTGTTTTGCCTGATACTTCAAAATCCTTTGCAGAAAATGTAGCTAACGGAAAAGTAGCACTTCCTCCCTGCCACGCATTTTTTCAGTTTTATGTAGCAGACGGGAAATTGTCTTGTCAGCTATATCAGCGAAGTGCAGATATCTTCTTGGGAGTGCCTTTTAATATTGCTTCGTATGCTTTATTGGTTTTGATGATTGCACAGGTAACAGGCTTAAAAGCAGGAGAGTTTATCCATACGTTTGGAGATGCTCATATTTACAACAACCATTTCGAGCAGTTGGAATTACAGCTTTCCAGAGAACCTCGAAAACTTCCGAAAATGCTACTCAATCCTGAAGTGAAAAATATTTTTGACTTTAAATTCGAAGATTTTACTTTGGTTGATTATGACCCACATCCGCATATCAAAGGAGTTGTAGCTGTTTAATATTTGCTTTATTATAGTTGTGATAAAATGGCAAAAATCAAAATAAAAGATACGGAAGTAACGATTGTACAAGTCAATAATGTTGATTATATCTGCCTAACAGATATGATAAAAGCAAAAGACGGCGATTTTTTCATTACTGATTGGTTACGGAATAGAAATACTTTAGAATATTTAGGGATTTGGGAAAAAGTCAATAACCCCGATTTTAATTATGGCGAATTCGCCATAATTAGAAATAACAGCGAAACAATGGCGTGAAACAAGCCCTGATTTGAAAGGAAATATACGTGATTATAGACAATAAACCCTTTCCAATTTAGAGAACGTAAATGCTGTTTTTATTCACGAGAATTTAAGCCAAAGTGAACGCTTGACCAAGCTCAATAAAATTGCAATTCAACAAATGAAAGTATTGGAAAATATAGAAGACAGGAAATTGTTGAAGTAAATGAGTTTGTGGCTGTTTGAAGAGAATAGAGAAAAGACTTGAGATATGTCAATAGTCATTAAATACGATGCTTTAGGGAAAATTTTAGAAGGAGAAAATAAAGGTTGGTTTATAAAAATTATTGATGATACTGAAAACACAGGAGGTTTCTATATTTATGAATTTGACAATGCTGAAAATGGACAAGGTTTCGACACTTGGTTAGAGAATGAAGAGCAAGTTAAAGGATATTTTTATGAATCCGGATGGAAAATAGAGTGGCTTGAAAATCCGCAATCATCAATCGTTAATCAAAAATCTTAAATCAAATGTTTATAAGAATAGTAAAAATGAGTTTCCACCCCGAAAAAGTTGAAGCTTTTTTGGAGAATTTCCATCAACATAAACAAAGTATCAGAAATTATCCCGGGAATACTTTTTTGGAGTTATATCGAGACAAAAGCAATAAATCGGTGTTTTTTACGTATAGCATTTGGGAAACCGAGGAAGATTTGGAAAACTACCGAAATTCGGAATTATTTAATGAGGTGTGGACATTTACCAAAGCCTTGTTTAACGACAAACCACAGGCTTGGAGTGTAGATAAACTGGAAAGTCTTCCATAATACGATTAAACAATTAAGCAAATTAACGATTAAACAAGAAAATGAAATCAATATTATTTCGGGAAATACAATCTTTTTTCGGTTCGCTTATCGGTTATTTGGTAATAGCTGTTTTTTTGCTGTTGAACGGGTTGTTTTTGTGGGTTTTTCAGGGAGATTTCAACATTTTGGACAACTCTTTTGCTGATTTAACTCCGTTTTTTACGTTAGCACCTTGGGTTTTGATTTTTTTGATTCCTGCTGTTACAATGCGAAGTTTTTCAGATGAAAAAAAACAGGGAACATTGGAGCTGTTGCTTACCAAACCGCTTTCAGTTTGGCAAATCGTAAACGGAAAATTCTTCGGAGCTTTTTTGTTGATTATCATTGCTTTACTTCCGACTTTGATTTATGTTTATGTAATTTACGGACTTACAAGCCCTCCGACTATTATTGATTCGGGGAGCATTATCGGGTCATATTTTGGGTTGCTTTTTCTGATTGCAGGATATACAGCTGTCGGAATTTTCACTTCTATCCTTACAGAAAACCAGATTGTAGCCTTTATTTTGGCTGTTTTTTTGTGCTTTTTGTTGTATTTCGGAATGGAGGGATTAGCCTCACAATTTTCGCCTTATAACGATTTTGTTGCCTCATTGGGAATGGATTATCATTTCAAAAGTATCAGTCGTGGAGTTCTGGACACTCGGGATATTATTTATTTTTTGAGTATATCCGTTTTGTTTTTATCATTAACCGTTTTTAAACTTAAATCTCTTAAAAATTAGGTAAAACCTCACAGGTTTTAAAAACCTGTGAGGTTTGGACTTTAAAAATACAACTTGATGAAAGCTCAAAATAAGAACAATATCAAACAGCTTGTTTATGTGATTTTAGGGATTATTGCCCTGAATCTTATCGGAGGTTTTGTGTACAAACGCTTTGATATGACTCACGATAAGCGATATACGTTGCAACAAACGACCAAAGATTTGCTGAAACAGGTAAACACACCTTTGGAGTTTACGATTTTGTTACAGGGAGATGATTTTCCTTCGGAATTCAGACGTTTGCAACAGGAAACCAAACAACTTTTGGAGGAGTTCAGAGGCATAAACAGCAATATCCGCTTTATGCTGGAAGACCCTTTGGAAGGAGAAGCAGACATCAATCAAACCATGCTGGAATTAGACGAATTAGGTCTAACACCCACCAACATCCCGATTACCAAACAGGGAAATCAGTCGATTGTCCGGATTTTCCCTTGGGCTATCGGATATGATGAGGCGAACCAAAAATCGGTTCGTGTGCCACTTTTGGTAAATAATTTGGGAGTTTCCGCTTCCGAAAACATCCAGAAATCAATCGAACAATTAGAATATGCCTTTGCCGATGCTATTGCGAAACTTACTATAAAAGATAAAAAGAGCATTGCCATTCTCAAAGGAAATGGTCAGATTGATGATAAATATATGGCTGATTTCATCACCAATTTACAGCCTTATTACCAAATCGGGGAATTTGATTTAGACAGCCTTCAGGACAACAACACTCAGGTTATCAGAAACTTAGACCGTTTTGATTTGGCCATTATTGCCAAACCTACGGAGCCTTTTTCCGAAAGGGAAAAATACATTCTCGACCAATATGTGATGAAAGGCAAGAAAACGATGTGGCTTGTGGACAAAGTTGCGTTTGACTTAGACAGTCTTCAAAACAATTCCCAACAAAACGTGGCTCTTTCGCTGGATTTGAATCTGGATGATATGCTGTTTAAATATGGGGTGAGAATCAACTACAACCTCATTCAGGATTATCTTTCGATTCCGATTACTTTACAGGACGAAAACGGACAAAACATACCGCTCGACTGGTGGTATTCCCTAATGGTTCCTTCCAAAGAAAATCACCTGATTACTAAGAATATAAATGTGGTAAAATTAGAATTTGCCAATGCTATTGATACGTTGGTAAACGGAGTCAAAAAAACGGTTTTGTTGGAATCATCCGAAATGTCCCGAAAAGTGGGAGTGCCTCAGCAAATCGGGCTTTTTCAGTTTCAGGGAATGGAGTTTTTTGAGGGAGAGTCAAGCATAACGGGAGTTTTATTGGAAGGGAAATTTGTTTCCAACTATAAAAACCGTGTAAAACCATTTGATTATCCAAACCAGAAAGATGACGGAACCGAAAACAAAATGATTGTAATTTCTGACGGAGACATAGTGAATTATATGTATGCCAACAAGAAATTCCTGCCCAACGGTTATGACACCTGGACACAACAAGTTTACGGAAACAAAGATTTTCTGATGAATTCCGTTCATTATTTGCTTGACGATTCGGGTATTATAAACATCAGAGCCAAGGAGGTAAAACTTGCCTTTTTTGATAAAGATAAAGTAAGAGAAAAATACGTCCAATCACAGATTATTACAGTCGGGATTCCGATTTTGCTTCTAAGCCTTTTCGGACTTGTTTTTAACTACTTACGAAAAAGAAAATATACCCGAAAACTCTCGTAAATCACTCGATAATTCAATGTTGTGAAAGCATTGTTTTAGGGAATAGCATAAAGAAAAATTCAGAGAATTTGTCCGGTTTTTTAAAGTATAGGCTACCTCCGTCAAAAAACACTGAAATTTTTTCCTTTTCAACCGAAATTACGATATATTTGTGCTCAGAACGAATTAACAGACACAAAAATGAAATTTATAGTATCAAGTTCACTTTTATTAAAGCAGTTACAAGTGTTGAGCGGAGTAATCAACACCAACAACACCCTGCCTATTTTAGACAATTTTTTGTTTGAACTCGACAATAATGAGCTTACGGTAACGGCTTCTGATTTAGAAACTACGATGTCTGCCGTTTTGGAAATTGATTCCGAAAGCAAAGGAAGCATTGCTGTTCCTGCCCGTTTGCTTTTGGAAACGCTAAAAACTTTTGCAGAACAACCGCTTACTTTTACCGTTGCAGACAATAATACTATCGAAATCAGTTCCAATTCAGGGAAATATGCTTTGGCTTATGCCAACGGAAACGAATTTCCGAAAGCCATTTCTTTGGAAGATGCTTCAAAAAATGCTATTCCTGCTGAGGTGCTGGCAACAGCCATCAGCAAAACTATTTTTGCTGCAGGAAACGATGATTTACGTCCGGTGATGTCGGGAGTGTTTTTTCAATTCTCTACCGAAGCCCTCATTTTTGTAGCTACCGATGCTCACAAATTGGTAAAATATTCCCGTACGGATATCAAAGCCAACCAAACAGCTGAGTTTATTATGCCTAAAAAACCGTTGAATATTTTAAAGAATATTCTGGCTGTGTCTGATAGTGAAGTAACTATCGAGTATAACGAATCAAACGCTGTTTTTTCGTTTGACAACTATATTTTGACCTGTCGTTTGATTGACGGAAAATACCCGAATTATGAAGCGGTTATCCCGAAAGAAAACCCGAATAAACTGTTGGTTAACCGAAATCTGTTTTTGAACTCCGTTCGCAGGGTTTCGATTTTCTCAAGCAAAACCACACACCAGATTCGTTTGAAATTAGCCGGAACAGAACTTAACATTTCTGCCGAAGATATCGACTACTCCAACAAAGCCAACGAAAGACTAACTTGTGATTATCAAGGAGACGACTTAGAAATCGGGTTCAATTCCCGTTTCTTGTCTGAAATGCTGACCAACCTTACCAGTGACGAAATTTCGCTGGAAATGTCACTTCCGAACCGTGCTGGAGTGCTTACTCCGGTTGATGGTCTTGACGAAGGAGAAACGGTTACGATGTTGGTAATGCCTGTTATGCTGAACAACTAATCACTTTAAGAATCATAAAAAAAGGAGGTCATTTTTATGACCTCCTTTTTTATTGTACTGCGAATTACGAATCGAATCGCAAGTTCTGATTATGTGAGACCTCACAGGTTTAAAAACCTGTGAGGTCTGAAAACCAATTACTTAGTTTCTTGCTGTAAAAGGGCTTCCAACTCCGTACTATCCATATTCTCCCGAAGCAGATTCATAAGAGGATCTTCTTCCGGGCTGCTTTCCGGACTGCTTGGTTCGTCTTCAGTTTCCAATCGGGCTTTGAATTTGGCATTATACTCGTTGAAAATCGGAATGTGTTTTTCGTAAGTTTCCGTATCTTCTGCATCTCTCATTTGCAGAAGCAAATTGCGGTAAAGTTCGATAGTTCTATAAATATCAGACAAATAGGCATTTTGCAGTCGTACATCCAGACTTTCGAAATAAAGGATTTCCTCCTGATATTTTTTAATGATTTTTTCGCTCAATTCACGGGCTTTTTCTTGTTCACCCACAATATAATAAGCACCTATAAAGGATTCGACCATTTCATATTGTCCGAAAAGTTCGATAGGCATTTTTTCCATTGCTAAATCCACCACGTTTTTGGCTTTGTCCAATTCGTTTTCTTCGAGGAGTTGCTCTATCAATCGTGACATATATAAACGGTAAGAGAAGGCATTTCTACGAGTCTCTACATCGTGATAAATGTTCGGGTCTCCGCTTCCGCCCCAGAACCAGCCTTGACGGGTTCCGTTTTCGTAAGATTTATCTACGATAATGCTATACATTTTCTCGGAATCAATTCTTCCCATCTGAATGGTTCCGCTATTTTTCGGAACCGGAGTTTTGATAGGCACCAACTGGAAAATCATTCCGTCAAGTTGCAGGTAATCTTTCATCCATACAAAATCCTCATCATCCCAGGCTCCACCCGAGAAATAAATCGGTCTCTCCCAGTTGTTGTTGGCAATAATGTCGAGCATCATCAGTCTGTGAATGTAAATCGCTCCTCCTTTTGCCTTAATATCCACATCAATATAAGGAAGGATTTTGTCTGCATCTTTCTCTTTTACGATTCCGTTTTTCAACACGTTTTCACGGTTTACCGGAATACGGATTTTGTTAGTCGGATAGGTATGTAACCTCTGACCGTTTCTGAGTTCCATATAAGTTCTTGGGTCGTCAGAGTGTACGAACTCCAGAAATTGGTCAATCGAAATTCGCTCGTTCATTCGACTTGGTCGATAAACAATTCCTTCTAACTTTCCTCCGGAATATTGATGGTGCTCAAACGAAATCGGCAATCCGTCTGATTCATAAGCTTTGGCTTTCATCTGGTCGATATACCAATCTGTCACCAAAAGAGCCGTACACACCACTCTCACATCGGTTCTGTAGCCTTCGACCTCCTGCAGATACCAAAGCGGGAACGTATCGTTATCTCCGATGGTGAAAATAATCGCATTTTCGTCACAAGAATCCAAATAAGCTTTTGCAGAAGCCAAAGCCGTATATTTTCCGCTACGGTCGTGATCATCCCAGTTTTGAGAAGCCATCAACACCGGAACAGCCAAAAGTGAAATACCCACCACAAGCGGAACGGTCATTTTTGAATTCCATTTCTGACGGATAAAATCATAGACCGCATACACTCCGAAGGCAATCCACATGGCAAAAGCAAAGAAAGCTCCCACTATTGCATAATCACGTTCCCGAGGCTCAAAAGGTCGTTCATTCACAAAGATTTTCAGGGCAATTCCCATAAAAACGAACAGAACCAAAAGCACATAAAAACTCTTCCAGTCTTTTCTGGCATGAAAAACAAGCCCGATTACAGCAAAAATAAACGGCAACATGAAATAGACATTTCTGCCTTTGTTTTCTTTCATGTCTGAGGTCAGTTGGCTTTGATTGCCCAGCCCCAAAACTTTATCATCAATAAAACTGATTCCGGTAATCCAGTTTCCGTTCATCAAATCTCCCTTACCTTGAATATCATTCTGACGACCGGAGAAATTCCACATCAAATATCTTCCAAACATATAACCGAACTGATACTCGAACATAAATTGCATATTTGCCAAAAAGCTCGGTTTTTCGACAATAATTCGGTCACCCAATTGTAACATAAAATCGTGATAGTCTCTTTCGTCAAGCCTTCCCCTTTGGTAGGCATCTTTAAAACGATTGATATTTTCCTGATAATTCTCCCGGAGCATCTGGCTCATCTGGAAAAATTCTTCGTCTGTAAGCGAATCGACATCTATGTCATATTCGTAATACAATTCCTCCGTAAAATCATACTTCGGATTGAGTTTAAAATCCAGCACTCCCGTATATTTCATATAATTTACCGGATGTTCTCCATCTGTGCTTCGCATTCTCGGTAAAAATGCTTTGTGGGCATTATCAAGGTTTTGCTTGGCACTTTTGTAATTGTTTACGATAACATATTTCCCGGTTTTGTAATCTCTTTCGTAATTAGGTTTGTCATCTACATAAGGCGTTTCAGGGTCTAAGCCTGCATATTTTTCGGAAAATAAAGCTCCGTAGAAGGTTTTTTGTTCGCCATATTGCTCCCGGTTGTAATACGCCAAAAGCTCAGCCGCATCCGAAGGACGGTTTTCGTTGATAACCACATTGGCATTGGCTCTAATAGGCAACATCAGCCAAGAGGAGAATCCGATGAAAATAAAGAGGATACAGAGGATGAAGGTGTTGGCTTTAGCATAATTTTTCTGTTTCGTATAACGAAGTCCGAATACAAAAAAGACAATTACGAGTAGTGAAGCGAAAATAGTTCCGGAATTAAATGGCAACCCCATAGAATTCACCATAAAAATTTCCGTTTTTCCGAAGAATGCCATCGTATAAGGCAACAAAAATTTGAATACGAAAAACAAAATAGCCACCACAGCTACATTCGCCAAAATGAAATTTTTAATCGTAACTTCCTTATAATGTTTGAAATAATAAAGCAATCCGATAGAAGGAATGGTCAAAAGTGCCATAAAGTGCACCCCAAACGAAAGTCCGATAAACAGTGAAATTCCAAGCAACCATCGGTTTCCGTTTGGTTTATCCATGTCGGCTTCCCAACGAAGTCCCATCCAGAACAGAATAGCGATGAATAAAGATGACATCGCATATACTTCTGCCTCGACAGCACTATACCAAAACGTATCAGAGAACGTAAAAGCCAAACTGGCTACTAAAGAAGCTCCCAAAATAGCTTTCAGATGTGTGTCATTCAACTCAGAAAATCCTGAAACTACTCTTTTTAAAAGCAAGGTGAGCGACCAGAACATAAACAAAATCGTGAAGGCACTCGACACTACCGAAACCATATTGACCATCAGGGCAATATTGGTTACATCTGTAGCAAACATAGAGAAAAAAGCTCCAATCATCTGAAAAAGCGGAGCTCCGGGTGGATGCCCTACTTGTAACTTAGCCGAAGTAGCAATATATTCTCCACAATCCCAGAAACTGAGCGTGGGTTCAACCGTAAGGCTATAGGTAACTAAAGCAACCGCAAAGGAAAACCAACCCAGAATGTTGTTCCATTTCTTAAAGTTAAATGACATCATAAGATTTTTTATTATCAGCCTACAAAGAAAGTATTTTTTACTCAAATAAACAGGTTTTAAACTCCTTATAACGGAAATTTATCAGATTTCATATCTGATATTATTTTTTGCACCAACAATACTCAAAAAAAGTTGCACAAAAAAATAAATAGTGGTAATATTGCAACCTCTAAACTGGTCCTATAGCTCAGTTGGTTAGAGCACCTGACTCATAATCAGGTGGTCCCTGGTTCGAGCCCAGGTGGGACCACAAAACCTCAACCCAAAAGTTGAGGTTTTTTGTTATGATAGCTTGCTATATTTTATATTCTCCAACCTTACAAAAATTCTATACGGGTGTTACACAAGATGATGTGACTTCCCGATTAGAAAAACACAACACTTCACAATATGGGAAACATTATACTTCACAAACTCAAGATTGGGAAGTGTTCTTTACCATAGAATGCGAATCGCTGGCACAAGCTTTAAAAATTGAGAAGCACATAAAATCCATGAAAAGTGTAACCTATATTCAAAATTTAAAGCAATATCCCCAAATCAGCCAAAAACTCAAAGAAAAATATAAAGAATAGAGCACCTGACTCTCCCGATAGCTATCGGGACAGGTGGTCCCTGGTTCGAGCCCAGGTGGGACCACACTTCAAAACCCTTGTTTTTCAAGGTTTTTCTTTTTTATATACTTTTCTTTTCGTAAAATATTTTTGTTTAGTCTCCAAGTTTTAACCCTGAGCTCTTATTATTGACGAAATTTTAAGGCTGAATAACGAATTGGACTAATTTCTCATTCAGGAATAAATATTATTTCCTCCTCAAATCAGGTAAAAAATAAGCTATTAGCCCGATAAGCGGTAGGAACGAACACACCTGATAGACATATTCGATACCGGTTTTATCTGCCATAAAACCCAGTACGGCAGAACCCAACCCTCCCATTCCGAAAGCAAAACCATAAAAAAGCCCGGAAACCATTCCCAGTTTTTTGGGCAAAAGTTCTTGTGCATACACCAAAATAGCAGGAAAAGCAGACGAAATGACAAGTCCGATAATCACTACAAAGACAGCTGTGAGTTCAAGACCTACATAGGGCAAAGCCAACGTAAAAGGAGCAGCTCCCAAGATGGAAAACCAGATGACATATTTTCGACCGAATTTGTCTCCGAAAAAACCTCCGAGCAAGGTTCCGATAGCTGCTGCAATCAAAAAGTAAAACAGATAGACTTGTGCCTGAACTTCTGTAAGTCCGAATTTTTTGATGGTATAAAATTGAAAATAACTCGTGATTCCGGCTGTATAAAAGTATTTGGAAAAAATCAAAACCAACAATATCACGATGGATTTGTTGATTTGTTTTTGGGTTAAATCCGGAAGGATAATAGCTTTTTTCGGAGTGTTTTTTATCTCTTTCAAAACCGCCTTTCGCCAAATAGCAATATAGAACAAAATGATTTTAGCCAAAAAGGCAAAAGTCAAGAACCACAAAATGTGCTGTTGCCCGTTCGGAATAACAATCCAGGCGATTAAAAGCGGAGCAAGAGCCGTTCCGGTATTTCCTCCAATCTGAAAAATCGACTGTGCCAGACTTCGCTTTCCTCCCGAAGCAAAAAAAGCGATTCGGGAAGCCTCCGGATGAAAAATCGAAGAACCTATCCCGACCAAAGTAACCGCTATCAACACCCAGCCATAGCTCGGAGCATAAGCCAAAACGGCTATACCCACAGCAGAAAAAAACATTCCGACCAATTGTGAAAAAGGCTGAGGTCGCTTGTCGGTATAAGAGCCTACCAAAGGCTGAAAAATCGAAGCTGAAAGCTGAAAACAAAGCGTGATGATCCCGACCTGAGCCATCGAAAGGCTGTATCGCTGCTCCAATTGCGGATACATAGCCGGAATCACCGCCTGCAATAAATCGTTCAGCAAATGAGCCACAGCAATGGCTGCAAGAATAGGATAAGCGGTTTTTTGAGTGTTTATATTCAAAATAGATTTATTTTTTTGACAATTTGAAATAGCCGTTTGCCAGAATGGTAAGCAAAATGATTCCGGCTCCGATATAAAATTCGACACTCATTTTTTCGGTTTCGGGGAAAATCAAAACAGCCAGAATGATTCCGTAAACCGGTTCTAAATTGATGGTAAGCATCACTGTATAAGGGCTCAGATGTTTCATCACATCAATCGAAGCCACAAAAGTATAGGCGGTGCAAACCGAACCCAAAATCAAAAGATAAATCCAGTCGCTACTGCTGAGGACAAAAAAATCGGAAGTCATTTTCCCCGTAAAAAAGAAATAACCCGAAAGGAACAAAATACCACCCAAAATCTGATAAAACGAAATGTAGGAAGAGCTGTATTTTCCTGCAAACTTTCCGTTGATAACCGAAAACGAAGCCGACAAAAAAGCAGCAATCAGAGCAAGAATGATTCCGTAAAGGAAATTCCCGTTGACATCATAAATAATATAAAGCCCCAACATCACCAAAAATCCGAAAAAAACCTCATAACCAATGATTTTCCTTCGGTAAAAAATAGGCTCAAGTATGGAGGCAAAAAAAGCTCCTGTCGAAAGTGTTGCCAGTGTTACCTACACATTCGAGACTTCGATAGCCTCAAAAAACGCTACCCAATGCAGGGCAATTACAAATCCGCAAAGCAAGAATATAAGCAGTAATTTCAAGGGAATTCTGAGCGAAATTTTCTTATACCAAACATAAATCCCGACCAAAACAAAGGCAATCGACATTCTATACCAGACTTTTTCGGCAGAGCCAACCGAGATAAGCTCTCCCAAAACCCCTGTAAATCCCCAGACAAAAACAATCAGGTGCAGGTGCAGATAACTTTTGAATCTAACGCTTGGCATTTCTGAGGAGATATAAAGCTAAAATTGCGAAAAAAACATTGGGCAACCATACTGCCAAAACAGGAGACATACTCGATTTTTCGGCTAAAGTTCCAAACATTTTATCAAAGAAAACATAGGAAAAGGCAATAAAAATCCCGATTGCCAGATTGATTCCCATTCCGCCTCTTCGCTTCATAGCCGAAACCGAAACCGCAATAACAGTGAGTATAAAAGCCGAAACCGGAACGCTAAACCGCTTGTGTTTGACCACCATATAGGTGTTGATATTGCCTGAACCCCGTTTTTTTTCCCTTTCGATAAATTTGTTGAGTTCCCCGATTGACAGGGTTTCTGCCATATAAATAACAGGAGTCAAATCGTCTAAATCAAAGTTTAGAACCGTATCTTTTTTGCTTTCCGTAATCAGGCGGTCGTCTAATTCGCCTACAATTCTCCTGGAGAAAGTTCTAAGGGTATAGGTGCTGTCTTCTTCATTCCACTTGATGGTGGAAGCGTGAATTTTTTCTTTGAGTTTATTGTTTTTATCGAAAGTCTCGAGCGAAAATTCAAATCCGGTTTTGGTGGCCGGATTAAAGCTGTTTACGTGTATGTATTGCGTATCGTTCAGCTGTTTATAAACGTTGTTGCTCTCCCGGGTCTCCCTGTGTTTGTGCATATAGGTATAACGGAATTCGTTGTAGCCCTTGCTGGCATTCGGAACCAGATAAAAACTCATCAGCATCGCAAAAAACGAAATAATGGTTGCCCCGATTATATACGGACGTAAAAACCTCGTAAACGAAACTCCCGAACTCAAAATCGCAATAATTTCGGAGTTGTTTGCCAGCTTTGACGTAAACCAGATAATCGACAAAAACAAAAATATCGGAAAGAGGAAATTGGCAAAATAAACCGTAAAATTCAGGTAATAAATCACCGTTTCATCCAGCGGAGCATTATTAGAAAGGATTTTGTTTATCTTTTCGGATATGTCAATAATGATTGCTATGGGAGCAAACAGCAAAAGCATCATAAAGAAAGTTACCAGATAACGCTTGAGGATATACCAATCAATTATTTTCATAGAGTTTCTAAAACGACAAAGATAAGGATTTGAGAATTAGGATTTCAGATTGAGGATTAACGATTTTTGATTTTTGAAGTATTAGCTAAATCTGCATTCTTAAATCGTTACTCAAAAATCATCAATTTTTACAGCCTTTGTCCCAGTTTTTTTACCATAAGGTTTTTCCAAACCGCAAAATCGCCTTCCAAAATATGTTTTCGAGCTTCTCTGACCAACCATAAATAAAAACCTAAGTTGTGAATGGTCGCAATTTGTTTTCCTAAAAACTCCTCCGCTGCAAAAAGATGACGAAGGTAGGCTTTGGAATATTCCGTATCTACAAAAGTGATTCCCATCGGGTCAACAGGCGAAAAATCATCTTCCCACTTTTTGTTTTTGATATTGATGATTCCTTCAGAAGTAAAAAGCATTCCGTTTCTGGCATTTCGGGTGGGCATTACACAATCGAACATATCAATTCCGAGTGCAATGTTTTCCAATATGTTTATCGGAGTTCCCACTCCCATCAGATATCTTGGTTTGTCTTTCGGAAGTATGTCGCAAACTACTTCGGTCATGGCATACATTTCCTCAGCAGGTTCTCCAACCGAAAGTCCTCCGATGGCATTTCCCTCTGCTCCTGCATTCGCAATATATTCAGCAGATTGCTGACGTAAATCTTTATAAGTGCTTCCCTGAACAATCGGGAAAAAAGTTTGGTTGTAATCGTATTTGAGCGGAGTTTTTTCCAAATGAGTGATACATCTATCCAACCAACGATGTGTCATGTGCATCGAGCGTTTTGCATAATTGTAATCGCAAGGATAAGGCGTACATTCATCAAAAGCCATGATGATATCCGCTCCGATTGTTCGTTGAATTTCCATCACGCTTTCGGGAGAAAAAAAGTGATAGGAACCATCAATATGCGATTTGAATTTCACGCCTTCTTCTTTGATTTTTCGGTTGGCAGAAAGCGAATATACCTGATAGCCTCCGGAATCGGTCAGGATGTTTCTGTCCCAATTCATAAACTTGTGCAATCCGCCTGCCTGCTCCAAAATCGGAGTTTTCGGACGTAGGTATAAATGATAAGTATTTCCCAAAATAATATCCGGATTGATGTCTTGTTTGAGTTCTCGTTGATGAACACCTTTTACGGAAGCCACCGTTCCGACAGGCATAAAAATCGGAGTTTCGATAACTCCGTGGTCTGTAGTTATTTTTCCTGCTCTTGCCTTGCTTTGACTATCGGTCTGAAGTAAATCGAATTGCATATATCGTAATTAAGGGGGCAAAGATAGTGAATTTTAGCAGGCAGTGGTCAGGAGTTAGTGGTCCGTTCTGAACACCAAAAGCTACCCACAGAAACTTTGTCAGAAAACAATCAGACTGATTTCGCTGTAAGGCAACCCGAACCATTCGGCTATTTTTTTGTTGGTCAGGATTCCGTGGTAGGAATAAATTCCGTTTTTGAGTCCGTTATTGCATCTGATGGTTGTTTCCACACCTCCGTATTCTCCCATTTCGAGCAAATAAGGCACCAAAATATTACTTATGGAAATCGAAGCGGTTTTGGAATAACGGGAAGCGATATTGGGTACTCCGTAATGAATCACTCCGTGTTTCACAAAAGTCGGGTTGTTATGAGTCGTGATTTCAGACGTTTCAAAACAACCTCCGGTATCAATACTTACATCAACAATCACAGAACCTTTTTTCATGAATTCGACCATATTTTCGGGAACTAAAATAGGACTTCGGTTTTTGCCTTTTGCTGCTCCTATAGCCACGTCACAACGCCTGAGGGCTTTCAGCAGCAATTTATCTTGCAGAGTAGAAGTAAAAACTCGTTGTCGGAGCTGGTTTTGCAACCGTCTGAGTTTGGTAATGGAATTGTCGAAAACCTTTACGTTTGCCCCCAAACCCAAAGCCGTTTTGGCAGCATATTCGGCTACGGTTCCTGCTCCCAGAATCACCACTTCAGTAGGGGCGATTCCCGTAATGTTTCCCAAAAGCAACCCTTTTCCCGACTGGTGATTTCCCAACAGTTCCGAAGCAATCATAAGGGCAGCCGTACCCGCAATTTCGCTAAGCGATTTCACAATCGGATAGGAGCCGTCTGCATCTTTGATGTATTCAAAAGCGATGGCTGTAATTCTCTTTTTTTGGAGGACTTCGAGATAGGATTTTTTTCGGGTTTTGAGTTGTATGGCAGAAATCAACAGCGTTTTTGGGTTCATCATCCCGATTTCTTCCTCCGTTGGTGGCTCGACTTTCAGGATAATCGGGCAGGAAAATACTTTTTTGGTATCGGTAGTGATTTCTGCTCCTGCTTCGCTGTATTCTCTGTCCGTATAATCGGCTCCCATTCCTGCTCCCGCCTCCAAAAGCACCCGATGACCGTTGTTGGTCAGAGTATTTACGGCTTCGGGAGTAAGGCAAATACGCCTTTCCTGAAAAACGGTTTCTTTCGGAATACCGAAATATAAATCGCTTTTCTGCATCATTACCTCAAGTTTTTCTTCCTGAGGAAACAATTCCTGCTTGCTGAAAGGAGTAATTATGTTCATAGCGGACTAAATTACAAAATTAAATCAAATATACGCTAAAAGTCAGACCGTTTTAAGCCAAAAAGACTGTCCGAAATTCATCAGACAGTCCGGTTTGTTTAAAGAAGTGATTTCTTATTTGTTTTTCAACAAATCTCTGATTTCTGCCAGAAGTTCTTCCTGAGTTGGTCCTGCAGGGGCAGCCGGAGCTTCTTGTGCTGCTGGTGGAGTTTTGAGTTTGTTGATAGCTTTAATCATCATAAACAAAATAAAGGCGATGATGACAAAATTGATAAGTGCAGAAAGGAACATTCCGTATTTTACACTGCCCCACATCGTGAGCTCTTCGATAGACTCCAGACCTGCTTTTTCCAGTGCCGGATTTAAGAGTAAGGGAGTAATCACATCTTCGATAAAAGAGCTGACAATCTTCCCGAAAGCCGCTCCGATAATCACCCCGACTGCCATATCAATTACATTTCCTTTGACGGCAAATTCTTTGAATTCTTGTAAAAATCCCATAGCTATTTGTTTTTGGTTCATGACAAAGTTAAAAAAATTATAATTCCAATTTATATCGTTTGAAAAAAATATGGTGGTTTTTTGCAGATAAGCGTGTCTATTTCAGTTTTTGGTTGTTGTGATGCCTGTCGTGGTCTCTTTTGGTTTTGAGCTCCATTTTTTTGTCAAAAGCCGCCTGCAAATCTACTCCGGTTTGGTTTGCCAGACACAAAACCACAAAAACCACATCTGCCAATTCTTCGCCTAAATCCTTGGCTTTGTCGCTTTCTTTTTCAGATTGTTCTCCATAACGACGGGCAATGATTCGGGCTACTTCGCCTACTTCTTCGGTAAGCTGAGCCATATTGGTGAGTTCGTTAAAATAACGTACACCATGGGTTTTTATCCAGTTATCTACTTCGAGTTGAGCATTTTTCAAATCCATTTCAATAGGTTTTTAAAGTTATTTGGAAATTCTTTTTTCGTTTTGCTTTACGAATGCCTCCCAGCCCGAATAGCTTTTGCCTGCAACGACTTTCCCGGAATTAAAAAAATGACAAACTGCTGCTGCCAAACCGTCTGTGCTATCGAGATTTTTCGGAAGTTCTTTTAGCCCGAGCAGTTGTTGAAGCATTTTGGCAACCTGCTCTTTACTGGCATTTCCGTTTCCGGTAATTGCCATTTTTATTTTTTTGGGTTCGTATTCCGTAATCGGGATTTGTCTGGAAAGCCCCGCAGCCATTGCTACGCCTTGAGCTCTACCCAGCTTGAGCATCGACTGTACGTTTTTTCCGAAAAAGGGAGCTTCGATGGCAATTTCATCCGGCTTGTGGGTGTCAATAAGTTCGATGGTTCGCTCAAAAATGATTTTGAGCTTAACGTAGTGATCGTCATATTTAGAAAGTTGCAATTCGTTGAGCTGCAAAAATTCCATTTTTTTATTGATAACCTTTATCAGCCCGAAACCCATAATGGTAGTTCCCGGGTCGATTCCTAAGATAATACGTTCGGTATGTGGAGTGTCGGTTTTCAAGTTTTTTGTCTGACAAACTGTCCGTCTGTCCTTATCTTTTGTTGAAAACAAATTTCAGTTTTTGCGAAATATATTCTTCAAATTTCCTGTCTGAAGAAACAAGTGTGAATTTTTCGGTAATAGCGTGTGCTATAATAGAATGGTCAAAAGGGTCGTTGTGTCCGTCTGCGATTTTGAGATTTGAAAGTGTGTCGGTATGCTCTTTTATAAAAGGAAGTATCTCTATATAAAAAACTTTCTCAAGGGCTTGGTATAATTCGTTTGCTGTTTTATATTTTCTCGTAGTGATTTTTTTGATACGATACAGTTGTAAAAGTTCTAACACGGAAACAGCACTTATATATAGCTGATTATTATAATCGGTTAAAATATCATATACTTCAAAAGACAAATTGTCTTTGTCATCTGAAATAAAAAATGCAACAATATTCGTGTCTAATAAATAACGTCCCATTTTTATTTTAAAACAGCTCTCATATCTAAAATTTTCCCTGTTCCTCTGTGTTCTAAAACAGCAACCCAAGTTCTTGATACGATTTTTACCTCTCCGTTTTCATCAATGATTTCAACGGCATTCGGGTGAGGGAGGACTCTCCCTGTTCTTTTAACCACAAATGGTTTTTTGTTTTTTTTCGTTGATTTTTTTGCCGTTGTTGTCATACCGTTATATTTTATATTGCAAATATACTAAAAACCCAACATCTGTAAAAACAAAAAAACCACTCCAAAGAATGAAGTGGTTTTCGTTGGTCTACTAGGACTCGAACCTAGAACGACTGAACCAAAATCAGCTGTGTTACCATTACACCATAGACCAGTCCTGCTCAATTGCGGGTGCAAATGTAACACAAATTTTGTTATTTGCAAACTTTATCGGCAAATTTCTTGTGTTATAAATTACTCCTTTTTTATCTCCTGACAAAGTTCTATCAAAACTCCGTTGGTGGTTTTCGGATGCAGAAAAGCAACCAACTTGTTGTCTGCTCCTTTTTTAGGAATTTCGTTCAGCACCGTAAAACCTTCTGCTTTGAGCCTTGCAATCTCCGAAACGATGTCTTCCACATCAAAAGCGATATGGTGAATGCCTTCGCCTTTTTTCTCAATAAATTTCGCAATCGGGCTATCGGGATTTGTCGCTTCCAGAAGTTCGATTTTATTGGGACCGTTCATAAAAAACGAAGTTTTCACGCCTTCACTTTCGACTTCTTCGGTTTTGTAATGCGGTGCTCCGAAAAGCTTGGCAAATAGCTTGTTTGACACTTCTAAATCTTTAACGGCTATACCGATGTGTTCTATTTTTTTCATTGGTTTGGTTTTTTTAACTCCAACGGAGTTTTAAACTCCGTTGGAGTTGGACGTTATTTCTCCAACAACAACTTCATTACCTCAATTTGGTTTTTAAGTGACTGAATGGTTTCTTCGTATTGTTGAATTAATTTTTCAGGTAAATTTATATGATTTATACCGATATTTCCTTCTTGTTTACAATTATTAAAAACCTGCTTATCATCAAATCCTAAAACCTCAACAGGAGTAATTCCCAAAATATGACTTATTTCGTTCAGACGGTTTACGGTAAGCTGGGTTTCTCCCGTTTCGATTTTGGAGTAAGCACGAGTGGAAAGCCCCAACTGCCCCGCCATATATTCCTGAGTGAAATTCTTTAATTCCCTCAGTTGTTTAATCTTTAGTTCCGGTTTTTCTATCATTGTTATAGGTTTTAAAAGTTCAAAATTAGAAATTTTAGTTCAAAAAAAGAAGTGTTTGAGGAAATATTTTGTTGAGGTAGGTTTAATTTTGTAAAACTAACTTTAATCAATTACATAGAGTGAAAAAATTATTAGTATTATTAGTTGTGTTTTTTGTTTCATTCTCTTATGCACAAACAGGACAAAAAACAATTTACTTCAACAAGTTCGCAATAGATGATAACCCTTATACGGATTATGATACAGAAGCTACATTCTTTTGGAAGAACAAAGATGTAGTAAAATTAGAGGTAAATTCAATATTGATGTACTATGGAATTATAGAAACAAAACAAGGTATTTATGATGATGACGGAGATAAGTTTGACGCTTTCCTTGTAGAGAATGCAAAAACAGAAGAGCAATCCATTGTTTATCTATATCATAATCCAAAATATGGTATGACAATTAAACAAGAAGATGGAAGTATTTGGCGTTTTTATAATTCATACCATTCAAAAAATGAATATACTACCAAAAATATTTATGAACAACTTGATGAATTATATCAAGAAAATCAAGATCTAAAAGAAGAAGCTGTTTATAATCAGATGGCTGATAATCTTGAAAGTGAAAATCAAGCTATGATGGCTAATGCCGAAAGAGCTAATATTCCTGCAGCTGTAAGACTTGCCCAACAAGACCCTGCCAATAGAGCTTTTGTTGGGAGAAATACAGCAACTATAGGTTCTGATAATAATATAACTTTAGAAGAATTAGACAAAAGCTGGTTAGGAAAACAATATGATAGTTTAGTAGAAAACAAAGAAATTGTTTTCATTGTAGGAGTAGTTATTTTGTTTATTATAATGGGAATGAGTAGAAGTAAAAAATAAATATTTTATGAGTAATAATTTTAAAAAAGGAAGTATTGTAAGACTCAAAAGTGGTAGCCCAAAAATGACTATTGACTTTATTGATTCAGAATCAGGAGTTGTCAGATGTGTTTGGTTTGTAAACGATACAGATTTTCATTCTAACGATTTTTTTCCCGACAGTCTGATTTTGGATGAATAAACAGCAAACGTTAATTGTTTATTTATGAGAAGTTTTTTCAAAAAAGTTAGAATGGTGTTTCAGTGGGTACAGCAACCTAAAAATCTCAAAAAAATAATTGAGTTTTTGGTTTTTGTTTTACCTCTTTTTGAAGTAAAAATATCTAAAGCAACTATTATGCTTATAGAAATATTGTTACAATTCTAACGCAATTAACCTCGGTAAAGGGCGAATATATACATACTAATCGTCCTTTACTTTTTAAAACAAAAAAATGAATACACTATTAAAGATATTTATATTAGCGATTGTAGGTTTTATCCTTTTAGGAATATCTATCGTAATCGGAGAACAAAATGACACAAACCTTACTTGGGTCGTAGCTTTTATACTAATAATATTGTGGAATGTTTTACCAAAAAAGAAAAATAATTGAATATGGGATTACTTATAATTATCATAATAATTGGCTTAATCTGGTACACAAAAGCTATAGGTTTTAATGTAGGGTGTATAATCGGAGGAGGGATTGGGGCTTTTATTGGTTCAAGTCTTGGAATTGCAGGTGGTGGTGGAGCAACAAACGGTCTTGTTATTTTTATGGCAATAGGCTTTGTTATTGGAGGTTTAGTTTTTAAAAGTATTAACAATCAGAAATAATGGGCATTATTTTAATTATAATCGGTATTATCATACAAGGGTCATTGTATAAATCAGATATAAAAAATCTTTCAGAAGACTATTTTGAACACGCTTCTCAATTTATGCTTAATCCTTTAGTTAGGTTGATTTTAGGGATTTTAAGTTGGATTTTGATAATAGCAGGTGTAATTAAGTTGTTTTCATAAAAATAAAAAGTAATCATGGAAGTTTTGGGTGAAATAGCAATCGTAATAATAATCACAGTATTGGTTCTTGTGATTTTTATTATACCCGCATTTAAAGCCCTGAATTCACTCTCAGAAAGCAAAACAGTCAAAGCAGCGTCTGATTTTGTTGATTTAAAAATCAAAAAAGCCATAAAAACCTCACAAATAGCAGTAAGCAAATCATATCTAACAGGTTGTAGCTGGATTCTTGTAAACGAAGAATACCGAGATGTGTTTTATACTTTCAGGAGTAATGAAGAATTATTGATAACAACAAACGGCATAGTCGAAAAATGCCCATATGAACTCATCGTAGATAATGACACTATTTTAATAACCAAAAACGGAATTACTGAGCATTTCTTCATTTTTAACGATAAAGACGATTTTCTGTTTTTAAGACAATTGTCTTCCAATGAAGTCCTATTTTTCGCCAATCAAACCAAATACAAAGATGAGCTAAAAGCAACTTTGTTGAAAATTGCAAAAGAGTATTATAGAGAAGTATAAAAACCTCACAACTCCAAAAACCCGACTTTTTCGGAATAGAATCCAAAAAAGTTACAACTTTTTCGGAATAAAATCCAAGAAAGTTACAACTTTTTCGGAATATAGATTATATCGACAACAATTCTTTGCCTTTCCAAAGCAGTGAAGGGTCTATCAAAATCAGGCTGAAAACTCCTGAAATGATGATAAATTTCAGAAAGTTATGTGAAGCCATAAAATGCTTTTTTTCATCAGACTTCCACAGGAAAACCAAGAAAAACAACAACCCGATAAGGCTGAAATAAAAGTAAATGTCCATATAGCCCACATCGGCAATTTCGACCAAAATATAAACCGGAATCAACGTGAGCAGGATAAGGGCAGTGATGATATATTTCGAAGTTTTTTCTCCATACACAACCGGAATGGTTCGGTAATTATTGGCAAAATCGCCTTTGAGGTTTTCCAAATCTTTGACCATTTCACGAATAAATATCAGCAGATACAAAAAAGAAGCATGGGCAAAAACCATAAAGTATTTATACTGATGGTGTTGGATATGAAAAAGTTCCTGTTTCTGATAATAAAACAACACGGCAAAAAACGGAAGTATAGCCAAAAGCGAAGCGGTAGCATTCCCGATAATCGGATATTTTTTGAGTTTATGGGAATAAAACCAAATCAAAAACATATAAATGGAGAAAAAAACAGCTGCCCTCCACGAGATTAGAAAAGCCAGCAAAAAAACCACGAAATTCACTCCGAAATAGATTTTTAGTCGGGTGGCTTCGCTGATGAGCTTGTCGAGCATGGTTTTTTTGGGGCGGTTAATCAGGTCTTTTTCCCAATCGTAATAATTATTGATGATATAGCCCGAAGCAATGGAAAGCGAGGTCGCCAGAACAATGGCAAACATCTGAGAGTCAAGCAGTATTGACAAAGCACTCCGCTCGGGAGCCAATATAAAAATAGCTGAAAAATACTGAGCCAAAGCCACAACCAGCACATTATATCCCCGAACCACAGAAAACAAACTGATTACTTTCCAGAGTAGTAGTTTGTTTTTTCTTTTGAGCATGGGTAGGGATTTTTTAGAATTGATAAACCACTTCGAGCTTGTGCCCGCTCAGTGATTTTTGTGCTCTTTCGAGATCTTGCGTAAAGCCTAAAATATAGCCTCCGCCTCCCGAACCACACAGTTTCAGGTAATAATCGTTGGTTTCGATTCCTTTTTTCCACAATTCATGAAAATGTTCGGGAATCATCGGTTTGAAGTTTTCCAGAACCACTTTTGAAAGTTTTTTAGTGTTGGAAAACAGCGATTTCACATCGCCTTTCAGGAAGTTTTCGACACAGGCATCGGTATATTTGATAAATTGGTTTTTCAACATACGTCGGAAACCCTGTTCTTTTAGTTTTTCCATAAAAATGGAAACCATCGGAGCCGTTTCGCCAACCATTCCGCTGTCTAACAAAAACACTGCTCCTTGACCGGTTGTGCTCTGTGTCGGGATACCCGTAGCTTCGATATTATCTTTGGAGTTAATCAAAATCGGGATGCTCAAATAGCTGTTGAGCGGGTCAAGCCCTGAACTTTTTCCGTGAAAAAAAGATTCCATTTCAGAGAAAATCACTTTGAGTTGCAACAGTTTATCTTTGGTCAGATTCTCCAGAACGGTAATTTTATCCAAAGCATATTTGTCATATACGGCTGCTACCAAAGCTCCGCTGCTGCCTACTCCGTAGCCTTGCGGAATACTCGAATCAAAATACATTCCCTGAGCTACGTCGTTCTCTAAGGTTTCAAAATCAAAATCGATCAAACCGGGCTGTTGCTGCACCAGATTTTTTAGAAACAAAACAAATTTGCTTAAACTCTGATTTGATTTTTTATGCTCTTCCGAAAGCACATCTTCGGCTTTCAAAGCTCCGTTATAAAAGTTATACGGAATAGACAAACCCTTAGAATCTTTAATGATTCCGTATTCTCCGAAGAGTAAAATTTTCGAATAAAAAAGAGGTCCTTTCATCTTCACACACTATTAGCGACACAAAAGTACATAATTTTTTGGTTTTCAACCTTTCCGACTCTTTTATTTTTGGTTTGACTACTTGTCCGGGTAATTTAAAACCATTCTAAAGAACCTGAAAGCTTTTTTATGTAGCTTTGTAGCAATCAAAAAACAAATGCAATGTATAATTTCATAAAATAAGCTCACTCGGGTTGGGCATATTTGGTTTTAATTCTATTGGTTATTGCTGTTCTAAATTCCCTTAGCGGATTTTCAAAAGGAAAAACCTTTACGGGAAAAGATAGAAAACTTGCCCTTTTCGGGCTGATTGCCACACATATTCAACTGCTGCTGGCTATGTTTTTGTATTTTCTTTCGCCCTACTATAACACTATGAAAGAAATCGGGATGGGAGAAGTGATGAAAAATTCTGACCTTCGCCTGTATCTTATTGAGCATCCGCTTATTAACCTGATTGCCATTGTTTTGATTACGGTAGGCTGGTCAAAACACAAAACGGCTGCCACAGATAAAGCCAAATTCAAATCTATCTGGTTGATGTATCTGATTGCATTAGTACTTATCCTGAGCCGTATTCCTTGGAATGCCTGGTTTGCTTAAAAAATATTTTTATTGAAAAAAAGGATTTTCATAGTATGGTACTTTTTAGGGATGATTTCGTTCCAAACAAAAGCATTCGCTATTGAAAATCCTTTTGTTTTTCAGGATAGCCTGAAAAAAAAGACCCAGCCAAGGGTTCAGAAACCGGCTCAAAAACCGGAGAAAAAGCTAAGTCGGGAAGAATTTATCCAAAAAAAAATCGACAGTATTTCTGCCTCCAACATAGAGGTCAACCACCTGTTACCGGTATTAGAAAAAGCCGAAATCATAAAGGTAGAACCCTATAAAACCAATGTTGTAGCGTCTTATTATGCTCATAAATTTCATGGCAGAAAAACAGCCAGCGGAGCGATATTCGACAACCAAAAACTTACAGCAGCACACAAAACTCTCCCTTTCGGAACCAAACTTAAAGTTACCAATCTCGCCAACGGAAAGTCGGTTTTGGTAGAGGTGAACGACAGAGGTCCGTTTGTCAAAGGCAGAGAAATAGACCTTTCTAGAGCTGCCTTTTTGGAAATCACCAGAGACATCGATTACGGACTCATGCGGGTGAACATCGAAATTGTGGAAGATTAACCGTATCTTTGTCGCTTCTTTTTCACCAAAAACAATGACAAAACTAAGCGTAAACATCAATAAAATTGCCACACTCCGCAATGCCAGAGGAGGCAACGTTCCCGATTTACTCAAAGCAGCAAAAGACATCCAATCTTTTGGAGCAGAAGGAATTACCATTCACCCCAGACCGGACGAAAGACACATCAGATATCAGGATGCTTATGACTTGAAGTCTATCGTACATACAGAATACAATATCGAAGGCAATCCGATAAAGAAATTTATGGAGCTGGTTTTGGAAATAAAACCCACTCAGGTAACGTTGGTTCCGGACGGAGATGAGGTTCTTACCTCAAATGCGGGTTGGGACACTCTCAAAAACAAAGACTTCCTTTCTGAAGTAATTGCAGAATTCAAACAAAACGGCATACGAACTTCCATTTTTGTTGACCCAAACCTAAAAATGATTGAAGGGGCAAAAACTATAGGAACAGACCGCATCGAACTCTATACCGAAAGCTTTGCACACCAATATTCTTTAGGGAATAAAGAAGGTATCAAACCTTATGTGGAATGTGCTGTTTTGGCTAATGAATTGGGCTTAGGCATCAATGCGGGACACAATTTGAGCTTAGACAATATCGCTTTTTTCAAACAAAACATCCCGAATCTTCTTGAGGTTTCCATTGGTCATGCCCTCATTTCCGAAAGTCTGTATTTGGGATTAGACAATGTGGTAAACATGTATCTTCACAAATTAAAAGATTAAAAACATTTTTGGTATATCAGAAATTTTTTATATCTTTGCACTCACAAATCGCGGGATAGAGCAGTAGGCAGCTCGTCGGGCTCATAACCCGAAGGTCACAGGTTCGAGTCCTGTTCCCGCTACAAAGCAAAAGCCTTAATCTATTGAAAACCAATATTTTAAGGCTTTTTTATTTTTCTTTTTGCCGACATTTTGCCGAAAAACTAACAAAAAACATTTTTTAAAGTGAAATTCCTTTTTGTTGAGTTCAACAATATGGTAAACAAAAAACCCCCGAAATCGGAGGTTTTGAAAAAGAGGGGTTTATTGTATCCCTATTTGTTTACTTCAAATTCGGATAGTGTATCCAAAATATCAATATCGGACATTACCCTGTCATTTAATTGTTCGGCTAACTCTAACACATTTATAACATCGTAACAATTAACCTCCTTCTGGTTCCGTTGTTCAGCAATATGATATATTGCCCCTTTACATACCCTTATTAGGCTCATAGTTTGGCACATCGTTAAATAATACGTGTTTTCGCCCGTTTGGGTAAGCTCTGTTTTTACTTCAAATTCGCCCGTTTTTTGGTTTCTAAAGGCGTTTAGACGTTCTACCATTTTTTTAATGGTTTCATTCTGTGAGTGGGTTTGTGTACTCATAATCTATGTATTTAGGAATTATAAAGCCCGTACAGTTTAGGTGTCCTACACTACATAGAGCGTTACAGTCGTTTCCGATACTGCCACCATACCACACGGGCAAAAGTTTTTTAAAAGTCATATTCTATGTATTTAGGAATAGCAAATATAGAAAAGATTTTTATATTTGTTGAAGTATGAAACAAGCACTAACATTTATCTTTCAAACCCTTTTTGTTATTGGGCTTATTTCTGTGGGTGTTTGGGCTATTGTGGACTTTTATAGTTTTGCCTTTTTTATCGGTAAAATCATTATTTCAATAGCTATTATCGGTATTCCTATACTTTTGGTTCTTTGGATTATAGCCCAAATTTTTGATTTTAAGAATTGAAATTATTACTTTTGGTGTGTCTTATTGATACTCTCGGCTAATTCCTTGACGTGGCTAATAAGATATGCGGGGCGGTTAAACTCTAACCCGCTACCCAAAAGCCTGTTATACGGGCTTTTGGCTTTTATTACGCCCTTTCAAATACTATATTTTCAACTGTTTTGGGGCTTCTGAAAAAATCATTAGCCAGTTTGTTGAGTATCCAAGCCTTTGTATATTTTGGTACTCCAAACTCTTTTTTATTTGAAAGCCTTGCAAATTCCTTTTTTATGCTGTTATGCAGTTCCTTTGTCTGTATTCTCATTGTTTAGTTTTTAATCAGTCCAAAATTTTTCTGTCGGTAAACCGCAATTATTGCAACACATTACGGAGGTTTCGCCCGTTGTGTTATCGGGTTTACATTTGCATTTAATATTTGGCTTTTTCTTTTCTTTCCAGTTTTCGGCACTCATAAAGTTTTGTATAGTCCTGTAACTGCAATCTAATAACTTTGCTATTTCTTTGCTATTCAAGCCTTTGCAATAATACTCAAACGCTTTTTTACTATTTACTTTGTTTTTTGTCATAAAAAATACACATAAAATGTTACTAAATACACATTCACTAACTTTTTTACAGCGTACTTTCAAAAGAGGGGTTTATTGTGCGTTTTAGCGTACTTTCGTTGCACGAAATACATACTAACCCCCCTATGATAAAAAGCACGGGAAAAAGCTGTTTTGTGTTCAAATTAGCCCCTTTTATATTCATTCAGGGCTTTTGTTAATCGGGCTACCTCTAAAAAGTCGGGTTTGGTTTCGCTTAACAAACACTTTAGCCGAACTTCAAATAACCGTATTATATTAGTACGGGTGTGGTTTTCGTCTTTGTAAGGCTTTAACCATACGCCTACTGTCTTTTCCGTTACTCCGAGCTTTTGAGCTATTTTTTTTTGTTGTACGCCTTGTTTTGCCAACTCAATAGCTTCAATTTGTTTTTGTCTGTTTTCTGCTTTTGTTCTCATAATTTGATAGGTTTAATTTGTTTATTGTTCTTATCAGTTTTTTAGCCCTGTGGCTTGTTAGTACGATATTAGGCTTTGCCCGTATCGTTACCCGTGTTACTTTCCGTACCCAGTCGGGTGCGGTTGTTATTTCGCTTTGGTGCAAATGGTCTGCATACATTACTCTTTCGTGCCTGTATTCTACTAATAGCTTTAATTTGCTTTTGTGGAGGTTTGCCAGTAGTTTGGCTAATTGTTCCGTTTCGGACTTTTTTTGTGCCTGTCTTTTCATTTTTCTGTTTTGTGCCTGTTTAGAATTGTTGCAGTATTTTGAACAATAAACCGCAATCGGTTTTTTATGCGAAATATCCGAGCCACAAACACAACAATTTTTTGCACCTTTTTTTATCAATTTTTCGGACTTTTTTTGTAGTGTGTTTTGGATAGGTTTTTTAGTATCGTTTTGGATACCTTTTACAAGTTTATCTAAAGTTGTAAATGGTAACATTTTTACGGCTGTCAAATCATTGTTTTTTGCACCTAAAAAGTTTTGTAAATGGTATCCTTTTTCGGCTGTCAATTTGTTGAGCTTTTGAGCTAATAAATTGAGTACATCGGTTTGAGTGGTTGAGGTGCAAAACTCATTATACAACCGTCTGAAATTGTCCTTTGCCCGTTTCCTTTGCATTTTCGTAAAAGTGTCCCAGTTCGTACAATCCAAATAGTAAAGCATTTTTTCTTTGTCCTTTTGGTTCATACTTCGCCACTTCATACCCTTATCGTAAAAGATAGCATTTGCCCAAACTTCGAGCAAAAGCCGTTTTATATCGTGGAGCTTATCCACGTTCAAAAAGTCGGCTAATACTTCAAATCCGTGCTTTTTAGCCACTTTGCTAAAGTGTAAGGCGTATTCTATTCGGAGGGTGTTTGTTTGGGGCTGTGCGGTTTGTATTCCTTTGTCGTAAATCTTAAAATTAGTGTCCTGTCTTTTGAGTTGCAACCCGTTAAAAACATTGTCCACTTTCAAAGCTCCAAAAGTATGGTTTTGATAAGCCCGTAAGCCTTTGATAATCGTTTTAGTAGATTGTTGAGGGTTGATATTTGCCCCAAACTCAAAAGCCTGTATAACGGCTGTATTCGGGTTTACGTTAAAAACGGTTTCCAGTTCCTGAATGGTTTCGGCTAACATCGTTACATCATAATCAAAAGCATTGTTTTTGCCTTTGTTGTAGAACGTAGCTAAAGAGCCACGAATAAACAAATTATCCGTTTCGCTAACGGTTGAGGGTACGATATGAAAAGACAACCCACGATAAAAAGCTACTTTGTTCTTTGCTAAAAATTCGCCTGTTACGGTGTCCACTTTGGAGGCAAATTTTAGCAAAGGATTGTTTAGCCAGTTATCGGAGGTTGTACCTATACATTTTATCTTAACCCCGTCAATCATTGCCCCCGTCCTATTCCTGTAAAATAGTTAGGGCTTGCTCTAAATTGTACCGTATCAGGCTCAAAGCGTGAGGCATACCGATAAAATCCAAGTCAGCCAGTTTACAAGCGTTCCTAACATTGCTAACAGACAAATAAGCCCCTAAATCCTTATCGGAGGCTCTTACCGTGTCGCCTTTTCTTTGGGGCTTTGGATAACTGCCTAAAGTGTCAATAACAGTAAGTAAAACGGGTTTACGTTTAAAGGTTTGCAACAATTCAAAACCACCCATTAAGTCCATACAGTCCTTTATTATTTCTACTCTCATAACTGTATTATTTGGAGTTAATAGCCTGTAAAGCGTTATATACTTCGCTTTCCTTAAACCTTACTTTGTTACCAACCCTGTACGCTTTCAGTATGTTAGCTTTAACCCAGTTATGAACGGTAACAATCGAAACGCCCAATAATTCGGCTGTTTCATATCTTGTTATTAGTTTTTCGGTTGTGGGTTGTGGTTGTGCTTTGAGTTCTTTAATTTGACTTTCGAGGCTGTCAAATTTCTTTAGCAAGGTTTCGGCTGTAATCCCTTGCACCTGTACGGTTGTAAATTCTTTGCTTTCCATAATGATATAGTTTTGTGGTGCAAAGAATTAAAATAGAATAAGGCAAAAAAACACCCCTAAAATTGAAGTTCAGTTTTAGGGGTGTTAAACAAAGTCAATAAATACGGGGCTTTCGGGCTGTTTTTCGTATATATTATTTTTGTGGTTTTGTGGTGCTTTTTAAATATTTTACCCAGCCTGTTATTAGTTTTTCTGTTTCTACATCATAGAGGGTTTTATTATCGTTTGAGTTTACTTTTAAATTAACATTGTCTTTTGTAGTGCTTTCGGATAAGTTGCCAAACATTGACGAAACGGCTTTTATTAAATCTTCTTTCGTACCTGTTATTATGTTGGCATTGTGTAACATACCGAATAAAGTACCTATACTT
>Ga0172382_10001913_pt1 | contig 35995 bp, 34 predicted proteins | sample Leawel138RmetaG_FD_122245 | JGI IMG/M metagenome (GOLD analysis project Ga0172382, IMG submission 122245) | Leachate microbial communities from a municipal landfill in Southern Ontario, Canada - Leachate well 138R metaG | ecosystem: Engineered > Solid waste > Landfill > Unclassified | place... | reverse complement strand
TTCGGCGGTGGGCGGGCGGAGCTGGTGCTGACGGGCGACGAGATCCTCGATGCCGGCATCCAGATCGTGGCACAGCCGCCGGGCAAAAAGAACGCCTCCATTCATTTGCTTTCGGGCGGGGAAAAGGCCCTGACTGCGATTGCGCTGGTGTTTGCGATGTTCCAGCTCAACCCGGCACCCTTCTGCATGCTTGACGAGGTGGACGCGCCGCTGGACGATACGAATACCGAACGCTATGGACAAATGGTGAAGCGCATGTCATCGCAGACACAGTTCATCTTCATCAGTCACAGCAAGATCACCATGGAGATCGCCCAGCAACTGGTCGGGGTGACCATGCAGGAGCAAGGCGTGTCGCGCGTGGTGGAAGTGGATATCGAAGAGGCGTTGCGAATGGCAGAGCCGGCCGCAGCGTAACAACAGGAATCAATATGGATAGCGAACTGCAGATTGGATTGATCGGTGCGGGCGTGGCAGGTTTCATCGCCATTGTCGCGTACAACAAGTGGCAAGAGCGAAAGCACCGCAAGCAGGCCGAGGACGCGTTCCGCTCCGACCATCGCGACGTGTTGCTGGAGCCGGGAGAGGGGGCGCGTAACGAAGGTGAGTCCGCCCGCCGCGAACCGGTCGCGGACGACATCACGCCGGCAAGTGCGGCACCGACCCGTCCCTACCGCGACTCTGCGCCCAGACGTGTGCTGCCCAATTTTCCCGCCGCGCTTGATGTGCGCGCCGACTGCATCATCCGCGTCGAAGCCATCGAACCACTCGATGCATCCCGCCTGTGGGCCGCTCAACACGAAGTACTCAGTGGCCTGAGCAAGACCGTGCGCTGGTTCGGTTTTGATGACAGCGAAAATCTGTGGCACCCACTGACGGCGAACAGCGCGGGCAGCTATCACTGGTTCTGCGTGGCGCTGCAACTTGTCGACCGCCAGGGTTCGATTGGCGAGGGCGACTACATCCGTTTCTCCGGTGGCGTTCAGCGGGTGGCCGAGCAGTTCCTGGCCGTACCGGCCGGTTTGCCGGCACGCAGCGAAGTGCTCGGCAATGCGACCGAACTCGACCGCTTCTGCGCGGATGTCGACGTGCAGATCGGGATCAATGTGGTTTCCGCCAACGGTCAGCCCTTCCACGGCACCAAGCTTCGCGGTCTGGCCGAATCCGAAGGTCTGGTGTTGCGTGACGACGGCTGCTTCCACGCCTGCGACGAAGAAGGGAATACCCTTTTCACCCTGTGCAACCTTGAGCCGACCCTGTTCGCAGGCGAAGAGATGCGAAGCCTGCAGACCAATGGGGTAACGCTGGTGATCGATGTGCCCAGGGTCGCCAATGGGGCGGTGGTGTTTGAACGCATGATGCAGTTTGCCACCCGCCTCGGCAACACGCTGAATGGCGTCGTGGTCGATGACAATCGTGCGCCCTTCGGGCCCGAGGCGGCGGCGCTGATCCGTACCCAGATCGAGCAGTTTCAGCAACATATGGCCGAGCAGGGAATCCCGGCCGGCGGGCCACTGGCCAGGCGACTGTTTTCTGCATGATGCCGGCTGACAGCAAGATGATCGAGCGCGCAGCCTGGCTGCGTGCCGAACTGGGCCGGCACGAGCACGCCTACTACGTGCTCGACGCCCCAACGATTCCCGATGCCGAATACGATCGCCTGTTCCAGGAGCTGGAGGCCATCGAGAAGGCATTTCCCGAGCTTGCGCGCCCGGATTCACCCACGCGCCGTGTCGGCGGCAAGCCGCTGGCCCAGTTCCCCGCGGTCCGCCACCGTATACCGATGCTCTCTATTCGCACCGAAACGGATACCGAGGAGAGCGGGGCACATGCCTTCGATGCGCGAGTGCGGCGCGAGCTCGGGCTCGATGAAAGCGATCCGGATGTGGAGTACGCGACCGAACTCAAGTTCGACGGGCTGGCCATGAGCCTGCGCTACGAAGATGGCGTGCTGGTGCAGGCCGCGACCCGCGGCGACGGCGAAAACGGCGAGGATGTCACCAGCAATGTACGGACGGTCAGGGCGATTCCCCTGCGTGTACATGGCGATGCGCCGCCGGTGCTGGAAGTGCGGGGCGAAGTCTACATGCGTCGCGACGACTTCGAGGCGCTCAACGCGCGCCAACTGGCCGCAGGGGAAAAGGTGTTCGTGAATCCGCGCAATGCTGCAGCGGGCAGTATTCGTCAGCTTGATCCCGGTATCGCGGCGCGCCGACCCCTGTCGTTCTTTGCGTACGGACTGGGTGAGACTGAAGGCTGGACCACGCCGGCAACCCATACCGGCATTCTGGACGCGTTCGAAGCGTTCGGATTCCCTGTGTGCGAGCATCGCGAGGTGGTCAGAGGAGGCGCTGGCCTGGCCGCCTTTCATACCCGGATCGGCGAGTTGCGTGACAGCCTTGCCTTCGATATCGATGGCGTGGTCTACAAGGTCAATTCAATCGCCCTGCAGCGCCAGCTTGGCTTTGTGACGCGTGAGCCGCGCTGGGCGGTCGCGCACAAATACCCGGCGCAGGAGGCCGTTACCCGCTTGCGCGGCATCGAGGTGCAGGTGGGGCGCACCGGCGCGCTCACACCGGTGGCCCGGCTCGAGCCTGTGTTTGTCGGCGGTGTCACGGTAACCAATGCCACCTTGCACAATCAGGATGAGATCGATCGCAAGGATGTGCGTATCGGGGACTGGGTCATCGTGCGTCGTGCGGGCGATGTCATCCCGGAAATTGTGGCCCCGGTGGTGGAGCGCCGTGAGCACGAGCTGCCGCGCTTCAATCTTCTTGCAAGCCTGCCGCAGCGTGACGGCCTGCCCACCTGTCCTGTCTGCGGCTCGCATGTGGTCAGGGGCGAGGACGAGGCGGTTGCACGCTGCACGGGCGGCCTCTACTGCCCGGCACAACGCAAGCAGGCCTTGCTGCATTTTGCCAGCCGGCGCGCAATGGATATCGAAGGGTTGGGCGACAAGCTTGTCGAACAGCTTGTCGATAGTGCCATCATCAAGACGCCAGTCGACATCTACCGGCTCGGCATCCTCGCGCTGGCCAATCTCGAGCGCATGGGCGAAAAGTCTGCCCAGAACCTGCTGGTGGCGATCGACAAGAGTCGTCACACAACACTGGGAAAATTCATCTTCTCCCTTGGCATCCGCAACGTCGGCGAAGCCACCGCGCGGGATCTTGCACTTCATTTCGGTAATCTCGATGCCGTGATGGCAGCCGATGAGACGCGTCTGCAGCAGGTGCCCGATGTCGGTCCGATCGTTGCGAAATGCATCGTGGAGTTCTTTGCCGAGGATCACAACCGCGAAGTCATTGAGCAGTTACGCGCCGCGGGCGTCGAATGGGCTGAAGGCGAGGCGGTAGTGGCTCCGTCGGGTGCCCTTGCGGGCAAGGTCTTTGTGCTCACCGGTAGCTTGCCGACGATGAGTCGCGATGAAGCAAAGGCACTGATCGAGGCCAAGGGCGGCAAGGTAACCGGCTCCGTTTCAAAGAAGACCGATTTTCTTGTTGCAGGTGCGGACCCCGGCTCGAAGCTGACGAAGGCGGAGTCGCTGGGCATCGATATTGTCGACGAGGCCGGCCTGCTCTCATTGCTGGCCAGTGCTGAATAGAGTCTCCTACGTACACGATCAAGCATTCTCAACGTTACAGAACAGGAACACCGAGGAGTCGAATACATGAAGAAAGTCACCAAGGCCGTATTTCCCGTAGCCGGCATGGGCACCCGTTTCTTGCCCGCCACCAAGGCGAGTCCGAAGGAAATGCTGCCGATCGTCGACAAGCCCTTGATCCAGTACGCGGTCGAAGAGGCCGTGGCGGCGGGGATTACCGACATGATCTTCATCACGGGCCGCACCAAGCGCTCGATCGAGGATCACTTCGACAAAGCTTATGAACTGGAAACCGAACTCGAGGCACGCGGCAAGAAGGAATTGCTCGAGATCGTGAAGAAGACGGTGCCCAAAGGCGTCAACTGCATCTATATCCGTCAGCCCGAGGCGCTCGGGCTGGGCCATGCAGTACTGTGCGCGAGCCATGTCGTCAGCGACGAAGCCTTTGCGGTCATCCTGGCCGATGACCTGCTCGACAACCCGGGTTCGTCGTCGGTGATGCAGCAGATGGTCGGTGTCTACAATTACCATCGGTGCTCGGTGCTCGGAACCATGAACGTACCGCGCGAGGAAACCCGGCAGTACGGTATCGTCAGCACCGAGAACCAGAACGGCGACGTACAGCGCGTTACCGGCATCATCGAGAAGCCGAAGCCCGCAGATGCACCGACCACGCAGGCAGTGGTTGGACGCTACGTCCTGACGCCACGCATCTTCGATCACATTCGCGCACTCAAGCCGGGCGCGGGTGGCGAATATCAGTTGACCGATGCGATTGCGTCCCTGCTCAAGGAAGAGGCCGTCCTGTCATACCAGTTCCAGGGGGTGAGATACGATTGCGGCTCCAAGATGGGCTATCTGAAAGCGACCATCGAGCTCGGTCTGCGTCACCACGAGATCGGCGAAGAGCTCTCAAGCTATCTGAACGAGCGCTTTGCCGGCGGCGTCGCCAAGAAGAAGGACAAGTAAGCTCCGGACTGTCGCCTGCCTTCGCGATTCCGGCAGGGAAACGTCGAAGGCAGACCGCTTCGTGCCTGCAGCAACGCTGAATGCTGCGGTGAGCCAGGCGATCTGCGCCCAAGGCGCAGCCTGAAAAGAAAAACGCCCCGCCAGATTACTCAGGCGGGGCGTTTTGCTGTCAGAAGCGGGCTGGCTTAAGCCGCGTCGCTCTTGGCGGCACGCTTGCGGTCGTTTTCCTTGAGGTGACGCTTACGCAGGCGGATGTTCTTAGGCGTGATCTCGACGACCTCGTCGTCGGCGATGAATTCGATTGCCGACTCCAGCGACAGACCGATCGGCGGAATCAGGCGGACCGCTTCGTCGGTACCGGACGAACGCACGTTGGTCAGCTGCTTGCCCTTGATCGGGTTGACCACGAGGTCGTTGTCGCGGGTGTGGATGCCGATGATCATGCCTTCGTACAGTGCTTCACCCGGGCTCACGAACATGCGGCCGCGGTCCTGCAGGTTCCACAGCGCATAGGCAACTGCGTCGCCGTCGTTCTGCGAGATCAGCACACCGTTACGACGCTCGGCCATGGCGCTGGCCATCGGACCGTAGTCGTCGAACACGTGGCTGGCAAGGCCGGTACCACGCGTCATGGTGAGGAACTCACCCTGGAAGCCGATCAGGCCGCGAGCCGGGATGCGGTATTCGAGACGGACACGGCCCTTGCCATCCGGCTGCATGTCCTGGAGTTCTCCGCGACGACGGCCGAGCTCTTCCATCACGCTGCCCTGGTGGTCTTCTTCCACGTCAACGGTGAGCATTTCGTACGGCTCGCACTTCACGCCGTCGATTTCCTTGTACACCACACGCGGACGACCGACGGCGAGCTCGTAACCCTCGCGACGCATGTTTTCGAGGAGGATGGTCAGGTGCAGCTCGCCACGACCGGAGACTTCGAACACGTCCGAGTCGCTGGTAAAGTTGACCCGCAGCGCGACGTTCTTGAGCAGTTCCTTTTCCAGGCGCTCGCGGATCTGACGGCTGGTGACGTACTTGCCTTCACGGCCGGCCAGCGGCGAGGAGTTGACCATGAAGTTCATGGTCAGGGTCGGCTCGTCCACTGCGATCGGGGTCATGCCTTCGAGGTGCTCGGGGTCACAGATGGTGACGCCGATGTTGACCTGCGAGAGGCCGGCCACGATCACGATGTCGCCGGCTTCGGCGCCTTCGGACGGCGAGCGCTCGAGGCCCTTGAAGGTCAGGATCTGGCTGACCTTGCCCTTGCCACGGTTTTCGTCGCCGTACATCACGACCACTTCCTGGTTGGGGCGGATACGACCGCGCTTGATGCGGCCGATACCCATCTGCCCCATGTAGGTCGAGTAGTCCAGGGAGCACACCTGCATCTGCAGCGGGCCGTCGGCGTCCACTTCGGGTTGCGGTACGTGTTCGAGGATGGCTTCGAACAGCGGGCGCATGTCGGTGCGCTCGTCGTCCTCATTGATAACGGCAAAGCCGTTCAGGCCGGAGGCATACACGACCGGGAAGTCGAGCTGCTCGTCCGTTGCGCCGAGCTTGTCGAACAGGTCGAAGGTGTGGTTGATCACCCAGTCGGTACGTGCGCCCGGACGGTCGATCTTGTTGACCACCACGATCGGCTTGAGGCCGAGGGCGAGTGCCTTGCGGGTCACGAAGCGGGTCTGCGGCATCGGGCCTTCGACCGCATCGACCAGCAGCAGCACACTGTCAACCATGGACAGCACGCGTTCGACTTCACCGCCGAAGTCAGCGTGTCCCGGGGTATCAACGATGTTGATGTGGGTGTCGCCGTACTGGATGGCACAGTTCTTCGACAGAATCGTGATGCCACGTTCCTTCTCGATATCGCCCGAGTCCATGATCCGCTCGCCCATCTGCTGGTTCTCACGGAAGGTGCCGGACTGGCGCAGGAGCTGATCAACCAGGGTCGTCTTGCCGTGGTCAACGTGGGCAATAATTGCGATGTTGCGGATGGAACGGGACATGTGTAGGGGAAGTCTTTGAAAAGTCGATCATTCTAACACGTGCTATCGCGGCGCAACATGAATTCTCCAGCTCATTTCGTGGCTGCACGCTTGCGGGGCCCATATCCGGACGCATGATAGAATCCGCGCCGTTTTCAAGCGGAGAAATTCCATGCTCGCAATCATTGGCGGCACCGGCCTGACACAGTTGTCCAGCCTCGAAATCGTCCGCCGCGAAGTCGTTCGCACTCCGTACGGCGAGCCCTCCGGCGCGCTGACGTTCGGATCCCTGTGCAACAAACCGGTCGTGTTTCTTGCGCGGCATGGCTACGGCCACACGATTCCGCCGCACAAGGTGAATTACCGGGCAAACATCTGGGCGCTCAAGGAAGCAAAGGTTGGCGCCATTGTATCGGTGGCTTCGGTCGGTGGCATTCGCGAAGACTATGTACCCGGCGCGCTGGTGATCCCGGACCAGATCATCGATTACACCTGGGGGCGCGAGAGCACCTTTTTTGACAGCGTCGACAAGCCGGTCCGTCATATCGACTTTACCCGCCCGTACGACGAGGTACTGCGCCAGCGCCTGCTGGTCGCGGCGGCTTCAGCCGGCGAGGCGGTCTACAACGGCGGTGTCTACGCAACGACTCAGGGTCCCCGGCTCGAAACCGCGGCCGAGATCAATCGGCTGGAACGCGACGGGGCCGACCTGGTCGGGATGACCGGCATGCCGGAGGCGTCTCTCGCGCGCGAACTCAATTTGCCGTACGCGGCCATCAATGTTGTGGTGAATTGCGCTGCGGGCCGCTCTTCGAGTGAGCAGGGTATTCATTTTGACGACATCGAGCTTGTCCTGCAGGATGCAATGGTGCGGGTGCACACACTGCTGGAACATATCTGCAAGGATTAGGGGCGGTGCAGTGCTGCGCTGCTACAATCCCGCGCCGTTCAATTTGCGTTGCACAAACTCATGAAAAGAATCGAAAACGCTTTCGAGCACCTGCTGTTTTCCAGCCGCTGGCTGATGGCGCCGGTCTACTTCGGGCTGGTGCTGGCCATGGTCGTTCTGCTGATCAAGTTCACCAAGGAGGTTCTTGGCATCTTTGGCAGCATCATGACGGCGACGGGAGGGGATTTGATTATCGGGGTGCTGTCGCTGGTGGACATCGCGCTGATAATGAATCTGCTGATCATCATCATGTTCAGCGGCTACGAAAACTTCGTTTCCAAGATGGATGATCTGCATAACCATCGTGATCGTCCTGACTGGATGGGGCACATCGGCTTTTCGGATCTCAAGATCAAGCTCATCGGCTCGATTGTTGCCATTTCCGGGATCGAGTTGCTCAAGGGGTTCATGAACGTCGATAACCTGAGTGATCGTCAACTCGGATGGATGGTCGGCATCCACATCACCTTCCTGCTTTCGGGTGTGCTGTATGCGCTGATGGATCGGTTGCACGGCAGCAAGGGGCACTGAACGGCAGGTCTGAATACGCCGGGCTTGATTCGGTTTTCGGGGCGGCTCGGGAGAGCCGCCCCGGTTGCGTTTACACCTGCAGCATGTCGATGAGTTCCTGCTCGATGCGTACAACGCGGGCGTCCTGAGAAAGACCTCCCCCGGTGAGAAGAAAGGTGTCTTCCACGCGTTCGCCCAGCGTTGCGATTTTCGCGGTTTCCACGCTCACGCCGTGCTTCGCGAGTACCTCCGCGACATCGTAGAGCAGGCCGGGGCGGTCTGAGGCTGTGAGCGACAGGATGTGGTGGCGGCCGGCTTCGTCCGCACGCAGGCTGACCTTGGGGGTGACCGGGAAGTGCCTGACCTGGCGTGACAGACGCCCGTTTGCGGGGCGTTGCGGTTCGTCGTGGTTTGCCAGCAGGATGCCGAGCTCGTGTTCGATCAGGGCGACGATGTCGCGATAGCTCGCACCGCGACCACTGTCCTGGAGCATGAAGCTGTCCAGTGCATAGCCGTGGCGGGTGGTGTGCACCTTGGCATCGAGAATGGTGAAGCCGAGGCGACCGAAAAAGCCGGTAAGGCGGACGAAAAGGTTGGTCTGGTCGCGGGCAAAAACCATTACCTGAACCCCGTCTTCTTCATCCGAGACGCGTGCCTTGACGACGGGCTCTTCCGCGTTGGGGCGGAAGTAAAGCACCCTGGTGTGCCAGGCGATCTCCTCGGGCGAGTGGCGCATGAAATACACCGCGTCCAGTTGTGCCCAGAGCGCATCTTCCACGCCCTGGCGCAGGCCGTGGTAGCGCAACAGGTGGCTCGCGTTCTCCTGGCGGTCGTCAAGCCCCAGGGCCTGTTGAGGCGTGGCGCCTCGCAGCAGTCGCTGGGTGGCGAAGAAGAGATCTTCCAGCAGCTTGCCTTTCCAGCCGTTCCATACCTTGGGACTGGTGCCGCGAATGTCTGCGTGCGTCAGGAGATAGAGTGCGGTCAAGCGGCGCTCGTCGCCGACTGTGGTTGCAAAGTTGTGAATGACGTCAGGATCGGAAGTGTCTTCCTTCTGCGCGACATGTGACATGGTCAGGTGGTGCTGAACGAGCCAGACGATCAGTTCGGTGTCGTCCTTGTCGATCCCGTGGTCGCGGCAGAAATCACGCGCGTCAGTCATGCCGAGCTTTGAATGATCGCCGCCACGGCCCTTTGCAATATCGTGAAACAGGGCAGCGATGTAGAGCAGCCAGTAGCGGTCGAACCCAAGGATGAGGCGGGTCATCAGGGGGTATTCATGCGCATGCTCGCCCATGGTGAAGCGGCGGACATTACGCAGGACCATGAGGATGTGCTGGTCGACCGTGTAGGCGTGAAACAGGTCATGCTGCATCTGGCACAGGATCTTGCGCCAGGGGGGCAGGTAGCGTGACAGGATGCCGTACTGGTTCATCTGCCGGAAGGCGTGCACAACGCCACGCTTCTGGCTCACGATCTCCATGAACAGGGCGCGATTCTTCGGATCGGCACGAAATGCGGCGTTGATGCGTTTTCGATTGAGCCAGACGCCGCGCAACGTTCGCGCAGTCATGCCCTTGAGTTCGGAGCGCTGCTCCAGGAGCAGAAAGCACTCAAGCAGGGCTGACGGGGTGCGCTCGAAAACGTTGTCGTTGCGGATGTCGAGCAGTTCGCGAACGGCCTGAAAGCGACCGCTGATGACGATCGCGGGGGAATTGCGGTCGGGAAAGATCTCGGTGCCGTAGTTCTGCAGCAGGATGCCGTTGATCTGGGTAACCGTCTTTGCCGTAAGGTAGTAGCGCTGCATCAGGATTTCGGAGGCGCGCTTCGCTGCGGTGGCCTCGATGCCCATGATGTGGGCGAGCTTTTCCTGATGATCGAACAGCAATCTGTCCTCTGCACGGCCTGCGAGGTAGTGCAGACGGATCCGCACATGCTGAAGGAAGCGCTCGACGCTGCGCAGATCGCTCGCTTCCTCGCCGGTGATCAGGCGTCGGCGTGCAAGTTCGCGCCAGTTCCGGCCCAGTCCTGCCGCGCGCGAGATCCAGCCCAGCATCTGCAGGTCGCGCAAGCCGCCGGGACTCTCCTTGCAGTTGGGTTCGAGTTCGTAAGGTGTGTCGTGATACCGGGCGTAGCGTTGCTCCTGCTCGAGTTGCTTGGCTTTGAAGAAGGCACGAACATCAAGCTGTGCCCGGTAACGTTCGGTAAAGTCCTTGAACAGTGCAGCGTTGCCCATCAGCAGGCGTGCCTCGAGCAGCGTGGTCTGCACGGTGATGTCGCCAAGCGATGCGTCGAGACACTCTTCAATCGTGCGCACGCTGTGCCCGATGTCCAGGCCCACGTCCCATAGCGCGCCGACCAGCATCGATAGCTGGGATTGCAGTGCTTCGTCCGGCGGTTCTGGCAGCAGAATCAGCAGGTCGACGTCCGAGCACGGATAGAGTTCGCCCCGGCCATAGCCCCCCACCGCGACCAGTGCGGCGCTGGTCGGCACGCCGCTTGCCTTCCACAGGCGGCTGATTGCGCTGTCCACCAGCTTGGATCGCCCGTGGAGCATCTGCGCCGTAAGCGGGTGTGCTTCATAGGCGGAGCGCAGGCTTGCGTGTCCGTCAGTCAGGTACTGGCGTGCGTCGTTGATGGCTTGCTGCAGTGGATCGCTTGAGGTCAAGGTCGTCTTTCCTGCTGTGCGCTCTCAGGCGAAACGGTCTGCAACGATTGCAGGCGGAGGTGGGCAGTTGGCAGACAGCGTGAGTACTTCGACACCGGTCTCGGTTACAAGGACGGCGTGTTCCCACTGTGCGGACAAACTGCGATCCTTGGTGACGATGGTCCAGCCGTCAGGAAGCTCGGAAATTGCCGCCTTGCCCGCGTTGATCATCGGCTCGATGGTGAAGATCATCCCGGGTTCGAGTTCAACGCCGGTGCCCGGCTTCCCATAGTGCAGGACCTGGGGTTCTTCATGAAAGCTGAGCCCGAGTCCGTGTCCGCAGAACTCCCGCACGACGGAAAAACCACTGCCTTCCGCGTGGCGCTGGATGACATGGCCGATGTCGCCCAGTCGCCCACCGGGGCGAACCGCTGCGATGCCGAGCCAGAGGCACTCAAAGGTGACCTGGCACAGACGCTTCGCAAGAATCGACCCCTCCTTGCCGACGATGAACATGCGACTGGTGTCGCCATGAAACCCTTCGGGGGTGATCACGGTAATGTCCAGGTTGACGATGTCACCCTTTTTCAGCGTCTTTTCTTCACTGGGAATGCCATGGCAGACCTGGTGATTGATCGAAGTGCAAATCGACTTCGGGTATGGTGTGTAGCCCGGCGGAGCGTAGTTGAGCGGTGCGGGAACGGTATTCTGGACGTTCACCATATAGTCATGACACAGACGATCGAGCTCGCCTGTGGTGACACCTGGCTGGACAAAGGGGTCGATGTAGTCGAGAACCTCTGCTGCGAGACGGCAGGCGACGCGCATCTGTTCTATTTGTTCTGCGGTCTTTATCGTGATGCTCATGGTCGGAAAGGGGATGAGTGAAAGGGCTCTAGGCTAGCGCATGCGTCCTCTGCGGGCAAACGCGGTATTGCATCCCGGCTTGAGCGCTGTCATGTCTCAGTGCTATCATCACGGGCTTGTCTGCTTACGCAGGCAAAATCCACACGCCGAATCGATCGGGGTCCGCATGCAGGCAGTGTCTGTTGCGGCGAAGGTGCGATAAGCATGTCCGGGCAGGAGTCCGACAAGGCTGCGCATCCGGTTCGGCGGAGGCTAACCCTAGATCTGGAGTTTCACATGTCAGTAACAATGCGTCAGATGCTCGAAGCGGGCGTTCACTTTGGTCACCAGACCCGTTTCTGGAATCCGCGTATGGCCCCGTATATCTTCGGCCATCGCAACAAGATTCACATCGTCAACCTCGAAAAGACGATGGTCAAGTACAACGAAGCCATGGATTTTGTCCGCAAGCTGTCGGCAAACCGCGGCACCATCCTGTTTGTCAGCACCAAGCGCCAGGCTCGCGAAATTCTTGCCGAAGAAGCGCGTCGTGCCGGCATGCCTTTCGTTGACGAGCGCTGGCTCGGCGGCATGCTGACCAACTTCAAGACGGTCAAGCAGTCGATCAAGCGTCTGAAAGAAATGGAAGCGATGGTTGAAGACGGCTCGATGGAGCGTCTGAGCAAGCGCGAAGCGCTGACCGCCCAGCGCGAAATGGACAAGCTGCAAAAGAGTATCGGTGGCATCAAGGATATGGGTGGTCTGCCCGACGCCCTGTTCGTCATCGATGTCGGCTATCACAAGATTGCCATCACCGAAGCCAAGAAGCTCGGTATTCCGGTTGTGGCCGTGGTCGACACCAACCACTCGCCCGATGGCGTGGATTATGTGATCCCGGGTAACGATGACTCCTCGCGCGCCATCCGCCTGTACGCCCGCGGTGTTGCTGATGCCGTGCTGCAGGGTCGTAGCCAGGTGCTGCAGGAAATCGTGTCTGCCGACGGCGAGGAGTTTGTAGAAGTCGAAGAAGAGAACTCCCCGGAACAGGCCTGATCCTGCTCCAGGGTTGAAGCGATAGTTTTCCGCGGCGGGCCGGTGCCCGCCGTGTGCTGTAAACGAACATTCAGGAGTTAGCATGGCGGAAATCACCGCAAGCATGGTCAAGGAACTGCGCGAGAAGACTGACGCGCCGATGATGGAGTGCAAGAAGGCACTGACCGAGGCGGCTGGCGATCTGGCCAAAGCCGAAGAAATCCTGCGCATCAAGCTCGGCAACAAGGCTTCCAAGGCAGCAGCCCGTGTTACCGCCGAAGGCATCGTCGGCACGCATCTGTCAGCCGACGGCAAGCTTGCAGCAATGGTCGAACTGAACTGCGAAACCGACTTTGTCGCCAAGAACGATGACTTCATCGCACTTGCCGCATCGCTCGCGACCCTGATCGCCGAGAAGAATCCCGCTGATGTCGAGGCGCTCGCAGCGCTCGAACTCAACGGTCAGACCGTTGAGCAGTTCCGTTCGGCGCTGGTTGGCAAGATCGGTGAGAACGTCTCCGTTCGTCGCTTTGTGCGCATCGAAGCGCAAGGGCGCGTTGCCAGCTACATCCACGCCGGCGCCCGTATCGGCGTGCTGGTCGACCTGGTGGGTGGCGATGAGCAGATGGGCAAGGATCTGGCGATGCATATCGCTGCTTCCAAGCCGAAGTCGCTCGACTCTACTGGCGTGCCTGCCGAACTGATCGAGGCAGAGCGTCGCATCGCGATCGAGAAGGCTCGCGAAGCCGGCAAGCCGGATGCAATGCTCGAAAAGATTGCTGACGGTACCGTCCAGAAGTACCTGAAGGAAGTCACCCTGCTGGGTCAGCCTTTCGTCAAGGACGACAAGCAGACTGTCGAGGCGCTGCTCAAGTCGCGTTCGGCTTCGATCGCCAGTTTCGCGCTGTATGTTGTCGGCGAAGGGATCGAGAAGAAGGCAAACGACTTCGCTGCTGAAGTGGCTGCCCAGGCCGCTGCTGCTGCACAGAAGTAAGGAGCATCCAAAATGACCGCTGCTGCTTACTCCCGCATTCTGCTCAAGCTTTCGGGCGAGGCCTTGATGGGAGATGATGCCTACGGGATCAACGAGGATGTGGTCAATCGCATCGTCGCCGAGATTACCGAGGTGACACGTCTTGGCGTGCAGGTTGGGGTGGTGATCGGTGGCGGCAACATTTTCCGCGGCATGAAAGGTGCAGCGTCAGGCATGGATCGCGCCACGGCCGACTACATGGGCATGCTGGCTACGGTCATGAATGCCATGGCGCTGGCCGATGCCATGCGCCGGATGGATCTCGAGGCGCGTGTTCAGTCTGCGCTTCGTATCGATCAGGTGGTCGAGCCCTATATTCGCGGCCGCGCGATCCGTCATCTGGAAGAGGGGCGGGTCGTGATCTTTGCTGCAGGTACGGGCAACCCCTTCTTTACGACCGATACGGCCGCTGCACTTCGTGGCGCTGAAATCGGAGCGCAGATTGTGCTCAAGGCCACCAAGGTGGACGGTGTGTATACCGCAGATCCGAAGAAGGATCCTTCCGCCCAGCGTTTTCACCGAATCAGTTTCGATGAGGCAATCGGCCGTAATCTCGCAGTCCTGGATTCGACCGCATTTGCACTCTGTCGGGACCAGAAATTGCCGATCAACGTGTTTTCGATCTTCAAGCCCGGCGCGCTAAAGCGTGTGGTCATGGGTGAAGACGAGGGCACACTGGTTCATTCCTGATTCACGAAAGGACAACCATGATTTCCGAACTCAAGAAGACGACCGAGCAGAAGATGGACAAGTCGGTCGAGGCGCTCAAGCTTGATCTGGCCAAGGTGCGCACCGGACGCGCGCACACGGGTCTGCTCGATCATGTGATGGTCGAGTATTACGGCAGCATGGTGCCGGTCAATCAGGTCGCGAACGTCACGCTCATCGACTCCCGTACCATCGGTGTTCAGGCTTGGGAAAAGCCAATGCTGGGCAAGATCGAGAAGGCGATTCGTGATTCCGATCTCGGCCTCAATCCGGCAAATATGGGCGAAATCATTCGCGTCCCGATGCCGGCCCTGACCGAAGAGCGTCGCCGCGACCTGACAAAGGTTGTGCGTACGGAAGGGGAAAGTGCCAAGATTGCGGTACGCAACCTGCGCCGTGACGCAAATCAACAGCTCAAGGATGCCGTCAAGGATAAACTGATCTCGGAAGACGACGAGCGTCGTGCCGAGGATGAAATCCAGAAGCTGACGGATCGCCATGTCGGCGACATCGACAGACTGCTCGCACAAAAAGAGCAGGAGCTGATGCAGATCTGATCTGCCACAACCGAATGGCCCGTCAAGGGTCATGCGTGGAGTCCATTGATGGCAGATTCTGGCTTTACCAGTTCCACACGTGCCGTTCCGGTAGCGAGCGATGTGCCCCGGCACATCGCGATCATCATGGACGGCAACGGGCGTTGGGCAAAGAAGCGTTTCATGCCTCGCGTCGCTGGCCACAGCCGCGGCGTCGACACGGTCCGTGCCACCATTCGATCCTGCATGGATCGCGGGGTGGAGTACCTGACCCTGTTCGCATTCAGCTCGGAGAACTGGCGCCGTCCTGCCGATGAAGTCTCATTTCTGATGCAGTTGTTCATCAAGTCGCTGCAGAAAGAAGTGGTTCGTCTGCATGAGAACGGTATCCGCTTCCGTGTGATCGGCGATGTGTCCCGTTTCGACAGGACGCTGGTCGACGTCATCCAGGAAGCCGAGGCCCTGACAGCAGGCAATACCCGCTTCAATCTGACGATTGCCGCAAACTACGGCGGGCGGTGGGATATTCTTCAGGCTGTTTCACGTGTCCTTGCCAAGCATCCCGGGGAGGATGTTCCGGTTACCGAGGAGGCGCTCGAAGCTGAGCTTTCGATGAGTTTCGCGCCCGAGCCCGACCTTTTCATTCGCACCGGAGGCGAGCAGCGCATCAGCAACTTTCTGCTGTGGCAACTGGCCTATACCGAGTTGCACTTTACCGATACCCTTTGGCCTGACTTCAATGCCAAGGCACTTGGTCGTGCAATCGAGTCCTACCAGGGGCGTGAGCGCAGATTCGGTCGCACCAGCGATCAGGTGAAGGACGCTGCAGGCACGGGACGTCATGCTTAAAACGCGGATCATTACTGCGTTCATTCTGCTGTTCGGTCTGCTTGCCGTCCTGTTCATGTTGCCGGCATCACTCTGGGTCGCGTTTTGTGCGCTGGTCTGCGGTGGGGCCGCATGGGAGTGGGGCGGGCTCGCCCGCTTTACTTTCCCGGGACGCATGATCTTTGCGCTTCTGACCGGCGTCCTCTGTGGCACGGTCGGCATCCTGTCCGGCCTTGGAGGCGAGTCTGCGCCCGTCGCCGGATTGCTGGCGCCGCTCTATGTGGTCAGTGCCCTTTTCTGGTTATTCGTCGTTCCGTTCTGGCTGCGCACGAAATGGCGCCTGTCCAACATCGGTGTGGCCGTCGGTGTCGGGCTCGTCGTCATGGTGCCGCCGGCACTGGCGCTGGCACACCTGCGCCAGATCGGTCCGTGGCTGCTGCTCGCGATCATGGCCATGGTCTGGATAGCCGATATCGCCGCGTATTTCAGTGGCAGGGCGTTCGGACGACGCAAGCTCGCACCCGGCATCAGCCCGGGAAAAACCTGGGAGGGGGCGTTTGGTGCGGCCGCAGGCGTGATCGTTTTCGGCTATGTCCTGCTGTTTTTCTTCGCCGCCTTCGAAATTCCCGCTTGGCTCTACACGGCAAGCTTGCCCTTGTTGCTGGCGTTTACTGCGGTCAGCATCATCGGTGACCTGTTCGAGTCGCTTCTCAAGCGCCAGGCGGGCATCAAGGACAGCGGTGCCATTCTTCCAGGTCACGGCGGCATTCTCGACCGCATCGACAGCCTGACCTCAACACTGCCAATGGCGGGCCTGCTTGCCCTGTGGCTCGCACGCTGAAAACTTCACACTACATGCCTGACTCACGTCTGCAGCAAGTCACAATTCTTGGTGCCACCGGTTCAATCGGCGTCAGCACCCTCGATGTCATCGGTCGCCACCCTGAACGCTATGCCGTATTTGCGCTTACCGCCTGCCGCCAGGTAGACAGGATGGTCGAACAGTGTTGCCGGTTTGGCCCCCGCTATGCGGTGATGGCTGATGCGGATGCGGCCGTGCAGTTGCGCGCACGTTTGCGTGAGGCAGGATGTGCGACCGAGGTGCTTTCCGGCGCAGCTGCACTTGCAGAGGTTGCGGCGGATGCCGAGGTCGATGCAGTCATGGCGGCGATCGTTGGTGCTGCGGGTCTTGAGCCCACCCTTGCTGCCGCTCGTGCAGGCAAAAAGATCTTGCTCGCAAACAAGGAAGCGCTGGTGCTGTCCGGGCGGTTGTTCATGGATGCCGTTGAGGCCTCCGGCGCCTGCTTGCTCCCGATTGACAGTGAACACAATGCGATCTTTCAGTCTCTGCCCGCGTCCTACCGCCGTAACCCGGTCGCAAGCGGTGTCCGGCGCATCCTGCTGACCGCTTCCGGCGGTCCGTTCCGCAAGTCGGCTGTCGAAGATCTTGAATACGTCACGCCCGATCAGGCGTGTGCGCACCCCAACTGGGTGATGGGGCGCAAGATCTCCGTCGACTCGGCGACGATGATGAACAAGGGGCTCGAAGTGATCGAGGCGCACTGGTTGTTTGGTGCTGCGGCCGATCGGATCGAGGTCGTGATTCATCCGCAGAGCGTCATCCATTCGATGGTCGATTACCTTGATGGCTCGGTGATCGCCCAGCTGGGTAATCCCGACATGCGCACGCCGATCGCTCATGCGCTGGCGTGGCCCGAGCGCATCGACTCCGGGGTGGCTGCACTCGACCTGGTCGAGATTTCGCAACTGACGTTTGAGCGTCCCGATTTCGACCGTTTTCCCTGCCTGGCCCTTGCATACCAGGCCCTGCGTGAGGGCGGAGCTGCACCTGCCGTGCTCAGCGCTGCAAACGAAGAGGCCGTAGCCGCATTTCTCGACGGAAAGCTCGGTTATCGCCGCATTGGCGATGTTATTTCTGCGACGCTGGAACGTGTCGGGATGATGGCGGTCGATTCGCTGGAGGCAGTTCTGGCTGCAGATGCCAATGCGCGAGAAATCGCCCGAGACCAAATCACCAAGCGTGCCATAACCCGATGACCCTGTTTCACTATTTGATTCCATTTGCGCTTGCACTTGGCCTGCTTATCCTGGCTCACGAGCTTGGGCATTATCTTGTCGCGCGCTGGTGCGACGTCAAGGTGCTTCGATTCTCCATTGGCTTCGGCAAACCGCTGCTCGTCAAGCGCGCCGGTGCGGACGGCACGGAATGGGCGCTCGGGGCTTTTCCGCTTGGCGGTTATGTGAAGATGCTGGACGAGCGCGAAGGAGAGGTTGCAGCGGGAGAGCTCGACCGGGCTTTCAATCGTAAGAGTGTCTGGCGCCGCTTCGCGATCGTGGCTGCGGGCCCGCTGGCGAATTTTCTTCTGGCCATCGTCCTCTACTGGGGCATTTTCGTTGCGGGAACGGATGAGCTCCGGCCGCGGATTTCGACTGTAGATGTGAGTGACGCAGCAACGGCAAACCCCGCGCAGAAAGCGGGCATACGCGATGGCGATCTCGTTGTCGCGATCGATGACGAGCCAATTCAGAGCTGGCAGGACCTGCGTTGGGTGCTCCTGCGCCATGCCCTTGATAGTGAAAAGGTCAGCCTGCGAATCAGGACGCTTGAAGAGGTCGAGACCTTGCGCACGCTCGATCTCACCGGCCTTGATATCGACGATAGCAGCACCGACCTGATCGCGCGGATTGGACTGAAGCCCTGGCGGCCGGAAATTCCGGCGGTTGTCGGCAGGTTGGTGGACGATGGGCCCGCCGCGCGCGCAGGGTTGGTGGCAGGTGACGAGATCATCGCAATCGACGGCGAACCGATCACCTCTTGGGGTGAAATGGTGGCGAAGATCCGTGAATCTGCCGGGCACGAACGCGTGTTCACGGTGAAACGGGGTGAAGCAGTGCGCAGTTTTCCGATCGTGCCGGATGCAACTGCCGAGAACGGCAAAAGCGTCGGGCGCATCGGCATTGCGGTCGTTGAGCCAATGCTCGGCGGGCTGACGATGTTTGCCGAGGTTCGATATGGCGTAGTCGATGGCCTCGAAAAGGCAATACGGCAGACCTGGGATACCAGCGTGCTCAGTCTGCAAATGATCGGGCGGATGATCACGGGTGAGGTTTCATGGAAGAATCTCTCCGGACCGGTCACCATCGCTGACTATGCAGGCCAGTCTGCACAACTCGGACTGAGTCATTACATGAAATTTCTTGCCCTTATCAGCATCAGCCTGGGGGTACTCAACCTGCTCCCCATCCCGGTGCTGGATGGCGGGCATTTACTGTATTATGTGATCGAAATCATCAAGGGCGGCCCCGTCTCGGAGCGTATCATGGAGATCGGCCAGCAGATCGGTCTTGCGCTCCTTGTAATGCTCATGGCATTTGCCTTCTACAACGACATCAATCGTCTAATCTCCGGCTGAATAACCGAATGAATCGCAAGCGCCTCTCAGGGCTTATCATGGCCCTTTTTGCCTCTTTTCCTGCTTTCGCCTTTGAGCCCTTCGTGGTCAAGGATATCCGGGTTGAGGGTATTCAACGTACGGAAGCTGGTACGGTCTTCAACTACCTCCCGGTCCGTGTCGGTGACACGTTTGACGAAGGCCAGGCAGCGGATGCCATCCGCGCATTGTTTGCCACGGGCTTCTTCAGTGATGTGCGCATCGAAACCGAAAACGACGTGCTGGTGGTGGTGCTCGACGAGCGTCCTGCAATTGCGCAGATCGATTTTGTCGGCGTGAAGGAATTCGACAAAGACCAGTTGAAAGCGGGATTGCGTGAAGTCGGTCTGGCCGAGTCACGAATCTTTGACCGCGCCTTGCTTGATCGTGCCGAACAGGAACTCAAGCGCCAGTACCTGAGCCGTGGCAAGTATGCGGCAGCGGTCACCACGACGGTGACACCACTCGAACGCAACCGTGTCGGCATCAATTTCAGCGTGGTAGAGGGCGATGTCGCCAAGATCGCCAGCATCACCGTGGTTGGTGCCAAGGCTTTCGAAAGCGAGGATCTCGTCGATCTGTTCCAGCTGACGACGCCCGGGTGGCTGACCTGGTATACGAAGAATGACCAGTACTCGCGTCAGAAACTGGCTGCCGACCTGGAAAACCTGCGCTCCTACTACCTGAACCAGGGCTATCTCGATTTCAATATCGACTCCACCCAGGTGTCGATCACGCCGGACAAGAAAGAGATCTACATCACGGTGAATATCACCGAAGGTGAGCAGTACACGGTGAGTGGACTGCGCTTCACCGGTGATCTCATTCTTCCCGAGTCCGAATATCTCGCGCTGAGTACCGTTCATCCGGGTGAGATCTTCTCGCGCGAAAGGCTGACCGAAACGACGAAGGCGGTAACCGATCGACTCGGCAACGAAGGCTATGCGTTTGCAAACGTCAATGCTGCGCCCGAAGTCGACAAGGCCAAGCGTGAGGTGGCATTCACCGTTTTCGTCGATCCGGGTCGTCGCGTATACGTGCGCCGGATCAACGTGGGTGGTAACACCAAGACGCGTGACGAGGTGGTGCGTCGCGAAATGCGCCAGATGGAAGGCGCCTGGTACGATGCGGCGGCAATCAATCGCTCGCGCGAACGTGTCGACAAGCTGGCCTTCTTCGACGAGGTGACGGTCGAGACTCCGGCGGTCCCCGGTACCACCGACCAGGTCGACGTGAATTTCGGCGTCAAGGAACGCGCGACGGGCAACCTGATGCTGGGCGCAGGCTTCTCCAGCTCGGAAAGCATCGTACTGTCGGCATCGATTTCGCAGCAGAACCTCTTCGGCAGCGGTAACGCGATGACGCTCGGACTCAATACGAGCAGTTCCAGCCGTACACTTTCGCTGTCCTTTACCAATCCGTACTACACCGTCGACGGTGTGAGCCTGGGCTGGGATCTCTATCACCGTACCTACGACACGACCGATTATTCAACCGTGTCGCCGTACAAGACGGTTTCGACCGGTGCCGGATTGCGGCTGGGATACCCGATTGCGGAAGACGACAGCATCAGCTTCGGTCTTGGCATTGACCGCACCCGTATCACGACCTACGACGACAGTACGGATCAGTACAAAGAGTTCTGTATTGATTTCGGTTGTAGCGACTCGAGCGGTGTCGGTGACGTGACGGTGTCGAGCCTGCTGCTCACGGCCGGTTGGGCGCGGGACAGCCGCGACAGCTTCCTGTATCCGCGCAAGGGTGTGTATCAGCGCGTCTACGGTGAGATGGCCCTGCCGCCGGGTGACCTGCGCTACACGAAGCTGAACTATCAATACCAGCACTGGTTCCCGATCGGCAAGGACTACGCGCTGATGCTCAACGGGGATATCGGCTGGGCGGCCGGATTTGGCGGAAAACCGGTGCCGTTCTACAAGAACTTCTACGTTGGCGGTATCGGTTCCGTTCGCGGCTTTGACCAAAGCTCGCTCGGCCCCAAGGATTCCGACGGCGACTCGATCGGCGGTACGCGCAAGGCCGTGGCCAATGCTGAGTTCTTCTTCCCGATGCCGGGTTCAGGCAAGGACCGCTCCTTCCGCATCTCCGCCTTCCTTGACGCTGGTTACGTCTGGGGTAAGGATGCGGTTACGGGCAACGACCAGAAGATCAACTTCGGCGACCTGCGTTACAGTACCGGTCTCGCCTTTGCCTGGACTTCGCCGATCGGTCCGTTGAAGTTCAGCCTGGGCTTCCCGCTCAAGAAGGAAGCGGACGACGACATTCAACGCTTCCAGTTCCAGCTTGGCAGCGTTTTCTGATCGCACCGCCCCCGGATATTTTGTGGAGACACATGTGAAAGTCAGTACTCTCTCCGTGATCGCAGTGGCCCTGATGGGGCTGAGCCAGGTCGCGTCAGCAGAAACCAAAATCGGTTTTGTCAATTCCGACCGCGTGATGCGCGAGGCCGGCCCGGCAGTGCGTGCGCAGCAACGCCTCGAAAAGGAATTCGAGAAACGTGACCAGGAAATGCAGCGCATGGCCAAGGATCTGCAGGCCATGCAGGAAGATCTCGAACGCAATGGCGTGACGATGGCAGAGTCCGACCGTCGCAACAAGGAACGTGCGTTCAACGACCTGAACCGTGACTTCCAGCGTAAGCAGCGCGAATTCCGTGAAGATCTCAACCAGCGCCGCAACGAAGAGCTCGCTTCGGTTCTGGATAAGGCGAACCGCACGGTCAAGCAGATTGCTGAAGCCGAAAAGTACGACATCATCCTGCAGGAAGCAGTCTACGCCAGCCCGCGCATCGACATTACGGACAAGGTGGTCAAGGCCCTGTCCGAATCCAAGTAAGGACGCCGCTCGGAGATGATTCGTCTCGACGAGCTGGTCGACTTGCTGGGCGGTGAGGTGCTCGGTGATGGCAGCGTCGGTGTTGGCAGGGTTGCCACACTCGACCAGGCGGGGGAGGGCGATCTCTCCTTTCTTGCGAATCCGAAGTACCTGAGCCAAGTGCGGACCAGCCGGGCGTCTGCAGTCATTGTCGGAAAGGGTGCGCGTGATGCGTTGACCGATCGACCTCGCATCGTCGCCGACGACCCCTATCTTTACTTCGCACGTGTCGCGCGCTACTTCAATCCCCCCGCACAAGTGCAGGGCGGTGTGCATCTTCTGGCTGCCGTTTCCTGCTCGGTTCCTTCCTCGGTTGCGATCGAGGCCGGCGCGGTCGTTGAAGAGGGTGCCGTGCTGGGAGAAGGCGTGCACGTCGGAGCTGGCGCTTACGTCGGGCGCGGCGTGCGGGTCGGTGCGAATACACGGATTGCACCGCGCGTTACGATTTATGCTGATTGCGTGATTGGTGAGGATTGCATCATTCACGCCGGTGCGGTGATTGGCTCTGATGGATTCGGGTTTGCGCGGGAACGCACTGGCGCCTGGGTAAAGATTCCTCAGGTCGGTCGAGTGCTCATCGGCAACGATGTCGAGATCGGCGCGAACACCACAATCGACCGTGGAGCACTGGACGATACGGTGATCGGTGACGGGGTAAAGATCGACAACCAGATCCAGATCGGCCATAACGTGCGTATCGGCGATTACACTGCGATTGCTGGCTGTGTCGGAATTGCGGGCAGCACCCGGATCGGTGAACGGTGCATGATCGGCGGCCAGGCCGGCATCATCGGCCATCTATCCATTGCCGACGATGTCGTGATCTCGGCCGGGACGCTGGTTACCAAATCGATTCGTCAGTCCGGCGTCTATACTGCCAATCTGCCGGTTCAGGCGCACGGCGACTGGGTTAAAAATTTCGCGCATCTTCGCCATCTCGACGCGCTCGTGGATAGAATACGCGCCCTCGAACAACGCCTGGAAGAACGGGAATAAAGCTGAATACCATGGATATCAACGAAATTCTTCAATACCTGCCCCATCGCTACCCGTTTCTGCTGGTCGACAGGGTGCTCGAACTTGAAGAGAACAAACGCATTCTGGCACTGAAGAATGTGACCATGAACGAACCGTTCTTTCCCGGCCACTTTCCGCATCATCCGGTCATGCCTGGTGTGCTCATCGTCGAGGCGATGGCACAGGCAGCAGCGCTGCTGTCATTCAAGAGCATGGGCGTCAAGCCGGACGAAAATTCAGTCGTGTATTTCGCAGGTATCGACAATGTGCGCTTCAAGCGACCGGTCGTTCCTGGCGATCAACTGATTTTTGACGTCGTGATCACTCAGGCCAAGCGTAATATTTACAAGTACAAGGGCGTGGCCCGGGTCGGCGATCAGGTCGCAACCGAGGCTGAACTGACGTGTGCGCTCAAGACCTTGTCATGATTCACCCGACTGCAATCGTCCATCCGGGCGCGCAGATCGGTGATGACGTATCGATCGGAGCCTATTCGATCATCGGCGAATACGTCGAAATCGGTGCCGGTACGCGGATCGGACCGCATGTCGTAATTGAAGGGCATACTACGATCGGGCGTGACAACGAGATTTTCCAGTTCTGCTCGATCGGTGCTCAGCCGCAGGACAAAAAGTACGACGAGGAACCAACCCGGCTTGAAATTGGCGATCGCAACACGATACGGGAGTTCTGTTCGTTCAACGTCGGCACCAGCCAGGATGCACATGTCACCCGTATGGGCAACGACAACTGGATCATGGCCTACGTGCACATTGCCCACGATTGCCAGGTGGGCAACCACACCACGTTCGCCAACAACGCGACGCTGGCGGGGCATGTGCATGTCGGTGACTGGGCTATCCTCGGTGGTTTCACCGGTGTGCACCAGTTCGTGAGGGTTGGTGCGCACAGCTTCTGTGGGGTGGGTACAGTGCTTCTGCAGGATTTGCCCCCTTGCGTCACGGTTTCGGGCAATCCGGCAGCTCCCCACGGCATCAACAGTGAAGGCCTCAGACGCCGTGGCTTTTCGGCAGACGGGATTGCGGCGATCAAGCGGGCTTACCGGTTGCTGTACCGCTCCGGCCTAAGACTGGAGGAAGCGAGGGAGCAGATTGCGACACTCGCGGCCGAGCACGTCGAGGTTCAGCCGTTCGCCGATTTCATCAGCCAGCCTGGCCGCGGTCTGGTGCGTTGATCACATGGCGCCCAGAATCGCCATGGTGGCCGGAGAAGCCTCCGGCGATCTCCTCGCCAGTCACCTGATCCGCGCAGTCAGGCAACACATGCCCGATGCGGTCTTCTACGGGATCGGTGGCCCCAAGATGCAGGCAGAAGGCTTCGAGGCGCGCTGGGCATCAGAACGCCTCGCAGTACATGGTTATGTCGACGCACTGAAACGCTATCGTGAGCTCTCGGGCATCCGCAAGAAGATGCTGGCCGAGATCCGTCGCGACCGTCCCGATGCCTTCATCGGTGTCGATGCACCCGATTTCAATCTCTGGCTTGAGGGGCGGGTAAAAGCGGCCGGTATCCCGTCCATCCATTTCGTCAGCCCTTCGATCTGGGCCTGGCGCGGTGGCAGGATCAAGATGATCGCGCGTTCAGTGAGCCGGATGTTGTGCCTGTTCCCCTTCGAAGCGCCAATTTACGACAAGGCAGGCGTGCCTGCGACCTATGTCGGCCATCCTCTGGCGGATGTCTTTCCGCTCAAGCCTGATCGGGCTGCGGCCCGGGAGCGGCTTAATGTAGCGGCCGAAGCCAAGGTGATTGCGGTGCTGCCAGGTAGCAGGCAGTCTGAGGTACGCAATCTTGCCGACACCTTTATTGGGGCGGCTGCGGTGTTGTCCCAGCGTCACCCCGATGCAGTGTTCCTGGTGCCACTGGCAACAAGGGAAACACGGGAACTGTTCGAAGAGGCCTTGCGCACGAACGATGCGCGCGAATTGCCGATCCGGATGTTGTTTGGTCACTCGGTTGATGCCATGACCGCGGCCGACGTTGTGCTGGTCGCCAGCGGAACCGCCTCGCTCGAGGCTGCCTTGCTCAAACGTCCAATGGTGATCAGCTACCGGATGGGAGACTTGCAATATCGGCTGATGAAGCGGATGGCCTATCTGCCTTGGGTCGGTTTGCCGAATATTCTTTGCAATGAGTCGCTCGTCGCTGAACTGCTGCAGGACGATGCGACGCCGGTCAGGCTTGCCGATTCGCTTGACCGCTGGTTGCTCGATCCCGCAGGTTGCGCGGCGCTGGCCGAGCGATTCACGGAGCTTCATCTCACGCTGCGGCAAAACACCGCTGAGAAGGCTGCGGCCGCCATTCTGCCTTACCTGCGGGGCGGGGCCAGGGTGAAGCATGGTTGACGCCGGCCGCATTGCACTGATTTGTGGCGTGGATGAGGCCGGACGTGGTCCCTTGTGTGGCGCCGTGGTTGCGGCAGCCGTCATTCTCGATCCTGCACGACCGATCGCGGGCTTGGCCGACTCGAAGAAATTGAGTGAGCGCGCACGCGATCGCCTCGCCCCGCTGATCCGGGAGCGTGCGCTTGCCTGGGCGGTCGCGGAAGCCTCAGTTGAGGAGATCGACCGGCTCAATATCCTGCATGCAACGATGTTGGCCATGAAGCGCGCGGTTGAAGCGCTATCGGTAAAGGCGGACGAGGTGCTTGTCGACGGAAATCGTTGCCCCGCACTCAGTATTCCCGCGCGTGCGATTGTGAAGGGTGACAGCCTTGAACCGTCAATTTCGGCAGCTTCGATCCTTGCCAAAACCGTACGGGACGAACAGATGCGAGCGCTTGACGTGCTTTTCCCGCAGTATGGACTTGCCGTGCATAAGGGCTATCCGACTGCAGCCCACCTCGCCGCCATCCACAAACATGGCGTGCAGGACTTCTACCGGCGCAGTTTCGGTCCGGTGCGCAGAATTCTCGAGAATCCGCCGCTGTGGGCCGAGGGAGACAATCCGTGACCTCGCATCATCTGATGCTTTTTCTCCATGTCTGTGGTGTCGTCGTATGGGTGGGCGGCATGGCCTTTGCGTGGTTCTGTCTACGCCCCGCTGCGATGCAGTTACCTCCCGATCGTCGTCTCGGCTTGTGGGCAGGCGTGTTTCGTAGCTTCTTTCCGATGGTCTGGGTTTCAATTGCATTGATCCTCGTTTCCGGTGTGGGCATGTTGATCGAAACGGGTTTCACGCGTGCGCCAGTCGCCTGGCATGTCATGTTGCTGACAGGTCTGGTGATGATTGGCGTGTTTGCGTCGATCTGGTTCGGCCCCTGGCGCACCATGCAGCGCGCTGTTGATGCGGAGGATTGGGCGCGCGCGGCGGTTGCGATGAACACGATCCGGCAACGGGTCGGCTTCAACCTCGGACTCGGTTTGCTCACGACCGGTATCGCCACCCTTGGCCTGGGTATTTGAACGGGTTCAGGGCGTGGATCTCCTCAGTTCTCGTGACAATCCCAGGATCAAGCACCTCCATGCATTGGCGAACAGCGCGCGTGACCGACGCAAATACGGCGAGACCGTACTTGATGGCGCGCATCTGATCGAGGCAGCGCTTCAGGCCGGCATCCGTGTCAAAGCTGTTTTCGTGTCTGGTTCCGGTCTTGCAGGGGCTGAGATCCCGGTGCTTCTCGACGATCTGCCGTCGGCGACACCCGTTGTTCAACTCACTGATTCCGTGTTTGCTCACGTCAGTCCGGTCGACAGTCCATCGGGGATTCTCGGGTTGGTCGATATTCCGGTACAAGCCGCCGGGCAGGGTGCTGGCGGGTCATTGATCGTGCTCGACGCCGTGCAGGATCCCGGAAACCTCGGCACTATCCTGCGCACGGGCGCAGCGGCCGGCATTCAGACCGTATGGATGACGCCGGGATGTGCCCAGGCGTGGTCGCCGCGTGTTCTGCGTGCCGGGATGGGGGCGCATTTCCGCCTCACGGTGCACGAGCAGGTCGATGCTCGCTCTGCACTGGCAGACTTTCCGGGCAGGGTCCTGGCCACAGGGCTCACGGATGCTGCCGTTTCCCTCTACTCGCTCGATCTGAGCGGACCGACGGCGTGGCTCTTTGGTGCGGAGGGGCAGGGCGTGTCCCCGGCGCTGCTGGCGCGGGCGGATCAGATCGTTACGATTCCGATGGCCGACGGGCTTGAATCGCTTAATGTCGGGGCGGCAGCAGCGGTCTGCCTGTTCGAGCAACGGCGCCAGCTATTACGCCCGTAAACCGGTCGTTCCGGTATGCATCTGCAGTTGTTGACAGGCGGGTGGGGCCGAGGTGATGCTTCTGCCCTCATGACGTCATTTCGGGCGCCGAAGAGGAAGGAATCACGCAGTAGTCATAAGCTCGGTAATCACCCAAGCATCGAGGAGACAAATCCGATGTCCATCTTTACCAAGACCCGCAAAGGGCTGGAAGAAATAGAAACCCGCTGTGGGGGGCTGCATCCACGGGTACGCCGCCTGTTGATCATGATCGACGGCCATCGAACGACGGAAACACTTGCCGCAACGCTCAACGACGAACGCTTCGAAGCGACGCTGACGACGCTGCTTGATGCCGGGTACATCGAAGCGAAGGCTGCGCCTGAGGTGGCGGCGTCCGCTGCACCAGCGCCGGTGGATGCGCCTGCTGGTCAGGGGCAGATCGAGCTGGCGCGCAACTTCATGATGAATACGCTGAAGGCTTTCAACGGGCCTTACAACAAGCTGGGACTGATGCAGCGCATCCATGCCTGCACAAGCCTTGAAGAGTTGCAGTCGCTGTTCAATGACTGGCTCAATTCGATCAACGAAACCCGCGCCGGACGCCAACGCGCAGAAGAGCTGTGCGCTCGGCTACAAGCCGTGATGTGAGATTGCCGCACGGGGGCGGGCAGATGGGGCGTTGTGATCCAATGCCGGCGTCTGGGGTGACAACAGCTTGCGCGGGAAGTGTCGGCGTCGGCGTGCGCGATGAGACAGATCTGTCGGGAATACGTCAAGCGGGACGGATTTGCTAAGATCGGGCACTTGATCCATTCGGACTCCATCATGATTCTCGTCATCTCGCCCGCCAAGGCACTCGACTATGAAACGCCGGCGGTTGTTGCCACCCACAGTCAGCCCGATTTCCTCGAACAATCCGCCGAACTGATCAAGATCCTGCGTCAGCGCTCACCGGCCGAAGTCGCCGAGCTAATGAAGCTTTCCGATCAGCTAGCCAGCTTGAACGTTGCCCGCTACGAGAGCTGGACGCGCCCGTTTTCACCCGCGAATGCCAAACAGGCGCTGTTGGCTTTCAATGGCGATGTGTATGAAGGGCTGGATGCGGCTTCGCTGTCTCCCGCTGATCTCGACTGGGCGCAGGCGCATCTGCGCATCCTGTCGGGGCTCTACGGTGTGCTGCGGCCCATGGATCTGATGCAGCCCTATCGCCTCGAAATGGGTACGAAGCTGGCAAACGTGCACGGCAAGGATCTCTATGCCTTCTGGGGTAACCGTATTACTGATGAACTCAACGCGCTCCTGGCGCGGGAGGAAGAGTCCGGTCGCGAACGGGTGCTGGTGAATCTGGCTTCCGAAGAATACTTCAAGTCGGTGCGTCGCAAGCGTTTGCAGGGCAGGGTGGTCACGCCGGTGTTTGAAGACTGGAAGGGCGGGCGCTACAAGATCATCAGCTTCTATGCCAAACGCGCGCGTGGTCTGATGAGCCGTTTTGCCATCGTCAATCGTGCAGACGATGTCGATACACTACGCAAGTTCGATGGCGAAGGTTACGCGTTTGCTGCCGAGGCCTCGGACGACGACAAATGGGTGTTCCGTCGCCGGGGCGACTGAACAGCGAACCCGGGCAACTGCGCTCAAGGATGGAGTAAGCATGAAGATCAGTTCCAGCTTCGATTCAGGTTCAATCGAAGTCGTCAGCCTGGAGGATCCCCAGAATATCCGGCTACGCCTGCGAGCGGACAACGCAGCGGATTTTCGTCAATGGTTCCACTTCCGTCTTCATGAAGCCGGCGGAAAGCCAGTGCGCATGGTGTTCGAGAACGCCGCAGACGCAGCGTATCCAGATGGCTGGCCGGATTATCGTTGCGTCGCGTCCTACGACCGCAAGAACTGGTTCCGGGTGTCCGGCACTCGCTACGAGAATGGCGAACTGATCGTTGAGCACACACCTGAACGCGACATCATCTATTACGCCTATTTCGAGCCGTATTCTCACGAACGCCATCTGGAACTGATCAGCTGGTCGGAGATGTCGCCCTATGCGAGCGTTCGGAACCTTGGCATGACGGTGGAGGGGCGGGATCTTGATGTCGTGGTCGTCGGACGCCCCGTGACCGGACGCAAGCCGGTGTGGATCATCGCGCGCCAGCATCCGGGTGAGTCGATGGCCGAGTGGTTCATCGAGGGTTTGCTCAAGCGCCTGCTCGACAGCGCGGAACCGGTCTCGCGCAAGATTCGCGAACACGCCGTCCTTTACATCGTGCCGAACATGAATCCGGACGGTGCTGCGCACGGTAACCTGCGTACCAATGCCGCCGGGCGCAACCTGAACCGGGAGTGGCGTGCGCCCGATCCGGTCGCGAGTCCGGAGGTCCATCTGGTGAGGGAGGCAATGGAGAAAACCGGATGCGACCTCTTCCTCGATATTCACGGCGATGAGTCCCTGCCTTACGTCTTTCTCGCCACCGCCGACGAGGTGCCCGGCTTCACGCCCGGGATGAGGGCGCAGCAGGCGCGTTTCATTGCGGGTCTGCAGGCGGTCAGCCCCGACTTTCAGACCGAGCACGGTTATGTGAATGGTCGCTTCGGTGAGGAGATGCTGTCGCTGGCCAGCAAGTGGGTGGCGCACCATTTTGGCTGCGTGTCCCTGACGCTGGAGATGCCGTTCAAGGACAACGCCAACATGCCCGATGGACAGTCTGGGTGGAACGGTGCGCGCAGCAGGCGCCTGGGTGGAGCGATGCTGAATCCTGTCCTCGGACACGTCACACCCATGTGATGCTTAGCCCCTGAGCCGAAGCTGCCATGACCTGACCCTCATGGTAGGGGGTGCTTACCGGGATGCCGATTTCCGTGATCCACCTCGCGTTCGCCGACGATGAATCGCTCAGCGATCCTGCTCGAGCAGGTCTTTACGTAACGACGGTCTCATTGATCTCTGCTGTAGAACTCCACATGGAGTTTCTCGATGGTTTCGCACTTTACTAACACCGTTTGTCCTGTCTCATCAGTCACGCCCTCGTAGGTCTGGCCGCAACCGCTTATTCGATAAGGGTTAAACGGGACACCAGCTCCATCGGTGGGACGAATCAGGACGCCCGACCGGCCGTTGTTTCCTTTACCGATGGTTTGAACAAAACGTATCTTATCTGGCGTGATGGGGAAAGGCATCTTGACGAACAGGGAACGTCCTTGCGCGTCAGTCACACTCTCCACATCGAAGACGCGCGCGGTTTTCTTGGCGGATGCGTACACCGTCAGTTGGTAGGTCGTTCTGGCGAGCAACTTCCGCGTTGCAGGATCCCGCAGTTGAAAATAGCAACCGTACGGGCCGTCTCCTTCAGTCCACTGACCTGCGAACGTGGCGGTTTGGCAGGCGTATGAGGAGTCTGGCGATGTGGGTTCAATCGCTTGCAATGAGCAGCCCGATAAAATGACACTGATGGACAGTGTCACGGATAGGCGGGGATTTTTTGTAGTCAAGATGTTCATGAAAGCTTCCGAGTGAATGGTGCGGGGAGCGGGCGTATGAATTGGCACCTCGGGTGGTCGGGAATCCGCCTCTCAGCGTGGTTGCCAATGTTGCAACGGACCGCCCGGTTAGGTGTGTCTTGGGTGTTTGCAACGACGCGGGCGGTGTATGAACCGGGCATGGTGCTCGCTGATCGAGAACACGATTTCAGGTGGTGAAGTTGGTCCCCGAAGGACCGAGTGATCGCCTGCCCTTGACAAGGGAAACCGTGAGCGCCTGAAGAGCATCGGCTTTCGTCATAACACTGTTGTGCGATGGAATGAAGTATCAATATATTCTTATTGCATGACTACATGCAATAAGAATATGTCTGAAGGCGTCAATTGGTCGCACTTTGAGGGAGGGTAAAACCGGGATCGTGCCCCCATGCCACGTGCGGGTCCTTGTGCGGCAGGCGGAGCGCGCTTGAACTCTGTCAAAGAGCGACCCGATAGCGGTATCAGACCCCTCTGCGCAGAGGGCTCCCCGTCGTCGCCAGCGCGATTGCGATCAAGCGTAGCGGGAAGGTCTCCCATCCTGCTGCCTGAAACACGGGCGATGTCCGCCGCGCCACGAGCGGGAGTCCGGCTGTTGGGGGAGATGCATCGAATGCACGTGTCGCTCGATGCCGACTCAGCTATCGCATTCGGGGATGAGGGAAAAGAGTGTGCGCGAGCAGTGTTGGCACGGTCATATATGCCGCCAAACGGCATGGAGACGAGCGTACGTGCCTGTTCGGAAATACACCGAATGAGTCCGCTTGAGGTCGGGGAACGTCGTCTTTACGGCATTCCTTTGCGAACTTTGAGTCGAAATGCTTTGCAAAATTGCAATCGGGCTCAGGACGCAAAAAGCGACAGAATGCCGTCCAGCCCAACGTGGTCGAGACAGCAGTCGGCCTCGGCGCGCAGCACCGGTTTTGCACGATATGCGACCCCGAACCCTGCTGCCTGAAACATCGGAATGTCGTTTGCGCCATCGCCGGCACAGATTACCTGCTCTGGGCGCAGGCCGAGTTCATCCCGCGTGCGTTCCAGATGCGCGGCCTTGGCCTGGCCGTCGACGATGTCGCCGGCCACACGTCCGGTAAGGTAGCCGCCTTCGACCTCGAGCTCGTTCGCCCACGCATGGTCAAAGCCGAGACGCTGCTTCAGGCGGTTGGTGAAATAGGTGAAGCCACCCGAGACCAGCATGGTACGGATGCCAGCCTGCTTGAGACCGCGCATCAGGCGTTCGGCGCCGGGATTGAGCTGCAGCCGTTGTTCGTACACTTCTGCCAGCGCCGCTTCTGGCAGGCCTTGCAGAAGCGCCACCCGACGGGTAAGCGATTCGCGGAAATCCATCTCGCCACGCATGGCGGCCTCCGTGATTTCCGCGACCTGAGCCTTCAGCCCCTGCATGTCGGCGATCTCGTCGATGCACTCGATGTTGATCAGCGTCGAATCCATGTCCGTCACGAACAGGCCGAAGTCGGTCAGACGACGATCCTCCGCTACCCAGGCCCAGTCCAGCGCGGCGTGCGCGCAGTGTGTGGGGACACCGGGATCGTACTGCGCGCCACACAGGCGGAACGCCCCTGGCGTGATCTGTTCGATCGCGCGCGCACCGGTCAGTTTGGAAAGTGATTTCAGAGCATGGTTATCAACGTCGAGCCCCTGTACGACAAGGCTCATTCAGCGGACTCCCGTCGGGCCAGCGCTTCTCGGAGCTCCGTGTCTGCGCGCTTGATCATGTCGACGGTGGTGTCCCAGCCGACACAGGCGTCGGTGACCGAACAGCCATACTTGAGCTGCGAAAGGTCGGCCGGAATAGGCTGGTTGCCAGCCACCAGGTTACTTTCGATCATCAGGCCGACGACCGAGCGATTGCCTTCGCGCACCTGATGGATCACGTCCTTCATCACCAGCGGCTGAAGTTCGGGCTTCTTCCAGGAGTTCGCGTGCGAGCAGTCGACCACGATATTGACCGGGAGCTTGGCTTTGGTCAGCGCCTGCTCCGCGAGGGAAATCGATACGGTGTCGTAGTTGGGACGTCCGCCGCCGCCGCGCAGCACGGCATGACCGTATTTGTTACCGCGCGTGCGCAGAATGGCCGACAGGCCCCTTCCACTCACGCCCAGGAAACTGTGCGGGCTGGCTGCGGAGATGATGGCGTTGACCGCGACGTCCATGTCGCCGTCGGTTGCGTTCTTGAACCCGACCGGCGTCGACAGCCCGGATGCCATCTCGCGGTGCGTCTGCGATTCGGAAGTGCGTGCGCCGATCGCGGTCCACGAGATCAGGTCGCCGTAGAACTGCGGTGCAATCGGGTCGAGCGCCTCTGTTGCGATCGGCAGGCCGATTTCGGCGACATCGAGCAGGAAGCGACGAGCCTTCTCCATTCCCTCGTCGATACGGAAGGAGTCGTTCATGTAAGGGTCGTTGATGTAACCCTTCCAGCCAGTGGAAGTCCGGGGTTTTTCGAAGTACACCCGCATCACCAGCACCATCGTATCTGCCACTTCATCGGCGAGCGCACGCAGGCGGCGGGCATAATCGAGGCCGGCGACCGGATCATGGATCGAGCACGGACCCACAACGACAAAAAGGCGCTTGTCCTTGCGGTCGAGGATGTCCATGAGCGTCTTGCGACCAGCCAGCACGGAGGCCGTTGCCTTGTCGGTGAGCGGCACGAGCGCTTTGATCTGCTCGGGTGATGGCATGTCATCGACAGCCAGGATATTAAGGTTTTCGGTCTGGGCGACTGGCATTGAGCGCTCCGCAAGGCTCCAAGGAAGAGCGGAATTGTAACCCGAAGGCGGTGCCAGGCCAGACATGGTAGGGAACTTTCGAACATGACCGCACGCTTTGGACCCTGCTCCGGACTCGACTGTGCGGCGCGGATGCAGGGGCAGGGCATATTGTGCAGGTCAGCCTCGGATGCGCGACACGCGTGCGGAAAGCGAGGCTGATCGTGACCTGCAAGCGCGCAATCAGTAGTTGAAGCGGTCCGACAGCTCGTTGAGATTGAGTTGGTCGAGGATTGCCACGAGGCGCTCGCGTGCGTTGCCACGCGGGGCGTCGGCACGACGTGCGATGATTAGTTCGTTCTTCATCGAGTGCTCCCACCCGACCAGTTCGGTCACGGTCAGCGAGTAGCCGTGCGCCTCGAGGAGCAGGCAACGCAGCACGTTGGTGATGAGGCTGCCAAATTCGCGGGTGTGAATCGGATGACGCCAGAGCTCTGCGAGCGGTGTCTGTGACAGCGACGCCGTTTTGTTCTTACGCAAAATGGATGCGACTTCGGCCTGGCAACAGGGCACCAGCACGATGAACTGGGCCTGTTTGGCCAGCGCAAAGCGGATCGCATCGTCGGTTGCGGTATTACAGGCATGCAGGGCGGTGACGATATCAACGTGGTCGGGCAGGACATCGGATGTGATCGACGCCTCCACGGACAAGTCATAGAAACGCATGCGCCCGAAGCCCAGCTTGTCAGCGAGCGCCCGCGAACTCTTGACCAGTTCGGCCCTGGTCTCGATGCCGATGACCTTTCCCTTTGCGCGCGACTTCAGGAACAGGTCGTAAAGGATGAAGCCCAGATACGATTTTCCCGCGCCGTGGTCGACCAGTACCGGATCCGCTGATGTGGAAAAGGCCTCATCGAGCAGGGGTTCGATGAAGTTGTAGAGGTGATAAACCTGTTTGAGCTTGCGCCGGCTATCCTGGTTGAGCTTGCCGTCACGGGTGAGGATGTGCAGCGCCTTGAGCAACTCGACGGATTGATCGGGGCGAATTTCGGGGGCAGCTGACATGACTTCGGCTTTCGGGAACAGGGGTCCGCATTCTAACCGGAGCGGACACATCGCGCCCGGACTCGAGCTGCACCTCGCTGCGTGAAGCCGCCTATAACCACTTCGCCTTCTTGAACTGCCAGTACAGGAAGGCTGACGCTACCAGGATCGTGATGAGTGCCGCGGGGTAGCCGTACTCCCACTGCAGCTCGGGCATGTGATTGAAGTTCATGCCCCAGATGCCGGCAAGCGCGGTTGCCACGGCAAAGATGCCGGCCCAGGCCGCGAGCCGTTTGCTGACTTCGGTCTGGTCGATGGTGACCATCGACAGGTTAACCTGGATCGCAGTGCCAATGGTGTCGCGAACGCTGTCGAGGGTCGCGTTCAGGCGAGTCAGGTGGTCGTAGACGTCGCGGAAGTAGTGCCGGCTGTTGCTGCACACCTCGGGCACGCGCCCGCTGTGCAACTTGCCGGCGGCTTCCATCAAGGGGGTGACGGCGTGCTTGAGCAGCGTGACCTTGCGCTTCAGACGGTACAGACGGCGGATGTTGGTCGGTGCCGCCCCCTTGGTGAAAATCCGTTCCTCCATCGCTTCGAGATCGGTTTCGAGCTTTTCGATGAGCGGAAAATAACGATCGACCACTGCGTCCATCAGTGCATACAGCACGTAGCCAGGGCCCTTGACCAGCATTTTCGGTTCGCGCTCGCAGCGTGTGCGCACGCCGAGAAAGTTCTGCTGGCTGCGGTTGCGCACGGAAAGAATGTAATTGCGGCCAACGAAGGTGTGCACTTCACCGACGGCGAGCTTTCCTTCGTGCTCTTCGACCAGATGCATGACCGCGAACACCTCGTCGTCGTACTCCTCGATCTTCGGTCGCTGGTGACCGTGATTGGCGTCTTCCACCGCAAGTTCATGCAGGTCGAAGGCAGCCTTCATCTGCGCCAACTCCTCAGGTGTTGCATCCTTGAGCGCCACCCAGACGAAGCAGTCCTGTTTCTGCAGGTAGCTGGCGATGTCAGTGATCGGAAGATCGGCCAGCTTGCGGCCGTGCTGATAGGCGGTACAGTTTATGAGCATGAGGTCTCCATCGCATCCGTTGGTTCGGCGCTCAAGCTTTCACCGCTTCCAGCAGCTCACGAACGGCTTTAACTCTCTGCTTGAGGTCGGGCAGGCTGACGCGGCGGATGAGCTTGTCCGGCCCGGACATCTTCGTGCTGCGATCCTTCTGGATCAGGAAGATGACCTTCACCGGGTCGATGGGCGCGGCCTTGCCGAACTGGATACTGATCTGGGCATCCGATGCGTCGAGTTTCTGTACGTCCCACGGCTTGAGCAGCAGTCGCATGCGATGCGTTTCGAGAAGGGCAACGGTCTGCGGCGGCAGGTCGCCGAAACGGTCGATGAGTTCTTCCTGCAGGTCGCGCAACTCGGTTTCCGCGTCGCAGTTCGCCAGTCGCTTGTACAGCGTCAGTCGTTCCTGAACGTCCGGGCAGTATTCGGTGG
>Ga0172382_10001911_pt1 | contig 36002 bp, 35 predicted proteins | sample Leawel138RmetaG_FD_122245 | JGI IMG/M metagenome (GOLD analysis project Ga0172382, IMG submission 122245) | Leachate microbial communities from a municipal landfill in Southern Ontario, Canada - Leachate well 138R metaG | ecosystem: Engineered > Solid waste > Landfill > Unclassified | place... | reverse complement strand
GCGGGCCATCGCCGACGTGGTCGACAAGTTCGCCATCCCTTCCGTGAAGGTCACCGGCGGCCAGCGCATCGACCTCTTGGGCGTCAGCAAGGACGACCTGCCCGCGGTCTGGGCCGACCTCAACGCCGCGGGCCTCGTTTCCGGCCACGCCTACGGCAAGGCGCTGCGCACGGTGAAGACCTGCGTCGGCTCCGAGTGGTGCCGCTTCGGCACCCAGGACTCCACGGGCCTCGGCGTGCGGCTGGAGAAGTTCATGTGGGGCTCGTGGACCCCGGCCAAGGTCAAGCTCGGCGTCTCCGGCTGCCCCCGCAACTGCGCTGAGGCGACCTGCAAGGACATCGGCGTGATCTGCGTCGACAGCGGCTACGAGATCCACGTCGGCGGAGCCGCCGGCCTGCACATCCGCGGCGCCGAGCTGCTCACAAAGGTCGCCACCGAGGAGGAGGCGGTCTGGACCATCTGCGCGGTGACCCAGCTCTACCGCGAGGAGGCCTGGTACCTGGAGCGGATCTACAAGTGGATGGACCGGGTCGGCCTCGACCGCATCCGCGCCGCTGTCGAGGACCCCGAGCAGCGCCGGGCCCTCTACGACCGCTTCGCCTACTCGCAGCGCTTCTACCGCATCGATCCTTGGGCCGAGCGCGTGGCCGGCCGCCACCAGGACGAATTCAATCCCCTGTCGCGCCGCATGGAGTTCGAGCCAGCATGAACGCTCTCGTGAAGGAACCCGTGATCGCCTGGACCGATGTCGGGGCGGTCACCGACATCCCGCTGCGCGGCGCCCGACGGGTGCCTACGCCCGGCGGCGACATCGCCGTGTTCCGCACCGGCGACAACCAGGTCTTCGCCCTTCGCGACAAGTGCCCTCACAAGGGCGGACCGCTCAGCCAGGGCATCGTCCACGGCCACGCCGTCGCCTGCCCGCTGCACAACTGGTCCATCGACCTGGCCAGCGGCGAGCCGCTCGGCGCCGACCGCGGCAAGGGCTGCGCGCCCGTGGCCCCGGTCCGGGTCGAGGACGGCCGCATCCTGCTCGGCGTGGTGAGGGGGTAGGGGCCGTGAGGCTTTCAGGTCGGCGGAGAGGCCCGCAAACGTGACCGACCGGCTCACGACCTGTCCCTACTGCGGCGTCGGCTGCGGGATCGCGGCGCGGGCGGGCGAGGCGCGCGGCCTGGCGGTGAAGGGCGATCCGGGCCACCCGGCCAACCGCGGCCGTCTGTGCTCCAAGGGGACCGCGCTGCCCTCGACGGTCAGCCTCGAGGGGCGGCTGCTGCATCCGATGGTCGGCGCGGCCCGGACCAGCTGGGAGGCGGCGGTCCGGCTGGTCGCCGACACCTTCGCCGAGACCATCGCCGAGCACGGCCCGGACTCGGTCGCCTTCTACGTCTCCGGCCAGCTGCTGACCGAGGACTACTACGCGGCCAACAAGCTGATGAAGGGCTTCATCGGCTCCGGCAACATCGACACCAACTCCCGGCTGTGCATGGCCTCGGCCGTGGCGGCCCACAAGCAGGCGTTCGGCGCCGACCTCGTGCCCGGCTGCTACGAGGACCTCGACCTCGCCGAGCTGGTGGTCTTCTCCGGCCACAACGCCGCCTGGACCCACCCGGTGCTGTTCCGCCGGCTGGAGCAGGCCAGGGCCCGCGGCCAGAACTGGATCGTCGTCGACCCGCGGCGCACCGAGACCGCCGAGGGCGCCGACCTCTTCCTGCCGATCGCACCGCAGACCGACGTGCGGCTGTGGAACGGCCTCCTCGCCTTCCTCGAGGAGCGCGGGGCGGTGGACCGCGCGTTCGTGGCGGCGCACGTGAGCGGCTTCGACGAGACCCTCGCCGCGCTCGCCGCCGACGACCAGAGCATCGCCGCCGTCGCCGCCGACTGCGGCCTGCCGGAGAAGGCCGTGGCCGACTTCTACGGCGCCTTCGCCGCTGCGGCCCGCACGGTCACCCTGTTCAGCATGGGCTCGAACCAGTCGGCCCAGGGGGTGGCCAAGGCGCTGGCCGTGATCAACGCCCACCTGGCGACGGGCCGGATCGGCAAGCCGGGCGCTTCGCCCTTCTCGATCACCGGCCAGCCCAACGCCATGGGCGGGCGCGAGACCGGCGGCATGGCCAACACCCTGGCCGCGCACATGGACTTCTCGCCCGAGGAGCGGGGCCGCGTCGCCCGCTTCTGGAACGCCCCGCGGACCGCCCAGCGGCCGGGCCTGAAGGCGGTGGAGATGTTCGACGCCGTCGCCGAGGGGCGCATCAAGGCGCTGTGGGTGATGGCCACCAACCCGGCCGTCAGCCTGCCGCAGGCGGACAGGGTGCGCGCCGCGCTCACCGCCTGCCCGTTCGTGGTGGTCTCCGACTGCATGGCGCGCACCGACACGGCCGCCTTCGCCCACGTGCGGCTGCCGGCCCTGGCCTGGGGCGAGAAGGACGGCGCGGTCACCAACTCCGAGCGGCGCATCTCGCGCCAGCGGGCGCTGTTCCCCGCCCCCGGCCAGGCCCGCGCCGACTGGCGGATCGTCGCCGACGTGGCGGCCGCGATGGGCTTCGGCGAGGCCTTCGCCTGGCGCTCGCAGGCCGAGGTGTTCGCCGAGTACGCCCGGCTGACCGCCTTCGAGAACGACGGGTCGCGGTTCCTGGATCTGGGCCCGCTGGCGGACCTTTCGCAGGCCGAATACGAGGCCATGAGTCCCGTGCAGTGGCCGGTGGGGCTGGACGGCGACACGGCGCGGCTGTTCGCCGACGGCCGCTTCCAGACCCCCGACGGGCGGGCGCGGATGATCCCCGTTGCCGCCAGGGGGCCCGCCCGCGCGCCGGATGCGGACTATCCGCTGTCGCTCAACACCGGTCGGGTGCGCGACCACTGGCACACCATGACCCGCACCGGCCTCGCCCCCGAGCTCTGCCGTCACACGCCCGAGCCGATGCTGGAGGTCCATCCCGCGGACGGGGCGGCGGCCGGCCTCACCGACGGCGAACTGGCGCTGGTCGAGACGCCGGCCGGACGGGCGGTGGTCACCGCCCGCTTCACCGACCGCCAGCGGCGCGACGGCCTGTTCCTGCCGATGCACTGGACCGACGCCTTCGCCCCGCAGGGCCGCGCCAACCCGCTGGTGGAGGCCAGGCTCGACCCGGTCTCCGGCCAGCCGGAGTTCAAGCACACGCCGGCCCGCGTCTCGGCCTACGGCGAAACCTGGCGCGGCTTCTTCGTGGCGCGCGATCCCTGGGCCGCGCCGGCCGGCTTCGACCTCGTCTGGCGGCGCACGCCCTACGACGGCTGCCACGTCCACGAGTTCGCCGGCCGCGGCGACGAGGCCGAGCGCCAGGGCGTGGTCGAGGCGCTGCTGTCCGGGGCCGCCGGCGAGGTGCTGGCCATGGACGACCCGGCCCGCGGGGCGCTGCGCCGGGCGCTGGTGCTGGAGGGACGTCCCGAGCGGGTGCTGGTGGTCACCCGCATGGGGCCGCTGCCGGCCCGCGGCTGGATCGCCGACCGCTTCCTGGACGACGCCCTGGCGCTGACCGACCGCATAGCCCTGCTGGCCGGCCGGGCGGCGGACGCGGTCGATCCGGGGCGCATCGTCTGCGCCTGCTTCCGGGTCGGCGAGCGGGCCATTGCGGCGGCGGCGGCCGGCGGCGCGCGCACGCTCGACGCCCTGGGCGAGGCCACCGGCGCCGGCGCCAACTGCGGTTCCTGCCGCCCCGAGATCGCCCGCCTGCTGAAGGAGCTCGCCCATGCCCACGCCGCCTGACACCGGCAAGGTCCTGCTGGTGGGCGCCGGCCCCGGCGCCGCCGACCTGATGACGGTGCGCGCCCTGCGCGCCGTCCAGGGCGCCCAGGCGCTGCTCTACGACGCCCTGGTCCCCGACGAGATCCTCGCCCTGGCCCCGGCCGGCTGCCTGCGCATCCAGACCGGCAAGCGGGCCGGCAAGGCCTCGATGAAGCAGGAGACCATCAACCGGCTGATGCTGCGCCTGGCCCTTCGGGGCCGGACGGTGGTGCGGCTGAAGGGCGGCGATCCGTCGGTGTTCGGCCGCTCGGGCGAGGAGCGGGCCTTCCTCGAGGCGCACGGCGTGGCCGTGGAGGTGATCCCCGGCGTCACCGCCGCCAGCGCGGCGGCGGCCCAGTTCGGCTTTCCGCTGACCCATCGCGGCGAGGCCCGCCGCGTCGCGTTCGCCACCGCCCGGGTTCAGGACGGGGCCGTCGTCGAGGAGGGCTGGGCCGCCCTGGCCGACGCCCAGACGACCGTCGCCCTCTACATGGCCCGCGACGCCGCCGCCGCCGTCGCCGGGCGGCTGATCGGGGCGGGGCGGGCGCCAGACACCCCGGCCGTTGCGGTGGAGAACGCCGGCCGCGCCGACGCCCGGCTGATCGGCGCGAGCCTCGCCGACCTGCCGGCCGCCCTCGCCGCCGCCGCGCCCGAGGGGCCGGTGGTGCTGGTGATCGGCGAGGCGGTCGCCCAGGCCCGGGCCGCGGGGGCCGGCCAGCCCCTCCGCGCGAGCGCCTGAGGGCTTTCCGCAGGGCCTCGATCGCGGCCCGGCGCATCCAAGCGGTTCCGATCTACGGATGAGGCGGCTTGCCGCAGGAGGGCGGCCGGCTCTAGGATTCGGCGACTTGGGGAGAGCAGGCATGCCCTACGATCTGAACGTGAACGGCAAGACCCACACGGTCGACGTCGACGAGGACACCCCTCTGCTGTGGGCGCTGCGCGACAGCCTGGGGATCGTGGGGCCGAAATACGGCTGCGGCGTGGGCCTGTGCGGCGCCTGCACCGTCCACCTGGACGGCCAGCCGGCGCGCTCGTGCAGCCTGCCGGTCTCGGCGGTCGGCGCGGCCAAGATCACCACCATCGAGGGGATCGGCGAGAACCCCATCGGCAAGAAGGTGCAGGAGGCCTGGATCGAGCTGGACGTCGCCCAGTGCGGCTACTGCCAGCCGGGCCAGATCATGAGCGCCACCGCGCTGCTGGCCTCAAACCCCAAGCCGACCGACGCCGACATCGACGCGGCGATGAGCGGCAACATCTGCCGCTGCGCCACCTACACCCGCATCCGCAACGCCATCAAACAGGCGTCCGGGCAGCCCGTGACGAAGGAGGCCTGAGCATGGCTCCGTTCGACGCCTTCGAGACCGACCGCCGCACCTTCCTGACCGTCGCGGCCGCCGCCGGCGGCCTGGCTCTGACCTACGACATCGCCGCCGCTGCGGCGCAGGGGCAGGAGGGGGCCAAGATCGGCGCCTACCTGACCATCGCCCCCGACGGGACGGTGACCATCGTCTCCAAGAACCCGGAGATCGGGCAGGGAGTGATGACCTCGCTGCCGATGATGATCGCCGAGGAGCTGGACGTCGACTGGAAGAGCGTGCGCGTGCACCAGGCCGGCAACAACCCGGCCGCGTTCGGCCGCCAGTTCGCCGGCGGCTCGATGGCCACGCCCCTGCACTGGGAGGAGCTGCGCCGGGTCGGCGCGGCCGGCCGCTCGATGCTGATGCAGGCGGCCGCCCAGCAGTGGAAGGTCCCGGTCTCCGAGCTCTCCACCGAGCCGGGCTTCGTGGTTCACAAGGCCTCCAGGAAGCGCGCCTCCTACGGCAGCCTGGCGGCGCGGGCCGCGGCCCTGCCGGCGCCGACCAAGGAGCATGTCGCCGCGCTGACGCTGAAGGATCCCAAGGACTACCGGATCATCGGCAAGTTCACCCCGCAGGTGTCCTCGCCGCAGATCGTCACCGGCCAGCCGCTGTTCGGCATCGACACCCGCCTGCCGGGGATGGTTTACGCCACCTACGAGAAGGCGCCGGTGTTCGGGGCCAAGGTCGCCAAGGCCGACCTCGAGGCCGCCAAGTCGGTGAAGGGCGTGCGCGACGCCTTCGTCATCGAGGGCGGCAGCGAGCTCGACGGGCTGCTTCCGGGCGTGGCGGTGATCGCCGACACCTGGTGGGCCGCCAACAAGGCGCGCCAGAAGCTCAACATCCAGTGGTCCGAGCACCCGACCTCGGCCCAGTCCAGCACCGGCTTCGCGGCCAAGGCGGCCGAGCTGGCCAAGGGGGCGCCGGCCCGCAGCCTGCGCAATGACGGCGACGTCGAGGCGGCGTTGAAGGGCGCGGCCAAGACCGTCGAGGCGGCCTACGCCTATCCGTTCCTGGCCCACGCCACCCTCGAGCCGCAGAACTGCACGGCCCACTTCAAGGACGGCAAGATGGAGATCTGGGCTCCGACCCAGCTCCCCGAGCCCGGCCAGCAGCTGGTCGCCAAGACACTCGGCATCGCGCCCGAGAACATCATCATCAACATGACCCGCTCGGGCGGCGGGTTCGGGCGGCGGCTGTCCAACGACTACATGGTCGAGGTCGCGGCCATCGCCCAGAAGGTCGGCGCGCCGGTCAAGCTGGTGTGGACGCGCGAAGACGACATGCGCCACGACTTCTACCGGCCGGCCGGCTTCCACCACTTCCGGGGTGGGGTCGACGCGGACGGCAACATCGTCGCCTGGGACGATCACTTCGTCACCTTCGGCGAGGGCGAGGGTTTCGCCCGCAGCGCCAACATCAGCCCCAACGAGTTCCCCGGCCGGTTCCTCAAGAACTACCGGCTGGGCGTCTCGACCATGCCGCTCGGCGTGCCCACCGGGCCGCTGCGGGCCCCGGGCTCCAACGCCATCGCCTTCGTCGTGCAGTCGTTCATCGACGAGCTGGCGCTTGCCGCGGGCGCCGATCCGGTCGCCTTCCGGCTGAAGCTGCTGGGCGACGAGCCAGTGGTCGGCGGGCCGGGTCCGGGGGGCTATGCCGCGGGCCGAATGGCTGGCGTTCTCAAGCTGGTCGCCGAAAAGAGCAACTGGGGCGAGCCGCTGCCGAAGGGAACCGGCAAGGGCGTGGCTTTCCACTACAGCCACCTGGGCTACTTCGCCGAGGTGGTGCAGGCGACGGTCTCAGCGGACGGCTCGGTCAAGGTGGACAAGGTCTGGGTCGCCGCCGACGTGGGCGGCCAGATCATCAACCCGGCGGGCGCCTACAACCAGGTGCAAGGCTCGGTGCTCGACGGTCTCTCCGAGGCGTTGCACCAGGAGATCACCATCGAGAACGGGGCGGTGAAGCAGGCCAACTTCAACGACTACCCGCTGATGCGGATCCACGAGGCGCCGCCGGTCGAAGTGCATTTCCTGAAGACCGACAACCCGCCGACCGGCCTCGGCGAGCCGGGCCTGCCGCCCGTCGTCCCGGCGCTGACCAACGCCATCTTCGCCGCCACCGGCAAGCGCATCCGCAGCCTGCCGATCCGGCCGGAGATGCTGAAGGCCTGAGGCGTCCCTCCCCGAAGCGGGGAGGGGCTCCCCTCGCGTCCGCCCTCCCCATCACAGGGAGGGATGGCTAAGGTCCGCAGGCGGCGGCGAAAGACCGCCCCAGCGAGGGACGCCCGGGTTTGAAGAAGCTGCTGATCGCCAACCGCGGCGAGATCGCCGTGCGCATCGCACGCACCGCCGCGGAGATGAACATCCCCACCGTCGCGGTCCATTCCGAAGACGACGCGGCCGCCCTGCACGTCAAGAAGGCGGACGCGGCCGTGGCGCTGAAGGGCTCTGGGCCGGCGGCCTACCTGGACGGCGCCCAAATCATCGCCGCGGCGGCCGAGCACGGCTGCGACGCCGTCCATCCCGGCTACGGCTTCCTGGCCGAGAACGCGGCTTTCGCCCGGGCCTGCGCCGAGGCGGGGCTGGTGTTCGTGGGGCCCTCCTCCGAAACACTCGAGCTGTTCGGCGACAAGGCCAGGGCGCGGGCGCTGGCCATCGGGCACGAGGTCCCGGTCGCCCCGGGCGCCGAGGGGCCGGTCGATCTGCCCGCCGCGCGCAAGTTCCTGCAGAGCCTGGGCCCCGGCGGGGCGGTGATGGTCAAGGCGGTGGCCGGCGGCGGCGGACGCGGCATGCGGCCGGCGCGCTCCGTCGGAGAGCTGGACCAGGTGTTCGAGCACTGCCGCTCGGAGGCCGAAGCCGCGTTCGGCAACGGCGCCCTCTACGTCGAGCAGTTCCTGCCCAAGGCCCGCCACGTGGAGGTGCAGATCGTCGGCGACGGGACCGTCGTCTCGCACCTCTGGGACCGCGAATGCAGCCTGCAGCGCCAGCGCCAGAAGGTGGTGGAGATCGCCCCGGCGGCGATGCTGCCGCTGGAGGTGCGCGAGCGGCTGTTCGAGGCCGCGGTGGCGCTCGGCCGGGCGGCCGGCTACCGGGGCCTGGGCACCATCGAGTTCCTGGTCGAGGCCGACCGGAGCGAGCCGCGGATCGTGTTCATCGAGGCCAACCCGCGCCTGCAGGTGGAGCACACGGTCACCGAGGAGGTCACCGGCCTCGACCTCGTCCGCCTGCAGCTGGAGATCGCCCGCGGCCGCACCCTGGCCGAGATCGGCCTGACCCAGGCCCAGGTTCCGCCGCCCCGGGGCGTCGCCCTGCAGGCGCGGGTCAACCTCGAGACGATGACCGACGACGGCTCGGCGCGGCCGGCCGGCGGGGTGCTTTCGGTCTACGAGCCGCCGTCGGGGCCGGGCGTGCGGGTCGACGGCTTCGGCTACGCCGGTTACCGCACCAGCGCCAGGTTCGACTCCCTGCTGGCCAAGGTGATCGTCCACGTCCCGCAGGGCGGGGTGGAGGCGGCGGCCGCCAAGGTCTACCGGGCGCTCGGCGAGTTCCGCATCGCGGGGGCGGACACCAACATCGGCTTCCTGCAGAGCCTGCTGTCCCATCCCGAGGTCGCCGCGGGCCAGACCCACACCCGTTTCATCGAGGACCACGCCGGCCTGCTGCTCGCCCAGGCCGCGGGGCACCGGCGCTTCTACTTCGACGCCCCGGCGGGCGGCGCCCAGCCGCGCCGCGCGGGCGCGCAGATCGACGCCACCGATCCGCTGGCCGTCCTCGAGCTCGGCAAGCGGCCGGCCGAACGCTTCGCCGACGAGGAGGAGGAGATCGAGGGGCCGGAAGGCACGCTCGCCCTGCGCGCGCCGCTGCAGGGGACGGTGGTCTCGGTCTCCGTCTCCCCCGGCGAGATCGTCCGGGCCGGCCAGCCGGTGATGGTCATGGAGGCCATGAAGATGGAGCACGTGATCGCCGCCGAGACCGGCGGTGTGCTCCGCGAGGTGACGGTGACCGCGGGGGATACGGTGTTCGAGGGCCACCCGCTGGCCTTCGTCGAGCCGCGCGACGACGTCGGCGGCGCCTTCCGGGCCGAGGAGAATCCGGACCCCGACTACATCCGCCCCGACCTCGCCGAGGTGCTGGAGCGCCATCGCCTCACGCGCGACGAGGCCCGGCCCGAGGCGGTGGCCCGCCGCCGCCGCACCGGCCAGCGCACGGCCCGCGAGAACATCGAGGACCTGTGCGATCCCGGCTCCTTCACCGAATACGGCCCGCTGGTGGTCGCCGCCCGGCGACGGCGCAACACCATGGAGGAGCTGATCGCCCAGACCCCCGCCGACGGCCTGATCATGGGCCTCGGCCACATCAACGGCGACCAGTTCGGCGAGGAGGCCAGCCGGGCGGCGGTGATGGCCTACGACTACACGGTGCTCGCCGGCACCCAGGGAGCGCACAACCACGAGAAGCTCGACCGCATGGCCGAGATCGCCCTGCGATGGCGGCTGCCGACGGTGTTCTTCACCGAGGGCGGGGGCGGGCGGCCCGGCGACACCGAGGGCGGCGGCTTCATCCGCGGCTTCGAGTTCTGGGGCCGGCTGTCGGGCGCGGCGCCGCTGGTCGGCGTCAACTCCGGCCGCTGCTTCGCGGGCAACGCGGCCATCCTCGGCTGCTGCGACGTGATCATCGCCACCAAGGATTCCGCCCTGGGCATGGCCGGCCCGGCGATGGTCGAAGGCGGCGGCCTCGGCGTCTTCCGGCCCGAGGAGATCGGTCCGATCAGGGTCATGCAGGCCAACGGCACCATCGACGTGCTGGTCGAGGACGAGGCCGAGGCGGTGACCGTGGCGAGGAAATACCTCTCCTATTTCCAGGGGCGGCTGAAGGAATGGAGCTGCGCCGACCAGCGCCTGCTGCGCCGGGCGGCGCCGGAGAACCGGCTCCGGGTCTACGACGTGCGCAAGGTGATCGAGCTGATCGCCGACACCGGCAGCGTGCTCGAGCTGCGCCCCAAGTTCGGCCTGGCGATGATCACCGCCCTGATCCGCGTCGAGGGCCGGCCGATGGGGGTCATCGCCAACAACCCGGCCCACATCGGCGGGGCGATCGATTCCGACGCCTCGGACAAGGCCGCCCGCTTCATGCAGATCTGCGAGGCCTTCGACATCCCGATCCTGTCGCTGTCGGACACGCCCGGCAACATGGTCGGGCCGGAGGCGGAGAAGACCGGCCTGATCCGCCACTGCTCGCGGCTGTTCGTGATCGGCGCCAACCTGACCGTGCCGATCTTCTCGGTGATCCTTCGCAAGAGCTACGGGCTGGGGGCCATCGCCATGACCGGCGGCAGCTACCAGGCGGCGATGTTCTGCGTCTCCTGGCCGACCGGCGAGTTCGGCGGCATGGGGCTGGAGGGCTCGGTCAAGCTCGGCTACCGCAACGAGCTGGCGGCGATCCAGGACCCGATCGCCCGCAAGGCCAAGTTCGACGAGATGGTCGCCAGGGCCTACGAGCGCGGCAAGGCCCTGTCCCGGGCCACCACACCCGAACTGGACGACGTCATCGACCCCGCCGACACCCGCCGCTGGATCGTCGCCGGCCTCAAGTCCCTGCCGCCGAATCCGGTGCGCACCGAGAAGAAGCTCCGCTGGATCGACGCCTGGTGAGGGCTCCTTCCTACCCTCCCGCCGCTGCGCGGGGGGAGGTAGGGTTTCAGACGGCTCGCGCCATCGCGGTGACCAGCTGCGAGATCGCCAGCGCGGTCTCGCCGGGGTGCAGGAACGGGTGCAGGTGGGTGCCGGAGAGGGTCTGGACGGGCCAGCCGCGGGCGCGAGCCAGGGCGGCCTGGTCGGCGAGCCGCGGCGAGGTCTGCAGGTAGCCGGCGCGCAGATGGTCCCAGGGCGGGGTCTCGACGGCGTCGTCGAACCACTCGGGGCGCAGGCGCGGCAGGTCGGCCTCGAACACCTTGCGGATCCAGCGGTCGGGGATCAGCGCGGCCACGCCGCCCGGGCCCCACCAGTGCGACCACTTGGGCAGGCGGCCCTGCTCGACCGGAAGGGCCTTCACGAAGGCGTCGAATTCGGGCTCGGCCGGCGGGGTGGGGCCCGCTGGCGGCGGCAGGCGCCCGTCGATGACGATCATCCCCCAGGCCTTCAGCGGCGCGGCGAGCGCGGGCAGCAGCAGGCCCGCGGCGCTGTGGCCGACCAGCAGCGGGCCGGAGAGCTCCGGCAGGGCCGCGAGCACCGCCGCCGGCGCCTCGCGCCAGGCGACGTCCGAGCCGTCGATGCAGGGCGTGTAGGTGCGAAAGCCCCGTCGCTCCAGCGCCTCGGCGGTGGGCGCGAGCGAGGATGGGCCCACCAGCGGGGAGTGGACCAGCACGATCTCGCGGGGCGGCGGCGCAGCCATGGGCCGATTGCTAACCGCTGCGCCCGCGCGCGCAACCGCTCCCCGACGTCACCGGAGGGGCGGTCTCAGTGCGGCACGTAGGTCCGCAGCACGTCCTCAATGATCCGTTCCAGGTCGGCGAGCGTGTTGCAGGTCTTGGCCACGTGGCAGAACCGCTCGTAGCGGTTCATCACCGAGTCCCCCTGGCCCCAGTAGACCTCGGGCTCGGGGTTCAGCCAGATCACCGAGCGCACCCGCTGCTGGATGGTGTGCATCAGGTCGAGCCGGGGATCGGCGAAGTTCGACCGCCCGTCGCCCAGGAAGATCACCGTGGTGTGGCGGTCCAGCCGGTCGATGTGGTTGTCGCAGAAGTCCTCCAGCGCCTTGCCATAGTCGGTCTGCTGGAAGCCGATCCGCTTGAGCACCTCGAGGATCGCCCCGTCGACGCCGTAGTCGTTGAGGATGTCGTCCACCGGCACCAGCCGGCCGGAGAAGGCGTAGCTGTCCAGCCGGTCGACCACCTCGTTCAGCGAGTAGAGGAAGGTCAGCAGGAACTGGGCGGCCGCGGCCACCGACTTGGAGACGTCGCAGATGGCCACGATCGAGGGCTTCTCGATCTTCTCGCGTTTCCAGACCACCTCGAACGGCACCCCGCCGTAACCCATCGAGCGGCGCAGGGTGCGGCGCACGTCGAGGTGACCCTTCTTGGCGCGGTTGCGGCGGCGGCTGTAGCGGTCGGCCAGGCGCTTGGCCATCTTCCGCACCAGCGCCTGCATCATCATCTGGTCGACCGGGTCGATGCCGCCCTCGGCGTTCAGCGCCTTCCGGGCCAGCAGCTCCTCGCGCATCTTCTGGCCGGAGCCGGCGGCGTAGAGGTCGTGCTGGCGCTCGACGTAGCGGGTCGCCTCGGCCATCAGCCCCTTGCGGCGCTCCTCCAGTCGCTTGGCCAGACCCTCGCCGTGCTCGGTCTGCAGACGCTTGGCGGCGGCGATGATCTTCTCGATCTCGGCCAGCCCCATCTCCTCCAGCAGCCGCCGGGTCATCCGGCTGCGCTGGGTGGACAGGCGGATCTCGTTGACCCCGGCCCGCTGGGCGGCCTCCTCCATCAGCTGGGCCAGGCCCGCGGCGTCGCCCAGCAGCAGCATCTGGGCCAGCGGCGAGCCCTGCACCTCGTCGGGCAGATGATCGGTCCCGCTCTCGCCGCCGTCGCCCTCCTGGGGCTGCGGCTGGGACATGAAGTTGTCGCGCCGGAAGAAGGTCTCGAAGGTGGAGTCGAACCGCTCCACCTCGTCGGCGCTCTTGGCGAGCGTCGCGCACAGGGCGTCCTTCAGCAGGGTGCGGTCGGTGAAGCCCACGGACGCGACGGCCCGGTGGGCGTCGATTGCCTCCACCGGGGAGACGCGCACGTCCGCGGCCCGCAGCGCCCGGATGAACTCCTCGAGGGAGCGCTGCATGACCGGTCAGCCCGCGTTGGCGGGCTTGCGCATCAGCTCGCCGATCTGCGGCTCCACCGCGGCGATGTCCTGCTCGAACTTCAGGATCACGTTCAGCGTGTCGCGGACCAGGTCCGGCTCGAGGCTGTCGGCGTTGAGCAGGATCAGGGCCCGGGCCCAATCCACCGTCTCGGAGATCGACGGCGCCTTGCGCAGATCGATGGTGCGCAGGTTCTGAACGAAGGCGACGAGCTGCTTGGTCAGCGCCTGCTCGATGCCCGGCACGCGGCTGGCGACGATCCGCTCCTCGAGGGACGCATCGGGCAGCGGGATGTGCAGGTGCAGGCAGCGGCGCTTCAATGCATCGCCCAGGTCACGCACGTTGTTGGAGGTCAGGAACACCAGCGGCGGGGTCTTGGCCTTGATCGTGCCCAGCTCCGGCACGGTGACCTGGTAGGCCGACAGCACCTCCAGCAGGAAGGCCTCGAAGGCCTCGTCCGACTTGTCGATCTCGTCGATCAGCAGGACGCAGCCGTCGTCCTCTCTCAGCGCCTTCATCAGCGGCCGGGGCTCGAGGAAGGGCTCGGAGAAGAACAGGTCGCCCATGCCGTGCAGCCGGTCCATGGCCTCGCCCATCGACTTGGCGTCGGCCAGGGACTCGCCCATGCGGTCCTTGAGGATCTGGGTGTAGAGCAGCTGCTTGCCGTACTTCCACTCGTACAGCGCCTTGGACTCGTCCAGGCCCTCGTAGCACTGCATGCGGATCAGCGGCAGGCCGAGCAGGTTGGCGGTGGACAGCGCCAGTTCCGTCTTGCCGACGCCGGCGGTGCCTTCCACCAGGATCGGCTTCTGCAGGTTGACGGCCATGTAGAGGGACGTTGCGATGCGCTGCGAGGCGATGTAGCCCACGCTGGCGAGGCCCTCGATCAGAGCCTGAACGGACGACAGGGGATCGACGGAGGACGCAACGCGCGCCGCCTGGCTGGAAACGGTCAAAGGGTCAAACTTTCAAAATCTGAGACGCGCGGCGCGCCGGATCGGTTAATTCGTCAATTGTGCCAACCGAGCCTAGGGCAAGGCAACCCTCAAGGACGTCGCGGGTCTGCGGGAGGGCGTTTCTCGGCGCCGGCGTCAAAAAAGCACGGGGTGACAGGTAGCGCTACGCGCAACCAGTCACCGGCCCGCTCCTTCGGTGACTGGTTGGCCGCAGGCGTACCGGTCACCTCCCAGTGGCGCTCTCACAGCCCATAAGGCCGGTACGGCCCGGCGATCAGCTGCTCGAAAACGCCCAGGCCCTGCTGCGGGGCTCCGCCGGGCGTCTCCAGGGTGACGCGGGAGAGGGCCTGGATGTGCCAGTTCTCGGGCGCGACCATGTTGGTCTGGGCGAGGACGATGTCCTCGCGGGCCACCGCCAGCTCGCCCTTGTAGCCGCCGTGCCGCCATTCGCCGCCGTAACCGACGCCGCGCATCAGGAAGGTCAGGAAGGGCTCGAAGCCGATGCGCGCCTCGCCCTGCTCGAGCGGGATCGCCAGCCGGGCCGTGCGGGCGTGGCGGGTTCCGGGGATCAGGACGACATCCTCCATCCGCGCGCCGGGCGTCTCCCAGCCTGCGTCGGGGCCCGCCCCGTCGGGCAGGATCACCGCCCGAGTGTTCCAGGGCCGGCCGTCCGGATCGGCGTTGACGTGGAAGAAGACCGAGCGGTCGGAGAAGTTCAGCGGCGTCCACTGCCAGAAGAAGCCGCTCACCGTCTGCGGCACCGGCGGCTGCGGGTCGGGCGCGCCGACCGGCCGTATGCCCCAGGAGCGGTCGCGCGAGCCGAACCAGCCGTCGATCTCGCGCCGCTCGCCGTCGACCTCCACCCAGCCGGTGCAGCGAACGTTCTGGGTCAGGCGGGTGTAGTCCATGAAGGCCCGCGTGCCGTTGCGGCGGATGAAGCGCGGCTCCTCGATCGGGAAGGCGCGGCCCTCGAAGGTGATCTCCGCGGCCAGTCCCTCGGCGGCCTCGACCACGACCTTCAGCCGCTGCAGCGGCTCCAGCACCTCGATGCGGATCGGCCCGACCCGAAGGTCCATGCGGTCCGAGAGCAGCGCCGAGGCGTGCAGGCAGTGCTGCACGCCGCCAGTCACGACGGAGAGGTGGGCGTCGGCCACGTTGAGGTGCGGATAGACCCCGAAGGCGACGGCGAAGAAGGTCTCGCCGTCCGGCGCATAGCCGTTGAAGAAGTAGCGGTCGTAGAAGTTGCGGTCAGTGCCCGCGTAGGCCACCGGTTCCGCGGTCTGGTGGATCGGGTAGTCGTCGCCCTTGGTCAGCATCGTCCTCTCCCCATTCGCGGACGTATTGCCGCCGCGCCTTTTGAGGCAGTATCAATTGAGCCAAGAAAAGAACGCAAGGGAGGCGTCGGCGTCGTTGACGTTGCGGCAGGTCAGGGCGGACCCGATCCAGTCTTGACCGGTGGCGTCACGTGGCGCGGCGTGACAGATGAGCACCACAGACCTGAAGATTCCGAATGACGTAGCGGCAACGCTAGTAAATCCCGCGGCTTATGCGGACCACCGCATCCACGAGACCTACAAGTGGCTGCGAGCGAACCAGCCGCTGGGGATCGCCGAGGTCGAGGGATTCGACCCGTTCTGGGTGGTCACCCGCCACGCCGACATTTTGGAGATCAGCCGCCAGAACGCGCTGTTCCTGAACGGCGCCCGCTCGCCGACCATCACCACCAAGGCCATCGACCAGCGGGTGCGCGAGATGATGGGCGGCAGCCCGCACCTCCTTCGCACTCTGATCCACATGGACGCCCCGGACCATCCCAAGTACCGGGTTCTGACCCAGGCCTGGTTCCTGCCGCAGAACCTGCGGCGGATGGAGGAGCGGATCCGCATCATCGCGCGCGGCGCGGTCGAGCGGATGCTGGCCACCGGCGGGCGGTGCGACTTCGTCAACGAGGTGGCGCTGCACTACCCGCTGCACGTGGTGATGGACATCCTCGGCGTGCCCGAGGAGGACGAGCCCAGGATGCTGAAGCTCACCCAGGAGCTGTTCGGCGCGGCCGACCCGGAGCTGCGGCGCAAGTACGAGGAAGACACCGACGAGGCCAACCAGCTGCGCCAGGGCGTGCTGGCGGACTTCTTCAACTACTTCAACAAGCTTTCGGCCTCTCGGAAAGCGCAGCCCCGCGACGATCTCGCCACGGTGATCGCCAACAGCGAGATCGACGGGCGGCCGATCTCCGAGTTCGAGGCGATGAGCTACTACATCATCGTCGCCACCGCCGGGCACGACACGACCTCGTCCTCGACGGCCGGCGCCCTGTGGGCCCTGGCCGAACGGCCTGGCGAACTCGCCAAGGTGAAGGCCGATCCTTCGCTGATCCCGGGACTGGTGGACGAATCGATCCGCTGGACCACGCCGGTGAAGACCTTCATGCGCACGGCGGCGGAGGACACCGAGTTCGCCGGCCGGCAGATGCGCAAGGACGACTGGCTGATGCTCTGCTACGCCTCGGGCAATCGCGACGAGGCGGTGTTCGAGGATCCGTTCGAGTTCCGCGTCGACCGCAGCCCGAACCGGCACCTGGCGTTCGGCTACGGCGCCCACGTGTGCCTCGGCCAGCACCTGGCCAAGCTCGAGATGCGCATCCTCTGGGAAGAGCTGCTTCCGAAGATCGATCGGCTGGAACTGGCCGGCGAGCCGAAGATGAGCGAGGCGGCCTTCGTCAACGGCCCCAAGACCCTTCCGGTACGGTTCGAAGCGGCTTGACCCACCCCCTTGAGCCCCGCCTGGCCGCTTATCTGGCCGGGAAGATGCCGCATGCCGAGGACCTGGCCGTCGACCAGCTCAGCCGCATCTCCGGCGGCGCCTCGCGCGAGACCTACCGCTTTCGCCTGATCTGGCGGGAGAGGGGCGAGCCGCGCGAGCGGCGGCTGATCCTGCGTCGCGACCCGCCGGCCAGCCTGATAGAGACCGAGCGGCGCATCGAGTTCGAGGCCTACCGCGCCTTTCGGAACACGCCGGTGCCGGTGCCCGAGATGCTCTACCTGGAGGAGGAGAGCGACGCTCTCGACCACCCCTTCTTCATCGCCGAGGAGATCAGCGGCTATCAGGCCGGGCCGGGGACGCTGTGGACCGAGCCCTACCTCGGCTGCCACGCCAGGCTCGGCCGGCGAAAGTGGGAGATTCTGGGCGAGATCTCCAAGGCCGACCCGCAGGCGCTGGGGATGACCGCCGTCCTGCCGGCGGGGGCGCCGGAGGACTGCTGGCGCCGCGAACTGGACCACTGGGAAGGCGTGCTCGACGCCGACCAGACCGAGCCTCTGCCGATCGTCCGCGCCGCGATCCGCTGGCTCCGGGCCAATCCGCCGCCGCCGCCCGCCAGGCTGAGCGTGGTGCACGGCGACTACCGGACCGGCAACTTCCTGTACGACACCGAGGGCGGCGTGCACGGCATCCTCGACTGGGAGATGTGCCACCTGGGCGATCCGCTGGAGGACCTGGGCTGGAGTTTCAATCCGGTGTGGAGCTTCGGGCGCGAGCTGGTCGGCGGCCTGCTGCCGCGGGACGAGGCCATCGCCGCCTGGGAGGCCGCCAGCGGCCTGAAGGCCGATCCGGGCGCCCTGCGCTGGTGGGAGCTGATGGGCTGCGTGAAGGGTCAGGCGATCTGGATCTCGTCGGGCAAGGCCTGGATCGACGGCGGCAACCGCGAGCCGATCATGGTCTATCCGCCCTGGGCGCTGCAGAACGCCCAGGACCGGGCGATCCTCAAGGTGATGGGGCGGCTATGACACCCAAGGTTCCCGAGGTGATCGCCGAGATCGCCGGTCTGATCGGACGCAGCCTGGTTCCCGGGGGCGACCCGGCGGAGGTCGGCGCCAATCTCGGTCTCTCGGCCGCGCTGCTGGGCCTGGCCGCCCAGCGGATCGACGGCATGGCCCAGGCTCTGGTGGAGGAGAACCGGGCGGTCCGCGCGCTCCTGGCCCGTGGGGCCGAGCTGTTCGGCGACGACGGCTGGGCCGTGCTTTCCCGCGGAGCGGACGAGAATTTCCGCATCTCCGCGCTCGAGCGCACCAACGCCGAGCTGCGCGGGGCGCTGCTGGCGCTGCACGAGCGGGTGGAGCAGGCCGTGGAAGAAAGCGCGCGGGCGTTGGAGGCGGCGATCTGGGACGAGCTGCGCGCCTCCACCGAGCGCCGGCTGGTGATCGGCTCGCCGGTCTAGGGGCCGCGCCGGTGCGGCGTTTCGGCCCTTGCGGCCAAGCCGCTTATCGACAAGCCGGCCAGTCTCGTCTTTGTTGTCGCCCGCCCGGCACGCCGGGAATTGAAGCCAACGAATTTCGAAGGGGACGGATTACATGCCACCGAGGATGGCGCCTCAGCCGACGCCAGAGACCCAACATTTCTGGGACGGCTGCAAGGAAGGCGAACTTCGCCTGCAGCGCTGCACCAAGTGCAGCCACAACTATTTCCCGCCCAGGCCCTTCTGCCCGAAGTGCGCCTCGCGCGAGGTCGAGGTGTTCAAGGCCAGCGGCCGCGGCGTGCTGTGGAGCTACGTCATCAACCATCGCCCGCGCCCGGACCTCGGGACCGAGCCCCACTCCATCGCGGTGGTGAAGCTCGAGGAAGGCCCGCAGATGATGACCAACATCGTCAACTGCCCGCAGACCCCCGAGGCGCTGCAGCTCGACATGCCCGTGCAGGTCACCTTCCACCCCGTGGAGGGCACCGCCCTTCCCCTGTTCGAACCTGTGAAGGGCTGATCCGATGAAGCAGAAGACCGTTGCGGTCGTCGGCGCGGCCGAGACCACGCGCCTGGGCAAGATCCCGGACATGTCGGTGATCCAGCTTCACGCGGACGCCGCCCTCAACGCCATGGCCGACGCCGGCCTCAAGCCGTCGGACATCGACGGCATCGCCACCGCCGGCGAGAGTCCGGTGGCGCTGGCCCAGTACCTGGGGATCACGCCCAAGTACGCCGACGGCACCAGCGTCGGCGGCTGCTCCTTCATGCTGCACGTCCGTCACGCGGCGGCGGCGATCAACGAGGGGCTCTGCAACACCGTCCTCATCACCCACGGCGAAAGCGGCCGCTCGCGCGTTGGCGTGGGCCGGTTCCCGATGGGCGGGGCCAGCCTCGTCGGCCAGTTCGAGGCGCCGTTCGGCCCGGTGGGTCCGCCCACCCTCTTCACCGTGCCGGTGCTCCGCTACATGAAGACCTACGGGGTCACCGAGGAGGACCTGGCCAACGTCGCGGTCATCCAGCGCGAATGGGCGGCCCTCAACCCGCGGGCCAGCTTCAAGGACCCGATCACGGTCGATGACGTCCTCAACTCGGACATGATCGCCTGGCCGTTCCGCAAGCTGATGTGCTGCCTCGTCACCGACGGCGGCGGCGCGTTGATCCTGACCAGCGCCGATCGGGCCAAGGACTTCCCGCAGAAGCCCGTCTACATCCTGGGCACCGGCGAGAGCGTCGAGACCCCGATGGTCAGCCAGATGGAGGACTTCACCTCGTCCAAGGCCTTCCGGGTCTCGGGCAAGAAGGCCTTCGAGGAGGCGGGCATCACCCACGCCGACGTCGATCACCTGATGATCTACGACGCCTTCGCCCACCTGCCGCTGTACGGCCTGGAAGACCTCGGCTTCTGCAAGCCGGGCGAAGCCAAGGACTTCATCAACGAGCGCAACACCGCCATCGGCGGCAAGCTGCCGCTGAACACCAACGGCGGCGGCCTCTCCTACATGCACTCGGGGATGTACGGCATGTACGCCATGCAGGAGTCGATCCGGCAGATGCGCGGCATCGCTCCGGCCCAGGTGCAGGGCGCCAAGATCAGCGTCAGCCACGGCGTCGGCGGCATGTTCGCCGCCTCCGGCACCATCATCTGGTCCAACGAAGCCCCGTAGGCTGGGGCCCCTGGAGACGGGACGAGGGCGCGGGGTCCGACCCCCGCGCCCTTTTCTTTTTTCAGGCGCAGGGATGCTCCTCCCCTTGTGGGAGGAGGTGGGCCGCGGATCGGGTCGAAGGAGGGGGGGCGCAGGCCTATCCGGTCGTGGATCCACAAGCGGTCATTTCGGAGAGACCCCTCTCCCGACGCCCTTCGGGCGCCACCCTCTCCCCCAAGTGGAGAGGGCTCTCGCAAGAGCTGGACCTACTCCGCCGCCGGGGCTTCCTCGGACGGCTCCTTGTACTTGTCGGTGACCTTCCACAGGCCGTCGACGACGGGGCGGAACTGGGCGGCGTTGCGGGGGTCGACGCTGTAGATCAGGCGCAGGGCCTCGACGTGCACGGCGACGGCCGACCAGTCGACCTTGTCCTGGGTGCGCAGCCGGTCGGTGAGTTCGCACAGGCTGTAGGCGGCGTCGCAGAGCACCCGCTCGTCGAACAGGCCGGCGACATCGATCACCGCGGTGGCGGCGTCGTACACCGCGTCCATGCCGCCGGTCTGCTCGCGGCAGAGAGTCTCCAGAAGGGTCAGGCTCTCGCCCACCGCCTCACGCGAACGGTGCTCCTCGGCGCTCATCTCGTGGTTGACGCGCTGCATGGCGATCTGGGCCGTCATGCCGCCGGGCCTGTCGACCTGCTCCGAGAGCCGCGAGGTGACCTTGAACAGGTTGGGGTCGCTCATAAAATTACTTTCTGCGGCTTGAACATCGAGTCGATTTCGAACTGTTCCATGTTGGGGTCCTTGGCGGCCCCCACCTTGAGGGACAGGTCGGTGGAACGGCGCCCGCGCATGCCGGGCGGGGGTCCGAGGTTGCGCACCCGCCGGTCGGGTCCGACGTAGCCGGCCGTGCGGACGAACTGGCGCTCGTCCTTGGCCACCCAGTAAACCCGCTGCAGCAGCACCTGCGGCGTGAACGGCTTGGAGATCACGAAGTTGGCGCCGCAGTCGCGGCTCTTTTCCACCAGGCTGCGGGCCGCGTGGCCGGTCATCAGGATGGCGGGGATGTAGGCGGCGTCACCGGGGCCCTGGGTGCGGAGCCATTTGACGAAGTCGTAGCCGTCCATGTCCGGCATGCCGCAGTCCATGACGATAAGGTCGACCTCGCGGGACTTGATGATGTCCATCGCTTCCTTGGCGCTGCTGGCCTTGTACTGCCGGTGCATGCCGAAGCCGCGGAACATGGCGCTTTCGACCGACAGCGCCTGTTCGTTGTCGTCGCACAATAGCAGCCGGGTGCGCTCGAGGTTGATGCGCATCTCTGGCGGCAGGCCGAATGTGCTCATGGGCTCAGAAGAGCTGCAGCTCTCCCTCCTCGTGACCGGGGCCGTGGGCTCCGCTCGCCTGCCCAGTCTCGACCGCGAGACGCGCGGCGAGGGCGGCGAGGGTGATGGTCTGCAGGGCGGGCCCGACGTCGTAGCCGGCCGGGCCGCCGGGCTGTAGCGCAAGCGTCTCCGAGAACCTGGCCAGGCCGCGCAGGTGCTGGCCCAGCGCGTCCACCGCCTGGGCGTCGCGCATGGCGTCGTGCGGAGCAGTGGTCCCGCTGGCCTCGACCAGCTTGGCCATCACGGCCTCAAGCTGGTCGCAGAGCTGACCGGCCCGCTCCAGTTCCAGAGCCAGGGCCGCAAAGATGTCCGCCGTCGCCGCCAGTCCCATCAGAACAGCTCCAGATCGCCTTCGGCCACCACCGGGACGGGCGCGGCTTTGAGATTGAGCTGAGTCAGCTCGGCCTTGTCTTCCACGATCTTCTGCTGGGCCCGGCCGCTGACCGGCCAGTACTTCAGCCGGCGGGCGCCGACGCCGCCCAGGCTGGAGCTGACGATCGGTATGCCTTCGTCGCGCAGGAAGCGCTCGGCGAAGGCGGCGTTGGCCGCGCCCACGTCGGATAGCCCGTTGAACATCCGGGCGCCGCCGAACAGCTTGGCTTCAAGCCGATTGCGCTGGGCGCCCTGGTGCAGCAGGGCGTTGATCAGCAGCTCCATGGCGTGCACGCCGTAGCGGCGGGCGTCGTCGCTGGAGGCGACCTGACCCTCGGGCAGCAGAAAGTGGTTCATGCCGCCGACGCCGCGTTCGGGGTCGCGCAGGCAGACGGCCACGCAGCTGCCCAGCACCGTCGTCAGGAAGACGTCGGGGTCGTTGGATACCAGGTACTCGCCCTGGATCACGTTCAGGCGCCGCTGAGGCCTCGATGAAAGGGCGGTCTGCGTCATGTCAGGGCGCCGAACACCGCTTCGATCTTTTCCTTCAGAGTCTGCGTCGTGAAGGGCTTCACCAGGTAGTTGTTGACGCCGAACTGTACGGCGCGCTGGACCAGCTCGCGGTCGGCGCGGCCGGTCAGCATGATCACCGCCGTCTTGGCGGTCGGCGGGTGGGCGCGGATCGCGCGCAGCAGCGCCAGGCCATCCAGCTTGGGCATGTTGAAGTCGGTGATGACCAGGGTCATCGGCGTGGTCAGCAGGACGCGCAGGGCGTCCTCGCCGTCACCGACTTCCTTGGTGTTGGTGATCCCGAGCGCATGCAGGCTGGTGCGGATCAGACTACGCATCGTCTGCTGGTCGTCGACGATGAGCGTCTTGATGGAAGAGGCGGCGGGCATCAGGCGCTCCGTTGCGGCTCACGGGCCGCGCACAGGTTCAGGATCGCGTTGCTAATTCGGTGGAGCGGCAGCTCCTTCTCGACGGCCCCGCGTTCATACGCGGCCCGGGGCATGCCGTAGACGACGCAGCTGGCCTCGTCCTGGCCCAGGGTATGCGCGCCTTCGCGACGCATGGCCAGCAGGCCCTCGGCGCCGTCCTTCCCCATGCCGGTCAGGATGACGCCGACTGCGGCGCGCTTCAGCCGCGCCACCGAGTGGAACAGCACGTCCACCGACGGGCGGTGGCCGTTGGCCGGCTCGGAGGCGACGAGCCGGCAACTCGGCGCGCTGTGGTGCACGACCTCGAGATGGTGGGAGCCGCCGGGCGCCAGCCAGACGTAGCCGGGCTTCAGCCGGGCGCCGTCGTGGGCCTCGGCGACGTTGGCCGCGCACACCCGGTTCAGCCGGTCGGCGAAGCTCTTGGTGAAGGCGGCCGGCATGTGCTGGGTGATCACCGTCGGCGGGCAGTTGGCCGGGAAGGCCGAGAGCAGGGTCATCAGCGCCTCGACGCCGCCGGTGGACGAGCCGATCGCCACCACCACGTCTTCGGGCACGTACTCCGGCTTGGGCGGCGGTTCGGGCGCGGCGATCGGGCCGGCGTAGGGGCGCACCTGCGAGCGGGCGGCGGCCTTCACCTTTTCGGGCAGATCGACGAAGGCCTCGGCCGCCGAGACGCCGCCGGCCGGCTTGCCGATGCAGTCCACGGCGCCGAGCTGCAGGGCCGAGATGGTCGCCTCGGCGCCCGCCTGGGTCAGGGTCGAGACCATCACCACCGGCATCGGCCGCAGGCGCATGATCTTCTCGAGGAAATCGAGCCCGTTCATGTGCGGCATCTCGACGTCCAGGGTGATGACGTCGGGGTTCAGCCGCTTGATGGCTTCGCGGGCCTCGATGGGGTCGTTGGCGAAGCCCAGCACCTCGATCTCCGGGTCGGTGCGGAGCGAGGCGGCGATCAGGCTCCGCATGGTGGCGGAGTCGTCGACGACCAGGACGCGGACGGTCATGCGGCGGCCCTCAACTGGTAGGCGGTCAGGCCACAGGTCTCCAGCTGGGCGACGGCCGGGCCGGTGACCCGTTCGGAGTGGCCGATGTAAAGCACCCCGCCGGGGTTCAGCGCCGGCACGAAGCGCTCCCAGATCCTCTCCTGGGTTTCGTCGTCGAAGTAGATCACGACGTTGCGGCAGAAGATCACGTCGAAGCGGCCCTTCATCGGCCAGGGACCGACCAGGTTCAGCTCGCGGAAGGCCACCAGCTGGCGCAGCTCGGCCGCCACCGACCAGCCCTCGGCGGTCTTCTCGAACCAGCGGCGGCGGTGGTGCAGGGGCAGGGCCGAGAGGGCGTCGTCGTTGTAGATGCCCGCCTTGCCCTCGGCGATCATGTTCGGGTCGATGTCGGTGGCCAGGATCTTCACGTCGAGGTCGCAGGCCTCGGGCATCGCCGACAGCACGGTGATGGCGATGGAGTAGGGCTCCTGGCCGTTGGAGCAGGCCGCCGACCACAGCCTCACGCGCCCGCCGGCGCGGGCCCGGCGCGCCAGGTGCGGCATCACCTCCTGCTCCAGGTGCTCGAAGTGGTGCGGCTCGCGCATGAAGCGAGTGACGTTGGTGGTCAGCGCGGCGGTCATCGCCTGGCGCTCGTCGACCCCTTCGGCGGTCTGCACCAGCTTGCAGTATTCCCGGAAGTTCCGCAGCCCGAGCGAGCGCAGCCGCTTGGCCAGCCGCGAGTAGACGAGCGCGGCCTTGCCCTCCGGCAGGTAGATGCCGGCGTGGGCGTGGACGATCTGGGCGATCGTCTTGAAGTCGCTGGCGGTCAGCAGAAATTCGCCCTCGACGATGCCGGGGCCTGCCGCCTGCTCGTTGGGGCCGGAACTTCTCGTCATGCCGCCTCGGCTTCGGTCTCCGGCAGCACGCGGTCCAGGGCGATGAGGCTGACCATCCGGCCGTCCAGGGCGAACAGCCCCTTCACGAAGGTCTTCACCTGGTCGCAGGCGACGTCCGGGGTCGGCTGCACCATGTCCTCGGTCAGGTTGATGATGTCGCTGACCGCATCGACCAGCAGGCCGAGCGTGCGGTCGCCGATCTTCACCACCATGATCACGTGCCGGGCGGTGGGGGCCGAGGTCTCCAGGCCCAGGCGCGCGCCCAGGTCGATGATCGGCAGCACCGCGCCGCGCAGGTTGATCACGCCTTTTACGTAAGAGGGGGTGCGGGGCAGCGGCGTGGCCGGGGTCCAGCCCCGGATCTCACGCACCGACATGATGTCGACGCAGTACTCCTGCTCGCCGATGCGGAACGAGATCAGTTCGCGCCTCTGGCCGGTTCCTTGAAGCGTCTGGGTCTCGGTCATGTTCAAACCGCCATTCGTTTTTCACGGGGCGCCGCCGCCTTGCGGCGCGAAGTTGAGACAAGCGCGTCCACGTCGAGGATCAGCGCCACGCGGCCGTCGCCCAGGATGGTCGCCGCCGCGACCCCGTCGACGTGCTGGTAGTTGGCCTCCAGCGACTTGATGACGACCTGGCGCTGGCCCTGGATCGCATCGACCAGCAGGGCCGCTTTGCCGCCGCCTTCGCTCTCCACCAGGATGGCCACGGAGTCGGCGGCGTTGAGCGGGGTGTCCCGGAAGCCGAGGGCCCGGCCGACGTCGATCAACGGCACGAAGGTGTCGCGGATGCGGATCACCGCATCCTGCCCGCCGCCCAGGAAGTGCACCTCGTCGGCCTTCGGCGTCAGGCTCTCGACGATGTTCGACAGCGGCGCGACCAGGGTCTGCTCGGCGGAGGTCACCACCATGCCGTCCAGCACCGCGAGGGTCAGCGGCAGGCTCATGGTGAACTTGCTGCCCTTGCCCGGCTCGGAGCTGATCGAGATGCGACCGCCCAGAGCCACCACCGAGCGCTTGACCACGTCCATGCCCACGCCCCGGCCCGACAGGTCCGAGATGGTCTCGGCCGTCGAGAAGCCCGGCAGGAAGATCAGGTTGTCGGTCTCCTCGTCGGACAGCACCGCGTCCTCGGCGATCAGGCCCTTGGAGACGGCGATCTTGCGGACCCGCTCGCGGTTGATGCCGCGGCCGTCGTCGGAGACCTCGATGACGATCCGTCCGCCGCGGTGGAGGGCGGCCAGCCGCACCGTGCCTTCCGGCGGCTTGCCTTCCATCTCCCGCTCGGCCGGGCCCTCCAGGCCGTGGTCGATGGCGTTGCGCAGCATGTGGGTGATCGGATCGCTGAGCCGCTCGATGACGGTCTTGTCGACCTCGGTGTTCTCGCCCTCCATGACCAGCCGGACCTTCTTGCCGGTGGCGTCGGCGGCTTCGCGCACCAGGCGCGGCATCCGCTGGAAGACGGACTTCACCGGCTGGGCGCGGATGGCCATGACGCTGTCCTGGATCTCCCGGGTCAGCAACTCGAGGTCCTCGAGGCCCAGCGCCACGGCGGACGAGCGGGCGAGGCCGCTCTCGATCACCCGCTGCGACAGCATCGCCTGCTGGATGACCAGTTCGCCGACCGCGTTGATCAGCCGGTCCACCCGGTCGAGGTCGACGCGGATGGTCGCCTGCGGCGCGGGCGCGGAGGAGCCGCCGCTCGCCGCGGCCTTGGGCGCTGCCGCCGGCGCGGCCGGCGCAGGGGCCTGTTCGACCTCGGCGGTGGCCTTCTGGGCCAGCGCGATCAGGCCGGCGACACCCATCTCCTGCGGCTCGGCGGCGGGGGCCGCCGGCTGTGGGGCGGCCTCGGCGGTCGGCGCAGGCGCTGGTTCAGGAGCCGATTCCGGCGCGGCTTCGGCGGCTTCGGGCGCGGCCTCTCCTCCGCCGACTTCGCCGGTCAGCCGGGCCAGCAGGGCGGCCGGATCGAACTCGTCGGCCGGCGGCACGACGGCGGGCGGCTCGTCTTCGAAGGCGGCCGCGGGGGCCGCGGCGGGCGTTTCCTCGACGATCGTGAGGATGCAGTCGTCCTCGACGAATTCGAACACCTCGCGGATCGCCGCCACGTCCTTGTCGGTGACCAGGCGGATGTTCCAGCGCAGGTAGGCGTGCTCGGCCATCAGCTGATCGAGGGGCGGCACCTCGGCGCCGTCGATCTCGACCTCGATGCGGCCCAGGCGCGCCAGCTCGCGCAGCACCAGGCCGGCCTCGTTGGCCTTGGTGTACATTTCGGGGTTGGGCTGGAATTCGATCCGCCAGGCCCGTTCCCCTTCGCCGACGTCCGACGCCGCGGGCGCGGCGCCGGGGTCGGCGCTCTCCTCGGGAACCTCTTCGACGACCATCTGCACGGGGACGAAGCCGAAGTCTTCCTCGTCCTCCTCGGCGTCCATCGCGCCGCCGTCGCCGCCGATCAGCGCCTGCAGCTCGTCCAGCATGGCCTGCGAGCGCGACTGTTCGACCGCGCCGTCGCTGCGGGCGGCCTGCACGTGGTCGGCCAGCACGTCGTTGGCGCGCAGCAGGATCTTCACGACCTCGTCGGTCGGCTCGATCACGCCCGAACGGATCTGGTCCAGCGCCGTCTCAAAGACGTGGGCGAAGCGGATCAGCTCCTCCAGCCCGAACGCGCCGGCGCCGCCCTTGATGGAGTGCACCGCCCGGAAGACGGCGTTGATCGTCTCGGCGTCCTTGTCGCCCCCTTCCATGGCGAGCAGTCCCGACTCGAGATCGGTCAGCAGCTCTTCGCATTCCTGGAAGAAGGTCGCCTTGATGCTCTCGAACGGGTCCAAAGGGCGCTCCCGGCTTGGGGTCTGGGTACTTCGGTCAGGCCGCGACGCGGCGGACCGCGTCGACCAGCTTGACGGGGTTGAAGGGCTTCACGATCCAGCCGGTCGCGCCGGCCTGGCGGGCGCGTTCCTTCTTGGCGACGTCGCTCTCGGTGGTCAGCACCAGGATCGGCGTGGCGCGGTGATCGGGATTGGCCCGCACGCCCTCGATGACGCCGAAGCCGTCGAGCCTGGGCATGTTGATGTCGGTGATGACGACGTCGGCGCCTTGGCTCTGGAGAATCTCCAGCCCTTCCACGCCGTCGATCGCCTGCAGCACGCGGTAGCCCGCCTGGACCAGCGCCATGCTGAGCATCTCCCGCATGGTGCGAGAGTCGTCGATCGTCAGAACTGTCTTGGTCACGAAACACCCCCTTCGGGCAGGAAGCCCAGTTCGGGATCGCCGAAGCTGGCCAGTTGTTCGGTGAAAGCCTCCGACGGCTCGTCCACGGTGAGCGGTTGGCCGTCCTCGGCCCACGTCTTGCGGGCCGAGATCAGGACTTGCAGGCACAGCCCGCCGAGGCGGGTGACCTGCGAGGCGTCGATGCTGAGGGGACGGCCCCTGAGCACCATCAATTCCGCCCGCAGCGGTTCGGCCGCCTGCAGGTCGAGAATGGGGGCGAGGCTGAGCACGGCGGTGTCGGCCATCAGAATTCCTCCCAGCCGTCTTCCGCCGGATCGGCGGCCGGTTCGGGCTTGCGGGCGGCGCCGCCCGCGCCGGTGGTCTTCAGCGCCGGGACCGGCGCGTGGGCGATGCGCGGGGCGATCGGGGCGGAGGCGCTGAGCTTGAAGCGCTCGATGCTGCGGGTCAGGGCGTCGACCTCGGTCAGCAGCGCGTGGCCGGAGCTGGCGCCCTGCTCGACGTGGGCGGCGTTGCGCTGGGTCACCTGGTCCATCTCGTTGATGGCGGTGTTCACCTGGGCGAGGCTGGTGGACTGCTCCTTGGCCGAGGCGGCGATCTCGGCCACCAGGGTGGAGATCTCGGCCACCTTGGTGACCATGCGGGTCAGGGCCTCGCCGGTCTGGCCGACCAGTTCGACACCCGAGCCGACCTGTTCGCTGGACGCGCTGATCAGCGCCTTGATCTCCTTGGCCGCCTCCGCCGAGCGCTGAGCGAGCGCCCGCACTTCGGAGGCGACGACGGCGAAGCCGCGGCCGGCTTCGCCCGCGCGGGCGGCCTCGACCCCGGCGTTCAGCGCCAGAAGGTTGGTCTGGAAGGCGATCTCGTCGATCACCCCGATGATCTGGCTGATCTGCTTGGCCGAGTGCTCGATGCCGCTCATCGCCGAGACGGTCTCGGCCACCACGTCGCCGCTGCGCTCGGCCTCGGCCTTGGCTTCCCGGGCGGCGCTGTCGGCCTGAGCCGCGCCCTCGCTGGTCCGCTTCACCGTGGCGGTGATCTGGTCGAGGGCGGCGGCGGTCTCCTGCAGGCTGGCGGCCTGCTGCTCGGTGCGGCTGGCCAGGTCGTCGGAGGCTCGCGCGATGGTCTCGGCGCCGTTGCGGATCGCCGCGGCGTTGGCCTCGATCACCGTCATGGCGTCTTCCAGGCGGGCGGCGGCCTCGTTGAAGTCGCGGCGCAGCTCGTCGTACTCGGCGGGGAAGGCCCGATCGAGGCGGAAGGTCAGGTCGCCGCGCGCCAGCCGGTCGAGCGCGGCGGCCAGGCCCTGCACCACCTGCTTCTGCTCGGCCTCGGCGGCGGCGCGGTCGGCGTGGGCCTGCTCCTCGGCGTGCGCGGCGGCTTCCAGATAGACCTCCAGGCCCAGGCCCAGGTCCAGCATGGCGGCCTTGATCAGGGCGCCGACGCTGTCGATGGCCTTTTCCTTGTCGGCCTTGCTCATGCCGCCCAGGCCGCCGGCCTTGATCTGCTCGGCGAGCACGCCGCGGACCAGCTTCTCGAGGATCACCGCGTAGCCGCCGACGTACCAGGCGGCGTCCATGCCGATCTTGGCGTTGGATTCGCCCAGCGCGCGGGCGCGGCGGGCGAAGTCGGCGTCGATCAGGCCGGCGGCGATGGCGGCCCAGTGGTCGACCTGGCGGGCGCTGGCGCGGGTGACGTCGACCTGGGCGAAGGTTTCTCTGGTCTCGGGGAAGGCGCCCAGCTGGGCGTAGAGGCCGGCGACGGCCCCGGGGAGCACCTTGCGGGCGATCGGAGCGGTGGCGGCAAGGCGTTTGCGCGCGGCCTCGTCCAGGCCGGCGAAGGCGATCCGACGCTCCAGATCCTGCGCCGGGGCGGCTCTCGACTGCTCACTCATACGCGGTCCCCAGTCCGGGAGGACGACCGCGTCGAGACCGCTGCGAGGCCCGCGACTGCAACCAACGAATCATTTCCCCCGCCCACGCGGCGGCCGAACAGGCCGCAGAACGCGTTGTCTTTGAACGCGAACGTCCCCGCGGTTGCGTAACCCTGACGCGTTGAAGAAATGGTTACCCGCCCACTGCGGCGGACCGTAAACGCGGGGGGCGGGCCGCCCGCCGGGCAGTGCGGACCGGGGATGTGCGACAACCCGTCACCGGAGCGGTCAGGCCGGCTGCAGCGCCTCCAGCGGCGGCGGCTGGAAGGTGCGGCCCAGCTCGCGCTCCACCGCCGCCACGAACGCCAGCGGCGTGCGGTCCTCCAGGAAGGGGCCGATGGCCTGCAGGCCGATCGGCAGGCCCTGCGGCGAGAGTCCGGCGGGGAAGGCGGTCGCCGGCAGGGCGCCGAACAGGGCGACGCTCGGCCAGGCGAGCTGCGCGCCGTACGGGGTCTCGGCGCCGTCGATCGTGAGGCTCCGCTCGCCCCATGGCGCGTCCGTATGCGGGAAGGCGGTGCTTCCGAACACCGGAGCCAGCACGATGTCCACCTCACGGAACACGGCCGCCCAGCGCGCCCGCGTGCGGTGTTGGACATCGAGGGCGTCGAGGTAGGCGTGGGCCGAAATCGGCTGGGCGTCGGGCCGCCCGCGGGTGATGACGCTGTTGAGCAGCGACAGATAGGCGTTCGTCGCCTCGGTCAGGTCCGGCAGGTCGGGGTGGCTGCGCAGCACCGTCGCGCCGACCCGCGCCAGCTCGTCGCCGAGGCCGTGCAGGGCGGCGAGGATCGGCCCGTCGGTGGCCGCGGCGGGGTGCCGGTCGAGGATCAGCACTCGCATGCCGCTCAGGCCCGGGCGCCGCGGCGGCGGCAGCTCCAGCCGGTAGGCGTGCGCCATGTCGGAATCGGGGCCGGCGACGAGGTCGAGCGCCAGGGTCAGGTCCTCGGCGGTGCGGGCCAACGGGCCGACGACCGCGAGCGGCGCCTCCTCGCCCTCCAGGCCGGGCAGGCCGTGGCCGCGGCTCGGCACGAGCTTGTAGCTCGGCTTGTGCCCGAACACGCCGCAGAAGGCGGCGGGCACCCGGATCGAGCCGCCGATGTCCGAACCGAATTCCAGCGGGACGAAGCCGGCCGCGAGCGCCGCGGCCGAACCACCCGACGAGCCGCCTGGCGAGCGCGTGAGGTCCCAGGGGTTGCTGGTGCGCCCCCAGATCGCGTTGGCGCTCTGCCAGTCGGCCAGCATCGGCGGCACGTTGGTCTTGCCGAGGATCACCGCCCCGGCCGACTTGAGGCGCGAAACGGCCACCGCGTCTTCGGCCGCCGTCAGCTCGCGGAACCCTTCGGCGCCCCAGGTGTGGGGCAGGCCGGCCACTCCGAACGACTCCTTGACCGTCATCGGCACGCCCAGCAGCGGCGCCCGCTCGCCGGCGGCGAGGGCCTGGTCGGCCGCACGGGCCGCGGCCAGCGCCCGCTCGAAGTCGCGGATCACCACGGCGTTGATGGGACCGTCCAGCCGCTCGATGCGGGCGATCGCGGCCCTGGCGAGCTCCTCGGCGCCGACCTCGCGCGCGTCGAGCGCGGCGCGCAGCTGTCGAACGGTGGCATAGGGGTAATCGACCATGCTGTTCTCCCTCGGGAGGATTGAGCGCGCCCCCCGCCGGCCCGTCAAACCGGCGTTCGCTTGCGCCGGGCGGGGCGGCGTGCATCTTGGCCGCAACCAACGAGAACAGAGAGAAGAGGGAGGCGCGCATGCGTCTGACGGCGCCCAGGATCCAGCCGATCCGCGACGAGGAGCTGACGCCCGCGCAGAAGGAGCAGCTCGAGCCGTTCGGCGGCCGGGTGCTGAACATCTTCCGCACCCTGGTGCGCGAGCCCAAGGCGATGCGCGGCTTCATGGGCTGGGGGAACTACATCCTCTCGCGCCGCAACGGCCTGCCGGCGCGCGAGCGGGAGATCGTCATCCTGCGCATCGGCTACCTGTGCAGGTCCGGTTACGAGTGGACCCAGCACGTGCCGATCGGCGAGCGGGCGGGGCTGACCAAGGACGAGATCGCCCGCATCAAGCAGGGGCCCGACGCGCCCGGCTGGAGCGAGGCCGACCAGGCGCTGCTGCGCGCCGCTGACGAGCTGCACCACGACCAGTTCATCACCGACGCCACCTGGGCGGCCCTGTCCCGGCACTTCGATGAGAAGCAGCGGATGGACGTGGTGTTCACCGCCGGCCAGTACACCCAGGTCTCGATGATGCTGAACAGCTTCGGCGTGCAGCTCGACGAGGGCCAGACCCTCGATCCCGACCTGAAGGGGTTCTGAGATGGCCGGGCGCCTGGAAGGCAAGGCGGCGATCGTCTCTGGCGCGGGCCAGACTCCCGGCGAGACGATCGGCAACGGCCGGGCCATCGCGCTGCTGTTCGCGCGCGAGGGGGCCGAGGTGCTCTGCGTCGACCGCATCCTCGAGCGGGCCGAAGAGACCGCGGCGATGATCGAGAAGGAGGGCGGCAAGGCATTCGCCGTCCAGGCCAACATCGTCAAGGCGGCCGACTGCGAGGCGGTCGCCAAGGCGGCGCTGGACCGCTGGGGCCGCATTGACATTCTGGTCAACAACGTCGGCATCGGCGGCGGCGACGGCCCCGCCCACCGCATCGAGGAAGCGGCTTTCGACCGCATCCTGGAGGTGAACCTCAAGGGCGCCTGGCTGATCACCAGGGCGGTGCTGGGGCCGATGCGCGAGAAGAACGCCGGCTCGATCGTCAACATCTCCTCGCTGGCCAGCACGGCCGGCGGCGGCCAGGTGGCCTACGAGGTCTCCAAGGCGGGGGTGAACCGGCTGACCACCTCGGTCGCCCAGTCGAACGGCCGCTACCTGGTGCGCTGCAACGCCATCACGCCGGGGTTGATGGACACGCCGATGGCCATCGAGGGCATCGCACGGGCGAGCGGCCGCACGGCCCAGGAGGTCCGCGACGAGCGCAACCCCCGCGTCCCGCTCGGCGGCCGCATGGGCACGGCCTGGGACACCGCCTACGCGGCCCTCTTCCTCGCCTCCGACGAAGCCCGCTTCATCACCGGCGCCATCCTCCCCGTCGACGGCGGGGGCGGCGTGCGGATCGGGTAGGCTTGGAGCCTTCTCCCCTTGCGGGAGTAGGATCGAAGAGCGGCGCTACTCCGCTTCGGGCGGCGGCGCCTTGAAGTAGGGCTCGACCTGGCCTTCGAGCTTGAGGGTCAGGGGGTTGCCCTTGCGGTCGACCTTGTTGCCGACGGCGACGCGGATCCAGCCCTCGCTGACGCAGTACTCATCGACGTTGGTCTTCTCCTCGCCGTTGAACTTGATGCCGACCCCGCGCATCAGCAGGGCCTCGTCGTAGTAGGGGCTCTTCGGATGGGCCGAGAGGCGGTCCGGCGGGGTGTCGCTCATGGTGCGGCTCGTAAGTGCTTGGAGTTTGCGCCCCTCCTAGTGCGGCTCGCCGCCGCTGCCTAGCCCGGGGCCGAGCGGCGATGCAGTAGCCGTCTCAGCGGCTCGGGCAACAGGCCGCCGCGGCTGGACTCGCCCAGGTGGTCGGCCACCACTGCGCCGCGGGCGCCCATCGGCTGTGGATGACCCTCGGTGGTGTCCCGGGCGGTCTGATGCTCGATCTCGGCGTTGAGCTCGGCGCCGAGCAGCACGACGAGCGCCGACAGCCACAGCCACATCAGGAAGCCGAACACCGCGCCCAGAGAACCGTAGGTCCGGTCGTAGTCGGCGAAGCGCTCCAGGTACCAGGAGAACAGCGCCGAGCCGGTAAGCCACAGAACGGCGGCCACGGCCCCGCCCCAGCTGACCCAGCGCCACTGCGGCTTGTCGCGGCTCGGCCCATAGCGGTAGAGGGCCGAGAGCCCCAGCATCACCAGCGCCAGCAGCGCGGGCCAGCGCAGCAGGGTCAGCATCTGCGCCCCGCCGTTCAGGCCCAGCGCCGTCACCACGACCGGCAGCGCAACCACTGCGCCGATGGCCACGAGCAGGAAGGCGATGGCCGCGGCCGTGAATGCCAGGGTCATCAGGTTGAGCGCCAGGAACCCGCGCTTCTCTTCCTCGTCGTAAGCGATGTTGAGCCCCTTGAAGAGCGCCTTCATGCCGGTGTTGGCGCTCCACAGCGACAGGGCCAGGCCGAAGGCGAAGGTCAGCCCCAGGCCCGTATCGTTCGCCTGGGCGATCCGAACCATCTGGTCCCCGATGAAGGCGGCGGTCTCGGCGGGGATGACGCCGGCCAGGCTCGCGAGCTGGGCCCGCGCCGTCTCGATGTCGGCGAACAGGCCGTAGACGGCGACGAAGGCGGCCAGCCCGGGAAAGAGCGCCAGCACGCCGGCGAAGGCGATGCTGCGGGCCCAGGCGGCGAGGTCGTCGTCGGCGAACTCCTTGGCCGCCCGCCAGAGGATGTCCTTCCAGCCCTTGGCCGGGATATCGGACGGCGCCTCGGCCTGCCGTCCGCGGTCGGACTCGCCATGGGCGCGCGCCTCCGCCGGATGCGGCGTCTCCAGCTGTGGGGCGGCGTGGCCGGCCATGCGGCGGATCCCCCTCGGGTGCATTGTTCCGCCTCCCCAATGTGCAGGCGCCCCGCCGTGTTCCGGCCGGGGCGGGAGCCAACCGGGCGGACGCTGCGTTTCCACGGCCGACGAAAGGCGGAGCCGTGGCGCAGCAGGACATTCTCGATGCGGTGGTGGTGGGCGCGGGCCCGGCGGGGCTGACCGGGGCCATCTACCTCGGCCGCTTCAAGCGGCGGGTGCTGGTGATCGATTCCGGCGAGAGCCGCGCCGCCTGGATCCCGGTCAGCCACAACCACCCGGGTTTTCCGGACGGGGTGAACGGCGTCGAGCTGCTGCGGCGCATCCGTGTGCAGGCCGAGACCTACGGCGCGCAGGTGCGGCCCGGGCGGGCCACGGCGCTGCAGGTGGAGGCGGGGCTCTTCCGGCTGGCCGTCGACGGCGAAGAGCTGGTCGCCCGCAACGTGCTGCTCGCCTGCGGGGTGGAGGACATCGAGCCGCCGCTGCCGGATGTCGAAGGCTGCGTGCGCCGCACCCTGATCCGCATCTGCCCGATCTGCGACGGCTACGAGGTGCAGGGCCAGAGCGTGGGGGTGATCGGCGAGGGGACTCACGCCGCCCGCGAGGCGATCTTCCTGACCACCTATTCGGACCGGGTGGCGCTGATCCACATCGGCGATCCAGCCGGGCTCGACGCCGCCGAGCGCGAGAGGCTGGCGCGGGCCTGCGTGGAAGTGATCGAGACCTCCTGCGAGCGGGTGGTGCTGGAGAAGGAGAAGATCCAGGCGTTGCACTTCGGCCCCGGGGAGCCGCGGCGTTTCGACGTCCTCTATTCGGCGATGGGCGTGCGGCCGAGGGCCGAACTCGCCCGGCAGGCAGGGGCGTCGCTCGACGGCTCCGGCCGGCTGGTGGTCGGCGATCACCAGGAGACCAGCGTGCCGGGGCTCTATGCGGCCGGCGACCTGGTGCGCGGCCTAAACCAGATCAGCACCGCGGCGGGCGAGGCGGCCATCGCCGCCACCGACATCCACAACCGGCTGCGCGCCGAGGGGCTGTGAGCGGCGCCTATCCGCTTAAGCTTGCTGGCGAAATCGTCAGCCGGGGGGAACGGGCCGGGGTCCGGGCCGTTGTGAAGGGCCTGCCACCACGACGGAGATTGGAATGCCTTCCGAGGCGCAGTTCGGCTATCGCATCGAGCCATGCGACGAGGGTTGGGCCTGGAGGGCCTACGCCGAGACCGGCGAGGTGCAGGCCAGCGGCGCCGCGCCCACCAAGGCCATCGCGGCCGCCTGCGTGATCCGCGAGATCGCCCGCTCGACTCTGGCCTCCGGCGTCGACGGCTAGCATCGGCGTTTGCGGGCGCGCCCGCCTGCGGATGTGGCATAGTCCGCGCCCGATGAGCCTCGAGCCGCCCGAGCCGACCGGTCCCCCCGACCCTGATGACAAGACCGCCGAGCCGACGCGCCCGGCGCGCAGCCGCGCCTCGGTGATCGTCTACCGCACCCTCGGCCTGGGATTCGTGGGCCTGGGCGCGATCGGCGCGGTGCTGCCGCTGATGCCGACCACCGTCTTCCTGCTGCTGGCCGTCTGGGCCTTCGCGCGCGGCTCGCCCGAGCTCGGCGAGCGGCTCTACGCCGACCCCAGGTTCGGCCCGCTGCTGCGCGACTGGGACGAGCGCCGTGCGATTCCCGTGCGGGCCAAGATCATCGCCGTGGCCGGCATGGCTCTGGGCATGGGCATCATCCTCTGGCGCGCCGACGGCCCCATCCTCCCGGCCATCGCCGCAATCGTCGTCCTCATCGGCGCCGCCTTCGTGCTGACCCGACCGAGCTGAGCGGGATGGATCCTCCTCCCACAAGGGGAGTGTTGCGCAAACGTGGGTCGGTGCGGCTTTGGCGTGGTGCGGGCGGGTCGGCGAGCTTTGAGGCTGGTTCCGGCGCGGTTTCTTGGGCGTCTGAGGTGGTTGCGGCCG